>WNFO01025683.1_pt1 | contig 10415 bp, 8 predicted proteins | sample 5400251 | NCBI WGS metagenome assembly WNFO01 (sample SAMN13153354, study PRJNA577476) | soil metagenome | isolation source: 100 cm saprolite under Madrone tree | place: USA:California | collected 2016-06-14 | reverse complement strand
AGTATCGATGAATATCTGCGCAAGCGGCTGATGCCGGTGGAAGGAGCGATTCCTCATGTGCAAGGAATCGAGATGTACGGCAACTCTATTCCCGCCGGAACGGTGGGCGGCGACCTCTTTGAATACATAAACTTCCAGCAGCGTTACGACATCGACGCACGTATTCAGCGGGCATTGAAGCGATCGAAGGAGTACCTCGAGCCGCTTCCGGCAGGCGCAGCGCCACGCAATTCGGTGGACGACCATGTGGAATGGTTGAAATCGAGGCCGGGCTATAAACCTGAAATGGAAACCGAATATCGAGCCGCACGAAGTTCAGAGCAAGTGCGGGTCGCCGAAGATCTGCATGAGCTTTACAGCACAGCGGGCGTCCTGGTGGTGGACGCCGAAGGACACGGAATCATTTCAGCGAAAATTGCATCCACGGTTCACGACACCTTTCATGCCCTTATGCTTTCCGAACTCGATCACCGGGGAAAAACGACCGCGGAGTTGTTCGAGAGGATCAACTTGCGGTTTGCACTATCAGTCACCGCTCGTAATGCCCTGGGGAGGAGCGAGAAAGAGAGCGCGCAGGAAATTGCGACCATGCTTTACGGCGAAGTTCGCCCTTATGGGTATTTTCGATTCGTGAATTTTGGACATCCACCGCCGCTGGTCTTTTCGGCCGAATACCGCAAATTCATGGACATTGATAAAAGCCGGATGGTGCAATTTCTTCCGCTCGGACTGCAGCTTGCCGAAGATGATCCGGATCGCAACAGGTACCTTTCCTTGGAATTCCGGGAGAGGCGGGCAAAATCCTCGGGTGTGGCAGAGCTAACGCTGCTGAGTCCGGGGGACATTTTCTTCCTTTACACCGACGGGGTTTACGACGGAAGCGGCAAGGAGGAACGACAGCAGCTTGAAAACGTCATGCGCGAGCATAACCAACTGCCGCCAAAAGACATTTGCAATGCACTGCTCGAATACGCTCTCAAGCGAGACGATCGTCTGCGACAAATTGGCGAGGGAGATCGCATTGACGATAAGACCGTTTTTATCATCAAGCGGAATTGAGGAAAACAAGGCGTGGCTTTAGCTTCGGCCTCGACTATTTCTTTCGCTATCGGAATCCGCAGGCTATTATGGATGCCTTCGCGAATCCGCGTAATGGTGCTTGAACAGTTCTTGGGGGGAGGCAAACGTCGATGCCTTTGGAAATAACGCAGCGGGAGTTGAATGGAATCTATCTTCTGGCACTCAACGGGCGTCTTGCGCTCGGCCAGGAGAGCAGCGGGTTGCTTACCATGATCGACAATCTCCTCGCATCCGGCGCCACACGGATCGTCATTAATCTGCAGCAAGTCAATTACGTCGACAGCGCGGGCCTCGGCGCACTCATCGAAATGCAGCGCAAGACAAAAGCCAAAGGCGGAAGCCTGAAGCTTTGTCATCTTCGCCCGAATTTGACGCGAGCGTTGGAAATCGCCCGGCTGCTGCCGATCTTCGAAACGTGCCCGACCGAAACCGCCGCTGTTGCAAGTTTCTGACGACGGCCCGTGGCCGCGTCTTAATTCCGAAAAACGCCTTTGGGTGGTCGTTGTGCGTCCGACGAAGGGCCTCACGCCCTCAGAAGCGGACCTCAGCTACTGGTCCCAGGCGCGTCGGGGGTTACGTAGCGGCCATCTTCAGATGGGCGCTCGTCGCAGCGCACGCCGGCGGGACTTTTGCTGCTACGAGAACAACTTGCGGAGGAAGCCGGGCTCTTCGGACTTGGCGGGCTTAGCAGCAGATTCCGGAGCTTTCGCTGCAGCGGCCGCCAACTTCTGGGCTTGCGGCTTGGGTTCGCCGGGTTGCGAGGAATCGGACGCGGAAGTGGCGGGATTGAGGAACGCATCAAGTTTTAGGAATTTGCGGCCGAGGGCGTTGCTGTAGGCGGACCATTCGTCATCGCCGGACGGGGTGGCGAGGGCTACCCGGACGGCGGCGAGCTTGGAGTCGAGGTCGTCGAGGTAGTGGAAGACCATGGCTTCCCGAATCATGGGCAGCTTGGGGGAGCCGAATTCGTATTGGCCGTGGTGGCTGATGAGCAGATGCTGTACGACGGTTTTGAGCGGCGCGGGGAAGCCTTCGATTTTGTCGATCGCGCGCGTCACGGTTTCGAGTTCCATGACGATATGACCTAGGAGCTGCCCCGGCGTGGTGTAGGCGATGGCGCGCTCGTAGCAGAGCTCTTCGAGCTTGCCAACGTCGTGGAGGATGCACGCGGTGAGCAGGAGATCGATATCCAGCTCGGGATAATGCGAGGCGAGGCGACGCGACATGCCGCAAAGAGAAATCACGTGTTCGAGCAAGCCGCCAAGATAGGCGTGGTGCATGACTTTGGCGGCCGGTGCACGCTTGTAGCAGCGAGCGGTTTCGGGATCGGCGATGATGCCCAGGACTAAACGCTTGAGCCAGGGATTGGAGATGGATTCGGCATAGCCGCGCAGCTCGGCGAACATTTTTTCAACGTCGGCGGTGGTGTGCGGCAGATAGTCGGCAAGGTCGATCTCTTCGGGCTTGGCGAGACGCAATTGGATGAGCGCGAGCTGCGGCCTGTTGCGGTATACCTCTACGCGGGCTTGCACCTTCACAAAATCGTCGCGCTCGATGTCCTTCGCGGCGGCTTCAAACTGGTCCCACATGCGGGCTTCGATTGTGCCGCTACGGTCGCCAAGTTCTAGGCGAAGATAGGCGCGGCCCTCGCGTGTGTTGCGCAGCTCTTTTTCATGAACGAGGAAAAAACTAGTGATGTTCTGCTCGGTGAGTAGATCCGTGACGTACGACGTCTTCATACGCCGGACGTCTGGCCGGACGATTGGCCGGAGGCCGGCCTCTTTCCGAACAAGAGAAATTTCTTGTGGCCCTTTTTGGATTTGCTGGCTTCCGGCGTCGCGCTGACTTCCTGAATTTCCGAGTTGCCGCCGCCGGCAATTTCCTGGTAGCCCGGTTTGATGACTACGTAACTCTGCTCGCGAAGCGTTTTCAGATAATTTCGCATGGCCGGCTCCATGCGTTGGGAATACAAGTGGTCCATGATTTCATTTTCCACCTTGTCGAGCGGCTGCTCGCCTGCTTCATAGCGCTCCAGGACCTGCAGAACCAGGTAGCCCTGTTTCGTATCCATCACATCAGTCAGTTCGTTCTTCTTCATCTTAAAGACGATGTCCTCGAGCTCTTTCGAAAGCTCGCCGCGCTTGTACACGCCGAGGAAACCGCCTTGTTTCGCCGTGCTGCTATCGGAAAAGCGTTTCGCAATTTCCCCGAAGTCCTCGCCGTCCTTGACGCGCTTCAGCGCCGTCTCGGCTTTCTTTTTCAGCTCCGGCAGTTCCTCGTCCTTTTTTCCTTCCGTGCTCACTTCAATTTCCCGCAGCGCCACTTGCTCCGGGCGGACGAATTCTTTCTTGTGTTCATTGTAAAACTTCCCCACCTCTTCCTTGCCAATGGTGATGTGCGAGCCCACTTCGCTGCTGATCACGCGCTGCGTCAGTATTCCATTGCGGAGATTGTTCTTGAAATCCTCCCAGTTCGAACCCTGCGCGGTGACCGCCTTTTCAAGGTCTTCCATGCTGTCAATCTTGTTTTGCTGGCGAAGCTGGTCGAGTTTTTTGATCACATCTGGTTCGACGTTGAGACCCATGTCCTTGCCGCGTTGCACGAGAAGGGATTGGTCGATCAAATCGCGCAAAGTATTTTTCTGGCGGTCGTCGATGTCGGTGCGCAACTGGCACTTGCCCTGACATTCCTGCCTGGCATCCTCTTCCGCGGCAAGGCGCGCTTTGTCGAGCTCGGAACGGGTGATGATCTCGTTGTTTACGCGCGCGATGATTTCTTCGACGGTTCTGGCATTCGCGCCTTCCACCGGTACTTTAGCCTCAGTGGGCTTTTTGACCTCGGCGGGCTTTTTTGCGGGCTCGGGAGCGGCAGTGCCCGGTTTTTCGAGCGCGGGGGCTTGCGGCTTGGGCGGCTGCTGGGATGACGAGGCCGGCTGATCCTGAGCGAACAGCGGCACGGCGGCGCCGAACGCTGCGAGCAAAATCACATTACGCATTACTTTCCTCATAACACCAGTTTAGCCCTGCCCGCGAAGGCTGAGCAATACGTTTCTCACTGCTGCGGAAACCTGCTCGCCGCGCGCGACTTCCATCCATAAGACGCCGCTGGGGTCCAGCTTGATGCCCTTGCGCGAACGCACGACGGCGACCAGGGCGGCAGGGTCGATAGTCGTCTCTGGATGGAAGCGGATCGCAATCTTACTTCCCTGCCGCTCGACGGAAGAGATGCGCAGGCGCTCGCTCATGGATTTGAGGACGGCGTACTCCAAAAGGTTATCCACGGATATTGGGGGCGGGCCGAAGCGATCCGCGAGCTCTTTGCGCACGTCTAGCTTTTCTTCGTCGCTGGAGATGGAGGAGATGCGCTTGTAGGTGCGCAGGCGGAGATTTTCGCTGGGGATGTAGTCATGCGGGATGCGCACGTCGGAGCCAAGGCTGAGGGTGGTGCGAAGTTCCGGCGCGGCTTCTTCGCCCTTTAGCTTGGACACGGCCCGCTCCAGCATCTGGCAGTAGAGGTCGAAGCCGATGGCTTCGATGTGGCCGTGCTGCTGGCGGCCGAGCATGTTCCCTGCGCCGCGCAACTCGAGATCGAGAGCGGCGATTCGAAAGCCTGCGCCGAGTTCGCTGAACTCTTTCATGGCGGCGAGACGCTTACGCGCGATATCGGAGAGCGTGGCTTCCGGCGGGACCAAGAGATAGGCGTAGGCGCGCTGGCTGGAGCGGCCAACGCGCCCACGGAGTTGGTACAGCTCGGCGAGGCCGAGGCGGTCGGCGCGATTGATGAGCATGGTGTTGGCGCGCGGAATGTCCAGACCGTTTTCGACGATGGTGGTGGCGACGAGAACGTCGGCTTCGTCGCGGATGAATTTCAGCATGACGCTTTCGAGCTCTTTTTCAGCCATCTGGCCGTGGCCGACAACCACGCGCGCTTTGGGCACCAGCTTGTTCACCAACGTGGCCAGCGAATAGATGGATTCCACGCGATTGTGAATGAAGTAGACCTGGCCCTCGCGGGCCATTTCGTTTTCAATTGCGCTGCGAATCAGCTCTTCCTGAAACGGCGCGACGACGGTTTGAATGGCCAAGCGGTCACGAGGCGGCGTTTCAATCAGCGACATATCGCGCAGACCTACCAGCGACATGTGCAGGGTGCGCGGAATCGGCGTGGCGGAAAGCGCCAGCGCATCAACGTTTTTGCGGATTTCTTTCAGGCGCTCTTTGTGGGCCACGCCGAAGCGCTGCTCTTCATCGACGATCATCAAGCCGAGGTCGTGGAAGCGCACGTCTTTCGAAAGCAGGCGATGCGTGCCGATGACGACGTCGACTTTACCTGCTTCGAGGGCGGCGAGGACTTGCTTCTGTTCGGCGGCGGTGCGAAAGCGACTGAGCATTTCAACCCGGATGGGAAAGGCTGAGAATCGCTGCTTGAACGTTTCGAAATGCTGGAACGCGAGCACGGTTGTGGGCGCAAGGAGGGCGACTTGCTTCGAATCGGCGATGGCTTTGAACGCGGCGCGCATGGCGACTTCCGTCTTGCCGTAGCCGACGTCACCACAGAGCAGGCGATCCATCGGTGTGGCGCTTTCCATGTCTCTCTTGATGTCGGCAATGGCAGCGTTCTGGTCGGGAGTCTCCTCGAACTCGAAGGCATCCTCGAACTCGCGCTGGAAATTTCCGTCGGGAGAAAAGGCGAGCCCTGGCGCGGTTTTCCTGGCGGCGTATAGAGCCAAAAGCTGATCGGCCATGTCTTCGAGCGATTTGCGTACGCGCGTTTTGCGCGTGTTCCAGCCGGTGCCGCCGAGTTTATCGAGGGTGGGATGAGCGCCTTCGACGACGCGATAGCTCTGCACGAGATCCATGCGCTCGAGCGGGACGTAGAGGCGAGAATCCTCGGCGTAACGGAGAAGCATGAACTCTCCGCGGTGCCCGTCGGACTCGATCTGGCGCAAACCCTCGAACTGCCCGATGCCGTGGTCGACGTGCACCACAAAATCGCCCGGCTTCAGTTCGGCGAAGTCGCTAAAGAAACCGGAGGTGCGAATCTTCCTGCCGGGGCGTTCGAGCGCGGGCATGACCTCGAAAAGATCGGCGTTGCCGTACAGCGTGACTTTCGCTTCGGGAAAGGCCACGCCGTCCGCGAAAGGAGAGCGCATCAGCAACAGGCCGGCGGACTCCTGCGCCGTTTCCGCGGTGAATCCGGCGGCGGCGTTTTCGGATTCACCGAGTACGTAGGGCACTTCGTATTCGCGGCAAATATCGGCGAGGCGTTCGAGCTCGCCGGTGCTGGCGGCGGTGAGGAAAACGCGGCCGCCCGCGGCTACCTGTGATTTCACTTCGCTCATGCAGGCGACGACGTCACCGTGGAAGCGTGCACTGGGCCGCGACGACAATTCGAATTGTGGATGCGACCCTATGCCCAGCGCCAGGTGCTCGAGGTTGACCTGCGACGTTTTCTCCAGCGCGGCGGCGAATTGCTTTTCAGTCCAGAAATAATCTTCCGCGTCGGGCGCGTTGGCCTGGCCGTGGCGCTCGTAATTTTCCACGGCGGCGGCGAGATGCTTGGTGGCGGCTTCACGAATCGCGGCCGGCTCATCGAGAAAGACAATGGGACGCAAGGAGCTTTCCGCCAGCTCAAAGAGCGAAGACGGGCCGGGGTCGCGTTTTGGGCCGAAGAAGGAATGCGCTTGCCAAGACGCTCCGTTGTCAGCTGAATAACCGTCAGCGGCCGCGGCCCACTCGGTGAGGGGGAGCAGCGTGGTGCGCACCACCGGCGCGATGGAGCGCTGCGTGCGCGGATCAAATTCGCGGACGGACTCGACGGTGTCGCCGAGCAGCTCGATGCGCACCGGGCGCGGCGACTCTGGGGAGAACAGGTCGACGATACCGCCACGCACCGCGAACTGCCCGGGCATCTCGACCATTTCCGTGCGTGTGTAGCCGACTGAGCCGACGTGCGTGATCAATTCCTCCAGGGGGATTTCCGCATCGGTGGCCAAGGTGCGGGCCAGCGAGAGATAAACGTAGGGATCCTGGTATCGCCACAGTGCCGCGCTTACCGGCGCGACCAAGAGGGAGATCTGGCCGTCGGTGAGGCGAAACAGAGTGGTTGCGCGGCGCTCGAGGATGTCCGCGTGGGGGCTTTGCGACTGCCATGGCAAGGTATCGAACGCGGGCAGCGTGGCGACTCCGCCCAGCGTGCTGGGGAAAATGGTGAAGAAAAATCGCAGCGTGTCGGCCAGGGCCTCGGCGCGGCGATTCGAATCGGTGACAAAGAATGCCGGGCGGCGGAGCTCGTGCGCGACGTACGCGGCGACCAGGGCCTTCGCGACGTCATGCAGGCCGGCCAGGGAGACATGCTGGCCGCCCGCGCGCAATGCGGCGATTGCGCCGTCCATCGACGGATGGCGCAGCACACTTTCGAGCCGCTCGCGGACTGCAGGTAGGATCATTCGAGAAAATTCAGGATTTTGCGCGGCTCGCCGGAACGCCGTCGCGGATTTTCTTCAGGATTTCGGTAGTGGAGTAGCCGGGCACCACGGGCACCGACACGACGCGTCCGCCCGCGACCTCCACCTCTTCGCGGCCAACAATCTGGTCTCCGGGCCAATCGCCGCCTTTGACGAGGACGTCAGGGAGCAGGGCGGCGATAACGCGCTGCGGCGTTAAGTCGTCGAAAATCACCACGCCATCGACGCACTCCAGCGCGGCGAGAATCTCCGCGCGTTCACGTTCCGGAATCACCGGGCGGCCTTGGCCTTTGAGCTGATTGACGCTGGCGTCGCTGTTCAAGCCGACGATCAACGCGTCGCCGAGGCTGCGCGCCTGCTCCAGGCTGCGAATGTGGCCAGGGTGGAGCAAATCGAAGCAGCCGTTGGTGAAGACGACGCGGCGGCCATTGCGTTTCCCGCGGCCAAACCGCAGAATCGCTTGCTCCAGTGTGAAGATGGAATCCAAAAGGTCTCCGTGCGAGCGCTGCCGGAACAAATCGTGAAGCCGGAACTTGTAGTTTATCACGCAGGTGTGCTGCGGCGCGCAGCACAAGGCGCGCCGGTAGTGGGTCGGTTTCCGATTACCTGACTTATCGGGAGTTGACCGCGAAGACGCAGCTGAACCTTGGAACAGTTTCCCAAGAAAGTGAGGGATGGTAGCGTGAGTTGTCACAGTGGGCTGCGACAAAGTGAGGAACCTTTGAATACCAGATGCCTCTTTCTTTTGACGGCCTGCCTCGTGCTTGCTGTACCGACCTGGAGCGGCCACACACTGATGGTACAGGAGCAAAAGGTTCTAAAGAGCTGGCTAGCTCGACATTCCGAATATCGCCTCGCTACGGACGAAGACTGCGACTGCGCAGACGACATTAAACAGACGAAAGCCGGGTACGGCGGAGCATGGAAACCCGTGCCGGACTACCATCCATACATTGCGACCGGCGATTTCAATGGGGACGGAGTGGAAGACTTCGCTGTAGTTGTGATTAACCCTGCAAAGGCAGAGAAAAACTTCGCGCTTGTCGTGTTCAATGGTCCTTTCAAATCGGGCACCGCGTTGCCAGCATTCATGCAGTCAGGTCTTGACCTCAAGTACACAGGCCTTTCTTACGGTCCACCACGGCCAAAGCCATATCGTCTGCTGTTGGGTCGGTTCGAGAGTGATTCGGGAGTGCTGCTCATGCCGCACGGTCGCGGCTACAAAGTAGATTAGTTCATCGCTGCGCGTTGAAGACACAGAAGGAACAGCTTGAAACTCCCATTGGCGAAAGGAAAATATCGCAAGCCTGCCCGCATGCTTTCGGCGCTCCTGGGCTTCTCGGCGCTTGCCGTTTGGCTTTTCCACTTCCACGTCTCGGATCAGTATGATGCGACGCGGCCACGCCAGCCCGTTTCGTCGTCCGGCAGGTTTTATGCACAAAACACGCACGGTCACGTTGTCTATCTCACAAAACAAGAAGACGCACGGCTCACAAAACTGACCATCCTCGCGTTCAGCTTGTTCTGCACCGGTGGCCTCATTGGAATCTTGTTCGACGAGAGAATTACTCCGGCACCCTGGGAGAAAAAGCAGTGGTGAGTTAGTCGAGTGCCTGATTAACGCGCAAACCGGACAAGTAGAATTGGCCGCCGCGCAAACCGGACAAGTAGAATTGGCCGCAGGGTGCTAGGGGAACTTGTCCGGTTACCCGACGCAGCAGGGACGAGCGACGAAACCACGAGTATCGGGATTAGGGCAAAGCACATGGGAGATGCGCGCTAGATGTCAACCCAGTGCGATTCTAACGACCCCGGAACTTCCTTGTACTCAGCCTTCTGCAGGCCGCATCTAATGCAGTGCAGCTCCAGCAAAGGATGCAAGTGGTCACTCGTCCTCCAGCCCGCGCCCCGGCCGGTCCTCCAGCCCTTACCCCGCCGGAGGACATCGCGCTTAAAGCCGTCCTCGTAGCCAGCGATTTCTCGGACGCCTCCAAGAAGCCGCTCCGCCATGCCGTCAGCGTTGCACGCCATTTCGATGCCAAACTCTATCTCGCTCACGTGGTGTCCTCCATTGGATACACCATCGCGGGGGCTGACGCTGTCCAACTAGCCGCGAGTGCCGCCCGAAGGGAACTGGACGAATTGGAGAATAAGCTTGTTCAGGGCGGTGCCCTCACGGGTGTACCGCACGAATTTATCGTTCGCCAGGGCGATGTCTGGGACGAGCTGCGGGCCGTCATCCGGGAAAAGCAGGTGGATTTGCTGGTACTGGGAACTCACGCGCGTCACGGCGTGGCCAGGTTGGTTATGGGCTCCGTGGCGGAGCAAATCTTCCGTCAGGCGGGCGGTCTCGTACTGACAGTGGGCCCGCACTCTCTCCCCGACGCTCCCCCGCTAGACAACGCCGCTGGCACGCTGTCGTTCTTATTCCCTACTAATTTCGATGATGCTTCCGCTTATGCCTTACCCTACGCGCTCGCATTTGCCAATCATTTCGGGGCCAAGCTTGCCTTGCTTCACGTCGCTCCCGTCATGCCCATCCCCGAAGGTTTTAGTTGGTCGAGCACCCCGAGCGACATCATCCAGTTGCGCGCGGATGCCAGGCACACGGCTCTAGGGAGGCTTCGCCAGTTTGTTTCGGGGAGTTCCCTGCCCCCTGTGACGCCCGAACTGATGGTCGAATTTGGGGAGCACGGTGAAACCATCTTGCGCGTTGCCCGCACTCTCAAAACCGATTTGGTCATCATGGGCTTGAATCACTCCAAACACGGCCGTGCCATCTCCCACTTGCCAGAGACCACCGCGTATCAGGTCGTCACCGCAGCCCATTGCCCGGTCTTAACCGTCCGCTACTAAGTCTCTCGATCTC
>WNFO01024380.1_pt1 | contig 10415 bp, 8 predicted proteins | sample 5400251 | NCBI WGS metagenome assembly WNFO01 (sample SAMN13153354, study PRJNA577476) | soil metagenome | isolation source: 100 cm saprolite under Madrone tree | place: USA:California | collected 2016-06-14 | reverse complement strand
CGACCGCCGCCATCGCGACAGCATGCGCAGCGCCGAGATCAAGGAAGTCATCAAGGCGTTCGCGGAAAAGCGCCCGCCGAAGTTTTGAGAAGATTCGTAGAAGCCCTCAGGGCCTCATCCTGAGGAGCGGCGTCTTCGCCGCGTCTCGAAGGATAGCCACGGGATGTTGCCATCCTTCGAGACGCGCTTCGCGCTCCTCAGGATGAGGGCAGAGTTGAACCCGCGACGGCTCAATCTACTCGTCAATGAACGTGACGGTATCCGCAACGCTGGCACGCGAGGTGCGATAGCTGTTGACCTTGTGGGTGTGATCCGTGAACCCGAAGGAGATGCCGCAGACCACGCGGCGGTCGTCGCCGAGGTTGAAGTGGCGGCGGATCAGCCCGGAATGACGCGCAAGGGCGGCTTGCGGAATGGTGCCGAGACCGAGCGCCTGCGCGGCCAGCATAAAATTGCTGACATAAGCGCCGCAATCGATTGCACCATAGATCCCCAGCGGTTCGTCCGTGTGGATGATGGCGACGTGCGGGGCGCCGAAGAAGTTGTAGTTCTCCAGCGCCTGCTTGCCATAGGCGGCCTTGTCGCCACGCGCGATGCCAAGCGTGTTGTAGAGCTGGAAGCCGCTCTCGCGGCGTCGTTCGAGATAGACCCCGAGATATTCGCGCGGCGGCGTAAAATCATGGTCGTCGCCTGCGCCCGAAGCGGCCTCGGCGTAGATCAATTTGCGGAAGCGTTCCTTGGCTTCGCCGCTAGCGATCAGCACCTGCCACGGCTGGCTGTTGCACCATGACGCCGTGCGCTGCGCCACGGTGAGGACATGCTCAATGGTCTCGCGGGCGACCTCCTGCGGCAGGAAGGCGCGAACGGAATAGCGTTCGTTCAACAGCTCTTCGAGCACGCCGATGCGATCCTCGGTCGCGTAATGCGCCTTTGGCGCCTTTACGGGAGCATCCATGTTCATCGCCCCTTGGTCGGGATCTTGTTGAACGGCACATCCTTGTCGACCCGGATGTCGCCGGGCAGTCCCAGCACACGCTCGGCGATGATGTTGCGGAGGATTTCATCGGTGCCGCCGGCGATCCGCATCGATGGCGAACCCAGCAGCATCTGCTGGAACTGGCCGCGCGCCTCTTCTTCCGCATCGCCGGTGAAGACGCCGGCCGCGCCTTCAAGGTCCATCGCATACATCGCGATGTCCTGCAGCATTGAGCCCGCCACCAGCTTGCCGATCGAGTTTTCCGGACCGGGACGCTCGCCCTTGGACAGCGCCGAGACCGCGCGGTAACTGGTATATTTCAGTCCGCTTGCCTTCACCGCCCAGTTGGCGAGTTTCGATCGCGTGCCGCGATCGTCGATGGCGGGCCCGTCGTCCGTCATCAGATTGGAGCAGAACTCGAATATCTCGGGAAAGCCGGTCGCAAGCCGCGCGCCGATCGACATCCGCTCGTTCATCAGCGTGGTCAGCGACACGTTCCAGCCGTCGCCGACGGCGCCGAGACGCTGGCTGTCAGGGATGACGACGTCGGTGAAATACACTTCGTTGAATTCCTGCATGCCGTTGGCCTGCTTGATCGGCCGCACTTCGACGCCCGGGCTCTTCATGTCGAGAAAGAACATCGTCAGGCCCTTGTGCTTGGGCACATTGGGGTCGGTTCGCGTGATCAGGAGGCCGTAGTCCGAATAATGCGCGCCCGAGGTCCAGATCTTCTGGCCGTTGACGATCCAGTCGTCGCCCTTCTTCTCCGCGCGCGTGCGCAGGCCGGCGACGTCGGAACCGCCGGCGGGCTCCGAAAACAATTGGCACCAGATCTGTTCGCCGGAGGCGAGCTTCGGCAAATAGTAACGTTTGTGTTCTTCGCTGCCAAAGGCCATCACGGTCGGGCCGCACATGCCTTCGCCGATCTGGAACGGCTGCGTCAGCTTGCCGTAGACGCCTTCTTCCTGCTGCCAGATCACCTTCTCGATCGGCGTGGCGCCGCGCCCGCCATATTCCTTCGGCCAGTGCAGGCAGGCCCAGCCGGCTTCGGCTTTCTTCTTCTGCCAGGCCTTGCCGACATCCACGATTTCGGCCTTCTGCAGCCTGATCCGGCCGAGCGAGGATTTGGAAAGCTCCGCCTCGAATTCCTTCGGTGCGTTGGCGCCGATCCATTGGCGGGCCTCGGCGCGGAACGCGGCTTCCTGCGGGGTATCATCGAAATTCATGGCGATTCCTCTCAAGCTTGAAATCTCGGATCAGTGTCTCGTCCTCATGGTGAGGAGGCGCTCTTGCGCCGTCTCGAACCATGATGTTGTCCATCCTTCGAGACGCGGCGAAGACGCCGCTCCTCAGGATGAGGTCGTGTTTTTCAAGTCCTTCCCTTGGCCGGTATCTTGTTGAACGGCACGTCCTTGTCGACCCGGATATCGCCGGGCAGACCGAGCACGCGTTCGGCGATGATGTTGCGCATGATCTCGTCGGTGCCGCCTTCGACGCGGGTCCCGGGCGCGCGCAGCAGCATCGCCTGGAATTTTCCGGTGGCTTCCGCATCCTCGGGTCCGCTCAGCACCCCGGCCGCGCCCTGCAGGTCGAGCGCGTAAGCCGCGACATCCTGGATCATCGACCCCGCCACCAGCTTGCCGATCGAATTCTCCGGTCCCGGACGTTCGCCCTTCGACAGCGCCGAGATCGCGCGCATGCTGGTGTATTTCAGCCCGCTCGCCTTCACCGCCCAGTTGGCCAGCTTCGAGCGGACATTGCGATCGTCGATCGCAGGGCCATTCTCCAGCATCAGACTGTTGCAGAACTCGAACAATTCCGGGAAACCGGTCGAAACACCCGCGCCGATCGACATCCGCTCGTTCATCAGGGTGGTGAGCGACACGTTCCAGCCGTCATTGACGGCGCCGAGCCGCTGCACGTCGGGAATCTTGACGTCGGTGAAGTACACCTCATTGAAGTCGGACTGGCCGTTGGCCTGCTTGATCGGTTTGATCTCGACCCCAGGGCTCTTCATGTCCAGGAAGAACATGGTGAGTCCCTTGTGTTTGGCGACGTTGGGATCGGTGCGCGTCAGCAAAATACCGTAGTCGGAATAATGCGCACCCGAAGTCCAGATCTTCTGGCCGTTGATGATCCAGTCGTCGCCGTTCTTTTCCGCGCGCGTGCGCAGGCCGGCGACATCGGATCCCCCGGCGGGCTCGGAGAACAACTGGCACCATACCTTTTCGCCAGACGCCAGCGGCGGCAGATATTTCCGTTTTTGATCTTCGCCGGCAAAGGCCATCATGGTCGGCCCGCACATGCCGTGGCCGATGATGAACATCCCGCTCAGCTTGCCGAACGCACCCTCCTCCTGCTGCCAGATCACGCGCTCGATCGGCGTAGCACCCCGTCCGCCATATTCCTTCGGCCAGTGCAGGCAGGCCCAGCCGGCATCCGCTTTCTTCTTCTGCCAGGCCTTTGCGACCTCAAGGATGTTGGCGCTCTTGAGCTGGGTCCGGCCAAGCGAGGATTTTTTCAGTTCGTCCTCATATTGCCTGGGGGCATTGGCCGATATCCAGGCCTTTGCCTCGGCGCGGAACGCAGCCTCCTGCGGGGTGTCATCGAAGTTCATAGGCGTTGTCCTTTGTCAGGCCCGTCATTCCGGACGATCCGCCTTGGCGGATTGATCCGGAATCCAGAAGTTACTTATCTCGAGATTCCGGGTTCGCAGCGTTCCGCTGCGCCCCGGAATGACTCCTTTGATTACGCCGCATTGCGCTTGCGCATCCGGTCAATCAACGCATCTTCCCAATACGACAGGCTGCCGAGCGACAGCGCTGTCGCGTTGGCGCGCCGGTAGTACATGTGGCAGTCGAACTCCCACGTAAACCCCATGCCGCCATGCACCTGGATGTTGTTCTTGGCGCAATGCTGGAACGCCTGCGTTGCGCTGATCCGTGCGGCGGCGGCGGCTTCCGGCAGTTCCGATGCGTTGGTCGAGAGCGCCCAGGCGCCGTAGTAGCAATTCGACCGCGCCAGCGTCGCCGCGACATACATGTCGGCGAGCATATGCTTGACCGCCTGGAACGAGCCGATCGGCCGGCCGAAGGCGATGCGGTCGAGTGCATAGTCGCGGCCCATTTCCAGCGCGCGGTCGGCGCCGCCGACCTGTTCGAACGCCATCAGAACCGCGGCACGGTCGAGCACCTGGGCAAGAATGCTCCAGCCTTCGCCGGCAGCGCCGAGCGGCTCGGCCTTGCAATTCCTGAAGGTCAGCTCGGCCTGGCCGCGCGACGGATCGACGTTGGTCAGGGCCTTGGCTTCGACACCTCCGGCCTTCATGTCCACTAGAAACAGTGAGATATCGGAATCGCGGCCACTGGAGCCCGTGCGCGCGGCGACGATGGCAAGGTCAGCAATAGCCCCGTCGGGCACCGGCTTCTTGACGCCGTTGAGGCTGTCGCCGGCCGCCGAGAGCTTGATCGCCTGCGGCGACGGATTGCCCTTGCCCTCGAACAACGCCAGCGTGCCGATCGCGGCACCCGATGCAATCAAGGGTAGCCACTTCCGTTTTTGCGCATCGCTTCCCGCCAGCAGGATGGCTTCCGCTGCGAGATAAACGGTGGATGAAAACGGCACCGGCGCCAGCGCGCGGCCCATCTCCTCGGCGATCACGCAGAGCTCGAGATGCCCGGCGCCCGCGCCGCCGAATTCTTCCGGGATCGCGACACCGAGAAAGCCCATCTCGGCAAGCGGAGAAATCGAAGTTCATGGCGTGTTACTCGGGTTGTGTGAGGAAGGCAGGACACCGAAAATCGTCATTCCGGGGCGCGAGTGAAACGAGCGAGCCCGGAATCCATAACCACGATCGGGAGTATGGATTCCGGGCCTGCGCCAAGAGGCGCATCCCCGATGTGCAATTGCACATCGGGGAATGACGATTGAATTGTTTGAGCGCGAACTTCATTGCAGCACGATCACGTCCTCTCCCGGCGGATCGCCGTAAAGCCGTTCCACCAGCGCGGCGCGGCGATCGAGCCCGGCGCGCTGATTGATATAACCCTTGTCGGTGAGTTCATTGCCGTCGATCGAGGCCGGCTCGGTCATCAGCATCGCGCGCGCGATCCGCATGCTGCTGGCACCTTCGGTCGACCTGTTATGCGCCTGCAAGCCCCGCTTCAGACATGCCAGCACGTCAGGATGCCTGACGACATCCTCATAGCTGGCGGCGGGATCGCCCACGATCTGCCGGCAGGCGTGGAGATTGGGCCAGGCCAACAGTCCGACAAACGGACGATCCTGTCCGGCCACCAGCGCGTCCTGCACCACCGGCGTCGCCGCGGCGATGGCATCGGTGCGCAATGAGCCGACATGAACGAAGGTGCCGGTGGTGAGCTTGAAATCCTCCACCACGCGGCCAGCGAAGATGATGCCCTGCACGGGGTCTTCGGGATCGACGAACACGCCGGCGTCGCCGATGCAATAAAAGCCTTCGTCGTCGAACGCGGCCTGGGTGAGATCGGGCCGGCCGAAATAGCCGGGCGTGACGTTGACGCCGCGCAGGCGCAATTCATATTTCGCGCCGACCGGGACCATCTTCAACTCGACGCCGGGAAACGGCAGCCCGATCAGCCCGACGCGCTCGGTGTTCCAATAGGTCCCGGTCGAGGTCGGCCCGGTCTCGGTCGATCCCCAGCCGGTATAGAACACGATGCGCTCGCCGGTGGCGCGCACGGCCAGCGCCTGCATCCGGTCATAGAGATCATCCGGCAGCCGCGCACCGCCATAGGCCATCAAGCCCAGATTCCTGAAGAAACTGCGGCACAGCGCGTCGTCCTTCTCCATCGCGGCGGCGAGCGCGGCATAGCCCGCGGGCACGTTGGCGTAATAGGTCGGCGATATCTCGCGCAGATTACGCAGCGTCTCGTCGATCTGGCCTGGCATCGGCCGACCATCGTCGATATAGAGCGTGCCGCCTTCGGTCAGCACCGGATTGAACAGCGCATTGCCGCCCATGGTGTGGTTCCACGGCATCCAGTCGAGATAAGTGGCCTGCGGCGCGCCGGAATCGCGCGGCCGAACCTGCATCATCATCGCGGCATTGGCGCACATCATCGCTTGGGTGTTGATGACCGCCTTGGGCATCCCGGTCGAGCCCGAGGTAAACAGCAGTTTTCCAATTGTATCCGGCGCGATGTTGGCGATCGATTCCTCGACTTCTGTTGTCACGGGGGTTGCCGCGAGGTCGGCGAAGGCAACGCTCTTGATGCCGTCGCAAGGACGGGCGACGTGAATGACGGTGACGCCGTCGAGATCGAGCGCCTTGAGCGCCTTCTCGAAGGTCGGGCCATCCTGCACCATCACGACCGCCGGCTTGATCAGGTCGAACAGATATTTCAGTTTGACGTGATCCTGGCTCATCAGCGAATAGGCCGGCGACACCGGGGCGGCCGGAAACCGCGCCTGCATCGAGGCCATCGTCATCAGCGCATGCTCGATCGAATTGCCGCTGAGGATCGCGACCGGGCGGCCGGGCTCGAGCTTCAGATCAAGGATGGCCTGCGTCAGCGCGTCCACCGTGCGTTTGGCCTCGCCATAGGACAGCTTGCGCCACTGCCGGTCGGCGCCCGCGCGCTGCGCTAGCCAGATCCGGTTCGGATTTTCCTTGGCCCACTTCGCGAGGGAGGCCGGGATGTGCTTCTCATAAGCCTTCAGCGGAATCCGCGACTTCAGGACGATGACGCCGTCGGGCCGCCGCTCGATCGCGATATCGCGGTCCAGCCATTCGATCCTGCGAAAGGCCGGTTTTGTCAAAACCGCGGCTGCATTCCCACTCATGTCTCGTCTCCCAAAGCCCTGTGGTCTCTTCTCGGACCTTCGTTGTTGCACCCTCTCCCCTTGTGGGAAAGGCATCACCGGCAGTAGCTTCATATTCGCTTGGGTGAGGGGTCTCTTTCTATCGATAGACCGGAACCCCTCACCCGTCAGCCTTCGGCTGCCACCCTCTCCCACAAGGGGACCCACAAGGGGAGAGGGAAGGAAAATTACCGCGGCGCCATGCGGATGGCGCCGTCGAGCCGGATGGTCTCACCATTCAGCATCGGATTTTCGACGATATGCACCGCGAGGTTGCCATATTCGGAGGCGTCCCCAAGCCGCGCTGGATGCGGCACCTGCGCGCCGAGGCTTTTGCGCGCCTCTTCGTTCAGTCCCATCAACAGCGGGGTCAGGAACAAGCCGGGCGCGATGGTGTTGACGCGGATCTTTTGGCTGGCGAGATCGCGCGCCGCCGGCAACGTCAGGCCCACCACGCCGCCCTTGGAGGCCGAGTAAGCGATCTGGCCGATCTGGCCTTCATAGGCCGCGACGCTCGCGGTGTTGATGATGACGCCGCGCTCTTCGCCGATCGGCTCTGCGGTCACGAGGCGCTCGGCGAACAGCCGCAGCACGTTGAAGGTACCGATCAGATTGACATTGATGATGCGGACAAACTTGGCCAGCGGATAGACACCGTCCCTGCCGACGATGCGCTGCGATCCGCCGATGCCGGCGCAGTTCATCAGCACGCGCGCGACGCCATGCGCAGCCTCGGCTTTCGCCAGTCCCGCCTTGACCTGCTCCTCGTCGGTGACGTCGGCATGAACCGCGACCCCTTTCAATTCGGCGGCGACCTTCTCGGCATTCTCCTTGCTCTGGTCGAGCACGGCGATCTTCGCGCCTTTGGCGGCCATGGCGCGCGCGGTGGCGGCGCCGAGACCGGAGCCACCGCCGGTGATGAGAACGGCAACGTCTTTCAACTGCATGATAAAAACCTTTCCTTGGGCGTTTCTTCTGAGGGGCGAATAGGGAGTAGCGAATAGCGAATGGAAGAAAGAGCAGACACCTCTGCGTTCTATTGTCTTGGCCCCTATTCGCTATTCGCTACTCCCTATTCGCCCTTTCTTCTTTACTCGCCATTCGCTCCTTCCCTTCAGTCAGCATGCCGCCGCAGATCAGCGCTTCCATATGCCTGATGTATTGGCGACAGACTTCGTCGGTGACCGGCCCGACGCCGGTGGCGCGCGACATCGCGTGCCGCCCGAAAAACAGGTGGTCGCAGGCGCCGATCAGGCTGGTGTAGAACAGCACCGGATCGATGTTGCGGAACTCGCCGCACCTGACGCCTTCCGCCAGCAGCCGGCGGTGAAAGTCCAACAGCGGCGCGACAAAGAATTTTGAAACCTCGTCGGCGGCCTCCGCGCTGCTTTCATGCAGGAGATAGTGGATCAAACGGTTCATATAGGGGAACTGGTGATAGGCCCGGATGATGCCGGCGATATGCAGCTTGAGTTTCGCGGTCGGCGCGATCGGCTGCGCCAGCAGATATTCGAGCTGCGTCACCTCGGTGGCGGCATCCCGCGCCAACAGCGCCATCAACAGGCCGTCCTTGTTGCCAAAGTGATATTTCACCAGCGCGGCGTTGACGCCGGATTTTTGCGCAATGTCGCTCAGGGATACCTCGATCGAGGAACGCTCGATCATCAGCGCGCTGGCCGCAACGAGCAGCTTCTCGGCGGTGGTGTTTTTCGCAAACGAGAGCCTGTTCGGTACGCCGGTATTCAACTGGGATCCCATGACCTGTCCGCCGGGAGATACGGACGCAGCTAACCCGATGGCAGCGCCGTACTCAAGAGTTAATTGATTGATTGACTAAATCCGTCGGCATCACTTAAATCTGCACCCGTTGTTCAAGCACGATCCAACACCATCAGGGAGAACGTACATGGCCGAGGCTTACATCGTCGCCGCCGCACGCACCGCTGGCGGCCGCAAGGGAGGACGCCTCGCGGGCTGGCATCCGGCCGATCTCGCCGCTGCCGTGCTGGATTCTCTGATTGAGCGCTCGGGCGCGGCGCCCGATCAGGTCGAAGACGTGATCATGGGCTGCGTGATGCAGACCGGCGAACAGTCCAACAATGTCGCGCGCAACGCCATCATGGCTTCAACACTGCCGGAAAGCGTGCCCGGCACCTCGATCGACCGGCAGTGCGGTTCGTCGCAGCAGGCGCTGCACTTTGCCGCGCAAGCCGTGATGTCCGGCAGCATGGACTGCGTCATCGCCGCCGGCGTCGAATCGATGACGCGGGTGCCGATGGGCCTGGCGTCGCAGTTGCCGGCCAAGAACGGCTTTGGCATCTACAAAAGCCCGAACATCGAGAAGCGCTACCCGAACATCGTGTTCAGCCAGTTCACCGGCGCCGAGATGATGGCCGAGAAGTACGGCCTCTCGAAGGATGAACTCGACGAATTTTCCCACAACAGCCATCAGCGTGCCATTGCCGCCACGCAAGCGGGAAAATTTAGGGACGAGATCATCCCGCTGCAGATCACCCGCGCCGATGGTTCGACCGATACCCACACCATCGATGAAGGCATCCGTTTCGACGCCAGCCTCGAGGGCATTCGCAACGTCAAGCTGATCGCGGAGAACGGCAAGCTGACCGCCGCCAGCGCCAGCCAGATCTGCGACGGCGCCTCGGGCGTGATGGTCGTCAATGAGCATGGCCTGAAGGCGCTCGGGGTCAAGCCGATGGCCCGGATCCACCACATGACCATGATGGGCGGCGATCCCGTGATCATGCTGGATGCGCCGCTGCATGCCACCGAGCGCGCGCTGAAGAAGGCCGGCATGTCGATCGACGATATCGACCTGTTCGAGGTCAACGAGGCCTTTGCGTCGGTGCCGACGGCATGGCTGAAGACATCAGGTGCGGACCCGGCGCGGCTCAACGTCAACGGCGGCGCCATCGCGCTCGGCCATCCCCTCGGCGGCTCCGGCACCAAGCTGATGACCACGCTCGTGAACGCGCTGAAGCAGCGCAACAAGCGCTACGGCCTGCAGACCATGTGCGAAGGCGGCGGCATGGCGAACGTCACGATTGTCGAACGGCTGTAAGATCGCAGAAAATCTATCGTCGTCCCGGCCAACGCCGGGACCCATAACCGCCGGCGGCGTTGCTTAGGCGCGGAGCCATCTCCAGGCCATTTCACGAAGGCCAGGGGTGATGGGTCCCCACCTTCGCGGGGACTACGCACGCGCGGCCCGCGCTTTTGCCCGGCCATGACGGGGAGATAAATTCGCCGATGAACACAACCACCGCCCTCCCCGACATTCCCCTGCCATCGGGCATCCGCTCCCGTTTCGTCGACGGCATCAACGGCCTGCGCATGCATGTGCTGGAGGCGGGCTTCGAAACCAAAGGCCGGCCGTGCGTGCTGCTGCTGCACGGCTTTCCCGAACTGGCCTTTAGCTGGCGCAAGGTGATGCCTGCGCTCGCAGCCGCGGGCTATCACGTGATCGCGCCGGATCAGCGCGGCTATGGCCGCACCACCGGCTGGGACGCGAATTACGATGGTGATCTTGCCTCGTTCCGGCTGCTCAATCTGGTGCGCGACGCGCTCGGCCTGGTGTCGG
>WNFO01019479.1_pt1 | contig 10415 bp, 5 predicted proteins | sample 5400251 | NCBI WGS metagenome assembly WNFO01 (sample SAMN13153354, study PRJNA577476) | soil metagenome | isolation source: 100 cm saprolite under Madrone tree | place: USA:California | collected 2016-06-14 | reverse complement strand
TTTTCCGCTTCGCCCGGAACGAATCGAAAATGGCTAGAAATGTGAACGACTGGTTGCTTCTCTTTGAGGGATTCGAAAAAGGCGGCGCGGCTAAATTTCTTGCCTTCAAACACATCCCCATCGATCATGCCATTCGGGTTCTCGCTCGTCCGAAAAGTCTTCATTTCTTCCCCAGCGAACGCCATCAAAGGGAAGTTGATCTCCTCATCATCGCTAACCACTATCTTGTGACGACCAGTTGACGCAAACCCGTGAGCGGTCCACGTCCCGCTGACAACGCGCGTCCACCGATCCCTGTCGATTAGTTTGAATACGACATTACTGTATCGTTCAACTAGATACTTATTGCCATCGTAAAGAGCAGCCATCGGCAAGTAGCGCAGGTTGCCCTCCAAACACCACATTATGGTCTTCGTGTCTCTTGGCAGGAGTTCCTCGATTGGGTGGAAGACAGCATCATAGATATCCTTGGCGAGTGTTTTTGGATCATAATCGGCAGACTGAAGTAGTGCGGACAACCAGAGCGCCTTTTGGTTTAGTTCCTCGCCCTTGATCGGAGAGCTTACCGATCTGACAGCGTCAGAAGTAACTATCAGCGCGCGCAAGTTCTCGGCACCCACAAGCAAATATATTGCGACAGTTTTGTCGCCAGTCTGAGTTTCAAGTTGCCTCAAAGCTGTCTGCATTTCGTTTAAGACGGATACTTCATGAATCCTGTCATTCTCATCGATCGGCTCAGAAAACTTAGTCTCAGCATGATTTAGTAAGTTCGATAAGTCTCTTGAACGAGAATCGATTTCTTTACGAAGAGCACTTAGTCGCGCTGCCTCCACTTCGTTCGGTGACCGATGATCGAATAGACCATTTAGATTTGAAATTCGGTTGTCGATTAAAGCGATGACATCGACAATTCTATTAACACCCAAAGTAAACTCTTCTTCACGGGGTGTGTTGGTCAAGGGTTGAAGTGGCTTACCGTCTCGTTCAAGATCGAAATACTGGAGATGCGAATGGTTGGTCGCATTTTCTGATATGCGCTGATTGATTGCTTGCCGTAAAAAACGGCAAAGCGAGGGTTGCTAACCGACTGATACAGAGACATCAAATTCTCGAGGTCCCTCGCCTCACCGTTTAGATCATGAAGGGACCGCTTGAGGGGTAGGGCTTGAGCGTAGTTGAATGCTTCCTGTTTTCGACCATTTGCATTTGGGAAGTTCACCGGCGCGCTCGCTTCTTCAGCGCTTGCTGTGACTTGCAGGGCGTTGTTGAAGAACTCCTTCGCCTTCTCTTCGTTGCCGAGCGAACTGTAGACCTTCCCAATACTATTAAGCGTCGTCTTAACACCCACTTGGTCTTCGATGACTCGATAAAGTTCCAAAGCTTGCAAATAATACGAAATTGCCTGCTCTTTATCTTGGGCAATATCAAGCAGAGAGCCAATCTTATTGAGTATTGCTGCCTCCGATTTACGATTGCCCAGAGCGTGAACTCCCGGTATAGCGTCCTTAAAACTTTCTACTGCTTTCTCAGTCTCACCCAAATCCGTATAGACATTACCCAAGTTGGTAAGAACCAACGATGCGCCCGCAAGATCGGAAACCTTGCGCATAAGAAATAATGCGCGTTGGTAGTACTCAATCGCCTGCAGCTTCTCACCTAGATCATCGTATATTTTTCCTATATTATTAAGTGTTATCGCCTCACTGTATCGGTCTCCTATCGCCACCCAAATAACAAGAGCACGCTGGTCATATTCAAGCGCCTTCTGATACTCACTTATCGAATAATAGACTCGGGCGATGTTACTAAGAGTTGCTGCTTGCGATGATCGGTCACCGATCAAACGGACGATTGGTAATGCCTGGGAGAAATACTGTAATGCTTTCTGCTTTTCTCCGATCGAGTCATATACGGCTCCAATATTGTTGAGAGTTCCGGCCTCGATGCCCTTGTCGCCGATGGAATGAATAATATCCATGGCACGCGAATAGTAATCCAACGATTTTTGTTCTTGGCCGAGGGAATAATATAAATAGCCGAGGTTGTTTAAGGTCGCAGCTTCATGAAACGAATCGTTTAGGTCGTGGAAGATGGGTAAAACCTCTTCATACTCCTTCACTGCGCTTTGCAACGATTCGCCGGTCCCCTGCACGCGCCGCAACTCAGCCTGCGTGAAGATTCGTTCAGCCATGACACGATTCTTATCTTCCGCGGTTCCGATTCGTAACCTATCTATTCGGACACGGTACCGCCCGGTGCCGCCTTCCTTGTCGAGGGAGCGGACCTCCAGAAGGTACATACCGGCAGCCTCTGCAATATATGAGAGTGGCTCAGGGCCCTGCGTCCCATTAGGACTATCGACGTCCGCCAATTTCTTACCGTCCGGGCCAAACAACGTTAGCACCACATCGATGCCGAGTTGGTCGACAACAATGTGGATATATTGATTAGGAGCAAGTCTGATTCGATACGAATGAAACTGCCCCCCGGTCAGTTGGCGTTCGACTGGTTGATTTAACTCAAGAATCTGATTTTCTTTATTAGTTTGGCCAGCGGTCGAACCCGCAAGCAATACGACAAGAACGAGCACTGCAGTGTGTTTGGTGAGGATGTGTATCCTTGGTAACCAAGAGCCAAGAGGCCAGTTAAAGATTGACATAAATACGTTGCTGGACAGCTAACCTTTTTCGAAACCCCAACATGTTCATTTCCAATTACCAAACAAGACAAAGGGTGCCCAGTAGTAAGGATGAGCAAGTGGCCTTTGCGGGTCGATCTTAAAAGGAACTCGGTATTTAGGCTCGACGAGGTCTTCTTTCTCATCAGTAGCGTGTCCCTTTGTTCGGGGAATTGCTTTGGTTTGATACATTTCAGGCGCACCTAAATTCCTCCCATACAGGAAGTCGAGTTGAGCCTGTCGTAGAGACTCCGCCTTACTAAACCTACCGCCTTGTCGGTTATCGTAGAATGCCTTCATTAAATTGGCCGTGCTTTTGTCTAACACCGGCCACAGGCTAGCCATAACACTGGCGGCACCGAGTCGTTGGGCTAATTCGGCAAAAGCGTCGACTTCCTTGCCATTTGCATCCGGCCGTTGGGCAGCTGTTTCACAGGCCGAGAGCGTAAGAAGCTCTACTCCGTGAAAAAGAGTGGGATCTTCTCGCATATCTGCCAGAGTCCAGATGTGATTGTCTCCTAATACTAGGAAAGAACTGGAAGCGTCGCCAGGTTGAAACCTGAAGTGACTGGAGATATGGACAAGAGGCCGCTCTTGCTTGAGTGTCGTTCGAAGACTCGATTTGCTGAATTGCTGCTCTGAATAGATATCCGCATCAATAATGCCGTTAGGATTCAAATTAGTCCGGAATATTTGTAGTTCGTTCTCAGCAAAATCGCTGGCGGGAAACTCGATCGGTTTACCGTATAGTTCAAACTTGTGCGATTCGGAAGTCGCGAAAACATATCCATTCCAAGTGGCACTAACGCCTCGGGTTAACCGCTCTCTATCGGCACGTGTGAAAAGTACATGATTATACCTTTCCACCAAATACTGCTTACCGTCATAGAGGGCGGCCATCGGCAGATAACGTAGTTTGCCGTCCAAGGCCCAGATAATGGTCTTCGTTTCTTTGGGCAACTTCTCTGCGATGGGCTTGAAGACCGCTTCGTAGACTTCTCTCGAGAGGATTTTAGGATCGTAATCGGGTGAACAAAGTAGAAGCCACAACTCCTGAGCCTTTCGGCTTAACTCTGTGCCCTTGATCGCTGTCGATGCTGAGGAAACATTGTCACCACTAACGATTAGAGCCTGAAGCTTTGTTTCCCCAACAATTGTATAAATTGCAACTGCTTCTTGCCCTGTCTCTTTCGTAATCTGTTGCAGCGCGACTTGCATCTCACGAGCGTCTTTAACATCGGGCGGCTTGTCTTCCACCGGATCAGATAGTTCCTTGAATTCAGTCTGGGCTTGTTTGACGAGCGATGAAAACTCGTTCGTGGCATCCTTCAAATCGACTTGAAGTTGGCGAAGTGTGGCGGTGTCCTCAGGCTTAGCATTCGCATTGTTTGTCCGACGTTGGAGTTCTTCAATCTTAGTTCCAATGTTCCCAATCTTTTCACTCGTTAAGTCATAGCGCGATGCCATCCTCGCCTCCCGCTGCGTCATAGCAAGCGGTCCAGGCGATCTCACCGTCTCAGGATTGAAGTCAAAATACTGCTGGTCTTTGAAAGCGTTGAGAATTTGCTGCGCCTCAGCAAACCGCCCCTGCTCAATAAGTAGACCTGACAGAAAGCGATACAGATACTCAACGGACTTGAGAAAGGACTTTTGAAGGTCTTTGTCAGTCGTTTGGATTCTGGATCGGACTGCCTGAATTGAGTTTATGGACTGCTTGCCGTAGAAAACTGCGAGTCGAGGATTACTTAGTACGTACCAAGCCATCATGTTGCCACTGAGAACAGTAGCTTCACCTTGCTTATCCCCTAGTGCTTTCATCAAAGGCAATGCTTTTTCGTAACTATCGAGGGCCTTCTGTTCATCGCCCATCAAGTCGTATACGCCGCCAATGTTGCTTAGAGTCGCAGCTTCACCTCTTTTGTATTTTAGTTCTCTAACGAGAGTTAAAGCTTGATTGTAGTAGTCCAAGGCCTTTTGCTTCTGACCTAGCGACTTGTAAACCGCGCCGATATTGTTGAGAGTGGCCGCTTCACTAGATCTAACGCCCACCTCTCTAGTTATCGGTAAAGCTCGATTGAAATAATCCAGGGCTTTCTGACTCTCGCCCAGCGAGTCGTACACGCCCCCAATGTTACTTAGCGAAGCAGCTTCATTAGCCCTATCTCCAATTGACCTTGTTATCAGTAAAGCCTTATTGAAGTAATCAAGAGCTTCTTGCTTTTCACCCAGGGATTCGTAGACCAATCCAATTTGGTTAAGACTGGACGCCTCGCCCCGTCTATCTCCGAGTGCCCTTCTTGCAGACAAAGCTTGAGTGTGTTGATCAAGGGCCGTTTGCTTATCACCTAAAGTGTCATAGACGGTACCCCTGTTTGTAAGAGCGGAAGTTTCACCAGATTTATCTCCGATTGCTTTGAATAGGGTCAATGCTCTATTGCAATAGTCGAGCGCCTTCTGCCATTCCCCTAATGCGTTGAAGAGGAGGCCGCCGTTGTTAAGCGCTATGGCCTCCTCACGCTTGTCGCCCGACATTCTGCTAAGTGACAAGGCTCGATCATAGGCATCTAGCGCTTTCTGCACCTCACCTAATGAGTCATACACCACAGCGATGTGGTTATGTATTGCAGCCTGACCGCTCTGATCCTCTAAAATCTCATAAAGACGCAAAGCTCGATCAAAATAATCAAGGGCCTTTTGCCTCTCGCCTAATGAATCGTACAGAGCGCCGACGTTATTGAAAGTCGTGGCTTGGCCTCGTTTATCATCTGCGGTTTCATAGAGCCTCAGAGCCTGATTGTAGCTATCTAGTGCTTGCACTCTGTTGCCTAACAAGTCATACGCGGCACCGATGTTATTGAGAGTCGTCGCTTCGCCCCGTTTGTCGCCCGCCTGAATGTTGAGAGGTAGAGCTTGCCGATAGTAATCTAGCGCCTTCTGAGTTTCGCCCAAGCTCTTGTTGACCAGTCCAAGAGCCGTCAAGGTGACTCCTTCACTCGATTTATTGTCCAATGCAGAAAACAAATCGCGGGCTATGGGCAGTAACGTTAAAGCTTCACGAGACGCCCCCGCCTCCTGTTTTTGGAAGAGTCTATAAGCTGCGGTTAAGTACCTTGCTGCCACGTTATCGAGACTTTCGAGTAACCGTTTCTCGCCTTCAGTATCAGTCAATTCTCGATAGATATTCTTAGCTTGATGATACTGTGCGATTGCTAAATCGACCTTTTGAAGGAGAGCGTTTAATACGCACAACGCTGCGAGGCTCATTGCTTGGTTCGGTCTGTCTTTTAACTCCAGATAGAGTGACAAGGCTTTGTCATGGGCCGCAAGAGCCTTTTCAGTTTCTCCAAGACTCCCTCTGCCATAGCCCAGGCTAGTCTGTGACAAAGCCTCAGCATATTTATCTCCGATCTCCCGGAACAGCTCGACTGTCACTTCATATTTGTCGCAAGCTTGCCTTACTGATTCAGAGACTTCCACTTGACCTAGTCTCAACGCATCTTGAAAGAGTGTTTCGGCCTGGATTCGTTTTCTGTCTTGATCTGTTGCCGCACGCGGAGGATAGGTCTTGATTTCATACCTCCCGACCGCGGTCGTTTCTCCCACAGCTCTTACGTCGAGTCTGTAGTCGCCCCCTGTCATCGCGATGAAACTGAGTGACTCCTCTCCATTTCGTCCGTTTGGTCTGTCGCGTTCCATAATTTCCCTACCGTCAGCGCCAACCAAAACCAGAAGAACATCAATGCCTCGCTGATCGACGATAAACCGCACGAACTGATCCGCACTGATCGTGATTCGATAGGAATCGGATTGTCCTTTCGCAAGTTCCCGCTCAATTGGCTTGTTAGGCTCAAGCACTATTACATTCTTCTTGTCTTGGGCAGAAACCATCATTCCCATTTGTGAGAAAATCAATGCAAGCAAAAAACTCACGACACCCTGAAGGCGACGCGCATGCCGGAAGTGGTAAATGTGGTACCGCATTATTCTAAGATTCGGACTGACCTGAGCAAGACGGTCGGAAGAGATACTTATTTCCAATTTCCGAACAACACAAAAGGAGCCCAGTAGTATGGATGCGCGAATTTTCTCTTTTTATCGGCTTGGAATGGAATGCGATATTTCGGCGGGACGACGATTTCTTCTTCCAGAGTTTTCTTGCCCCTCGTAGCCGAACTAGTTATGTTGGAAGCTGACGCGGTGGAGTTTTTTGCATAAAGAAGATCCAGTTGAGCCTGGCGCAGCGCTTCCGCTTTAGTGTATTTCCCTCTCTGCTGGTTCTTATAAAACGCTTTCATAAGTTCAGCAGTACTCCTATCCGAAACCGACCATAGACTTGCCAACACGCTGCCGGCACCAAGTCGCTGTGCCAGCTCCGCAAATCCATCTACTTCTTTGCCGTTTGCATCTGGTCGTTGCGCAGCTGTCTCGCATGCCGTGAATTGGGCCTCTGATATCACGTCACCATCAATAATGCCGTTTGGGTTGGTCTTGGTCCGAAAGATCTCCAATTCTTCCCCGCCGAAATCTAAGGCCCCGAACGTGAGCGAGTTCCCAAATAATTCCACCCTATGCGGTGCAGAAGTGGCGAAACCGTAACCGATCCATCTGCCGCTAACCGGGAATGTCAAATGTTCTTTATCGGCCCGCGTAAACAAGACTTGAGTGAAGCGCTCGACTAAATAATGTTTCCCATCAAATAAAGCGGCCATCGGCAGGTAACGCAAGTCTCCGTCCAAAGACCACATAATAGTCTTGGTGTCCTTCGGAAGTCGGCCTTCCAAAGGCTTGAAAATAATATTATAAAGTTCGTTTGAGAGCGCCTTTGGGTCGTAGTCAGCGGACTGCAGCAAAGCCCAAAGTTGAAGGGCCTTCTTGTTCAATTCAGAACCCTTGACAGGCGAGGAGATCGACGTAATGTCATCCGGAGTTATGAGCAAAGCGTTGAAGCGTTCGTTGAGAAAACTCTGCCTCGACACTCTTGAGAAGCCGTGACGATTCATTGCCGGCAGACTCTAACTGTCGTTCGAGTTCCGACAATTGACGCGCTTCCTCATCATCCGGTTTGCGATTTGCAAGTGTTCGCTTGAAATTATCGACCTGAGTCCCAATCACGCCAAGATTGCTGCTCGCATGGTCATAACGCCCACCGAACTCAATTTCACTGGGGGTGAGAGCGATGGCTGTTGGGCGGTTCGCCTGCTTTTGGTCAAAATCGAAAAACTGTTGGTCCTTAAAAGCGTTGAGCACCTGCTGGGCTTCGCCAACACGATTCTGCCGAATCAACAGATCCGTTAAATCGCGATATGTCAGCTCTATTGATCTCAGGTAAGTTTGTTGAATCTCTTTATCCAAGCGCAAGAGATTCGAGCGAAGCTGTTGATAAGCATTGACTGCACGTTTGCCGTAAAAGGTGGCCGTGCGCGAATTCCCAAGCGCGTCATAGGTGGTCATCAGGTGCTTAAGCGTGATCCCCTCAGTTTTAAGATCTCCGGCAGCTTGAGCTACCAAGAGCGCTCTACCGTAATAATCGAGTGCCTTCTCCTTCTGCCCAAGCGAAGAGTATACGGAGGCAATGTTGTCTAAGGTTCCGGCTTCACCGCTATGGTTTCCGACGCTGCGATCGAGCGCCAAGGCCTCACCGAAATGGTCGAGCGCTTTTTGATTCTCATCCAATGACGCATAAACCGCCCCGATGTTGTTGAGTGTGTTGGCCTCATTGGAACGATCTCCGACCGCACGCAAAAGCGGTAGAGCTTTATTGTAGTAGTCGAGGGCTTTCTGCTTATCGGCTAAATCGTCGTAAACCCTTCCTATGGCGTCGAAAATTGCTGCCTGACCATTGCGGTCACCGGCAGCAACAGCCAAAGGCAGGGCTTGCGCATAGTAGTCAAGCGCTTTCCGCTTCTCTCCCAACGAACTGTAGACTTCACCGATATCGTGGAGTACTTCCGCCTCGCCAAACGCATATCTAATCGAACCTGTTCAGTTGCGGTCCTAAGTTCCGCAATCCTGGCTTCATAGCGGCCCGGCACAGCCGTTTTTTCAACGGACCGCACTTCCAATCTATAGTTTCCGGTCGCCTCAGCGATTACCGAAAGGGGCTCAGGTCCTTGCCAGTAATTCGGGCTGTCAACTTCTGCCAGTTTTTTCTCGTCGGGTCCGAAAAGAGTAAGCGCGACATCAATACCACGCTGGTCCACGATCACGTAAAGATACTGACCGACGGTAAGAGGGATGCTGTAAGAGTGTACCTCGCCACCCTTCATCGCACGTTCAACTGGTTGGTTTGGCAACAATGATCGGGGGCTTGGCTCGGGCTGTGTTTGAGCTTGAATACAAAGAGCGGCTAACACGTTCACGAGGAGAGAGGTTGAACCGGCAAGATTGCTACGTGGCGAGAGGTGAGACATAACCACAACCTTCAACGCGCCTTATGCGCGATGTTCACTTACTACAAAGTAAATTCATTTCCAGTTCCCAAATAGGACAAAAGGCGACCAATAGTACGGATGCGCGAATGGCTTTTTCTTGTCTACCTTAAACGGGATTCGATACTTTGGTTCAACGACAACATTTTCGTCTGCCGAGCCGCGTTTCCGAGGAGTTTCGGTGTCTGGACCTCTGGCAGATGGCGGGCGTACTGACAGATTCACATTCCTTCCGTAGAGCAAATCAAGTTGAGCCGTTCGCAAGGCTTCCGCCTTTGTAATTTTTCCACCCTCTCTGTCCTTGTAGAACGCGTTCATTAATTCAGTTGTACTCCGATCCAATACAGGCCAGAGGCTAGCCATGACGCCGGCCGCTCCAAGCCGTTGCGCAAGCTCAGCAAAAGCATCAATTTCTCTACCGTTCGCGTCTGGGCGCTGTGCGGCAGTGTCGCATGCTGAGAGCGTCAAGAGTTCTACTCCTTGAAAAAGGTTTGGTTCTTCTTTCATCTCTGCGAGGGTCATGACCTGACCATCGCCTAGATTCAGCTTCGGCATACACATCTCCGTCAATGACCCCGTTGCGGTAAGTCCTTGTGCGAAAGATCTGCATTTCGTCTCTGGCGAAATCTAAGGAGCCAAAGGCGATTGTCTCATTATCAACATTAACAGTGTGTGCCTCGGAGGTCGCAAAACCATAGCCTGTCCAAGTAGAGTGTACATTACGCGTTAATCGTTCCTTGTCGGCGCGGGTGAAAACGACGTGGTTGTAGCGTTCGACCAAGTATTGCTTTCCATCGTGGAGCGCAGCTACCGGAATGTAACGCAAGTTTCCGTCTAACGACCACATAATGGTCTTAGTGTCTTTCGGCAGTCTAGACTCGATAGGTTTGAAGATAGCTTTATAAAGTTCGTTTGAAAGACTCCTCGGGTCATAATCACTGGACTTTAACAACGCCCAGAGTTGCCGAGCTTTTTCGTCCAGTTCAGTGGCTAGCATCGTTGAAGAAACTGAGGCGATGCTGTCAGGGGTAATGATCAAAGCTTGAACATTTGGCTCGCCAATGATGGTATACACCACAACTGCGTTCTGTCCCGTTTCTTGACTAAGCTGGCGCAAGGCTGCTTGCATCTCGACGGTGTCTCGAACTTCCTGAACCTCGTCCTTATCACTTGTAGGCGTCAAAAACTCTGCTTCGGCTTGCTTGAGCAATCGGGAAAACTCATCGGCGGCGCTGTTGTATTCCGTTTCCAGTTGTTGTAATTGCCCGGCTGCTTCGTCCCTGAGTTGACGACCGCCGAACTTGCGCTTG
>WNFO01006383.1_pt1 | contig 10415 bp, 6 predicted proteins | sample 5400251 | NCBI WGS metagenome assembly WNFO01 (sample SAMN13153354, study PRJNA577476) | soil metagenome | isolation source: 100 cm saprolite under Madrone tree | place: USA:California | collected 2016-06-14 | reverse complement strand
CAGATCATGGGGTGGCCATGGATAGGAGTAAGAGAGAAGTTTCTCATGGCTTGGCATGGAACCGGGGAAGGCGGAGTCATAACCGGCACGCAGGACCTGCTGTTTTTGATCCTTGGCTTCGCCGCCACGATCTGGTCGTGCATAAAGCTCAGACCATCATATGCCGTTTGGATGATCGGTAACTGGCTGCTTTTCACGAGCACGACTTTTATTATCGGCGTGGCGCGCTTTACCGTGATCATGTTTCCGCTCTTCATTCTTTTTTCACTGATAGCCTCGCGTCGCAGTTGGCACAGAATAATTACCGTCTGGTCTTTGCTCTTCCTCGCCCTTTTCACTGGTCTTTACGTGGAAGGCCACTGGGTCTTTTAAGTTCGCCGAAAGTTCTGAGCTTGCTTTACGTTGCTCGCGCGTGGAATCATTCAATGACAAATGAGCCTAAATGAAAATATCGTCCTTGACGCACTGCGCCAGATTAAGGATCCGGATCTACACAAAGACATCGTTACGCTCGGCTTTATCAAGGATCTGAAGCTTGATGGAGGCAACGTCTCTTTTCGCATCGTATTGACGACGCCGGCTTGTCCCGTACGCGATGAGATGAAGAACGCCGCGCAAGAACTTGTGAGCGCCATTCCGGGCGTGCAATCGGTGAGCGTCACGATGGACGCTGAGGTACCCAAGGGTCGTGGCCTCAGTGATAAGGTTTCCGTCCCCGGCGTCAAGAACATCATTGCGGTTTCGTCCGGCAAAGGTGGCGTCGGCAAGTCGACGGTAGCGGTGAATCTCGCGGTCGCGCTGACGCTCGACGGCGCGAAGGTTGGTTTGATGGACGCGGATGTCTACGGGCCGAACGTGCCGATCATGCTCGGTGTCGACCGCGAGCGACCGGAGGTAGACGTCAACAAATTGATTCCGGTCGAGGCTTACGGCGTCAAGCTGATATCCATGGCTATTTTGCAACCTGGCGACAAGCCGATGATCGTGCGGGGGCCAATTCTGCACGGGCTGGTGAAGCAATTCCTTTCCGACGTGAAGTGGGGCGAGTTGGATTACCTGATCGTGGACATGCCGCCGGGAACAGGCGATGTGCAACTCAGTCTGGCGCAGCTCGTGCCCGTGCAAGGGGCGGTGCTGGTCACGACGCCGCAAGAAGTCGCAATTATCGATGTGCGCCGTGCGCTGCGCATGTTTGAAACGGTCGCAGTCCCGGTGCTCGGCGTTATCGAAAACATGAGTTACTTCATCGCGCCCGATACTGGCGCTCGCTACCACATCTTCGGTGAAGGTGGCGGCCAGAAATTGTCCCAACAATACGGCGTGCCGTTTCTCGGCTCGATTCCCATGGGAATCGAAGTGCGCGAAGGCGGCGACAAAGGGGTTCCCGTGGTCATTGGCCAGCCTCAATCGCCGCAAGCACAGGCGCTGAGAAAGGTAGCCGAAGAAGTCGCCCGACAAGTCTCGATCGAGGCGATGAAACCGGAGCTTGTTGTTTTGCGAAAATCCCAGTAAGATTGCTTTTCTCAGAAGGTAATCAGTAATAAGCAATTCGAGATCAAAGAGGAGTCAAATATGTCAGCGAATCCAGCAACTACAACACCTACAGCAACCGCAGTGCCCGCGGCACCTGCAGCACCAGGCGTAAGTTTAAGTGTGACGGAACCGGCAGCAAACGAGATTAGGAAGTTTATGACGAGCGAGGAAGGCTTGCCCGAAACCGCCGGGCTGCGTGTCCGCGTCGTCCCGGGGGGCTGTTCGGGATTTCAATATAGTTTGAATATAGAAGAAGAGTCGCGCCAGGGTGATTTCGTGCTGGACGACAAAGGCGTGCGCCTGTTCGTTGACATGTTCAGCGCGCAGTATCTGAACGGCGTCGAGATTGACTACGTGACCAACGTGATGGGCTCGGGCTTCACGTTTACAAACCCGAACGCCACGGGAAGTTGCGGTTGCGGTTCTTCATTCACCGCGTAAGTAACGTTACAGAACCGCGAGCGGTAGCGACCGGATCCTCCCAAATACGCTGAGAGAATATGGTCCCGTCGCTACCGCTCGCGGTTTTGTAACCAGCGCGGCTAAATCTGCGCGGCTCGGTCTGGTTCAGTTTGTACTGAAGGCCGGGCCGGTTTTGCGTCTGATAGTGCCCTCTCCCTCTGTGAGAGGGTTGGGGTGAGGGCCTAGTAGAAAGAAACGAGGAGATTACTTCTCTTCCCCTTTTCGCATCCTCAAACGGAGTAGAAAAAATATATTGTTGACTTTGCAGCTAAACCCTCACCCCAGCCCTTTCCCAACGGGAGAGGGAGTACGGTCTTCGCCTTGACTATCAACCCGCGCTTCGTTATAGACATTCAAATACCGTCCCGCAACTCAAAAGTGATCCCCGGTTGCCGGAAAGAGTGGTGAAGTGTCCGAAAAGAGTTTGCCCAAGTCCCCTGTCTTCTACGACCCGCGCGGCCGTCGCTGGCGTCACGTGCGTCGCACTTATTTGGCGTTAGGCGTCATAATCACCGCTTTGACCGCGGTCTTCATCTCCAGTGTGTTGTCCAATCCACTGCTGCCGCGATTCAATCTGCGGCCGCTTCAACACTTGCCGCGCAGTTCCGACATCAAGCCGCAACCCCCGGCGCCTTTGCCCAACGCGCGCGAGGCCAAAGCGAAAAAAGCCCAGGCTGAATTGCAGAAAGCGTACGAGAAAGTTAAGCGCGTGCCGGGCAGGCATGCGGAACTTCTGCCGGTCGCCCCGCCGCCGGCAACTACGCCCCTGCCCGCGCCTGCGAGCTTCAACGCCAAACAACTCGCCATCGGCTTCTACATCGATTGGGACGAATCCAGCTATTCGTCACTCGAGCGAAATCTCGATCACCTCGACTGGGTCCTGCCGCAGTGGGTGCGTCTTGTTAACGGCAAACCCGATGAGCGACCAATAGCCGACGAGCTTAACGATGGGCAGGCGTTGAAGGCTTTAAACTTGATTCGCTCAAAGCGTCCCCAGACTTCGATCCTGCCGATGGTGCAGAACCTTAACGATGAGAAATGGGAAGCGGACGTACTGGCGCGTGAGGTGGGCGATGAGAATTCCCGGCAGAGACTGATAAATGCACTCTCCGAGTTTGTCGAGCAGAACAAATTCGCGGGCGTCTGTGTTGACTTTGAGGAAGCGACCAAGGACACCCAGCCAAATCTCTTGCGTTTCATGCAGGAGTTGTACGCAGCGTTCAAGTCCCGCGGATGGATCGTTGCTCAGGCCGTACCCTTCGATGGTGAGGGATGGAACTATCGCGACTTTGCGGCTGCATCGGATTACCTGATGCTTATGGCTTACGATCAGCATTATGCCAACAAAGATTTCGGCTCGGTCGCGGCTCAGAATTGGTTCGAAGATCTCTTGTCAAGACGGATGAACGAGCTGGATCCCGCAAAAACGATTATCATCCTGGGCAACTACGGCTACAACTGGACGAAAGGATCGGAGGCGAAGGAAGTTAGTTTTCAGCAAGCGCTGATCGATGCCAGAGACTCGGAAGCGCAAATCGAATTCGATACCGAAACACGCAATCCACATTACGACTACGACGAAGAAGATCAGAAGCATCACATCGTCTGGTTCCTCGACGGCGTCACCGCATTCAACCAGATGCGCGCCGCCAGCGGTTATCATCCAGCTGGTTTCGCTTTGTGGCGGCTGGGTTCTGAAGACCCATCGATCTGGTCGGTTTTCGGAACCGATCAGTCCAATCCTTCGCCCGACGCGCTGAGGCGAATGGTCTATGGCTATGAGGTGGATTTTGAAGGCACGGGCGAATTGCTTCAGGTGCAATCCAGCCCCCACGACGGCGAGCGCGGTGTGAACGTCGATGCAAAAACAGGGTTCATCGCGTCAGAAATTTATGACAACCAGAAAATCCCTTCGTCGTACGTGATCGAGCGTACCGGAGATCATCCGGGAATGATCGCACTGACCTTTGACGACGGACCCGATCCCAGCTACACACCGGCCCTTCTCGACATCCTCAAACAGGAGAACGTGCCGGCAACCTTCTTCGTAATTGGCAAGCATGGACAGGCAGAGCCTGACTTGCTACGGCGCATCATCAACGAAGGCCATGAGATTGGCAATCATACTTTTACGCATCCGAACCTTGGCGAAATCCCCGCAATCCTCACCGATTACGAACTGAACGCGACGCAACGACTGATTGAATCGATCACTGGACGCTCGACAGTGCTCTTTCGCCCGCCCTATTTCGGAGACGCGGAAGCCGACACACCGGAAGAGGTCGAGCCCGCCATCCGCGCGCAAAAGCTAAATTACGTGATGGTAGGATTGCGCATCGATCCCGGCGATTGGAAGCCCGGCGTCACGGCGGATGAAATTGTCCAAAGGACCATCGACCGCGCGATGGACAAGAACCCCGAGACGCGCGGGCAGGTAGTATTGCTGCACGATTCAGGCGGTGAGCGTGAGGCAACCGTTGAGGCTTTGCCGCGGTTAATCCACGAACTGCGGGCGCGCGGATTCAAGTTTGTGCTGGTTTCGGATCTGGGCGGCTGGACGCGCGATCAAGTGATGCCGGCGCTGCCGTCAAGCCAGAACTTTTACACGCGCACCGATACGATTGCTTTTCTGTTGCTATCGACTGGTGGGTGGCTCTTGCAATGGGCTTTCATAGTCGGGATTGTCCTGGGCTTGGGCCGGTTGATCGTGATCGGGGCCCTGGCATTTGCGCAATGGGCGCGATCGCGACGCCGCGAGCGAGGTCACGTAGGCGAACATTACGAGCCGTTCTTATCAGTCATCGTTCCGGCGTACAACGAAGACCGGGTAATCGAAAGCACAATTCGCAGCTTGCTGACTTCCGATTATCCAAGCTTTGAAATCATTGTAGTCGATGACGGATCGACCGATCGCACCAGCGAAGTCGTTCGGGAATGTTTTGGAGAAGAGCCCTTGGTTCGTTTGTTCACTGAGCCGAACGCCGGCAAAGCCGCCGCGCTGAACTTTGGTTTGCGTTACGCGAAGGGCGAAGTAATCGTGGCGCTCGATGCGGACACGCAGTTTCCTGCGGACACGATTCGAGCGCTGGCTCGGCGCTTTGTCGATCCTCAAATCGGCGCCGTTGCCGGGAATGCGAAAGTTGGCAATCGCATCAACATCGTGACGCGCTGGCAGGCACTCGAATATATCACTTCACAGAATATGGATCGGCGCGCGTTCGCCAGTCTCAATTGCATCACGGTAGTTCCCGGGTCTGTCGGGGCATGGCGTCGCGAGTTGATTGACCAATGCGGCGGTTTTAGCACAGATACTCTGGCCGAGGATCAGGACCTTACCCTGCAAATACGCAAACTCGGTTACAAGATCGGTTACGAAGAATCTGCCATCGGTTGGACTGAAGCGCCGGATCGTCTGGGGATGTTGGCGCGGCAGAGATTCCGTTGGGCTTATGGCACGCTGCAGTGCCTATGGAAGCACGGTGATGTCCTGCTGCGACCGCGATACGGCGCACTGGGTTTCGTGGCGATGCCAAACGTTTGGATCTTTCAGATACTATTTCCGTTGATTTCTCCGATCATGGACTTGATGTTGGTTTACACGCTGCTCTCGAGTCTCTTTTACCGCTGGCAGCAACCTTCGGTCTATTCGTTCACGAACTTGCAGCAAGTTCTTTTTTATTACGCGCTGTTTCTCGCAGTCGATTGGTGCGCCGCCGGTTTCGCTTTCGCGCTGGAACGCAAAGAACAGTGGCGGTTGCTTTGGTGGCTGTTCCTTCAGCGCTTCTGCTATCGCCAAGTGATGTATTACGTCATGGTGAAGTCAGTCAGCACCGCGATTCGCGGCGCCGTGGTCGGATGGGGCAAGCTGGAACGGAAAGCGACTGTCGAGGCGCAACCGTGACTATCTCTCCTTTGACAGCGTTTAGAGCGAGGACTTGTCCGCCCCCATTGCGGCACAAGTGCCGCATCTAAACTGGTCCTCCTCCGAGATGGAATTCCCCGATGGCATCAGCAATGCTCAAGCCGCAAAAGAAGTGGTTTGTTTTTTTCGTTCTGCTCGTCATCGCGGCTGGCTTTCGCGGCGCCCTTGCGCATTGGTTCCCCAATGATGCGCCTGACGACGGGCGCATCTATGCACAGATTGCGCGCAACACTCTCGAACAGCACGTCTATTCGCATGAGACCGCGCCGCCTTACGATCCTTCTTATATCCGGCTTCCCGGCTATCCGCTCTTTCTCTCCGCCGTCTATTCGATCTTCGGCCATACCAACAACGGCGCCGTGCGCATCGCGCAGGCTTTGATTGATACCGGCACGTGCGCGCTGGTGGCCTTGCTCGCCTTTTATTGGCAACCGGATGAAAAACGAAAACAGGTGACCGCAATTGCGGCACTGGCGCTGGCCGCTGTCTGTCCGTTCACAACTATCTATGCGGTGACGATTCTCACCGAAGTGCCGACGAACTTTTTCGTCGTGGCGATGTGCCTGGCGGCCACACTCGCATTTCGGAATGGATTTACCACAGAGGACACAGAGGGATCGCTGAAGAATCGTAACGATTTCAAGCGAGCACTCTTTTGGTGGAGCATCGCGGGCTTGCTTGGCGGCGTCGCGGTTCTGCTCCGTCCCGACTGCGGACTGTTCGTTGCGGCGATCGGATTCACGCTGGTGATCACGACTGTTTGGAGCACGGTGGCAAGCGCCACGCGACACCGCTTTGGATCATCGTGCGATAGAGTTCAGTTTGTCGCGGACCAGAATTCTAAAGGGCCGCGATCGGAAGACGACACACTGAAATTTGCTGAACATCCAGAGCGCGTCGCCGCGGCGCTACGGCCGGCGCACGCCAAAATATCGCGCGTCTTTGTTGCTGGTGCCGTTTTCTCTATCGCATTCGCGCTCGCGCTCATGCCCTGGACCATTCGCAACTGGCGCGTCTTTCATTTATTTCAGCCCTTGGCGCCAGTCAACGCTGAGATGCCCGGCGAGTTCATTCCGCATGGTTACCTGCGTTGGGTGAAAACCTGGTTAGACGACTCGCGCTATATCGATGTGGCGGTGTGGGAAGTCGGCATTCAGCCAATCACGATCGACGATCTGCCCGATAGTGCATTCGACTCGCTCGATGAGCGCGCCCGCGTCGCGGCGTTGCTGGAGCAATACAATCATCCGCCGCCAGAGCAGGCCAGCGAGGGTGAAGAGCAATCGCAAGCGCAGGCTAGCCCGACACCAACAGCGCAACCGTCAGCAAAACAGACGCCGGCAAGTCCCCAAGCATTGGCAAGCAAAGCCACGCCGATTCCGGGAAGACAATCGCAGCAGAATACAGACGACAACTCGAACAGTAATCCGAAGAGCGATGAAACCGAAGACAGCAGCGATCAAGAAGACGAAAACGACAAAGGCGATGAGGATCAATCAGAGTCAAAGCCGGAAGACCACGGCCCAGTTGCGATGACGCCGCAGCTCGATGCAGCCTTTGGCCGCCTAGCCGCTGAACGAATTGCAAGCCATCCACTTCGTTATTACTTCTGGACGCCGGCTAAGCGAGCAGCGGCACTCTGGTTCAATACGCATTCGGATTATTATCCTTTCGAGGGCACGCTCCTTCCCCTTGAAGATCTCGATCATGATATTCACCAGCACATCTGGCTTCCTCTGTTCGCGGCTCTGGTTGGAATTTACACTCTAGCCGGTCTGGCGGGTGCATTTGTGCTGTGGTTGAGCGGAGACTTCTTCTCGCGTAGTTGGCTATTGCTTGTAGGCCTGATCGTAGTTACACGGCTCGCGTTTTTTTCGACCCTTGAAAATCCCGAGTCGCGTTACGTTGTTGAATTCTTTCCTTTCCTGGCAGCTTTGGGCGGGATAGCCTTTGCGCGAATCTGGAAGTGGTCAACGCCTAGTGAAAAAGGAAAGACGGGGCTCTGATTAGGTTGATGCGGTGATTATCGAATGAGATCGTGCTGGTTTTTCCATTAGCTCAGGCGTTCACGCCTGGGTTGGTAAAGTTGGTTATTGCTTCAGCCCCATTTATGGGTTTTCGCCAATGCCAAGCAGTTATGCCAAAGCCTCCTAAAGTAGTCTGTCGGGAAATCCCGTAGGGATGCAATGTTTATAGAAAAGCTCGAACCGATTGATCTCGGAGAGCCCATTTATGGGCGAACGACAGTCGGTTGCGCTCCTAAAGGAGCAACTACATCTCAATTGTGCCTACCCTTCTATAGACATTTCACCGCTACGCGGTTTTTCCGACGAACTCCTATAAAGGAGGCTTGTGAATTGATCACCTTCAGTCCTTCCAGGCGTGAACGCCTAGGCTAGAGAAAGGGCTTTTTCAGCAACCTGCTAAAACGTTGAGTGCTTACTCCTTGCGGCGAAGCATGATGCCTGCCGGAATCAACAAACCCACGATGGACAAAACCGAGATGAATAAGCCCACGGTTCTATCGGTAGTCCGCCGAAATTCAACTTCGACGTGATGGCTTCCGGCGGTTAAAGGGACCAGCAGTTGCCCAGTCTGCGTAACCGTACTGGAGATCAAACTATTGCCGTCTACTTGAACTTGCCAAGCAGGATAATTCAACAGTTTCAGTGCCAGCGTTACCGGCTCGTCGCTCTTCACGTCGAAGACTTTGCTTTCCGCGGACCACTTCATGGTGTTTACCTGCGCTTCTGGCGGCTCATCGATGTCACCTGAAGACGGATCGTATTCGCCCACGAGCGGCAGCTCGTCATCCAACTTATCGACCTTCGCGGTGAGCGGTTCGAAGCCTTCGATGCCCTCATAGCCTCGACCGGCGCTAATGTCTTCAACCACGCTCGAAACGTCCTCGCTGCTCCACGAGGTATCTCCACCAATGGTTGTGCCCGTCACACAGATTGCGGTTATCAAGATCGCCCACCAAATTACTCGGTGCTTCAGACTGCCGGCGGCGGCTCCAAAAAAAGCAAAAGCGAAGCTAAGAACTAAAAGCCATCGCCAGGGGAATTGAAGGAACCGTAACTTCGGCAGATGTCTCCAAAGCCAGGCGCTGGGCGGCAGCATCAAGTTGGCGCAGGCGACTGAAAGTACCGTTAATGTCCACCAAACTTTTGGCCATGCGCGACGTTGTCTGAAGCTAAGCGCAATGCCAAGACCAGTGAAAAGCATCAGCCCGAGTGCCACGGCAGAAATCTTCCAGTTGAATTGAATAAACTCGGGTTCGTTTACCCGCGTGAAGAGAAAATTCTTTTCAGGATCGTACGCAGTGGAAACAATTTGCGCGATCTGCACCCAACGCTGTTCCCACCACGCAGGAATAAGATAGAAAGCCGCTGCCCCAAATCCTGCCAGCATTGAGAGACCACCCAAGAACAATGGACGAATCGTTCGGCTAACGATGCAACTAACGATAAGACTGAGCGCCAACGAGTACGTGGCAATTACACCGGCAGGAGCATTCGACAACCAGATGGCCGCGAAAGCAAACGCGAGGAGCGGCAGGCGTCGCCACCCATGACGCAGAACACCGAACGTTCCCAGGAGCATGAGCGGGAAAAGAGCGCTGGCTAAAAGCTCAGCGAAAGCACTGCGATAAAAGATTAGTGAAAGATGATATGGATTAGCGGCAAAAAAAAGCGCTGCTGCGATAGCTTGCGTTGGCGAGAGCCACTGGCCGGCGAACTTCCACATCGAGATGCCGGCAATGATCAGCGTCAACCAAACGAAAGCGCCCGGCACGACTTTCCAGGGCAGAACCGAGCCGAGAGCGGCCCCGAGCATCCATGATCCCGGCGGGTAAAAAATGAAACGCGGCTCGCCAAAGCCGGAATTTGCCCACTGGGCCCATCGGGGAAAAAGAATTCCTTCACGCCATTGGGCGGCAGCGTCCATCCATCCGGCCACGTGAGGTTGAAAATCGTGCCCGGATGCGTTGCCGAGAAAAAACATCGGGACGACGACGCCTGTCGCTATCAGAGCTACCAGAAAGATCGCCGTCAGCGACTGACGATCGGACTGAGAAGATGACTGCAAAGCGTTTTCTGAAATGGCTCTGTTCAACTCGTATTCTTATAGGACCTTATTCTGAATATCTGTCCGCACGGAAGCGAAAGACTTTGACGTCGGCGCCGGGGGCGATGCCGGCTTTGCGGGAGGCGATTTCGATCTGTTGGGCAGGCGTGTCTATGCCGTCGAGGTTCGGGAGCAAAAGGCCTCGATGAATGCCGTTTTGGTCTTCGACGATCACGCCGTAAACGTGCGCGTCGAGATCTTCGGCGCGGCATGGTTCGGGCGTGGAAAGAACGTCGACGGAAAATTTCAAGTCGGCCAATTCGTCCTCGCTCACAGCAGCGAAACGCGGGTCGCGCGTGGCGGCGTGGATCGCGTTGGCGATGGTCTCTTCTGCGAGAGAGTCTTTCGCCGGCTCGAAAGTGCCGAT
>WNFO01008730.1_pt1 | contig 10417 bp, 10 predicted proteins | sample 5400251 | NCBI WGS metagenome assembly WNFO01 (sample SAMN13153354, study PRJNA577476) | soil metagenome | isolation source: 100 cm saprolite under Madrone tree | place: USA:California | collected 2016-06-14 | reverse complement strand
CCTCAACTACAAGGTGCCATGGGCGCTCGAACAGATTGGCGATAAGGGCGCGATTGGGCCTCTGCTTGACGTTCTGGACGATGAGAGTCCATCCATGCGGGTGCTTGCGATCTACGCGCTGGAAACATTGAATGCGAGAGAGGCGCTCCCTCGTCTGATTTTGTTGCTAGACGATCACCGAACGTCGAATTTTGGCTCCCAGGTCTCCGTCGCGGACGCTGCCAGAGCTGCTATCGCAAAGTTGCAATGACAAGCCTCGCACGAGCGAGCCGCGGCCGACGGCGCGATACCCTGAACCGAAGCGCCCCACCGGTGGAACCAGAGTTATAAAGCTTTCTGAATTCACATAACTCGCGATAGCCTGGCCGCGGGCAAGGCGGCTCGGACCTTGCGCCATCGCAGGACAGACGGACTCGAACCCGGTGAGGGCAAGGTGTCGAGTTCGCCGAGAACCTATGTAATGGGCGTGCGGCGAGCTGCATCTTCGGATGGGCATTTCCACTGGGCCGGGCCGTGAACTGACTTCCGTAGTGGTTTTCCCCGATTCGAAACCGAGTCGGAGTTGCTCTTGAAATACGATTAATCGTGATTAACGCCGAAGGGTAGAACAATCCTCGCCACCGGATGCGTAAACGCTGCGCGACTTTTCGTTAGTAATCGGGGCGACTCCCATCCGCATTGGCATCCAAACCGCTTTTCTGCAGAACCTCGAAACCTAGGACGCCAGCCGGAACAGCACGGTGTTTGCTGGCTGTAAACCGCGTGAAAATGGTCGGCGACGATTTCAAAAAATAGCGGGGTGAGGGTTGCCCGCGTCCTTGGCTTGAACACCGGTCACAAGTCATTGCATCGGTCTGGATCGATCGAAATTAGATCCGATCGTTCAAGAACCGACATAGGAGAAGTACTGCTACCTGGGAAGTCGGCAAAAGCACGGAAAAGGCCGATCGATTTATCTCGGAAACTTCGGATTTTCTCATCAACAAGTTCAGGAAATCCCTGATGTGACTACGACTGGGGTTGGCTGAACTCCTGCCTTTGAGGCTCCGTGCCGGACGGAGCGTTCGAATACATTCCCCGCAAGCCGGAAGAGACCGTTCTCTACGCGGTCATCCTCGAACAGTTGGAGACGTTCCTCGCGCGTCAGCAGGCACGCGAGGGTCCGGTTCCGCGATTTGTCGAGCGGGAGTTCCGGGACTACCTGACGTGTGGTGTTGCCGACCATGGCTTTCTACAACTCCGGTGCGATGACTGCGGTCACGACCGTGTTTTGCCCTTCAGCTGCAAAAAAAGGGGACTCTGTCCAAGCTGTGGAGGACGCAGCATGAGCGGATGCGAATGCAAGCCCGATAGGGCGCAGCCATCAAGAAATGTCGGATACCGCGGCATACCTTGTGGAGCGCGTCTTTCCTTGGGTTCCAACTCGTCAATGGGTGCTCTCACTTCCCTTCAAACTCCGCTATCGCATGGCCTACGACTCCGAGCTGATGACGGACATCTTGAACATCTTCGTGCGCGCCGTCTTCAGCGAACTGAGCCGCCGAGCCCGGGAATTGCTGGGATTGAAGCGATCGCAGTGCGGCGCCGTGACGTTCGTGCAACGCTTCAATTCGGCGCTCGGCTTGAACATTCACTTCCACTTGATCGGATTGGATGGCGTGTATGCCGCCGGTCCGGATGGAGCGCCTGAATTTCACGAACTGCCGCCGCCGGAAGATGAGGACGTGCTCGAAGCGGTGACGCTCATTGCCGGCCGCGTGCACCGCATGATCGAGCGGCGGGGCCTCGAGGATGAAGCCGATACGTTTGTGGAAAACGATCCGGGCCTGGCGGCCCTCTACGCCTCCGCCGTGCGCGGAAGAATTGCCTCAGGGCCTAACGCCGGAAACCGCGTCGCGACCTTTGGAGGAGACCGGATCGATGGCGACAGCCTCGAAGCCATGTCCAGCCCCCGATGTGCCGCGATTGCTGGTTTTAATCTCCACGGCAACGTCGCGATTGGCCGTGAGCTTTCGGCAAGGCTGCGTGGACTGGGATAGCCAAGGTGAAACCGAACGGATGGCCACACAGGAACTGGTCAGGCTTTAGGCTTCGTGTACTTCGCGAGGACGGAGTCCATGTCGTCTCCAACGCCACAGTCGAACTTGTGGCTGATGCGGCGTACCCGATCCAGTCTGGCGAAGGGCGTCGTGGCTGCCGGCCGCTAATGTGTGGGTGGTCGCGAGAGCCTGATCTTTTCCACCTTGTTATAAGACACCATCAAGTAGATCCAAACAACCTCGCACAGCCTACGACATTCCGTTGGGAAGTGCCTGACAATTAAGGCCGCAAGTCTGGCTAGTCAGGCTGGTAAACCACGTGCAACGAACTCCGCCGGAAAATCGCAACTAAGGTAAAAAATAATCCAAAAATGAAAAGGGAGTAGAGATCATCATGAAAAAGACGATGCTTGTGGCGACTATATTCGTGATCGCAGCATTGAATGCACCCGTGGGTTTTGCACAGAGCAGTGGGAGCTTCAATTACGCCAGCCTGCCCATGCAGTGCGTTGTGAACTCGTCAAACGGCGCGCTCACTGGCGGAGTGGGGGGGACAGTAACATCGCTTAAGACAACTATTAAAACGTCCAGTGGCAACGGTAACGTGTTCGTTGTTAACCCGTCAGCGGTGGTTGGCCTTCTGACGAACGCTACCATTAGCTCAAAGCAAGCCTCAGCCTCCACCTCCTCGCAAGCGGGAGTGGATTTCCAGGTGACCGTAACTCCATTAAGCGGCCAACCCGACCCTGCTGTGATTCCGTCTGCCCCGGTCACTTACGAAGATCGGTTCATCCAGCTCAGTTCAAACCTGTTTAGCGCGATCGCTAGCCAGTGCCTTGCCAATCCTGACGGCAGTGGGGGATGCTTCCTTAGCTTTAGCCAGAGCACGCTTGGCGCCCACAGTTTCAACTGGATCGTCGCAGGTTTACAATCCGGCAACTACGGCGTGACAGTGCAGTGGACTCCTTCGACCTTAGTTAGTGATGGAAACTACGCACAGGCGGCGACCTGCGTAGGGCCTGTCAACATTACCGTGATGCAGAATAAGGTTTTCACTCAAAGTACTGGCATTGCCTTCTAAGCTGGCCGTTCTGCCGATGTTCGTCAGCGGGTCAGGCCGATTTGAGGTTGTCCTGACCCAAACCCGTAAACGACATGTCACAACGAGAATCAAAAGGCACACAACAGGGGAAAAATTGATGGAGAAAAATAGGGTCCGGTCCAGCTTAGGCCAGTTTCTGTTTTGCGTTTTTTCGGTCCTGCTCTGCTCAGAAATGTCCATGGCGCAAGATTTTGATTCTGCGATGCGTGCCTACGAAAAAAAGGAATATGCAGTAGCCTTGACAGAATTCACGGCGGTGGCGGAGCAAGGCGACGAGGAGGCTCAGCTAATCGTTGGCAAGATGTACATGATAGGCCAGGGGGTTGAAAAAGATTCTGAGCAGGCCATTAAATGGTTTAAGGCAGCCGCCGGTCAAGGCAACGCCGACGCTCAATTCTTTCTGGGCGCCATGTATTTGCTGCCCCAGAGGGATACCGTAGAAGGGCTGAAGTGGCTGAGGCTTTCGGCGGACCAGGATATGCAAGATGCTCAGTTCCTCCTTGGCATGGCTTACTTGAAGGGTCAGAATTTCGCGCACGATTCTGTGCAGGCTGAGATGTGGCTCCGGCTGGCCGCAGCGCACGGCGGTGAATTTTATCAATCACAGCTTGGTGAAGCTGAAAAACAGATGACTCCGGATCAGATCGCACAGGCCAAAGCACTGGTCGCAGCGTGGAAGCCGAAAGTCGCAGCCGTTCCAAGCGCGAAGCAAGAGTAGAAGCGCGATTGCGTAGGCTAACTGGGCCGAACCGGATTAGTGACGAGTCGTGCTTGCCACTGGGCAAGGATTAAGCCCCCCTGAACGCACTAGCCGTTGAAACCCCACAACCGCAAAAGAGGAAATATCCAATGAACAGGAATGAGATCAAGGTTATCGTCAAGAGTCCCGCCACGACATTTGCTCACCCGTCAGGCCTAGCAGTCGGTTTGTGTGCGCTGGCTGTGGTGCTCATAATGTTTACCCTCGCATCACCTGCTGTGTGGGCGCAGGGCCTACCACTTAGAACATGTCCGAATGGGGCATCAGCTTATCTTTGCCAAGGCGACATCGTAATCGCTGATCCTAACGCGGGTCGAAATAGTCCGGGCGGCAGTACTGGGGAAGGCGCACTTTTCCTCATAAACGCCGCGACCGGAGCTCAGACTCTTATCTCCCAAGGTAGTTTATTGACGGAGTCCGTCGGTGTAGTGGTAGAGAGCAATGGCATGCTCGTTGTTGCCGATAGAGTCAATGGCATTATCCGTGTGGATCCTTCGACGGGAGGACAAACCCTCCTCCCGACAGGGGCCGGCCCATCGAACGACTTCTTCGGTATCGAACGCGATGCCAACGGGAACTTTATTGTTGCGGATAGCGGTCTTAATTTCGACAAGGGCGTGAATCTTCCGGCGGGAAGGATCCTTCGCATTGATAAGACAACCGGAGCACAAACCGTTATCGCACCCGCACAAGGTGTTGCGAATAATATCGTCCACCCCTACGGTGTGGCTATCGATCCTCTCGATACGAGCATCCTCGTGAGCGACATGAGCTCATTCGGCACTGGCGCCATCATTCGCATAGACCCGGTCACCTTGAACCAGCATGTAGTCTGGGGACCCACATCCGCATTTCCGGACGTGGTCCAGAGCGCACCCTTTAATTGTCCAATGGGGATCACAGTAGAGGCCTCCCGTGACATCCTCGCGACGGTGTTTTCACATTCTGGGTACGGATGCTCAAACCCAGGGATCTTCCGTGTGGATCTTATGAATTTATTCGGAGGGGGCCAGGTTACTGTGTCGGCCAACCCACCTGTAGGATGGGCGCTGCCATTTGGCATAACCACCGAGGCGAGTAAGAACATCCTCGTTGTTGATGAAATCTTGCAAGGGATCTACCGTCTGAATCCGGCCGGAACGTTCATCGGGCCAACCCCACTTACCGGCAAAGACCAACCGGCGACGCTCAATTTTCTGGTCAATCCTGTTGGCATCGTGTCTCTGAAGTTTCAACCCACCGTCAACATCAGCAACGTTGCTCCCGTCATAACGAGCGTGATTGGCCCGGTGGCTCCGGTGCCTCTCGGTTCTGGCGTAACTATCACTGCGAACTTCACCGATGCGAATGCTTCAGATACCCACACCTGCTCGTTAAGCTGGGGCGACGGGATCGTCGGTCCCGGAGTAGTAACCGACTCGAGCGGCAGTGGGGCATGCACGCAGTCGCATACCTATACGTTGCCCGGTGTTTACATGGTGGCCGCTACTGTCACCGATAACGGAGGCCTTTCTGCGGCTTCCAGCTTCCAATTTGTGATCATCTTCGATACTAGTGACGGATTTGTAACCGGTGGCGGGTGGATCAATTCGTCGGCCGGCGCCTATTCTGCAGATCTGAACATGACGGGCAAAGCCACCTTCGGCTTCGAATCGAAATATATAAAGGGTCAGTCCACTCCATCCGGTAAGACCGAGTTCAACTTCCAAGTGGCCAAGTTTATATTCAAAAGCACCTCCTACGACTGGCTCGTGGTTGCAGGGGCCAAGGCTCAGTTCAAGGGCTCGGGGACCGTTAACGGATCCGGCGATTATGGCTTCATACTGACCGCTACGGATTCAGCGGTCAACGGCGGAGGCACCGTCGACAAGTTCCGAATCAAGATCTGGAACAAAGCCACCGGCATTGTGGTCTATGACAATGGGCGCGGCGCTGGAGACGACAGTGATCCACCGACGGCCCTTGGCGGCGGTAACATTACGATCCACGGCTAAGTCTGACTCTTCGCGTTCGCTCGAACATGAGGACAGCAAACCTGTAGGCGCCGGCCTTAGCCGGCGCCTACAGGTAAAATTGGAGTCCGGGCGGATAGGAAATTTAAGCTGACCGGACAACATAGACGAGCGAGCAGCAGCAGGATGCACGGAGAAAATTCCCGTCACAGTCCCGGTCTTATGTAACTTGGGTGGCAGCAGGCGGGTGCGCGGCGGATTTAAGGTAGGAATTTCCCCGCCCGGTTCCCGGCCGGTTCCCGGCTATGCCCGCGGCCTGGCGTCCCCCAGTTGACATAAGACGTCGACTACGACATTCGCCACAGCCACGGTGCCGCTTGAATTTCCTATCCTCTCATCCGCATTTTGGGCAATGGATTTCGTTTCATCATCATTTTCGCCTCCTTTTGGGCTCGGTTTAATTTCGCCCCCATACGGTGTAAATCACCGCGAGAATGAAAAAGCGCTGAAATAAAATTGCGATTTGAGGAACGGAAATCAGAGTGACTTCAAGAAAGCGAACGACTTAGATAGGGGAAAAATTTTTAGAATGTGTTGGGATATGCAGGCGATTTTACGTCACGTCTCGTGGATACGTCGGCGCCTTCGCCAGCTTCGCTCCGCCTCTCGTGGATATGTCGAACGCTCCGCCAGCTTCGCTCCGCAAAGCGTGGCAAAATCGACGGGCCGACTCCGGTTTACCGCCGCTTCGGTCGCCGTTTTTCAACATCCAGCTAGTGCTTCGCCGGATGAGCGACCAGGAACTCCTTCAGACTCTTAGAATCCTGAAGCCGATTTCCCGGTTTGAAGAATTCGCTCCTGGGTGGTGATAGCCCTTCCGCCCAAAGACTCGACGGGACAGATCCTGCTTAACGCCGAAGGGTAGAGCAATCTGTTGCTGCCGGGTTGGTCAACGCTGGGCGACTACTCAGTAGTTTTGGCCCCGCTCATGCCTCCCTGCTTCGTTTTCAGTTTCGATCCTATAGCGGCTGACCCTTTTCTGCTCGCACAACTGACAGCATTATGTTGGGGGAAGGACGTATCATTTACCGCATGACATACGACCCATTTGTCCCAGGCCGATTCACTGTTAACGAGCGGAGCATGCAGGCGTTCGACGCCGCCCGCAACCTGAGCTTCCCTTGCGACATCTGGCATCCAGCGAAAGCGGTTGGAATTTGCCCGATCATCCTTCTCTCTCATTCGAGCGGCAGCAGCGGTCGGCGAGGCTACATATTCCTGACGAATCACCTGGCCAGCCATGGCTACATCGTCGCGGGACTGAATCACTCCGAACTCGTCGCACCCGAGCTCGGACATCGAGACGGTGAAACTCCTGAACAACGGGCCGCTCTGGCCGAAGCTGCCATTGCGAGCCGCGTTCCGGACATTAGCTTTCTTCTCGAGTATGTCTTGACCCAGGCGGAGCTCAAACCCGCGCCTGTAGGAATCGTGGGGCACAGCTTCGGCGGCTGGACAGCGCTTGCCTCTCCGGACGTGGTGCATCAAATCGGGGCGGTTGTGGCGCTTGCGCCCGGCGGAAGTTCGAATCCAAGGCCGGGGATTCTGCCAGCGAAGCTGGCGTTCAAGTGGGGCCGCGACGTTCCGACTCTCCTTCTGGTGGCGGACAACGACGTCTGCCTTCCGATCGACGGCATGTACGAGATCTTCGAAAGAATACCTGCCGCGAAACGCATGGTGATTCTCCGCCGCGCCGACCACATGCACTTCATGGATAACGTCGAGCAACTGCACGAAGCGGTCCGGACCTCGCCGCCTTGGATTCCAGAATTGGATTACCTGCAAAAGGAAATGCGTCCGATTGCCGAACTCTGCACCGGCGAACAATCCCACTTGTTCGTCAGAGGACTCACGCTCGCACATTTTGATGCCGTGCTGAAGCAAAATGACGAAGCCCGCCGATTCCTCGCCGGCAACATCCAGGCCGAACTCGCATCCCACGGTGTAGAGGCTTTCGTTCATGCGGCTGCGTAGACGCGCTTTCCCGATGTCTGCGTTCGCTAACGAGTAACGCCGTAGCGTTTATCTATCCGTCTTCAATTCCCCAGAAGCGCTAGCGTTGATCGGAAGTCTCAAGTCCGGTTGTGGGAAGGTGTGATCCGAGGCGCGTCACGCTGACGTAAAACGCGCTACCGGCAAAACTGCCACCTCAGAGAACTCGTAGTGTATCAAGACGTCCACAAAAAGGAGTTCTTGGTAAAATTCCAGGTTCGTCCGTAAGAGCATGTAGTCTTGTACGTACGAGTATCTCGTCTATGCCTGTTAAGACAAAAGCTGCTAGCGCGAGCCGAACCAGATCACTACGAGACGGAAAGGTCCGAAAGGAGTTCTGGTTGAACCCCTCTCTCTTACAGCGCGCTCAAAAGGACTTGGGCGCCGCCACCGAACGTGAGGCGGTCGAGATGGCGCTTAGCCTGGTGACCTTTCGGCGGGAACTGCGAAACGGTGTGCGAGCTCTGCGTAAATTGAAGCTCGCGCGGATCGATTGATTACTCCTTCTGTGCGCAAGTTCGTACTGGATGCCAACTGTTTCATCGCCGCGTCCAGAAGTGACGAGAATGCGGCTTTGCTCGAAATATTTGTCCAAAGGGCGGCCCCGCGTCTGTACCTCAGCACAGTCGTAGCCGCAGAGCTGAGAGCCGGCATGACTCGCATCCGCGACCTGCGCAAGTTCGAAGAGGCCGTCCTCAAGCCGTATTACAAGCGCGGTCGGGTCATCAATCCATCTGCGGCTGCTTGGGAGTCGAATCGCCTAAAATACCCGTATGCGAATCCTGCCGGCCGTCCTGTTGCTTTTATCCCTCGCGCCTCGGCTGGAAGCCTGCGACTGCGCCGGCCCGGGAACACCGTGTCATGCGGCCGGAATGGCCGCGGCGGCCTTCACTGGAACCGTAATCGACATCACGTTTGTGCCGGCACAATTTCCGGTTGAGGCAACCACGCCCTCTGCAGCTCAAAGACTTTCCGGCCCGAACCAATAGTTGCACACGGACCAGGCCTCTGGCGCGAGCGGCCGAAGACCTCAGGTATTTCCAGGCGATGGCGGGCGCTCCCCCAACAGGCGAGATCCTGGTCCGCACGAGTTATCCCGGCGTGCCGGAAAAATCAGGAATGAGCATTGTTGCTGAGAGCCAGGAATCGCGCCACACCGCCCAGACCGACAGCGCAGGCAATGCCAGGTTTACGGGCCTGCCGCCCGGCGAATACTCGATACGCGCGCAAGCGGACGGTGATCTGCCGGACGATCCCAAGGTTCAGCTCCACGCGAAGGGCTGTCTGGATGTGACGTTATGGCGAGCTCTTCGAATCATCGGCCGCGTATGGACAAAAGACGGACAGCCTGCCGCACAAGTGGACGTCCATGTTCGCTCTACTTCGGGCACGTGGGTCGACAGCGGAATTACCAACCCAGACGGTCAATACGAACTGCGCATCGTCCGGCCTGGCCAGTATTACCTGGGCATCAACCTCAACCACACTGCGACGAGCGATACGCCGTACCCGCGCTGGTTTTATCCCGGAACCGAAATCCAGGCGCTGGCGTCCATCATCGATTTTCTCGGCAAACCGGATACCGGTACATACAACTTCACGCTGCCGAACCAACAGAATGAGCGCACGATCGAAGGCATTGCATTGACTGCGGAGGGACGCCCCGTGCCGAGAGCCGTGGTGTCTGTCTTCGATTCCTTCGATTCCTTCGAAGCCTTCGTGGCGAGTGACATTGCCGACAACAATGGACGCTTTCGGCTTCGGGTCTTCGCTGAGGTCCTTTATCGGCTGCACGCCGTATGGCCCGGAGATACGCCGGACAAAACTGTTTCAGCCGTGCCAACCGACATTCAGCCGGGCAGCAGGCCATTGAGCTTGCAGTTAATTCTCACGCAACCTGGAAACTCGCTGTTCGAGGGTGCTCGAAAGGGACCGACAGACAACGGCACATCACCAGAGCGAAACCAATCCCCCAAAAGATAGCTGCAGATTAACGAAACATGTAATCCGCGGCTTCAAGGAAATCACAAATACAACTTGCCGGCGAGCCCGATGATTCTTGGACCACCCAGCGACTTCTGAGTCGTTGAACGGCATTCGATTATGGGTCCGGAAACTCGGACGGCGCTTTGGGTGTTGATGACCGCCACCGGTATGGTGCTTCTGATCGGGTGCGCGAACCTGGCCAATCTCGCGCTGGCGCGCGGTGTGTCTCGCGAGCGGGAGGTTGCCGTGCGCCATCTCTTGGCGCGGGACGGTGGCGCCTGGTCTGCCAACTGGATTAACTCTGGTAGACGTTTGTGCTGCGAGCTTGTTGCCGCAACCGAAGGTGTAATCCAGCCTTCTTTAACCGAGTTCGCAGCTCCTGTACGTTTGGAAGGTGATATTATCCGTTGAGGTTTTTGCGATTCTTTTCCGAAGAGAAAAGACTGCAGGGCGGCATAGACCGCCCTGCAGCCGCCATCAGACTAGATGACCATACGTTGAACCGGCTGGCTCCAGTCCGTGTAAC
>WNFO01006379.1_pt1 | contig 10418 bp, 10 predicted proteins | sample 5400251 | NCBI WGS metagenome assembly WNFO01 (sample SAMN13153354, study PRJNA577476) | soil metagenome | isolation source: 100 cm saprolite under Madrone tree | place: USA:California | collected 2016-06-14 | reverse complement strand
AAGGTACCCGAGGACAAGCTTCGCAGCGTGCTCGGCATCGCTACGGTCGCGGTGAAGCAAGGCACCCAGCCGCTCGCCATCACTGACAGCGATCTCACGAAAGTGTGACCTACGGGAGAGGAAAACCATCGGTTCGTACCGGCAGCAATGACCGGTTCAGAGCCGACATCCAAGAGGTTGATTTCATGTCCCTGATCTATGATAGCCTCCGCGCTTTCGCGGCGGGCGGCGCGGCATGTTGTGTTCTCTACGCTGCCACGGCCTACTCAGTGGAAGCCCGCATCACGATCGACAACTTCTCATTCAAGCGGGACACGATCACCGTCCCCCTCGGAACCACCGTCGTCTGGGAGAACGACGACGACATCCCGCATAACGTTGTCGCAACGGACGGTGAGTTCCGTTCTTCTGCGCTCGACACCGAGGACAAATTTAGCTTCACCTTCAACAAGGCGGGAACTTTCGACTATTTCTGCAGCCTTCATTCGTTCATGAAGGGGCAGGTCGTTGTTGCGCCGTGAAAAGCGGCTGCTGCTACCCGGCAAAGCCGTGAGGGCTCGCCTCGGAAACGCCGTTCGACAAATTCGCAAATGGCGGTGCGCCGCCGACGAAACGGGCCCGCCTGCTTTCCGCAGGGTCGGGGTGCGCACCACTGGATGTCAGGACACGAAATAATGGATAAAGCAAATGATATACAGAACCATGATATGGTTGCGGCTGATCACGGGCACAGCCCTCGCATCCGCATTGGCCACAACCGCCGCGGCCCAAGACGTCACCGCCGGGGCGGTGCGATCAACCTCAAGGACAACATCCGCTTCGCATCGCGCCGGGTCAGCGCACCTGGTCCGAGAGTGCCTGTGAATGCGACTCCGAATTAGCGTCGCTGTTCTCGCTATCGTCGGCTTTTGCGATTCTCAGCATATTTGCCGCTGTCGCTAACGGCTGCCTGCAAAGGGAGATCTCCACCGACCAGTCGGACGTCACCAATTCCCGCATCGTCGTGCCGGTCGGCAGCCTGCAAAGCGAGATAGGCGTCAACGTGAGTGCGCCGGACGGTGCTCAGATTCTTGACGGCACAAACAGTAGACTGCGGGTGGGCGTGGCGCCTTGCGTAGAGGTCTTGGTCGACTGCCGACCTATCATGGAACTGGGTTCCGGCTAAAGCATCAGGATATTCATTTCGACTTGACTCGAGGTGGAATGCCTGCCGGGATGACGAGCAATCACAAATAAGCTATTTGGGGCATTGGCCACAAGCGGTCAGCTGACCGGATCATCGCCGAGCGGTCAAGTGCCATTGCGTCAGGCGACTTGATCGACAAGATCATAGCGGCCGCTTTCGATAAGAAGCGCAAATCAAGAGGTTTAAACGCTATTCCAACTCAACTTACCCTAATCACGCTCGCCGCCGCGGTCCATAGATCATTTTGATTTTCGTTTTCTGTTGTCCGCCGTCGCGGCGCCATAGGCGCGATAAAGTTCTGCGAAATCGGCGGCTAATTCGTAACACACCGTAAGCTTGTGGGTCGAAAGGACCCAACGGGCGTTGGGGAAGCCGCAGCTTTGCATTTCCAATGTAAAGGAAGCCGGCCAAACAAATGTATTCGCTAGGTTCTGCGCTACTGTCTCCAAAAACAGGATGGAGCGAGCCGCTCGGGCAGCGGACTCAAGCCTGCCTCTTGCTTCGCCATAAACCACATCAATCTTCGTTTTCGGCTGATCCGGAGAGCGCAGGTGCGGCTTCAGCAGCAGGTCCCACGCATACGACGCGTCGCTGTAATCTTCCGCACAACTATCCTGGCGATCCTCGGGTAGTTTCGTCTCACTGGCAAGATCCTTGAATTTGTCTTTATCGGAGCCGACCATCAAGCACACGATCTGGTAGGCACGCTGCTGGTCTAGGCCGTGCTCGTCGTAATAGACGACTTTGTCTCCCGTTTCTTGATCGCGCCGCGCGGACAAGAACCAACCCTTCGTCGCTTCTGCCAGCACGCGGCGCGAGAATGCGGAGCCTATTCTAATCAGTCTCAGAGTGGCAAAAGAATCAGCAGCATCTTCCGCCCTGCCGAGCACGGGTAGCTTCATTTGAGTCATGGCGGCATGGGCCACTTCGTGACATATCACAAACAGGATATTGCCGGATACAAATTCAGCTAGTTTCTGGCGATATTGTGGAGAACGGTCTTTAAACCGTGGACTACTGCCGAGCGCGAGTGCAGCCGCGTCTAACCGCTCCTGAAATGCCTCTGATTCGTACGGAACAGATTGCGCGAAAATTCGTTCCGTGGCGAACATGAATGCGAAAAACAGAAGGAACAGGATATGCCGACGCCCGAGGAGCCGCGACGCTTGCAGAAACGGCCACATCGGGAGACCGCGACTCGCGCCGATCGCATCGATGTCCACCAACATGTCGTTCCTCAATTCAAGGCATAGTCGCTTGCCGTGCATGGTCCGACCCCGATTCTTTCACGGCGTCCGGTCGCGCTAACGCCGCTGCGGAACGCCGTCAATTTGCCCACGGGAGAAGACTGATCGAGCAAATGACTTATTCCCACGTGGACGTTCGCAAAAAAGAAATATTCCCGTCAAGCCACACGACAACCTCCATCTCGGATGAAATCGTGCGAGGCCGCGACCTGCCCCGCGCTGGATTTGATGGCTGCTTGCGTTGTGCCGCGGGCGGAATTGTACTTTTGATCTGATCGCAGCGACCCCACGTCCGGTTTGCTCCGCGACAATCTCTCTGACCGCCTCCAAACTGCTATGGAACGAGCATGATCACTGCGAATGTTGCTTCAGTGGATGTACGATCCTGTCTGGCTGGGCATGAGGTACCCTGGAAAAGCCGAAGGCGAAGATACCTTTCAACGCTCTCGGTTCGATCAACGGTCGTGCGGGCACGGCGTTTTGTCAATCACCGAGTGAAGTCGTTTCCGGTGGCAAAGCGTGGGGCAGGACCATGACCCGAATGTGAGGTTTGAAATCCGGCCGACGGTCAATATTTCACGTCGCGATGAAACTGCCGGGACTTAGGTAAGCAAAGCGAGCGTGCCGGCTGACAGGACATTTGCGCAGTCACGTCATAACATTCGAGCTTTTGCGCGCACTACGCATGATTAGGGCGACTCGAACTCTGCACTGATTCGGCCCTTCGCGCACAATCGCGACCGAAGGCTTCCATCGCTCCACGGAAGCCGTCGCGCAGCCACGCGACTAGTGTATGGGCGGAGTCTCAACCGAGTGGCGAGAAACTCCGAGCGCGGAGAAAATGTAATCAGACTCTGGAATATCGCAAGCCGACACCGGTCTTTTCAGTGCGAACCTACATCGCTGCTGGGTGGATGAGAGCCGATGCTCAAGAAGGAACACAGGAGGAGAAAAATGAAAGGCACTGCTGTCTGTGCAACACTATTAGGAATTGCAACGATACTCGTTTCGAATCCGCGCCCAAGCGAAGCGTGGGTTTATGCTTCAGATCTTTATCCCTATTGCCAGCTCAATTCCTCAAGCGAAGGGGGCATGAGTTGCTATCTTAGTTCGATGAATCAATGCGAATATCGGGAATTATGCATTCCCAATCCCCGATATTTGGGCGCGGCTGGCGCACGCGAATGGAAGCGCAAAAACAAACCACAATGGCGCTGGTGGTGACCTACCGTGATTGTCTGGCGCCCATGTAGACATCATTTGTCCAGGAGACCATGTCATGAAAAGTCGTAAGCGGCTGATTTTAAGTGCGGTAGTCGTAACGTTCTCGACGCAGCCGAGTCTCGCCAGCTCTTGCTCGCAGGACATCGACCGGGCATGGGTCCAGGTCAATGTCAAAATCCAGGCAAGGGTTGCTGCTGGGCGGTCCGCGCCCCAAGGCACGATAGCCCTACTCCACCATCAGCCGACGCCGAGTTCGATCGCGGCGGCCGAGGAAACGCTTGTTGACATCTGGGTGCCGATCGAGACGGCTGTAGCGGCCCTCGCTCGTGCTCGTGAAGCGGATGGTATCAACGATCGGATCGCTTGCGAGGGAGCTCTTGCAGACGTGCAGCGCGTGATAGGTCGGTAATCGCAGTTCCATCGCGCTTGCCAAATTGCGCATGCCCGTGAGTTGGAGGGGATCGCTCCCACTCCACTCGGTGTTTTCTTCGGACAGCGTGACATGAACTTGAAATTCCAGCGCCGATCAAATGGCCGGCAAGCCTGTCGGCCACGCGCCTGCTCGCGTCGGCTCCAGCTGCGGATAGTTCAATATTAATCAACAACGGAGATGGAGAACACAATGAAAACGGCCCTGTTACTGTGGCGCTTGCTACGGGCACGTTCGTCGCCCCGCGGCATCATTCGCCCAAGCCTTCGCCGCTCCACAATATCCCTATTCGACCAGTGCAAAGGAGTGGCCGTACGAAAGTCAATACCCGCTGCGCCCAAGCCTGAGCCACCGAACTGCCCAACCGGAGTACGGGTTTGCGGCGACTGAGGATTTGGGCCGAATGGATTTCAGTGGTGCGATTCCAAGAGCATGAAGCCAGGCCTCAGACCGTTAACTCCGACGCTTTTCGCCAATTCGTTCATCCCGGCCGAACAGGCTCCCTCAGCCATCAAGGCGGCCGTCGCCGCGCTGTAAAATTCAAACTTCACGCGGAGACTTTGAATTCGGCTGTGGTCCGTGCGCGTTGGTGCGCTGAGCGTGCCAGTCGGGAGACAGTTGCGAGATTTCAGCGCAGGGACGTGTTCGAGTGAGGGTGTGACACGCGTCCGGCGAACTGGCCTCTGCCCGTCGTTTCTCCGGGCCCGCGATGCGGAGTGGAGTATCCTCCGCACCCACGCTCGTTCCAACAGATCATCTACAATCACCGGTCAGAAACATTGGCTGCAGCGAAAAGTCACGTACTGCGGACACACAACAGCAGGTGACTTATGATGCGAAGACGTAAACGAGATCCACGGCACCGGGGGCAACACCGTCTGCTCTCCTAATCCACGCTACCGGCGAGTTCGATCCGGCGTTCCGAGCACGTCAGCCCGCCGCGGCGGCAATTTCCTTTTTGAACGTTCCGAATCCCCACTGGTTGCGGTCCTGCGTTAGCGCTCTGCGTGAGGGGCCAGGGAGCTGCACGCGCTGGCGCCGGCAGCTGTTTTCGGACTTGGTAAAACACAGATGATTGCACGACCAATTTCGCATAGGCGGAAGAGATGGCGATTGCAAAACGCCAAAACTTACTGTCTCCCGCTCATGGCTCTTGTTGCAGGAAACCAATGGAGAATGACAATGCGGCTTCTTGTTATTTTCGGAGTCACAGCTGCGGTACTCATCATCCTGCGAAACCGAGCCACACATATTTTGAAGGCCCGTGGTGTGCACAGTTCTGGGGCGGACATACTCAATATGAACGGTGAAATATGCGCAGCTTCGAAATGTGCCTCAGGGAAAGTCACGAGACGGGCGGCAACACAGTTTACACTCCCAACCCTCAATATGGCCCGACTGCGATCATGCCTCGGACCTACCCAGGACGGTACAGGGGGCGCTCGCCACACAGTAGACCACTCGATGCGAATTGGTGCTTTTGGTTGGCACGGAGGAATCCCAATGGGAACACGCGCGGAGGCTCCCGAGTGTGTGCTTACTCTATCGTGTTCATTTGCCTTTCTTGCCATAGGCGGTTAAATCGTTGACCATCTAAGAAAGGCAAAATGGGCGCGGCGCGGCGGGCTGCGTCGTGTTGCCCTGTGGTTAGCCAAGTCGGGCGGCAACCTCCGCTACTTTGGCGGTGAGGCTTTGCTTGGTAGCGGGCTCGCTTCGGTAGTCCATACCCTGTAGTCCGCTTCCGAAACTGTGGGGAGCTTCTTAACGAAGGCAGCAATATTCCAGATTTCCAGGTCGGTAGCTTCGACAAGATTGAATCCTGGCATGCCAGTCATGTTGATGCCGTTGCGGATGACCCAGAAAATCTGCGCGGGCGTGAGGTCCTTGACCACATCCTTAAGATCTGGAGGGTCGGGGCGCAGACCCTCGGAAAATTTCGCCCACATGACCCCGGGGCCACCGTGACAGCTTGGGCAGCCACGCGACGCAAAGGCGCGGGCGCCAACCTGGATCGTAGCCGGATCTTCCATCGAGACCGGCGGCTGGTCGACCGCGTGCCGATTGATCGAGGCGTCGCGGACATACTCCAGCGCCCAGGCGACGACGCCAAGATCGGGCTGGGTCGCGGCGACATTATAAAAGCCGCCGAAGAAGAACACGGCCGCGGCAACCGCAATGACGATGGCCAAAGCGCCGATAAGGCTGAGAAATTTCATCGTGAACCTCTGGTTTTCCGGGCGATTTCAAGTTCGGTCGAACCGGAAACCCGCGGGGTTTGTGGGCTGATGGCATTTTTTGTCAGAGGAAGCTCCGTCCGACGCCGCCCGAGAACAACGCCGTAATCGTGTCGGAAACATTGCGGCGAATTGGCGAGTTATTAAAGGGACCGGACGGCTCACGAGGGCAAGCGAGCCGTCCGGGTCTTGGCGCGAGAGAGGAGAGGAGTCCACGCCAAGAGGTCCAATGGAAACTTCACGCAGTTGTCTCCGAGGTAATGTCGTGCACCAGGATCAGACTATCACAGCAAGAAGTTCCGCTGCACGCGGAATACCGCGGAGAGCAGGCCCTCGTCCTTCGCAAACTGCAATCCGATCGGCTGGGTGTTGTTTGCCGAAGCAAGTCAGTGGCCACTACTTGCCCGACAGTGAGGTAACTCGCGGCTCCTACCCGAAAGGTTTTTAGATTTTTCATTTGTGGTCATCCAGATGTCTCTCGAGGAGAGCCGGCTCTTGAACGCCATGTTCGCGGTGGGCGTGCCCTCTCATCCACTTCGCCGGGAATGCGGGTCCCGAACGCGACGCGAAGCCTAAAGGACGCCGGAGCGGCAATCGAATCACGAAGACTCGTTTGCCGACATGGTGTCGTTGCCGGTTTGTTGAAAGAGAATTGACGCGCAAGACGGGAATAACTACGTCGGCGTACAATAATTAGCCATTTCTCAGCGCGATCAGTAGGATATTAAGTAGAGAATTGGATCACGAATTTGTGCCGGAAGATCATTTCCGAAATATTCCAACTCAGGGACGCAATGCTGGGTAGCGACTGGCGCGTGAAAACCGCAGTAATCCTGGCGAAATCAGTTGAAAACCCGCTTCACCAAACCGGCCTTTTGCATTTATTCCTACGGCCGGCGCATGGCTACCCTCGTTGGGTGCACGTTCCACGTCGATATCGCGCCACGGATGCTCCTTTCGAGGCAGCCGAGTGCGGAAATTCCGCGAGATTTGTTTGCGATCGATTCGAGAGTGTGGCGATCACGAAGCCGGCAGGATCGAAGTGCGCCGGCACCACTACCCTCAGTTCAATTCAAGAATTTATCCGTTGTAGGTGGGAATAAATCGGTGCTCAACGCGGTCTCCTCAGCGTGAATGCAAACTTCGAGGAGACTGCGCGGGTCGCTGCTGTGTTGGTAGTCAGTCCTGCGGCGACCGGTCCGGTCGGCGAGCCCGGGGACGTCGCGTGTTTCGGCGACGAGCGGCGTCGCCGGGCCGTCGAAATGGCGACCAATGGCAATGTTGTGTGACCGCCAAGATGCAGGATCATCATGCGAAATCGCCGGATCGACGAGCTTTATTCCGAGGAATGGGTGAATGACCATAGTAAGCCTTCACGGCCGCGATGCGGTCCAGACCAAGGGACGCCTGGACGATGGTTTCGGTGAGCGTTTTGATCAGAAACCGCCAATAGATGGCGAGAATAACATGGCGCCGGGCCAAGACGACCACGCGCGCTTCGCCCGACTGGTGTTGCCCCATCTCGGCGATGCCTACTCGCTGGCGCGCTGGATCACCGGCAACCGCGCTGACGCCGAAGATGTGGTGCAGGACGCTTGCCTGCGCGCGTTCCGAGCCATTGGCAGCGTTGGGGACGGAAGCGCACGCCCATGGGTGCTGACCGTCGTGCGCAATACCGCCTATACATGGCTGCGGAAGAATCGCCCGTCGGCCATTCTTGCAGTCGAAGATCTCGAAGATGTCGAGACCGCGAATGCGAAACCCGGCGATCCGGATAGCGAGACCCCGGAAACGGCGCTGATCGCCAGAGCCGACGCCGCCTCTCTGCAAGCAGCCATCATGGCTTTGCCAACGGCGTACCGGGAGACGATGATCCTGCGCGACGTTCAGGGGCTGTCTTACCGAGAGATTGGCGAGGTGACCGGCGTGCCGATCGGTACCGTGATGTCGCGCCTCGCCCGCGGGCGGAACCACGTGATCAAGACCATTGGAAGAACAGAATCATGACCCGTCCTTTGATCTATGAAGATTCCACGCTGCCGATCCATGCCTATCTGGATGGCGAGCTCGATCCGACGAATGCACTTGCGGTGGAGAAGCATATGGCGACTGATCCGGCACTTGCCGCCGAGTGCGAGCGCGTTGAGGCCCTTCAGCGTCTGATACGCGAGCATCTGCCGCGCGAAGCACCACCGCCAGGTCTGCGCATGCGAGTCGAAACCTCCGTGGGCATGCGGCGTCCGCGCACGCAGCTCTCGCACGCCCAGTTCTCCTGGCGGGCGCTCGCTGCTTCGATCGCCGTTACAGCGGTCGTCGCCAGCGGCGCGACATCGATGTTCCGGGCGCCGTCGCGGACGGACTTGGTCGGCGATGGCATCGTTGACGCGCACATTCGCTCGCTGATGGCGTCGCAGCCAATCGACGTTGCATCGTCCGACCGCCACACGGTGAAACCATGGTTCAACGGGCGCATCCCGCAGGCACCGAGGGTGGTCGATCTCGCCAAAGAAGAGTTCCCTCTGGTCGGCGGACGGATCGACGTTGTCGGCGAACTCCCGGTGCCGACGCTGGTCTATGGTCACCGCAAGCATCTGATAAGCCTTACGGCAATACCCGCGCCGGGCCGCGCCAATTCCGCACCGGTACCGCGCACGGTGGACGGATATAACATGTATCGCTGGGTCGAGGGTGGGGTCGCATACTGGGCCGTCTCCGACGTCGCGGCCGCGGACCTCGACAAGTTCTCTGAGCTGTTCCGCACCACACCGCCCGATCAATGACAACGCCAGCGGCCCAGCCCTTGGGCAAGATGTATACCCGGCCGCGCATCGCAAGAGGCTTTCGTCGATCTGTCGGTTTACGCTCTTGCATCAAAGTATCCAGCCGGCGCTTGCGTTATAGGCAATGCCTTTGTCCGGTTACGTCCCTCGTTGAGAACCATTCAGCCGATGGAAGCTAACTTATTAGCGAGCGCGATCGCCAGCACGTTGCGGTGCAACTCGTCTTAGCAGCTTCAATCCACGGATTGAGCCCGTATCGTGGCCCTTGGAGAACACGTCGCCGGTGCCGATCGCGGCGAGCATGACACTCGAAGTGATCGGTCTAGTGCCGGGCACCGTCTTCAGACGCGCGCACGCAGGCTCTAGAGGGTTTCCCGGCCGATTTGAATCGGAGGGATTCCCATAGGGTTAGAGGTGAGCGATTCTTCGGCATTAATTCTCCTTTGAGGGGGGTGAGCGATGCCGAAGCCCTATTCTGCCGACTTGCGCAAGTAGGGTCACACTCAGGATAAGAACATAAAGACAACGAAATCAAGAGAGCAAGCACCGCGCGCCCTAATCAGGCAGATTTCTTGTTGGGCCGAGGGAATATTCCAAGTTCTGTCGGGTTAGAGTTAGGGGTTCCTTGTCGGAACCCCGGTGACAATGGTGACTGACTTCGGCGACCGGTGACTTGGCCTTCCCCCACGGACAAGCCCGGCGCCGCTTTTTGCCTCTTTAGGAGCGTGTGCCACCGTGGTTAGTTATCTGTCCATTTTCACCTCTCGGGCGGCCAGGACTCGGCGAAGCGCGGCGACGTTGGCGGCAATAGCGTCGAGAAGCGCCAGCGCATGGCCGGTGCTTCGATTGTCGCGCACCACCACCCCGCGTGCTTGCTCCAGCCGTATGATCGAGCCGCGCAAGTGGGCGGGATCGCACCTAGCAGCCTTGACCGCTTCGCGCGAAGCAGGGATGCCCGCAACCCACCTATCAATCGTCCTGACATCAACATCGAAGTGGAACACCAAATCAACAGTGGTGGCGCCGCGCGCGATGAGCCTTTTTGCTGTCTCGCAATATTCCCGCTCGTAGGCGGTGGGCTGGCCTGGGCCGCGACCACGACGTAAGTCCCGGGTGAAAGCGGCGCACTCCTCGGTCGCTTGATCTTTCGATGACCGCGGCAATATTATGTCGCCGACCTATTCGGTGCGCCGTGGCAACCGCTAGAGACGCGAGTCAATCTGCCACCCGGCAAGCATTCGATAGGCGAGAGCCCAAGCTGCGCCTGAAACTCGACGTCTGTGGCCGTGGCGTTACCGCCGCTCCGCGCAAGCATTT
>WNFO01012588.1_pt1 | contig 10421 bp, 8 predicted proteins | sample 5400251 | NCBI WGS metagenome assembly WNFO01 (sample SAMN13153354, study PRJNA577476) | soil metagenome | isolation source: 100 cm saprolite under Madrone tree | place: USA:California | collected 2016-06-14 | reverse complement strand
TGAACCTAGACCCGAGGGAACAGAGGAATTGATCGTTCGAAGAATAAGAACTGAAGATGCGTTAAAGATGGTACTCGCCGGTGAGATAACGGATGCGATTTCGATGCTCGCCATTTTTCAGTTCGCGTTCTCATGGAAGGAAACAGAGGATGAGGAAATGGCTGACTAAACCACTTAGCGAAATTAGGGCTAAAAAAATAAAGGTCTCAGCCATCGCGGCTGAGACCCCTCAAAATTCCTGACAATCCTTCTTAAGCAGCGCGCCGGTCGTCTGAAGTTTCAGCGAATACACGACGGCCGTTTAAGGCATCGTCAATGATCTCACGCACAGCAGAAGTGTCTGGGTTAACGTCCATTCGATCGCATGCACGAAGGTGGCGAATTATGCCCTCAGTCGCGATTTCCAGTGTTGCACCGCCCAATTTCGAAAACCGGCGCGCCTGGATATGATCAATTCTCAGTAACCGCTCCTGGAGCGGTAGATGTTTATCAAATGTCACTTAAATGGCTCCTTAAGATTTTTCGAATCGTCATAAGCCCCTCGATGACGCATTCGATATTTTTATTTTCAAGAAACTTAGATGTCTTTAGCACAAATCAGGATGCAATCCTGGTGTATTTTAGCGATTTTTGGCAGACAAATAACATGTACAACAAAGTCGCAAATGTCTAAATATTTTGTGTCTACCAAAACATACGATTTTAAATGAAAACATCCGGAAAAGCCAGAAAAACTTTTGAAGAAAAGCACTTAGTCGGAAGTTTATAGATGGTAAAGGCGGGAATAACTGGGGTCAACAGCCATCATGTGTGGAGTAAACTGAGTAAATACTGCGATTAAATTCTTACAGAAAGTTAAAAAGGGCGTCGTACGATCAGTCGCAATCGAATCGAATCGACGCCCTATTAACAAGAGGTTCCAACGTGTAGCAACTTGTCAATCAGCTCTTCGGAACGACTGCGTCTTTGAGTGACTTGCCAACACGAAATTTTAGTGCCGTTTTTTCCGGTATTTGAATTGTGTCACCTGTGGCCGGATTCCTGCCCTCGCGAGCTTTTCTTCTCGACAGGACTAATTTGCCAAAGCCGGGCAATACAAACTCTCCGTTTTCCTTGACTTCGCTCACCGCAAGGCTGCTCAGTTCGTCAAACAACTCTTTAGTTTGGCCCCTCTTTAAGCCAAATTTCTCAGAGAAATGGTTTATAACCTCTGATTGGGTCATGCGCTTCGGACCGTCTTTCGTCGCCATGATGGGGTTTTTGTCCCTCCTGTTTCTAAAAGTTGAAATGCTTTGGATTTAAGCTATATATCACAAAGCCTGGAGTTGAGTCTCGCAAAATCGATGGTCACTATACAAAAACTACTCGCAAAAACCGAATTCCCGTCTGAAAGGGGTTAGTTTGTTGTACCGCTTTCTGACCATCTAAAAGGACAAGGCGCACCGAGTGGGGTGCGCCCAAAAATTTTAGTGGTCGGGGCGAGAGGATTTGAACCTCCGACCCTTCGCTCCCAAAGCGAATGCTCTACCAGGCTGAGCCACGCCCCGACGTTTAGTTCTGTTTAAAGAATACTCAGTGTACATCGGGAAAGCAAGTAAACTTCTACGAGAAAACGCGTGTCAGTGAAATTCCAGCCCGCAGGTGGCCTGAAAAAAACGAAAAGATGCAAGTTCTCCGCTGTTCCGCCTGTTCCGCGGCGAGACCATTCCAGACCCCAATTTTCAGAATCCATAAATATACATGTGGCTTTCGGGTCGGTAATTCGACACTATGCAGGAGGAGTTCGTACGGTAATTCTAGCGCAAATGGTTCAAATTTTCCGCAATATACTGACACATTGACTTCAAAGCCTTCCCCCTGTGGCTTATTCGATCCTTAACTGACTCATCCAGTTCTCCGAATGTTTCAACAAAGCCTGAAGGAACAAACAAAGGATCATAACCGAACCCCCTAACTCCTCTTGGATATGTAGAGATACGGCCTTCGCAAGTTCCCGTGGTCACGAACAACACATCTCCGGATCCATCGACCAGCGCCAGTGCGCAAAGGAATCTCGCGGTCCGTTCGTCATCTTTGACGAGCGAGAGGGCATCCAGAAGCTGTTTATTACGTTCCAAATGTTCCAGATTGTGACATACGGATTAGTGTTTCTTTACTAATTTCTTTGAGAATTTTTAACTTTGCCGGAAAATTTTGCAAGTTATAGCACTTAACAGCTACAATTAATTCGGGATTTCCGCCGCTCGAGCCCATTCCGGCATCAATATACAATTCACACTTTGACTATTGCGAACAAACCCACGCGAATGATGAACACAATCAACGAAAGTCCGGTTGAACAATCGGTACAAGAATCGGATTTTTCGATACTGCGTAGCGAATCGGCAGAGATGCTTTCGAAGTATCTTCGGGCGCTTTGCAGCTTTTTTGGCGTCCAAAATTATCCAATCTCAGAATCTGAACTGTCGGATATTCTGGTTCGAGACTGGTCACAGGATCTACGTATCGGTTCCGAGACGGTTTTACAATGCACCCGTCTTGCACTCGCCCAAATTGAAGAAGAATCCGTCGGCGTCACTGATGCATTGAACAGCGACGGCGAGGGCTTTGCAGACTGGTGTGCCAACGAAAATTTGCAGTCGAGCGAAGTGTCGGATCGAAATAGCGCCGCTTGCGAGCTTGCCGGGATCCTTTGTGGCATCCATTCAGTCCTCGAACGGGAACTGATGAATGGCAAAGTTTCTCTTTACACTTTTTCAAGTTTTCGATCGTTAATCGAATGTCAGATATCCAGTTCATCGACACGAAGTTTGCTGTTAGAGTCGGCGCCAAAACAATCGCCATCGTACCTGATTGAACTTATGGACATGCCCAGGTCGCCATTGATCAGTGAACGTGACACTGAGGAGATCATTAGCGTTATCGCCGGGTTGGCAGATCTGCTGGCTTACTTGAAAGTAATCCAGGAGGCGCTCTCAAGTGACCGGCCGCTAAAACACACTCTGCCTTTCTTTTCTTTAATTAATCAGGAGGCGAGGCGCCTTTTACAAGACGTTGAGGTTTTTGCAGTCAGGGTCGAATCCTCGAATGAAGAGCTTTTCAATATCCTGGACGGAATGAAGTTTGCCGTTTCAATGGAATTGCGGAAGGTTTTCTCGTTTGAACTGGTCGGCTTGAGTTCAATGAGACAGGCTCCAAGTATTTATGCAAGGGTCGAAAACGCTCATGGCTTGCTGCGCGATTCGTTTCAACAGTCAATTGTGGGACTGTCGAAGATATTCGACCCGGAAATCGAGGGCGCTCGGTTATTCAGCGCATTCAGGACCAAAGTAGAACAATCTCTGGAACTCCGCGGCGAGCTTTTTGCTTTGCTACAACTTGTACGTCAGGCCGAAAAAGAACGGGACCTTTACCCGATTGCGCGGCTGATTGAAAGGCTTGGTACATTCCGTTCCAGTAGTTTGCGCTACCTGATGTTTAAAGACTGGGAGGCGTGCGAGCGATTTATTGAAGAAGTCGGCGCGGCGCGGGGCGCAATTGAGCTTTCGCCCGTTCTGAATCGGTTTAGTGCCTACCTTGAAACTCTACTCGGACAGGTGAATATGCGAGCAGTACTAATTGACCATCCTTTTGAGTATCCTGCACTGGATGTCTAATGTCTCGAGCCTTTGAATTTGCAAGGATGCACCTCACAGTTAAGACCAAAAGTATATGGCGTTACATTTTTTGGGGAAATACGCAGAAAGTGGGTTTCGTTATCTGGGCCAGTAAATTCTATCTCGGGAATCCAGTGAACTCGAATGCCAGCCTGCCGAACAATCCATAATTTGACGATGACTTTCGGATGAAACCGTTGATCGAAAGAGTAGTGCGGCTCTCGGAATAGGCGCCAGTCTGCAGAGCCGAATCCAGATTGGTTTGATCACCGGGATTTTCAGATGGAATTGGAGAATCCGAAGCACTCGTCAGCACCCCCAGGGAGCCTGGTTCTTTGGAAATTGACACTGCGTTTTCTCGTTCACCTGAATGGGATTCCACGAATCGTGAAAATCCGGGTTTATTTGCAAGGGTTGCGCCTGCCTTTCGCGCATCCAGGCACCGCCTGATTAAAGACTCCGATCCAAGGAGCAAATAGCCTTCTACGAAGGCCGCACTGCGGTCATCTTTCGAAGATGAAAACATGGTGACATCGCCGTCCTTTCTGATCAGCGGTCGAGCACCAAGCCCAGTAACGACCAGATCGTGCAGATGCAATTCATCTGCGACTTTAACAATTGCCAGGGATGCCGAATCGTCGTCTGCAAACCGAACTGTCGCAAGATTTCTATCTACGTATTGCAGGAATTTCTCAGGTGTTGAGATCCCATAAGGTTCCAGAATCATTTCCATCAAACGGCTAACGAAAATCGAGGACGTTGTGTCGAGTCGTGCGTTTACCGCAAGTTTGAGCCCTCGCCAGGCATTTACCGGGTTTTGGAGACTATATGAAGAAAATGAATTTGCGTCTTGCGGAACAAACTGCCCGAACGCAAAGTCGGATTTATCAGGAATGGTAAATAAATTATCGCCGTTCCTGTCCAACTCGCGTGAAAACCTGAATAAATAGACATCTTCGATTCGATTTTCCGCAGTTCGAGCTGTCCAGGAAAGGCTGCCCGTCAGTCGGTCGGCAATCGCAGGTAGGAGACTGGCTGCTGCACTCTGTGCCGCCGGTTGGTCGGATAGTCCGGGTGAGTACGACCGCGCCACGATCGTGATCAATTTCGAAGTTCCCGCCGGAGTGACAAAGCCAAAAGCAAGCGTATCCGGTTTTACTGATCCAGATCTGGCGCGGACAAAATCTTCGGATTTCGACATATTGGAACCCGCATTTGAGCGGATTGCCAGACAGGCTTTTATAGCAGAGGCGTCATTGGCAATTACCGCCATGTTATCAACTACAGCTGTGATAATTCGGCGTTCATTGTCATTAGCAATCCACTCCGTCCAAGTCGCTCCGTCGCTTACATAACGGTGAATCTCAGGGTTCCTATAAGTCCTTACTGCAAAATCACCGACAAGTTTTTCGACCACCGCCTTTGTTCTGAATTCCCAGCTATGAGTGTCGATTATCACCGCTACGTGCGGTTTAATCGTCAAAGTCTGTTCCACATCCTGGGTTTCAATTCCAAAGAGGGCGATAGCTACTTGAGCGCGCCCAAGGACGACAATCTCCGATGGGCCGATACCTGTACGGGCAGCAAACTCTCTCAATGCACGGTTTCCAGGAGACGTGGCTTTCTTCAATCCGGGAAACACTTCATTCCAATGTTCGTTGGACCCGAGCGTTTCCAACAGCGTCGGTATACTTTCAATTTCGGCGAATGCCAGACAATTAAGCGGAAAATATTCAGCCATGTCCGAGTGCTGGGGACGATTCCACCATAACCAAGCTCCCATGACTACAATGGTGACCGCAACAATTAACAGAATGAAATAGATCCTTTTCACATATCTGCCTTAACGAAAAATAGGAATTCTTGAAGTTTTGAAAGAATAAACAAAGAACTGGGAAATAGCACGCCAATCAACGTGGCTCATGTTTGACTGTTACACCCGCCAAGCTCCGTTTGTGTAAGCCTGGAGAAGTCATGCAGAAAGTGGAAGTCGGTACAACCATTTCCAAAAAATTTTCGACCTGATTGCTTTGATGCACAATACCGAGCTTTAAACTATTGTGGAAGCGGAAGTTAAACTAAGTAAAATATCGGTTGACATCTTTAATCACGATAATGTACTCTCCTAAAGGCATCGCAAGGGTGGGAAGCGGCTTGACTGCTTCATTCCTCGGATGTTTACGCGACACGGGTAATCTCGTTACCGCGTCTCTTTGAATCTCAACCGAAAAGGCACACCTCGTGTGAACGGGGGCCGCAAAGCTACGGAAGTCCGGGTTTCCAATCCAGGACTTGGCCGAGTTACCGAAGTGAGGTGGTATTCGCGTTACTGCTTTAGCCTTCGCGCGTTTGCCTTCCCACTTTCCGACCGATCAAAAACTTCATTGGGGTTAACACGCCGGTTTGCTTTCCAAAAGCTCCCGCGAAGTGACGCCTTATCGAAACGCTCCAATTTGGCCGATACATTTAAGTATCAAATCCAGGTTGTATTAATCCTCGGGTTCGCAGGATGCACCGAAACCTCCGCCCAGGCACCACATCAGCCACCACGTATCACAAGGAAAAGAACACGTCATGTTGAAGAAGGGACTAGGGAAAAAAAACCTCGTCGGCGTCGATATCGGATCGAGTTCAGTGAAAGCCGTTGAACTTCAGGGGAAGGCAGGCAGCCTTCAACTAGTTAGCCTCGGTCTTGAAAATGTCCAACCCGATTCGATTGTAGACGGTCAAATAATGGAATTGAATGATGTCGCGAATGTTATTGGCAACATCTTCAAAGAACACCAGATTCGAACAGACCGGGTCGCGGCTGGGGTGAGCGGGCATTCCGTGATTGTAAAAAACATCGTGGTTCCTCAAATGAGCGAGGAAGAATTGGAAGAGTCGATGGAGTGGCATGCTGAAGAGCACATCCCGTTTGACATCGCTGACGTCAGCCTCGATTACCAGATCACCGGTTCCTCACCTGATGCCCTGAACGTACTGATGGCAGCCTGCAAACGCGACAAGATCGCCAACGTGAAGCAGGTTATACAGCTGGCGGGAAAGCAGCCGGCCATCATCGATGTTGACGCATTCGCCCTTCAAAACTGTTACGAAATCAATTATCTGCCGGCATCGGGGCAGATTGTGGCACTTCTGAACATTGGTGCTGCAACGATGAACATCAATATCCTTAACGGCGCGAAAAGCGTTTTCACAAGGGATGTTTCAGTTGGTGGGACCCAATACACGAGCTTATTGCAGAAAGAATTCGGTTTGACCTTTCAGCAGGCCGAGTTGGTTAAACGTGGTACGAGGGTTCCGGAAATGACTGATGATCGCGACATCGAACCGATTCTCGAAACAGTCTCTGACATACTCGCGCTTGAGATTCAGAAAACCATGGATTTCTATCGTGCGACAGCAGATGACGGCGAGGGAACGGTGCAAAAGATTCTAATATCCGGCGGCGGGTCAAAGCTAAAAGGGCTGTCTCAGTTTCTTGCAGACCGTTTCGAAGTTCCGGTTGAAGTGTTCGATCCGTTTCGTCAAATAAAGGTCGACGCAAGACGGTTCGACCCGGACTATATGCGTGAGGTCGTGCCGGAGATGGCGGTTGCCGTAGGCCTCGCATTGAGAGGAGTTGACGTACGATGATTAAAGTCAACCTTTTAGACTCAGTAACTGATCGGGCTAAAGGAGTCGCCGCAGTCGAAGAAAGGGTGGCGAGCCCGCGATCTCAAACCATTTTGATGGGCATCGTTGTACTGGCGCTACTGACGGTTGGCGTGGGATACGACTATGTTAGTGCCAAGGCAGACCATTCGGCCGCGGAAGTTGCACTTGCCAAAGAGAAAGCCATCCAACTCCAGATGCAGGCAGTGAACAAGGAGCAAGCCGAATTGGAGCAAAAAACAGCTGAGGTTCAAAACCGGATAAATGCAATCCAGAATCTTCGTGCTTCTCAGCGGGGACCCAGTGAAGTCTTGCGTGAAGTAAAGGAACGAGTCGATACCATCCCTGGACTTTATCTTGAAAGCCTCGAGCAAAAGGGTGGTGGATTAGTTCTTAAGGGTGGTTCGCCGAATGAAAGTTCAGTCGCCAGGCTTGGCCAAAGCCTGGAATTTTCGTCTGGACAGTTTTCTGACCTATCGATTGAAACCGAACGCAAGCCTGTTGAACCTATAGTTCCCAAGGGAGCGACGCCTGCGACGCTGGATCTTAAGGACAAGCCTGAAATAGTTAACTTTACAATTAAATGCAACTATGCAGCTCATACGGCACAGCCCGCAGCCTCGCCAGGGGCTAACGCAGCACAGCCTGCAAATCAGATTGCTCAAAAGTGAAATTGCCGGCATAGGCCGATCAACGTCGGAATGAGACTGTTCGACGTGCGGAGGAAGACCTGGACATGCGAATTGGAAACATACAAGCACTACCGTGGTATGGACGGCTTGGAATATTTGTGGTCGTTGCTGCTGTCATCTATGGCCTATTTGGCTATTTTGTTACAAGCGGAACCAAAGCCGAGACGAAAGAAATGGATGGACAGATCGCTCGTCTCAAAGCAGAAAATGCTCAGGCACAGATCGCACAGCAGCGATTGAATGAGTTTCGAGCTTCATACAAACTGAAGCAACAGGAATACGACGATCTCAAGGCCCTGTTGCCGGAACAGCGCGAGCTAACAAGTGTTCTCCAGGCAATACAAGAGCGTGCCCGGACGTCGAACCTTTCATTGCGCAGGTTCTCGCCGAAGGACGACGTTCAACAGGACTTCTATAGCGGAAAACCGATCGAGGTCCAAGTCACCAGCACTTTTGCGAATCTTCGCGGGTTTTACGACCAGATGGCCCGATACCAGAGAATAGTTTCTATTACAGATTTCAAAGTTAGCCGAATCACCAGTAATGAAATCAATCCGGCGAAGACAATCGACGCTCAGTTTCTGCTAACCGCCTACTATGTGACGCCGGAAAACATGAAGAAGGCTGCTGCAAAGCCTGCAACTGCCCCAGTGCCAGCCGCGCCTGCGCCTTCGCCTGCAGCGAAATAACATATCTTGTCAGATTGGACCAACTTGTCCGACCGAGAGAGTAACAGAATGAGAAACACCTTAAGAATTACACGCTTCGTCTTAATCGGGTTGCTGGTATCGTGGGGATTATCCCTGGATTTCAATTTCAATACGACGTCCGCGCAAAACGCAAAGGGCCGCGTAGTGAGAGTCAAAGGTGATCGCGATCCCTTCCAGCCGTGGAAACCGATTGCACCCGTTAAGAAAGAGATGGCGGGTCAGATGCCGCTACCGTCGCTGGAAAATCGGATTAGTAACTACAAAGCTCTCAAGGCCGCGGCAATGAGTTCACAGCAGCCGGCTCCAAAACCCACGACTGCGTTTCTTTTGAACGAAGTTCAAATTGTCGGTATCTTCCACACTCCCCGTGGATATGCAGCAATGGTTGAAGTAACTCCGATAAAGCTTTCTTACATTATCTATCCAGGCGAACAGTTCTTCGATGGTCAGTTGGTCGCTATTGAAGAGGATCGGCTTGTGTTCCGCCACGAGATTCGGCTTACGAATGGTAAGAGAGACATGACGGTAGTGAATAAGCCACTTCGCTCTCCGAGTGTTATCAATGATGCGTTAACTGCTTCGAGAACCCAAAGCCCCGCAGCAACTCCAGTCGAGGCGCCCAAGGAGCAGTCAGCGCAAAAACCTGCATCGACTCCACAAAACAATTAGCATTTTGAACCCCGGATGCATCCGAGAAGTCCGAGTCGCGGGTGCCAGGAATGACTGTAAGCAGTGCTCGGTCTCGGAGACTCTATAAACGAGTCTCCTCGTCTCTTACGAAATTGAAACCTATGCCGGTAGATCCGCGTTGTGCGGCGCGCGCTGTTTCCCCACGGAGTACGAGCGTAGCGTGTGGCGGAATACCGGATTCCCCGAAGGAGGGAAAGATGCCTGTTATGTCCCCGAACACGGTCGCCACTAAGAGAGGTGCGCTTGTTCTCTTATTTGCGGTCTCGCTGAATTCGGTTGCTTTTGCCGCGTCAGCGCGTCTGCCAGTTGGTTCCGGCCGTGAATCTAAAGTTCAGCCTGTTGTCTATGCTCGGGCGGACCGGAAAGATAATGTTGCGTTCACGGACACAGGCAAGAACCGTCAGGGACAAGCTCAAACATCTGCTCTGGTGGGCGCCGGCCAAAACCCAATCAAGATCGGTCCCGGCGGATACCAGTCCAGTCAAGGACAGCAGTACGGCGCTCCTGGATTTGTCGGTGAGCCAATAAACCTCAATGTCGTTAATGCCGACATTCGCGACATCCTGAATTACATAACCGAACAATATGGTGTCAACTTCGTGATCGATAGTTCGGTCAACGCCGTTCCTGTCACCGTTAATGTCACGGATGTACCCTGGAATGTTGCTCTCGATGCAATTTTGAAAGCCAACCGGCTTGCCATCGACGTCAGCGGTAATATTCTCCGTGTCGCAACTACAGAGGTGCTTGCGAACGAAGCTGCCAACCAACAAAAGATTAACAATGCCAGGTTGGATAGCTCGCCATTGCAGACTGAATTCCTCAGGTTGAACTACGCTCGCGCCAGCGGAACACTGGCAGGTGCTTCGGGCTCAACCGGCGGGTTTGCCGGTGGTTCGACGAGCCAAAGTTTTTCGGGTGGCCAGGGCGGCGATGCGACCGGCGGCGGCGGCGATCAGGGTCTAATGCCAATCATCAAACGCAGGCTCTCTCGTCGCGGTGCAATCGAAGTAGAC
>WNFO01006375.1_pt1 | contig 10421 bp, 7 predicted proteins | sample 5400251 | NCBI WGS metagenome assembly WNFO01 (sample SAMN13153354, study PRJNA577476) | soil metagenome | isolation source: 100 cm saprolite under Madrone tree | place: USA:California | collected 2016-06-14 | reverse complement strand
TCCGCTGAAACAGATGATGAAAGCCGGCAAGGTGGCGCTCGGCATGAACGTGCGCCTCGCGCGCTCGGGCGATATCGCACGCATCGCGAAGTCGAGCGGCCACGACTTCATCTTCATCGACGGCCAGCACGCAATCTTCAGCCTGGAGACCATCGCGCACATCGCGCACACCGCGCTCGGCTGCGGCATCACGCCTCTCGCTCGCGTCAAGAGCGTCGACGACCAGGACGTGCAGGTGCTGCTGGACAACGGCGTGATGGGCATCGTCTACCCGGACGTCAACACCGCCGCCGAAGCGCGCCGGGCGGTCGCTCGTGCCAAGTTTCCACCGATCGGAAAGCGCTCCGCCGCGGGCGCATACCCGATGTTCGACTACCGTCCGGTGTCCGCCAGCCAGACGGTGTCGGCGCTGAACGACGCCACCTTGGTGGTGTGCATGATCGAGACGCCCGAAGGAGTGAACAACGTCGAAGAGATCGCCAAGGTGGACGGCGTGGACGTGATCCACATCGGCGCCAACGACCTCCTGACCGCGATGGGCAAGCCCGGGGCGTTCGGTGACCCGGAGGGCGCGAAGGCGATCGACCGCGTCATCTCCGCCGCCATTGCGAACGGCAAGATCGCCGGGATGGGCGGCGACCGCCACATCCCGCGTCAGATCGAGTACATCCGCAAGGGCGCACGCTTCCTCACGACCAACAGCGAGATCGCGTTCATTCTCGCCGAAGCCACGCGCGTGACGACGGAGCTACGCCGCGCGATGGCGGAAAAGTAGGCGCGTCAGGCGTGGGTCGCTATTTGGCCTCCCGCAACGCCGCGTCGACCAGCGCGTCCATCATCCAGCGCACCACCGCCTCGGTCTCGCGATCGGTCGCGCCGCAGATGTCCTTGAGGATGATCATCGGCTCGATGCCGTAGACGACCGCCAGCGCCTTGAGCAGGCGCTGATACGTGCGGGGCTTCAATCGCTTTTTGAGGGGCTGAAGCGTGGTGGCGAGGATCTCGGTCCGTTGCCCACGACGGAACGGCTCCTCCTCGAGCAGCCCCGCGGCTTCAAGGGCCTGGTGCTCGAGCGCGAGCTGGAGCGCGGCGCGCATGTGCGGCTCGTACTCGGCGAAGCGCGAATAGGTGCGGTCCAGCAGCTCGTGGAGTCGCTGCTTGGCGTCGCCCTGCTGCGGAACCGCGCGCCGCACCGGCCCCAGCGCTTCGGCGATCACCGCGCTCACAAGCTTCGAGCGCGAGCGAAAGTAGCGGTACGCAGTCGCGCGCGAAACCCCTGCACTTTGAGCCACTTCCGCCACCGCCGGGATGTGCCCGCGTCGCACCAACCGGACCGCCTCATCGAGCAGGCGCCGGAACTCCCGGGCGCGGTGGCCCGTGCCGAGGTCGGGAAGTGCGTAGAAGGGTCTGGCGCCTTTCCTCATTTGACGGTAGTCTTGCACACCTGATTGAGACGGGTGTCTCAAATCAGCCAGCGCGGCAACGTGGCCTCCTGGAGGAACGATGTTCGTCGAGCGCATGGCCGTCGAGATCGAGGGCGAGGGCGAGCCGGTGGTCATGATCCACGGCCTCGGCGGAACGTCCAATACCTTCACCCCCCTGCTCGGGGCCTTGACGCGCCATCGGACGATTCGATTCGATCTGCCAGGATCGGGGCGCTCGCATCGGGTCGAAGGTCCGCTCTCCCTCCAGCTGTTCCTCGAGCGAACGCTCCTGGTCATGCAGAGGGCCGAGGTCGAGCGCGTGCACGTCGTCGCGCATTCGATGGGCACCATCGTAGCGGCGCATCTCGCCGCGACGGAGCCCGGGAAAGTGGCGAGCCTCGCGCTCTTTGGCCCGCTGCTCGCGCCGCCCGAGCCGGCGCGCGCCGCGATCCGCGCCCGCGCCGCCGAGGCGCGCAAAGGCGACATGCAGCCGATCGCCGACGCGTTGCTTCAATCGAGCGTCTCGGCCGAAACGAGGGCCAGGAGACCCACGGCCGCCGCCTTCGTGCGCGAGTCGCTGATGCGCCAGGATCCCGAAGGCTACGCGCGCAGCTGCGAGGCCCTCGCCGAGATGCCGCCCGCGGAGACGTCCAGGATCGAGTGCCCCGCGCTCCTCGTCACCGGCGACGAGGACGTGGTCGCTCCGCCCCAGGCGGTGCGCATGATGGGTGAGCGGATCGCCGGGAGCCGTGTCGAGGTGCTGCGCGGCTGCGGGCACTGGACGCCGGTGGAGAAGCCCGAGGAATGCATGGGGTTGTTGAAGAGATTCCTTCTCGAGAGGAGCTCGAAATGGCGAACGTCCTCTTCACGAACGTACGCGTAATCGACGCGACCGGCGCGCAGCCCTACCAGGGCGAGCTGCTGGTGCAGGGCAACCGGATCGCGCGCATCGGGCGTGGCACGCGCAGTCTCCCCAGCGCCGGGATCACGGTGATCGACGGGGCCGGCGCGACGCTGATGCCCGGAATGTGCGAGGCGCACACGCATTTCGGCTGGACCAACTCCAAGACGCTGGATGCCATCCAGAAGATGCCGCACGAGGAACACACGCTGTGGGCGGCGCAGGTGGCCAAGCTGTACCTCGACCACGGCTGGACGTCCTGCGTTGGCGCGGCGACGCCCAAGCCGCGACTCGACTGCGTGATTCGCGATGCCATCAACTCCGGGCAGATCCCGGGCCCGCGCTACGTCGCGGCGAGCCAGGAAATCACCGTCACCGGCTCGCTCGGAGACGACATGCTGCCGCATCTGCCGTTCCCGGAGATGTCCTTCGGCTGCGTGGTCGATGGCCCCGAGGGGATGCGGAAGGCCGTGCGCATGTTCCTCAAATACGGCGTCGACCAGGTGAAGCTCAATCTTTCGGGTGACAACCTGGTGCCGGGCGCGGATGCGCGCACGAGCTGGATGAGCGACGAGGAAGTGGCAGTGGCCGCGCGCGAGGTGAAGGTGCGCGGCAAGCGCCTCGCGTCGCACGCGCGCTCGAGCGAGTCGGTGAAGCAGAGCCTGCGGCACGGCGTCGAGGTGATCTACCACGCGAGCTTCACCGACGACGAAGGGCTCGACATGCTGGAGGCGCACAAGGACAAGATCTTCGTCGCGCCCGGCCTCTCCGTGATCATTCGCCTGCTCCACGAGGGCGAGGTGGTCGGCGTCACCAACGCGATCGCCAAGGACATGGGCTACGAGCTCGAGCTCGAGGCGGCGGTGAAGAGCATGAAGGCGATGCTCAAGCGCGGCATTCGCGTGCTGCCCGGCGGCGACTACGGCTTCGCCTGGGCGCCGCACGGCGAGAACGCGAAGGACCTCGAGTACTTCGTCAAGTACCTCGGCATGACGCCGATGGAGGCCCTCATCTCGGCGACGCGCTGGGGCGGGCAGATCATGATGCGCAAGGACCTCGGCGAGCTCCGCGAGGGCTGGCTCGCCGACCTGCTGCTGGTCGACGGCGACCCGCTCGCGAACATCTCGATCCTGCAAGACAAATCCAAGCTGCTCGCGATCATGAAGGACGGCGAGTTCGCGAAGACGCCAGAAATCCGCTCCGCCCGGAGCCGGTTCGTGGCATGACGCGATTCTGGAGGTGGTTCTGGGCGCTCCTGATCGGGGTCCCGATCGTGGCGCTCTCGGGCTGGGGGCTGCAGGACAACACGCGCCTCTTCGTCATCACGCTTCTCAACGGCCTGACCCTGGCCTCGCTCTACTTCATCGTTGCCAGCGGGTTCACGCTCGTGTTCGGGCTCATGCGCAACGTCAACCTCGCGCACGGCTCGCTGTACCTGCTCGGCGGCTATCTCGGGTTCTTCGCCGCGCAGCTCACCGGATCCTGGCTGCTCGCGCTCGCGGCGGGATTCGCGGCCGCGGCGGTGGTCGGCCTGGTCATGCAGGTATCCATCTTCCGCTTCATGCCCGGCCAGGACCTGAGGCAGACCCTGGTCACGATCGGCCTGTCGATCGTGATCGCCGACTGCCTGATGTGGGCGATCGGCGCGCAGGTGCACCAGATGTCTCCGCCGGCGTGGCTCGACGGGCCGATCCGCGGCCTCCCGGTGATCAGGGCCTACTCGACCTACCGGCTCTCGCTGCTGCCGATCGGCATCGTGATCGGCGTGGCGTTGTGGCTGTTCCTCAATCGCACCCGGGTCGGCATGATGATTCGCGCCGGCGTCGACGACCAGGCGATGCTCGCGGCCGCCGGCGTCAACGTGAACCTCGTGTTCGCGACGACCTTCGCGATCGGCGCAGGTCTCGCCGGCCTGGGCGGAGTCATCGGGGCGGTCGAGCTGTCGATGGTACCCGGCGAGGACACGCGGTTGCTGCTCGCCTCGCTCGTCGTGGTGATCGTGGGCGGGATGGGAAGCGTGATCGGCGCCGCCATCGGGGCGGCCATCTTCGGCCTCGCCGAGACGTACGGCCTCGCCTACGCGCCCACCTACAGCGTGGTGTTCACCTTCGTGATCCTGGTGCTGGTGCTCGCCTTCCGCCCGCGCGGCATCCTCGGGAGGCCGGCGTGAGCGCGGCCAACTGGCGCGGGGCGACGAATGTCCAGCAGCGGGATCAGGGAGCGAATGCGACCGGCGGCCCCGCCCGCGTTCCTCCTGCCCCACGTGTCGAGCGCTCGAAGTTCGCGAATCCTCTTCGCCTGAGGCATCTCGTCGTTCTCGCGTTCCTGATCGCCTACCCCTGGTTCGCGCCGCCGTTCTTCACGTACCAGATCGGCGCGCAGGCGCTGGCGCTGGGGTTGATCGCGCTGTCGCTCACGTTCCTCGGCGGCTACGGCGGCATGATCTCGCTCGCGCAGATGACGGTGGCCGGCATCGCGGGCTACATGGTGGCGATCTTCGGCACCGCGGCCACCGACGGCGTGAGCCTGGGCTGGCCGTGGTGGCTCGCGGTGGTGATCGGGATCGCGGTGGCCACCCTCGCCGCCGCCTTCATCGGCTGGCTCTCGGTGCGCACCGAGGGCATCTACACGATCATGATCACGCTTGCGATCGGCGTCGGGTTCTACTACCTGGTGCTGCAGAACTACGCCGTCTTCAACGGCTTCCAGGGCAAGCAGAAGGTGTTCCCGCCGACGCTCGCCGGCATCTACTGGCGCGACCCGACGCCGTTCTACTACCTCGCGCTCTTCTGGGCGCTGGCCGGATACCTCTTCGTGATCTACCTGTTGCGCTCGCCGTTCGGCATCGCGCTCCAGGGAATCCGCGACAACCCGCGCCGCATGCACGCGCTCGGCTTCAACGTGACCGCGCACCGCGTGACGGCCTATGCGGTCGCCGGCGCGATCGCCGCGGTGGGCGGGGTGTTGTTCACCTGGTACAACGGGCTGGTCACGCCCGGCTCGGTGGGGACGAGCTGGCTCATCAACATCCTGATCATCGCGGTGCTCGGCGGTATGCGCCACCCGGTCGGCGCGTTTCTCGGCGCGATCGTCTTCGTGCTGCTGCAGAACTTCGCCATCGACGTCATCGATCGGGAGCGCTTCAACCTGGTGATCGGCGCGGTGTTCCTCGCGATCGTCCTGTTCTCGCACGACGGTCTGCTCGGATGGTGGTCCGCCCTGAGCGTTCGATTGTCAACTCAAAGAGGAGAGACCAGATGGAGCTCAGCAAAGGGACGGTTGTACGCACGCTAGCCGTAGTGCTGGTGGTCGCCGCGTTCGCCGCCGGCGCGTTCGCGCAGGCGCCGCCGGTCAAGATCGGCCTGCTGGCGACGCTCGAAGGCCCGTTCGCTGCGGGTGGCCAGGACGGCATGCGCGGCGCCGAGCTCGCGGTGCGCCAGCGGAACGGCGTGGTCGCCGGCCGCAAGATCGAGATCGTCAAGGCCTCGTCCGACGCCAAGCCTGACGTCGCGGTGAACGCGACGCGCAAGCTCGTCGAGCAGGACAAGGTCGACATCATGGTCGGCCCGCTCTCGGGCTCCGAGGGCATCGCGGTGAAGGAGTACTCGAAGACCCAGCCCACTATCACCTTCATCAACGGCTCGTCCGGCGCGCAGGCGACGACGCTCGTCAGCCCGTCGCCGAACTTCTTCCGCTTCAACACCGAGGGCGCGCAGTGGATGGTAGGGCTGGGCAAGGTTGCGCTCGACAAGGGCTACAAACGCGTGATGGTGATCGCCGAGGACTACGCCTTCCCCTACTCGCAGGTGCAGGGCTTCATGGCCGAGTACTGCAAGCTGGGCGGCAAGGTGCCGGTCAAGGCCTGGGTGCCCCTCGGCGGCAAGGACTACTCGTCGGTGATCGCGCGCGTCCCGAAGGACGTGGACGCGCTGGTGGTGGTGCTCGGCGGGGCCGACGCCGTCAACTTCCTCAACCAGTACGAGCAGGCGGGCGGCGACAAGCCGCTGGTCGGCGGCTCGATCACGGTGAGCCAGGACATCCTCAACTACAAGGGCAAGCGCCGTGACTCGCTGGTCGGCACGATCGCCGGCGCGCCGATCGCGGACGCGTATGACGCGCCTGAGTTCAAGGCGTTCGTCGCCGACTACAAGAAGAACTTCCCGGACGGCTATCCGAGCCCCTCGCTGTTCGCGCTCGTGTACTACATCAACATGAAGGCGACGCTCGACGGCCTGGAGGCCGTGAAGGGCGACCTCTCGGACGGCCAGAAGAAGTACCGCGACGCGCTCTCGAAGATGACGCTCAAAACCCCGGTGGGCGACGTGCGCCTCGACGAAAACCGCCAGGCGATCGGCACCACCTTCATCACCGAGGTCGCGAAGGACTCGCAGGGCAACCTGTACAACAAGGTGCTGCGCAAGATCGACGGCGTAAACCAGCTCCTCGGCATGAAGAAGGAGGAGTTCAAGATCGGTTCGCGCGACGAGCCGAACTGCCCGTAATGGCCACCAACGGCACGGCGCCGGGTGACGCGCTCCGCCTGGAGCGTGTCACCCGCGTCTTCGGGGCGCTCACGGCGATCGAGAACATCTCGTTCTCGGTCGCCGCGGGCGAGCGCCGTGCCGTGATCGGCGCCAACGGCGCCGGCAAGACCACCCTGTTCAACGTCGTCACCGGCGACTTCCCGGCGACCAGCGGCCGGGTGCTGTTCTTCGGCGAGGACGTGACCGGCACGCCGCCCCATGAGCGCATCCGCATGGGGATGCGGCGCACGTATCAGTCCTCGCTCCTGTTCCGCGAGCTCACGGTGCGCGACAACCTGTTCCTCGCGGTGCGCGGCGTCTCGCGCAATCGCTTCAGCTTCATCCGATCGTCGAGGTCCGGCCCGGCCGACGAGCTCCTCGAGCGGGTGCGACTCACCCAGGTCGCCACCCACCCGGTGGCCTCGCTGTCCCACGGCCAGCAACGCCAGCTCGAGATCGGCATGGCGCTCGCGGGCGCGCCGCGCCTGATCCTCTTCGACGAGCCCGCCGCGGGCCTGTCGCCCGGCGAGCGTGCCGAGCTGGTGGCGCTGTTCAGGGGCCTGCCGCCGCACATGGGCTTCATCCTGATCGAGCACGACCTCGACATCGCGCTGCGCGTGGTCGACCGCGTCACCGTGCTGCACAACGCTCGCGTGCTCAAGCACGGCAGCCCGGCCGAGATCGAGAACGACGCGGAGGTGCAATCGATCTACATGGGAGCGAGAGTCCACTGATCCTCGAGATCCGGAACCTGGATGTCTACTACGGCCGCGCCCATGCTCTGCAGGGCGTGTCGCTGGCGCTCGATCACGGCGTCCTTGCCGTCGTCGGCCGCAACGGCATGGGCAAGACGACCTTGTGCAACGCCCTGACCGGGCTCGTGCGGGCCTCCGGCAGCGTGAAGCTCGCCGGCGAGGAGATCCTGGGGCTCGCGCCGAACGTCATCACCAGCAAGGGCGTCGGCTACGTGCCGCAAGGCCGGCGGGTGTGGCCCTCGCTGTCGGTGGACGAGCACTTCCGGCTGGCGCGGCGCCGGGGCCCGTGGACGGTCGAGCGCATCTACCAGACGTTCCCGCGGCTCGCGGAGCGCAAGGGCAACGGTGGCGCCGAGCTTTCGGGCGGCGAGCAGCAGATGCTGGCGATCGGGCGCGCGCTGCTGCTCAACCCGAAGCTCCTGGTCATGGACGAGCCGACCGAGGGCCTCGCCCCGATCATCGTCCAGCAGGTCGTGGCGATGCTGAAGGCGCTCGCCGCCGAGGGCGAGATCTCGGTCTTGCTGATCGAGCAGAATCTCGGCGTGGCCATCGCCGTCGCCGACACCGTCGACGTGATGGTGAACGGCCGCATCGCGCGCTCGATGACCGCGGCCGAGCTCGCCGCCGACCATGAGCTCCAGCAGCGCCTGCTCGGCGTGAAGATGGAAGCCGATCCGTTAGACGAGGCGCCGCCCGAGGAGACGGGTCCGCAGCCGGTTCAGATCCTGACGGTCAAGCGCGCCGCGGACTCCGTGGTCGCTGAGCCGCCGGCATCCCGCGAGGAACGCACGATCCGCGGCTTCACGCGGTGGGGTTCCACCAACCGGGACCACCCGGTGGGGGCGGAACAGCCCCGAGAAGCGCGAACGCCCGAGCCCCGCGTCGTCGAGCTCCCGGTGGCGCAGACCGTGGGCCGCGCAGCCTACATCGCCGGCACGTTCGACACGAAGGGGCGCGAGCTCTTTTATCTGCGCAGCTGCCTGGAGAAGCTGGGGGTGCGGACGGTGACGGTGGACCTCGCCACGTCCGGCAAGCCGTCGCCCGCCACGGTCCACCCGCGCGAGGTGGCCCGGCATCATCCCGGCGGCGAGCGCGCGGTGTTCACCGGAGATCGCGGCTCCGCGGTGACCGAGATGGCGGTCGCGTTCGAGGAGTTCGTGACGAGGCGGCGCGACCTCGGCGGTCTCATCTCCGCGGGTGGCTCCGGCGGCACCGCGCTCGCCACGCGCGCCATGCGCCGCCTGCCGATCGGCGTGCCCAAGGTGATGGTGTCCACGGTCGCGTCCGGCGATGTGAGGCCTTACGTCGGGCCCTCCGACATCTGCATGATGTACTCGGTCACGGACGTTTCGGGGATCAACCGCATCTCCGAGAAGGTGCTCGCGAACGCGGCGCACGCGCTGGCGGGAATGCTTGCGTTCTCACGTCCGCCCTCTTCCGCCGAAGGCCAAGGCAAGCCGGCCCTGGGCCTGACGATGTTCGGCCTGACCACGCCGTGCGTCCAGGCGGTGTGCAAGCAGCTCGAGACGGACTACGACTGCCTGGTCTTCCATGCCACGGGCACGGGCGGCCAGACCATGGAGAAGCTCACCGACTCGGGCCTGCTCGCGGGCGTGCTCGATATCACCACCACCGAGGTGGCCGACGAGGTCGTCGGCGGCGTGCTCACGGCGGGTCCGTCCAGGATGGACGTCTTCGCGAGAGCCGGGATCCCCTACGTCGGTTCCTGCGGGGCCCTGGACATGGTCAATTTCTGGGCCAAGCCTACCGTGCCGACGCAATTCAAGGACCGGAATCTGCACGTGCACAACCCGAACGTCACGTTGATGCGGACCACGGCCGACGAGGCGGCCCGAATCGGGCGATTCATCGTCGACAAGCTCAACCTCATCGAGGGTCCGGTTCGCTTCCTGATTCCCGAGGGCGGCGTCTCGGGTCTCGACCGGCCGGGCGGCCCGTTCTGGGACCCGCCGGCCAACCGGGCCTTGTTCGACGCCATCTCGTCGAACTTCCGCTCCGGAACGAACCGGAAACTGCTGAAGGTCCAGGCCCACATCAACGACCAGGCGTTCGCCGACGCGCTGGTCGCGAACTTCAACGAGATCAGGACCCCATGGCCAGAATTGCGCGTAAGGACATCCTGACGAGGCTGCGCGGCACGGTGAGCCGCGGCGAGCCGATCATCGGCGGCGGCGCCGGCACGGGCCTGTCCGCGAAATGCGAGGAGGCCGGTGGCATCGACCTCATCGTCATCTACAACTCGGGACGCTATCGCATGGCCGGGCGCGGCTCGCTCGCCGGCCTCTTGGCCTACGGCAACGCCAACGAGATCGTGCTCGACATGGCGCGCGAGGTGCTGCCGGTGGTCACGAGCACGCCCGTGCTGGCCGGCGTCAATGGGACCGATCCATTCCTCCTGGTCGACTCGTTCCTTCAGCGCCTCTGCGACCTGGGCTTTTCGGGCATCCAGAACTTCCCGACCGTGGGGTTGTTCGATGGCGTGATCCGGGCCCAGCTCGAGGAAACCGGCATGGGCTATGGCCTCGAGGTTCAGCTGGTCGAGCGAGCCAGCAAGCTCGATTTGCTCACCACGCCCTATGTGTTCTCGGAGCAGAACGCGCGTGACATGGCACGCGCCGGCGCCGACATGATCGTCTGTCACCTGGGGCTCACCGCGGGCGGCGCCGTCGGCGCCCGCACCGCGCTAGCGCTCCCGGGCTGCGTTCCCCTGATCGATGCCTGGGCGGCGGCCGCGCGCACGGTGAACCCCGAGATTCTCGTGCTGTGCCACGGCGGGCCCATCGCGACCCCGGAAGAC
>WNFO01006374.1_pt1 | contig 10421 bp, 10 predicted proteins | sample 5400251 | NCBI WGS metagenome assembly WNFO01 (sample SAMN13153354, study PRJNA577476) | soil metagenome | isolation source: 100 cm saprolite under Madrone tree | place: USA:California | collected 2016-06-14 | reverse complement strand
AGGTCCGCCCCCGGCAGCTTGGCTCCCCGCAAATCCGTCCCCTGGAGATTCGCGTTGCGCAGGATTGCACCGCTCAGATTGACTCCCTGCAGATCGGTGCGCGACAGGTCAGCGCCCGTAAGGTCCGCGCGGGCCCCGCCATCTTTGCCGCGAAAAAACCGCTCGTGCGCCTCAAGAATCTCCGTCATGCGCCTGCCGTTATGCCGTATGCTTTTTGGTTTTCTAAGTCCCATGGATTTCTCTTACTCCCCCGGCCCACACTCTATTTTACGCGTTGGCCCCGCGCTTGACGAGAACTTCCCGGCATCCTGTCCGTTGCCGAGGGCATCCAGCAAGTAGTCCCGCTCCGCGGCGTCGAATGTGGTAGTTTTCTAGGAAGCTGCGCGGTTGCCCGGAAGGTGAGCGTTCATTGAGCCGTACCCAAAAACTCTTTTTTCTTTTGATCGCCCTCCTCTTCACGCCGCGTCTCTTTCCGGCGGAGCCATCTTCACGCCTGGCAGTTACGCACGTTACTCTCATCGATGGCAGCGGTCGTCCACCGCAAAGGGACCAAACCGTACTGATCGAAGGCAGCCGCATCGCTGCGGTGGGAACTGCGTCCAGCATCAAGCTTCCGAAGAGTGCCCGCATTGTCGATGCCACCGGAAAGTTTCTGATCCCCGGACTTTGGGACATGCACGTCCACCTTGCCGGCATAAATGCTGATCCGGCCTGGAGCAAGCAGGTTCTTCTGCCGCTGCTTCTTGCCAATGGCATCACGGGGGTCCGGGACATGGGTGGTGATCTGGATGCGCTCCTCTCCTGGCAGCGGGACGTTGAATCCGGCGCGCTCCTTGGGCCGCACATCGTGCCTTCCGGGCCCTGGCTGGCCGGACGGGGCAAGAAAACTCCCGAGCAATATCCCGTCGCCAACGCCGACGAAGCGCGCGCTGCCGTCGACGACCTAAAAAAACGCGGCGCCAACTTCATCAAGATTATTTCGCTGCCTTCGCGGGACGCCTTCTTCGCCGTCGCCGACGAAGCGAAAAAACAGAACATCCCCTTCGTTGGACATTTGCCGTTCGAAATTGGCGCCATCGAAGCCTCGAACGCAGGAATGCGCGGCATCGAGCATCTTCTCTACAGCGCCCTCACATTGTCTTTTTCCTCCAGGGAAGAAGAGTTGCGGCGGCGTCTGGTCGAAGCCGAGAAAAAGGGTGATTTTGTGGCCTGGGAGCGGATTGCGCACGAATCCGACGCCACCTACAGCGCCGAAAAAGCCGCCGCGCTCCTGCAAATCCTGAAGAAAAATGGCACCTGGGTCACTCCGACGCTCGCCTCTCTATACATCACCGCTCATCCCGAAACCTGGAAGACCGATGACCCGCAACTCTCCTTTGTGCCGCCCGTCCTGGCGAAGCAGTGGCGCGATTCGCTTAACGATCCCGAAATGAAGGAACGCGCTGCGTGGCTGGGCCGTCAGGCCGCCAATGATTGGAAGCTCACCGGCGAACTCCATCGCGCTGGCGTGCCGCTTCTCGTTGGTTCCGATTCTCTGGACGCCTTCGTTTTTTCCGGCGAAAGCTTGCACCTCGAGCTTGCCGAATTGGTCCGCGCAGGGCTTGCGCCGATGGAGGTCTTGCAAGCCGCCACCCGAGGTGCGGCCGAATTTCTCGGGCGTGAAAAAGAAATCGGAACGATCCAGGCGGGCAAACTCGCCGATCTGGTTTTGCTGGACGCCAGCCCCGCGGAGAACATCGCCAACACCCGCAAGATTTCCGCGGTGATTCGCGACGGCGGCTATTATGATCGCGTTGCGCTCGACGTGCTTCTCGCGCACGCCAAAGAGGCTGCCGCAGCGGTGCCGGAAAAGAATCCGTAGACGCTCGGTAGTCGGCGGAACTATTTTGAAAGAAGCCGAATCTAGGATCGGGGACTCGTGAAAACCCGCAGCAAATCTCCGCGCGCGTTGCCGCTAGAAGTCATTTCGCTCGTACTTGCCGCCATTGGGTTGTTTTCGGCTGCAGCCGCGCGCGCCCAGGATCGCCAGCGCGAGGACGAAATCGTCGCCAATCTCGCCGGCGGCCGCGTCATCGTTCACGTGGCGCGCGAATCGATTATTTTCGCGGCCATCGACGAGCCCATCGAGGCCAATTCCATTCCTCCTCGCGTCATGGATCTCGATTCCGGCCACATCGGGGTTCTTTTCGGTGCTTCCGAATGGCAATTGCCCGCTGATCCGAAATCCGTGCGGCTGGACAAGAGCTTCCCTCGGGTAGGAGGAAGAGACCCGCGCTATGAAACCAATCCCGATGAAGTCGAACCCGACCTCGAGACTATCGGGGTCGCTTTTCTCGAAAGGCTGCGCCCGCTCGTCGCGCAGCTTCACCACAGGATCGATTTCAAGCCTGAGGAGCCACTCTTCGAGCTCGTCGTCATTGGGTACGCCCCGAATAGTTATGGCGCGGAGGTCTGGACTGTTGAATACCGCATCCAGCAGGAAGAAGTAGCCACCCGCGGCGACTACTGGCAGACGAGGATTTTGCGGCCGAGATTTACGCAGCTTTACCCGCCGGAAAAGCACGCGCCGCGCACACTCGTCGAAACTCGCTATCCGGACAGTCTCATGGGTTCCACGCTCCTCGATCTCATTCAGGGGAACGACCCCCGCTTTGCACAGTTGCGAGCTGGCGAGCCGCGCTTCGCAAAGGTGATGGAAGAAGTCAGCCGAGGCCAGGCGCAGAAAGCCGCTCCCCTCGACGCGGCGGATTTTCTCCGGGCCGCTCTCCCACTCATTGCCGGAAAGGCGCGCTTTCTCCTCGGTACTATGAACGAGCGGGGAGTCGACTGGATCGTTCCGCCGGAAGAGCCTGTCGAGAAGGCCAAAGAGGAAAAAGAGGACAAAGACCGCCCACCTGGTGCCCCAACGCTCCGTCGCAAGCCAAACCCTTGAGGTTCATGGCAGTCTCACGATCACATCTCCGCGCCGCAGAATTCCACCGGCCAGGACTCGGCACAGCGTACCGCGCCGCCCGCGAATCTCTCGGCGTAGGCCCCCGCGCGCCACATCCATGAGGCCGCATGGCGTGCAAGGCCCCGTCACTTCCAGCAGGATGTTGCCGATCTGGAGACGCTCTCCAGCCACCAGACCGTTGACGTTGAGACCCTCCGTGGTGATGTTTTCCCAGATAGCTCCAGGAAAAAGTTGCAGTTCATCAAGAGTCTCCCGGTCGGCCAGAAGAACCTGACGCGCCCCCGGCCGGGCGTGGGCGCAGCCGTCAAAGCCCAGGTTCTCAACCACGCGGATTTGCTCCAGCTCCTCCATCGGGGAGCGTCGCTTGACCGCTCGAAAGAGGTGCGCAATGTGGCTCAAGGCTAGTCTCCCGCTGCCTTTAGCTGGCTGACATGAAGACCAACATCCTTTCGATAGTGCATTCCATCGAAGTAAATCCTGGAAACCGCCGCGTAAGCAGACGACAGGGCCAACGGCAGAGAATCCCCCGTAGCCGTCACTCCTAGAACCCGCCCGCCCGTGGTGACGACGGATTCGCCTTCTCGCCTTGTGCCGGCATGAAAAACCTTCACACCTTTTATCTCTCTTACGGCGGTTAGTCCCTCAACACTTATCCCGGTTTCATACTCTCCTGGATAGCCACGGGACGCCAAGACGACACATACACTTGCTCCCGCCTTCCAATGCAATTTCGATGGATCCAACCGTCCGGCTGCGGCTCCCGCCAGGACTTCCGCGAGGTCGAAATCTATTCTCGTTACAATCGCTTGGGTCTCAGGGTCGCCCAGCCGGCAATTGAATTCCAGGACCTTTGGTCCGCCTTTGGTAAGCATCAAGCCGAAGTAGAGGAAACCCGAATAGCGAATGCCCTCGCCTGACAGACCCCGGAGCGTGGGTTCGACGATCGTTGAAATAATTGTGTCATTCAAATCTTTCGATAATAATTCGTCACTCGAGTAGGCGCCCATTCCCCCGGTATTTGGGCCTTGATTGCCGTCAAAAACGCGCTTGTGGTCTCGCGTGGGCACAAGAGGCGCGTAGCGCACTCCATCGGTAAGAATGATGAACGACAACTCTTCACCCTCGAGGGTCTCTTCCATCAAGACTCGGCGTCCACCGGGCCCCAGCTCATCTTTCTCAATCAGCCTCTCGATAAAGTCTCTTGCGGACTCTGCATTTGGCGCGAGGGAGACGCCCTTGCCGGCGCATAATCCATCCGCTTTGATCACCGCGGGCCAGTCCACCGTGCGAAGAGCGTCGCAGGCTCTCCCTAGCGAGTCATAGACTCCGTACATCCTTGCAGTGGGAATGTTGTGTCGTTGCAAAAACTCTTTTGAAAAAACTTTGCTTCCTTCAAGCTGTGCCGCCTGTCGCGAGGGGCCTAATATGGGCCGTCTTCGCTGCGCAAACGCATCAGAGATACCATTCACAAGCGGCAACTCTGGCCCAACGACGGTCAGGTCCGGAGCGATTCTCTCTGCCAGCGAAACCAGCGCTGCCACATCGCCCACATCAACCGCGATACACTCCGCCTCCTCAGCGATGCACGCGTTTCCCGGCGCGCACCAGATCTTCTCGACGCGCGCGCTCTCCTTCAGCCTCCAAACCAGCGCGTGCTCACGTCCTCCGCCCCCAATCACCAGAATCTTCATTCAATACACCACCAGAAAACCCTTTTCGAACGATAGTCGCGCAGTAAAGAGGTGTCAACCTCGCTCCGACTGCCCAAGACGACGCCAGCCGTTTAACACGTGTTGCGTAACGTGCAATCTTCACTGATTCGGCCCGGCGCGCGCTGAATTCTAGTTTCTCTTTTGAACGAGCCGTTAAGCTTGAAGGAGAGCACCAGTGCCAACGAAGTTCGCCATATCGGGAAGGCCCTCGCTTCTGCCAAGCAGCACACAATTCGCAGGCTCCCCACCTGGATTGGGAGACCAGTATTAGTGTCGGGATGCACGATGCCGCCAGCATGATTCGTGACCCACCCGTTTCAGGCGGTCAGGCGTGTCCCCGACGGAGATTTTCAGTCAACTAACCTCCATTACTAATTATATAGGTTAGCAACCGGCCCTGCAAGTGCCACACATGCTTCACAATTGTCGGCGAGCCAACAGAGTTTGCCCCTCACTCCAGTTCGCTGGTTTTCAGTTTAATGGCAGGCTTGCCGCCCTTGGAGATTTCAGCCCTGGCCTACTGCGCGGATGGGGATAGTCACTGTAGAAGCCGCATCAGAAGAAGCGAGCATGTGGCACCGTCCATCGAAGATTCCCCCCGGGTCGATTACCATGCACGGGGAGTGCACCTCTCCCGTCACCACTCCCTTGGCCTGAATTTCGACTCGTCCTTTGGCGAAGATTACGCCATCGAAGCGTCCGGAGATCACCACGCGGTTTCCTTCTATTTGACCTTCGACCTTGGCGCCATCGCCCAGCACCACAGTTTGCTCCGAGATGATGTTGCCTTTTACATTTCCGTCGATTCGGAACATCCCGGTGACTTGGAGCGTTCCCTCGAGCGTGACGCCCTGATCAATAAATCCAGTCCACTCTTCGTGAGCGCCATCCTTCGAAGCACTGGGCCACTTCCAAGCCATGATCTCCCCCTGGCGAGACTCTTCCACTTTAGCGCCGACTCCGCACAAGTCAACGAATCAGAAATCCCGTGTTGTCGAAAGAATACGGGTGAACGAACGGACGGCTTCCCCCGCAAAGGGACGGCGCTTCACTTCATCAGGCGATCGTAGATCCCCATTAACTGAGCATCGTCGTAAAATTCGAGGACGAGTTGTCCCGGTCGTAGCTTTGTCTTTTGCCGCAGAAGAACTTTCGTTCCGAGGTGGCGCTGCAATTCCTCAAGGGCAGAGCGAATGTTCGCATCCAAGTGTACTTCCGTCGGTATGCTCCCGCTGCGTGATCGCCGCGATGCCAGCCGTTCGATCTGCCGGACCGTCAGCCCGCCGCGGGCAGCACGCTGCGCATAGCGCATGCGCAGTAGCGCGTCCGCGACCGCAAGCAACGCCCGGCCGTGGCCGGCCGTAAGTTTTCCTTCTTCAATCCAGTCCTGAATCTTCGGCTCCAGTCTTAAAAGGCGCACCGCATTCGCAACCGTTGCGCGGTCTTTGCCAGTTCTCTCGGCAACTCTTTCCTGCGTGAGCTGAAACTCGAGCATCAGCCTCTCAAACGCCCGCGCCGCCTCGATGGCGTTTAGGTCTTCCCGTTGAATGTTCTCAACGAGCGTCATTTCGAGCGCTAGTTCGTCAGGAACTTGACGGACTATTGCGGAGACCTTCCTGAGGCCTGCTCGCTGCGCAGCGCGCCAGCGCCGCTCACCGGCAATCAATTGGAAGCGGTTCCCTATGGGGCGCAGCACCAAAGGCTGAATTATCCCGCTCGCTAGGATCGAGCGCGTTAGCTCTTCCAAAGCCTCTTCACGAAAGCGCGTCCGCGGTTGAAACGGGCTTGGATCGATCAGGTCAATGTCGACTTGCAAAGGACCCGAAGCCGCGCCTTCACGCGCCGACGTTGCTGCGGCGCCAGTTGCAACCGCGGCAGAGCCCCGAGCTGTAGCCGGTGGAGTTTGTGGCTTGTTGGGCTCAGGCTCCCGAATGAGCGCTCCGAGCCCCCGTCCCAACGCGTTTCTCGGCATTGTCAATGACCTCCTGGGCGAGTTGAGTGTAACTCTCGGCCCCCTTACTGTGAATATCGTACAAGATGATTGGTTTTCCGAAGCTTGGTGCCTCAGCTAGGCGCACGTTGCGTGGAATCAAGGTTTGAAATATCTGCGTCCCGAAGAAACTGCGTAAATCGGTCGCCACTTGCCTTGATAGGGTTGTGCGTTCATCGAACATCGTCAACAGGATTCCCTCAATCTCCAAGCCCGGATTTAAGGTCCGCCGGATTCTCATCAGAGTATCCAGCAACTCGGACACTCCTTCCAAAGCTAGGTACTCGCATTGAATCGGCACCAAAACCGCATCCGCCGCGACTAGAGCGTTCAGCGTCAGCAGATCGAGCGCCGGCGGGCAATCCAATAGAATGAATTTGTACGATTCCCGAACGCGGTTCAGAATGGCCTGAAGTTTGTACTCCCGATTCTCTGCTGTGACCAGCTCGACAGCGGCTCCGGCCAGGTTTTTGTCTGCGGGCACCACATCTAGACCGTTAACTTGAGACTTCTGAACAATCTTCTCGAATGGTTCATTTAGAATTAGAGTGTGGTAGAGCGTTCTGCGGGAAGGGTCTTTGGCAAACCCGATGGCAGCCGTGGCATTAGCCTGGGAGTCGCAGTCCACGAGGAGTGTGGACTGTTCTGCGGTAGCGAGGCAGGCAGCCAAATTAACGGCACTCGTGGTCTTCCCAACTCCGCCTTTTTGATTTGCTACGGCAATAATCCGCGCCAATCTATCCCCCAGTGGGCAAAACTTAACAAAGCCCATCAACAGATGCAAGTTGTTTCACGTGGAACAGTCAATCGTTCCGGCGATGCATAGCGAACGTTCCACGTGGAACACATGTGTGACCCATCGAAGCGACTAGCAAGAGTGTTTCACGTGGAACAAGTGGCACAAAATGCCCATCACATTGGCAGAGTTCGCTTGCAAGAGTACTGCGGCGTCCCTCTGGAATCTCTTGCGCCAAGCGCTCAAGCCGTCTTTGCCCCAACAAGCAAATACCTGCGCAGGGAATGGGGCACCGCGATGGGTTCCCTCCATTCCCAGTCTCGCCTTTTCTGGATCTCCTCAAGGTCGCGCCCACCAATCCACAAAACCACGTGTTTAGCGGCAATCCTATCCGATCCGGCCCACTCCAGAAACCTCCCAAATTCTCCGACAGCCCTCGAGCACACCCAATCGAGAGGTGCCATTTCCTCACTGAGCTCTTCATAGCGACTCACGAGGACTCGAGCGCCCGCAAGCCCAAGATCACGAATAACTTCCGCAAGAAAAGTAGCCTTCTTGGCGTTCGACTCCACGAGAAAAACCTCCAGTTGGGGGCGGATAATCTTCAGCGGAAGCCCCGGGAAACCGCCACCTGAGCCCACGTCGGCGAGCCGACCTTCCCCCAATGGCACTGATATAGCCGCGTACATGCTCTCGCAGAAGTGTCTGTAGAGGATTTCCAGCGGATCCCGGATAGCTGTCAGGTTCACGTGCTCATTCCAAGTCAGCAGAAGTCTTATATATTGTTGAATTTGAAGGACTTGCTTGTCGTCCACCACTAATTGGAACTCCCCCAGGGCGCGCCGTATCGTCTCGTGGGATGGGGTTTGTTGGCTGGGTATTGCCATTGTAGTTAACAGTCTATTTCCATTCCTAAGTTTCGGCTCCCAATACCGGTTTTGCCGCCCTCAGCAGGTAGCGCGGACCGACTATACCAGCGACCGCATCCACCGCGATGTGCCAAAGGACCACGGGGGCTAACCCGTCGTATACAATTCGCGAAGTTCCAAAAGCGGCTCCAATAAGCATAGTCCCTACAAACCCTCCTCGTCCTTGATACAGGTGTGCCAGGCCGAACAGCAGCGACGACAGTAATATCACACTCCAGTTGGGCAGCCCGGCCCGAATGAGCGCGGCCATCGCGAACCCCCGATAAAGAAACTCCTCGCACAGACCGGCGGTCACAGCCAGCCCGAGGTAGAGAAGCAGTTCCACGCTTGACCGCGGCAAGATCCGTTCGGCCAGCACCTGCATGAATTCGCGAGGTTTCCCCGATGACCGCCCGATACGCCGCAGGTTGAGCCACTGAAGACTCGCTACAATCGCCGCACCTACAATCGCGGCAGCAAGGATTCTTGAGGGCCCGTGAATCGCCAATCCCAGTTCGGCCGGAGTCAGTCCCCGGTTCCAGGCCCTCCAGGCCGTTAAGGCGGCAGCAATCCACTGAAAAGCAATTGTCGACGCGTAAAGCGCAAGACGCTCTGGCTCTCCGACTTGCGGCATCGCCAACAGCTTTTTCAGCCGCGCGCGCCCGCGCCAAGGCAGAATCACGCCAAGTGAGAAGAAGATCAGCCAGAAATCCCAAGGCATCGTGGGATAAGAACATTTTCCATATCCTTTGCGCAAGTTCCAGCTGACCCGCTTGGGGCAAGCACGATCTCCCGCACATCGTTATAATCAGAGCGCTTTACAGCGAGGTGTGGCTTGACCGATTCCGTGAAGCTCACGGCGATGGTCAAGGCAGCGGGTTGAGCGGCGAAGCTGAGTCCCGGGACACTGGACTCCGTTTTGCGCCGCCTGCCGCGGCCGACTGATCCGAACGTGCTCGTTGGCTTCGACACCAACGACGACGCTGGGGTGTATCTGCTCGGCGAAGGGATGGCGCTTGTCCAGACGGTCGATTTTTTCACACCCATCGTGGATGACCCACACACGTTTGGTGAAATTGCGGCGGCAAACGCGTTGAGCGATGTGTACGCGATGGGCGCCCGCCCCATTTCCGCGCTTTCCATCGTAGGTTTTCCAGAGAATGGTGATCCCGCCATTTTGGAGCAGATCATCCGTGGCGGCCTCGCGAAAATGACGGAGGCAAAATGCAGTGTCATCGGCGGCCACTCCATTCGAAATGAAGACATCCAATTTGGCTACGCGGTGACAGGCGTGATTAGCCCCCATCGCGTTTGGCGCAACGTCGGCGCCTGGCCGGGCGACGTGCTCCTGCTTACGAAATCGATCGGCACAGGCGTGCTCTCCACCGCGCTCAAGAAGGACCGCGCTGCGCCGGAATGGGTCCGCGCCGCGACGGCATCGATGATTCAGCTCAATCGCGCCGCGTCCGAAGCCTTGCTTGAGATCGACGAAAAGGCGGGCGCCGCGCGGGCCATTCACGCCGTTACCGATGTGACCGGTTTTGGTTTGCTAGGCCATGCTCGCGAGATGGCGCTTGGCGACCCGTCGAAAAGCATCGAGTCCGTCTCGCTCGAGTTCGATCACGATGCGGTCTCTTATCTTCCCGGCGCCGTGGAAGCCGCCCGCGAGGGCTTTCTTCCCGGCGGTCTGAAGAACAATCGTGAATTCGTCGGAGATTGTGTCTCTTTCGACGGAAAGGTGCCTCAGGAATTCCGCGATCTTCTTTTCGACCCGCAAACTTCCGGCGGTCTTCTTGTCGCCATTGCGTCTGATGCCGTTGAAACCGCGCTCGCATTTCTCAAACGACACGGTGTTGCCGCTCAGAAGATCGGCCGAGTTCTTCTGAAGCGCAGCCCGCTGATCAGCGTGCTTTGAGTTTCGCCGCCAAAAATGGACACCATCACGCACGGCATCGCCGGCACATTGATCAGCAAGGCGCTTTTCCGCGGCGAAGATCTGTTCGCCGGCAAGCCAGTGAACCGCGCGCGAATCGTCACCTGGTCGTTGATGCTCGGCGCGATCTTCCCGGATTCAGACGTTTTTCGCGATATGTTCTCGCGCGACCCGATGCTGATCATCACC
>WNFO01024396.1_pt1 | contig 10422 bp, 9 predicted proteins | sample 5400251 | NCBI WGS metagenome assembly WNFO01 (sample SAMN13153354, study PRJNA577476) | soil metagenome | isolation source: 100 cm saprolite under Madrone tree | place: USA:California | collected 2016-06-14 | reverse complement strand
GGGCGGCGGCGACGACGGGGATCGGGCCGAAGGTGCTGGAGATGATCCCCGACCTCGACGTCATGGTGCTGGAGTTCATCGAGGGGCCGACCATGTCGGCCAAGTCGCTGCAGTCGGCGGAGATGGCGAAGCGCATGGCCGCTTCGTTCCGCCGCCTTCACGGCGCGCCGCGTTTTCTGCAGGACTTCAACATGTTCCGGCTCATCGAGAGCTACCTCGAAATCGTGGAGACGCACGACGTCACGATTCCGCCCGACTACCGTGACCGGCTGCCCACCATCGCGGAGATCGAGCGCGCCGTGACCGCCGGGTCACTGCCCTCGGTGCCGTGCCACAACGACCTGCTATGCGAGAACTTCATCGACGACGGCGCCGCGCTGCGCATCGTCGACTACGAGCTGAGCGGTAACAACGACCCCTGCTTCGACCTCGGCAACACCGCGCAGGAGGCGGAGTTCGACGACGGGCTGCGGGCTGCCCTGTGCCAGGCCTACTTCGGACGGTCCGACCCCCAACAGCTCGCGCGCATGAATCTCTTCGCGTTGATGTCGGACGTGGGCTGGACGTTGTGGGGCGCCATCCAAGCCAAGATCTCGGCGATCGACTACGACTTCAAGAGCTACTACACGGGACGGTGGGATCGCGCCGTAGGGGTAATGGAATCTGCGCAATTGCGGAAGTGGATGTTGACAGCGAGCAACTGACGAACGCGCTCCCAAACCTAGTCCGGATGGTATATGCTTTGGTTGTGGTTTTGGTTACTTTTCAGTTGCTGAGGTGATAATGTGACTAGAGAAGTGTATCCAAATGCCCCTTTGCGCCTCGTGAGCGCTGAGGTCAGGTATCCGCATGCCCCACGCCTTTCAGCGGCCGATGTGGTCGAACTACTCACCATGCGGCTTCGACCCATGTTCCCAGTCCCCGAATCGCCTGGCCAGATAGTCATGACTTTGGGGCGCCCCCCCCAGGCGATACCAATCTCCGTCACGCGCTTCATGTCTAAGGATCGAACAGCTGCCGTAACGGTTAGTACACAAAACATGGTGGTCGAGACCATTCGTTACTCGGAATACGCGAACTTTAGGCCGCTGCTGACAGCCTGCCTTGAGTCACTTCATGCCGTTCAAGACGCGATTGTTGGTTTTGAGAGAGTCGGTCTCCGTTACGTCAATGAAATCCGGGTGCCTGGGCTGCGCGACGCCGCCGAGTGGGAGCACTATCTGGCCCCAAAATTTGTAGCTCCGCTTTCGGTCATGAACCACCACCCAATCTCTTTAATGCAAACCGTCGTTCAGACGGAGCCCGAGGACAACGTCATGACACTGGTCAGGTTTGGCGCATTGCGCGGACAGGCATTGTTGCCTGGCGGCGCGCTTAGCCTTCCCGCACACTCACCATCGGATCCCTTCTTTCTGCTTGACATCGACAACTCTTGGTCCAGCACCGACTCATTCGACGACGACGCGATGCGAATGGCTGGCGACATTTACGATCGGCTTCACGCACCAATTGACGCTCTCTTTGAGGCTGCCATTACGGATCGACTGCGCGACGTGATGAGGAGACCAACTTGATCTCGCCTGCTGCCGAGCCACAGCAAACGGACAAGACCGCCACTTCATCGGTCCAGGAGAACGTCGTACCAATTCCGCAAACAATGGCCACAGTGATCCGACTAGTTGTTGAACTGCGTGACCGCGTGGACGCGACGCAGAACCAGGTGGCCGAGCTTCATCGGCGCGTCAACGTTTCCGATCTGGAACGGAGGACGAACTTCAAAGTTCGCGAGGGAGTTGGAGCCATTCTTGAGGTCCTCGCCGACCACTATGGGATGTCTTGGAACCACATCGCTGCCCTGGCCGGCGTGTCGCCGCAGTCCGTTCTTAAATGGCGCAAAGGGGAAGCCGCAACCGGAGCCAACAGGCTGAACGTCGCACGCCTTGGAGCGTTCATGGATCTCCTGTCTGAGATACGCATCAACGATCCGTCGCAATGGCTCGAGGTACCGATCGTCCCCGGGTACTCGGTCAACGCTATCGACTTGTACATCGCCGGCAAGATCGACCTGCTGCTCGAGTGGGCGAACATGCGAATCGAGAGCCCGGAACGAGTCCTTGACCTCTACGACTCCAAATGGCGGGAACGATACGCGAGCGATTACGAGACGTTCGAAGCGAGCGACGGCAACCTTTCAATAAGGCGTCGGGGTGAGTAGTTGGACCAACTCGAGGCGCCGTCTGATATCCAGGCGCTCTATCTTGCACGGGGTGAAGAGGTCGAGCTCTTGCGTCCAATCATGCAGGGAGATGTCTTTCGGAACGTAGAGATTCCCGGCATAGAGCGTGGCCTCGGGCTAGCCGTCGTGCTCACCCATCCGTGCAGCATGCGAACGAGAGCAGGCGCCCTCCGACCTAAGCTGCTACTTGGTCGGGTGATTGATCACCAAGTTGTCCCGTCACAAAAATGGCCAGACGGATGGTATCGCCTACTTCCATTGCCTGATTTGCGCTCGGCGAACGAAAGTCTGGCTCTGGACTTCGAGCAGATCGGAACAGTTAGCTCGGCAGGTCTGGTGATTTCAGACCGGCTCGCATGTCTCACCGACTACGGCGCAACAGTTTTACAGCAACGTTTTCTGCACCACCTTTCGCGTGTCGTGGTGGCACTCGACGTTCTCCACGCGCAAGCTGCTCCGAATTTTGAGGAAACGGACCTTTTGTATGAATGGCTCCATGCACTTGTAGCTGATCCCGCTGCCGAGGATGTTGTTGCGAACCAGACCACGGAGTTCAACAACTTCCTTGACGCGAATGACGAAGAGCTACGACGGCTATTACGAGATGTCGTCAGTCGGTCTACCGTACGAAAGCGGGTTCGCGACGAAATACGGTCAAGACGCACGATGAACTGATGCCTTGGGCGCGAATCTCACCGGCTGGCTGCGATTCAACTCAGGCCGACGATCTCGCGAATTCGGCTTGCGCTTCGTGGCAGGACGTTGTCCGCGGCTAAAGCCTGATTAGCTCCGCTTGATGACGATCACCGAGATGTCGTCGGCGGCGCGGTCGATGCGATCCGCTGTGTTCTTCAGGTGGCGATACAGCTCCCGCGACTTGAGAATCAGGCTCACCTCGAGCCCGCTGTCGAAAAGACGGCCGACCGCCTGGTGGTAGAGTCCGTCGATCCGATTCTCCGATCGCTTGGCGCGGACCGCATGCTCCGAAGCTACGCCTGGATGGGCAAGCAGCTCTCCCACCGCCGATCGGATGTGCGTAGCTCCTTCGACCAGCACCCTGGCCATCTCGTTGAGGCCTTCGGGCGGGTCGATCTTGTAAATCGCGAGCTCCACCGCGGTTTCGTTGGCGGCGTCAAGGATGTCGTCGATCGCGCGGGATAGCGCGAAGAGATCCTCGCGGTCAAATGGCGTCGCGTAGGTGTGCGCCAGCTCGTCGATCAGGATGCGCCGCTTCGCATCACCCTCGCGCTCGATTCCCTTCACCTCGTCGACGAGCTCGTCGTTCCCGCTTGGCGCCCGGCCGAACTTCTCCACGACCTGAAGGGCTCGCACGGTCAGGTCAGCCTGATCGATGAGCAGCTCGATGAACCGGCGATCGTTCGACCGGGTCAGAGCGCGAATCGAGCGGCCGAAGCTCATGGCGCGACCGAGAAAAGACGCATCACCAGGTGCAACACAGCGGCGACAACCACCGCGAGCGGCAGCGTCAGCAACCAGCTGCCAACCATCTCCCTGACTATTCCCCAGCGAATCGACGAGGCCCGCTGCGCGGCGCCGACGCCGACCAATCCGCCGTCAATCGTCTGGGTCATGCTCACCGGAGCTCCAGCGATGGCCAGCACCGATACAACACCACCGGACGCCAGCTGTTGCGCGAGCGCTTGCATCGGCCGCACCTTCAGCACTCCAGACCCGATGCGCCGAGCGACTCGCGATCCTCCGAAAATTGCGCCGACGAAGAACAGGATGAATGCGCCAATGATAGGCGTCGGTCCTGAGAACACGACCGGTTGGCCGTGATTGGGAAAGGACATGCCAACCGCGATGAGACCGACCGTCTTCTCCATGTCATTGGCCCCGTACGCGAAGGCCTGGATTCCCGCGGTGGCGAACTGGAATCGCGCCAGGTCGAGGATCGATGCATGAGATCGGCCACCCAGGAAACGGCGGACCCCCACATAAAGCAGCAGCGCGAGCAGCCCACCGCCCAGTACCGAGATCGGCATCCCGAGCAGGATCCTCGCCACGCCCCGCCAATGGATCGAGGCCAGCTCGCCGCCGGCAGCCACCCAGCCCAGCATCGCGCCGACGAGAGCCAGGGTCATGCTCGTCGGTATGCCGATTCGCCACGACAGCAGAACCACGCTTACCGAGGACAACGTGATGAGAACGTAGTCGAGCTCGCCCAGGCTGCGGAGATCGATGACGTTCGTGCCCATCGTTTGGGCTACTGCGCTGCCAATCACCAGCGGGCCCGCAACGCTGAACAGAAGCAGTGCCGCCGCGACCCGAGGGGTGATGAGGCGTCCGGAAGTGAACGACGCCATCAGGTTGCCGCCGTCGTTGAAACCGGACACGAGTCCGAACAGGCCCGCTGCCGCCAGCGGGGCCACGGCCGCCAGGCTCACCACTACGAATTGCCGTCGATGTCGCCCTGCTCGTCTAGGAAAGCCCGACGATCTCTCCGCGATCGTCGATGTCAATCCGTGCCGCCGCGGGGGTGGAGGGCAGGCCGGGCATTGTGCGCATGTCGCCGCAGATCGGGTAGATGAAGCCGGCGCCGACCGACGCGCGAACCTCTCGCACCGGTAGCACCCAACCGGTCGGGGCGCCCTTGAGGGTCGGGTCCGAAGAGATCGACAGGTGAGTCTTGGCGATGCACACCGGCAGCCGGCCGAAGCCGTTGCGCTCGTAGGAATCGATCTGCCGGGTCGCGTGGAGGTCGTACTCAACCCCGCTCGCTCCGTACACGCGCTTCGCCACCGTTTCGATCTTTTCCTTTAGTGAGGCGTCATCTGGATAGAGGAAGTGGAAGGAGTTGGGCTCCGCCGCCGCCTCGGCCACGGCCTCAGCCAGCTCGACCGCTCCCTTGCCCCCGTCCGTGAAGTGGTGGCAGATGGCCGAGCGCACTCCAATCTCGTCCGCCAGGTCGCGGATCGCCGCGTGCTCGGATGCATGGTCGGTGGGAAATGTGTTGATCGCGATCACCGGCGTCACGCCGTGGATCCGGATGTTCTCGACCTGCTTGCGCAAGTTGTCCCCGCCGGCGCAGACGTCGTCCGGGTTCTCTTTGATCATCTCCGGCGGGAGCGGCCGGCCGGCCACGACCTTGAATCGACCTGAGTGCACCTTCAGGGCGCGCACGGTGGTCACGATCACCGCGGCGTCGGGGACTAGGCCCGACGCCCGGCACTTGATGTTGAAGAACCGCTCGGCTCCCATATCGGCGCCAAAGCCGGCTTCGGTGACGAGGAAGTCGCCGGCGCGGATGCCGATGAAGTCCGCGATCACCGACGAGTTGCCATGCGCGATGTTTCCGAACGGACCCGCGTGCACGAGCACCGGCGTGTTCTCCAGCGTTTGCAGCAGGTTCGGCTTGATCGCCGTCTTGCAGCGATGTGGACAGCGCGAGTACGGCCATCACCTCGGAGGCGGCCGTGATGTCGAAGCCGGTCTGCCGGATGACCCCATCCTCGCGTTGGCCGAGCCCAACAATGATGTTCCGCAGCACGCGATCGCTGACGTCGAGCACGCGGCGCCACGTGATCGAGTGCCGGTCGACGTGGAAGAAGTCGTCGTTCTGGTGCACGTGGTTGTCGATCATCGCGGCGAGCAGGTTGTGCGCGGCGGTCACCGCGTGCGTATCACCTGTCAGGTGCAGGTTGAGGAGCTCCATAGGCACCACCTGGCTGTAGCCTCCGCCCGCGGCGCCGCCCTTGATGCCGAACGTCGGGCCCATCGACGGCTGGCGAATGGCCACCGTCGCGGGCCGTCCGATGTAGGTGAGGGCCTGGCCGAGGCCGACCGTGGTCGTGGTCTTGCCTTCGCCCAGCGGCGTAGGCGTGATAGCCGACACCACCACGTATTTCGCTTTCGGCCGGTCGGCGAGCTCTGCGATCGCCTCGAGCTTGATCTTTGCCACCTCGGTGCCGTAGGGCTCGAGCAAGTGCGGCCCGATGCCCATGCGCGCGGCGATTTCCGTCATAGGAAGCAGCCGGGCGCGGCGAGCGATCTCGAGATCTGGTGGGAAGGTCACCGCCATGTGCCGGATCTCCTCATGACATGAGCAGCCGCGCCAGGGTCTCCTGGCGCCACCGCTCGGTAGCCTCGATCTCGTTGAAGGTGAAGAAATGCAGACCGGCGACCTTGCGCTCGGGCGCGGCCAGGTCCGGAAGCAATCCGCTCGCGAAGCGCTCCGGGTCGTACCCGCCGGGCTGGACCATACGCATGAACCAGTTGGAGTGGCCGCGCAGGAACCGGGCCGAATCGGCGAGGCCTATGCGCGTGGAGACGCGCAGCAGCTTGGCGGGGTCGGCGACTCCGGCAAGACCCACATGGATGGGCAGCTGTACCCCGCGACGCCGGACGCGGGCGACCCATTTTTTCACGGTCCTCGGGTCGAAGCAGAGATTGCTGACGATGTAGGTGGCGAGGCGGCGCTTGTCCCACATCGCCTGGATGGTGAGGTCGTCCTCGATGAAGCTGTGCCGTTCCGGATAGCCCGTGATACCGATCTCGCGCAGTCCGTGCGGCTCGGCGCTGATCGCCGCGAGCAACGACACCGAGTCCGGGAAATCCCCGGCCGGCTCTTTGGCATCGCCCGCCACGACGAAAACCTCGCGGCGGCCGATGGCGGCCACCCGGGCCAGCACCTCATTCAGGTGCGCCTGGTCTCGGATCAATCGCGCGGAGATGTGCGGGACGACCTGGTAGCCGTGCTTCGCCAGGCTTTCTGCCAGAGAGACGGTGGCGTCGAGACCCCGGCGCGGCGACGCGGTGATGGTGAGGGTCACCTCTTTCGGTACATGGGCCACGACGAGCTCCTCGACGCTCTCGGTCGGAAGCACCTCGTAGCGAGGTGTTTGCAGAAAGGCGATCAGGCCCTGGCGGCTGGTTTCGTCGGTGAGTCCGATGCGACCCAGCAGCCGGGCCGGCGCCCCCGAACTCGAACGCACGCGCCCGCTCACCACATTTGCCCTCGATGTCGCACTATACGGCACTGTCGCGCTCTGCGCAACGCGGCTCAGGTGCGCCAACGGACGGGCAGGATCACGTTCCGGTCGAGGGGTGTGCCGTCGCGGCCGGACTCGAAGCCGGCGATGGGCACATTCCCCGCCAGCTCGCGATGAAGGGCCGCCAGCTGGTCCGGCTCGACGGCGCTGCCGGGGTCGGCGGGGCCTTCGAACAGCTCGACCAAGCGCACCTGACATGGCCAGTCGACCAATGAGGAGGTCGTGACCTCCCAGAACCCGCGGCCGTTCCCACGTGGGTCAGGACGGGGCCTGATTTCGTTGGCGTGGATGTGGCCGTTGAGCCAGAGCACCACGTTGCCCGCCGCGTGCACGCGCTCGATCACCTCGCCCGCGTCGATATAGCGCGACGCGCCGGCCCTCCGCTTGTTGCCCATGGTGTCGAGCGTGTGATGCGAGGTGATCACGACCGGCCGGTCGGGCGCTTCTTTCAGCCGCTGCTCGAGCCACCCGACCTGGTCTTCGTCGATGCATCCATCCGCGCCGCCGGCGGTGCATACAGTGTCGAGGACCACGAATCGCACGGCCGGTGTGTCGTGGACGTAGTGCGTCGTGTCGTCCTGGCGGATGGCGGCGTCGAATTCCCCACGGGTGAAGGGCCGTCGATCCGCGTCCGGCGTGACCGGCAGGTCGGGACCGGCCAGGAACGCTTCCGGCCGGCGAACGAAGGTCTCGATCACGGTGTCCCGATCCACGCCGTCCGGAAGGGCAATCGGCTTGTGGAACCCGACCATCGCCGCCGCCAGCGCCGGCGTCACGATGCCGACGCCCTGGCTCACCTCTTCGTGGTTGCCATGGCAGCCCAGCCACGGCATGCGCAGGCCGGATGATCGAAACGTGCTCAGGGCGCGTTCCAGCAAGCCCGGGAGGTGAGGAAATCCGTACGCCGCGCGCATCAGGTCGTCGCCCTTGACCGCGCCATCTGGTTTCCAGAAGAAATCGTCCGGCCAGCCCGGCGACTGCACGCCCTCGTAGCGCTCGCCGCCCGAGTCAGGGCGCACCTGCCCACCGTCGAGCAGCTGTACGAACGTAGCGAGCTCGTTCCATTGTGCGTTGTCGACCGCGTCCCCCGACATGACCGCGAGGTCAATCGGACTCCCGGTGATCGGCGCAGCCTTGATCGCGTTCAGGCTGCGGACCATCGCGGCGATCGCATGCGCGTTCAACGCCTCTTGGGGCCGGTGCATCGGGAGCAGCTCGCGGAACCGGGGGTCCCCGTATTCGCGATTGATGAACTCGAATCGTGCCGGCGACTGCACATCGGTCACGTGCAGGTCGGTCAGGTGAGCGATGCACGCGAGGACCTCACCGACGTGCACACGCTGCTCGGCTGATGAACCCTCCAGATCGTGACGGACCTGATGCGTCTCGCCTTCAGCTGCCTCGATCGAGCGGTAAGGAGCCCGCGAACCGTGTCGAAGAACACGACCCGCCACCAGCCGGCGCAGGTGGCTCAGGACCGAAGGGTCCGTCAAGCCTCGGTCGCGGCTTTTTCGTCTCTCGCGATCAGAACCGGGTCCGTGCGCAGCGACAGCCGCACCTTCGTGCCGGCCGTAATCGCGCCGACGGCGGATGTCGGCAACTGCGCGAGCACCGTGACGTCGCCGAGGTCGACACTGACACGGCTGGTAGCGCCGAGAAACACAGTCGATATGACGCTGCCGGTCAACGGGCCCGGGCTCATGTCCCCGTCGGAGACCACGGACACGGCCTCGGGCCGGACCAGCGCGATGGCCGGGCCTTCGGCCGAGTCCGGTTTCACAAGGGGCAAGCGGGTGCCGCGCACCTCGACCTCGCCGCCCTTGACGATGCCGGCGAGGCGGTTGGTCAGGCCGACGAACTCGGCGACGAACGGCGTGGCCGGGCGCGAGTAGATGGCGGTCGGGGGGCCCAGCTGTTCGATGTGCCCGGCGTTCATCACGCCCACACGATCCGCAATCGCCAGCGCCTCCTCCTGGTCGTGGGTGACGAAGAGGGTGGTGATCCCGACCTCGAGCTGCACCCGGCGAATCTCGTCTCGCAATCGAGAGCGGACCTTGGCGTCGAGGGCGGAAAGCGGCTCGTCGAGAAGAAGCACCTTGGGCTCGATCGCGAGCGCGCGCGCGAGGGCCACTCGCTGCTGCTGCCCGCCCGAAAGTTGGATTGCGTATTTGTGGGTGTGACCCGAAAGACCAACCAGGTCGAGCATCTCGCCGGCCCTCTTCCGGCGCTCGGGGGCGTCGACGTCATGCAGCTGCATCCCGAACTCCACGTTCTGCATCGCTGTCATGTGCGGGAAGAGCGAGTACGCCTGGAACACCATGCCGATCTGGCGCTTGTTGGCCGGGACGTCGGTGACGTCCTTGCCCGCGATGACAACGCGGCCTCCGTCGGCCTCCTCGAGTCCGGCCAGCAAACGGAGCGCTGTGGTCTTGCCGCAGCCTGAAGGTCCGAGGAGGGCGACGAGCTCGCCGGGAGCCATGGTGAGGCTGAGTCCATCAAGCGCGGTCACGCCCGCGTAACGACGCGTGAGGTTCTCGAGTCGAACCTCGACCCCCGCGCGCGGTGTGGTCTCGACGCTAGCGGTCATCTCGTGCCTCCGGAGAAATCACGGCCGAATGTCTGCACTAGCCGCTCTCGGATTCGCCGGCGTCCACCCCGTTGCCCCCCCACGAATGACAGCGCCACGAGCAGAACGAACGCGAAGAGCAGAGACGCGACCGCGACGGCGATCGAGGTGCCTGCGTTGGTGCGAGCGAGCGAGACGATCTCCACCTGGAGGTTCGGATACAGGAGGTTGTTGGCGATCGTGTACTCGCCGAGCACCAGAGCCACTGACAGCAGGGCGGCATTCAGCAAGGCGGAGGAGATATTTGGCACGATGACGCGCCACATCACGACAGGCCAGCTAGCTCCCAAGCTACGCGCGGCCTCCGAGAGCGTCTTTACGTCGATGGCCGCGAGGCCCGCGTCGAGCGCGCGGTAAGCGTACGGAAGCACCAGGATTGCATAAGCAAGCGATAGGGTGAGGATCGAGTCGCTGAAGTTGGTGCCCAGCCACTGATACATCGGCGCGAAGCCCACCACGAGGACGATGGCCGGAATCGTCAGTGGCAGTAGAGAGATGCTCTCGATGACGCGGCGAAGCCTCGGAAGCCGCAACCGAACCCAGACCAT
>WNFO01008323.1_pt1 | contig 10422 bp, 7 predicted proteins | sample 5400251 | NCBI WGS metagenome assembly WNFO01 (sample SAMN13153354, study PRJNA577476) | soil metagenome | isolation source: 100 cm saprolite under Madrone tree | place: USA:California | collected 2016-06-14 | reverse complement strand
CCTTGATCGTGTGCGCAAAGATGACCGAAGGCCGGTCGCGGACCTGGCCGGCCGAGTCGAGCGCCTCGCCGAGCAAGCGGAGATCGTGGCCGCCGAGATCGGCGACGAGCTCGGCGAGCGCCACGTCGCTCGTGTCGGAGAGCACCCGGTCGAGCGTCCGGTCGATTCCGCCGCCGTCGGTCGTGACGAGCGCCTTGCGCACGGCGCCGGGCGGCAGTCGGAGGAGCCGCTGATACTCGGTGTTGGGCATGATCTGCAGGCGTTCCCGCAGCCGCTCGCCCCCGCGCTTGCCGAAGAATCCCTGAAGCTTCCGCCCCCACCGGAGCTCGCTGACCCGCCAGCCGCACGCTTCGAACATCGCGCGCATCTGGCGCAGGCGCCCGTCGGGGACGATGCGATCCAGCGACTGACGATTCACGTCCACGATCCAGAGCACGTTCGAGAGCCGCGCCACGACTTCCTCGGCCAGCGCCTCGGCCACGTTGCCCTCGTCGAGCTCGGCGTCGCCGACGATGACGATGACCCGCCCGCGCGGCTCGCCGCCGAAGTGATCGACGACGTAGCGCGACGCCAGCGCGCCGAACGTCGCCTGCACCGCGCCGAGCCCCATCGAGCCCGTCGAGAGATCGACGATGTCGGCGTTCTTCCGCCGGCTCGGGTAGGCCTGGAGCCCGCCGAAGGTCCGCAGCTCGCGCAGGGCCTCGGCCGTGAGGCGCCCGCGCAGGTACTGGATCGCGTAGAACGCGGGCGAGGCGTGGGCCTTGACCGCGACGAGATCCTCCGGACGGAGCGCGTCGAAGTAAAGCGCGGTCAGGAGGCTGACGATCGAGGACGACGATGCCTGGTGACCGCCGACCTTCACGCCGTCGGGGTTCGGGCGCAGCGTGTTGGCGTGATGCACCATGTAGGTGCCGAGCCACAACACCTTCTTCTGAATCCGGTCGAGGACGTCGAGACGGCTCACCGCGGGTCGAAGGGTAACATGGCGTGGCCGTTGAAGAGCCGGCCCTTCGCGTGTACATTGCGCCTCATGTCGGAACGCACCCGCGATCTTCGGGTCGAGAGCTTCCGCCCGCTCTTGCCGCCGGCGATCCTGCTCGAGGAGCAGCCTCTCAACGAGCGTGGCTCCGAGACCGTCACCCGCGCGCGCCGCGAGATCTCTGTATCGTGATGCGCGTCTATTTCGAGAAGCCGCGCACCACGGTGGGCTGGAAGGGTCTCATCAACGATCCGCACCTCGACGGGAGCTTCGTGATCAACGAGGGTCTCCGGCGCGCGCGAAGGGTCCTGCTCGATCTGGCGGAGCTCGGGCTCCCCGCGGGCTGCGAGTTTCTCGATCCGATCTCACCGCAGTTCACCTCGGACCTCGTGTCGTGGGGCGCGATCGGCGCGCGGACGACCGAGAGCCAGGTGCATCGCGAGCTCGCGTCGGGCCTCTCGATGCCGGTCGGCTTCAAGAACGGGACCGACGGCGGCGTCCAGATCGCCATCGACGCGGTGCGCGCCGCCGCGCATCCGCACCAGTTCCTCGGCGTGACCGAGCAGGGGCTGTGCGCGATCGTGGCCACGCGCGGCAACCCGGACTGCCACGTCATTCTTCGCGGCGGCGCGAGCGGCTCCAACTACGACACGGTGAGCGTGCAGAAGACCGCCGGCGCCCTCGTCGACGCCGGTCTCGCGCCGCGGCTGATGGTCGACACGAGCCACGGCAACAGCGACAAGGACTACCGCCGGCAGCCGGTCGCGGCGCACGACCTGGCCGAACAGGTCGCCCACGGCGAGACCGCGATCTTCGGCGTGATGATGGAGAGCTTCCTCGTCGACGGACGACAAGATCTGAAGAACCCGGCCGCGCTCCGCTACGGTCAGAGCGTCACCGACGCGTGCATGGGCTGGGAGATGACGGTGCCCGTCCTCGCCGACCTCGCGCGAGCCGTGCGCGCCCGCCGAATGACGAGCTAGCGCGGCGCTCGAGCACGCCGTCCGAGATTGCCATGGCCATCTCCATTCCGGCGGATCTCAGCATCGTCACCCTCAGAAACAACGGCCGCGAGCTGGCCCAGCGCTGGACCGCGGCCTACGCCACCTCGGTCCTGCAGCGGGCGAGCGACCTCCTCAAGTCACGTGCGAACATCGAGTTTCGGCGCGCATCGTGCGAGCAGGTCGTCGAAGAGATGCCGACGGGAGCCGCCGCCGACACGGTCGACGAGGCGGGGTATCACTTCCTGACCGCGGCGCACAAGGCCGGCAACGGTGTCCGCGTGCTCCTGGTCGACCAGGTATCGCGGCCGGAGCTCGGCGGACAATCACGGCAGCAGACCCAGGTTTGCCTGGTCGCCTACGGCTCGGATCTCGGCGCGACCTCTCGGATGATGGCCCACGAGCTCGGTCATCTCCTCGCCCTGCCTCACGTCGACAGCGGCCGGCGACCGGGGCCCGGCCAGGAGAATCAGATCGCGGCCTGGATGCGCAACCTCATGTACTCCGGCGCCCTCAACCCGGCGGCTGAGCTCACGCAGACCCAGGTGCAGGCGGCGCGCTCGTCTCCGCTCGCGCGTCGCTTCGGAGGCCGCTGAGCCCGAGTCGCCGCTGGCGCGATTCCGATACCGTGCCCGAGCGTGATATCGATAACGGAGAAGGATGGCCGCAGCGCGGCCCCCGGATGGTGCGGCTACACGTCTGGAATCAGCTCACCCAGGACGACTCGCCGGCGGCCGCGCGATCGGTCGCTCGGCTCTGCGCCCACTTCGTCCAGGCGGCGCCGACATTGGTCGGCGGCGTCAGGGGTCGTCTCGACCCAGAGTGAGCGGTGCCTTGAGAGATCGTGAGCCGTCGGCGGCGGTCCACGTGATCGTGCCGTCGCCCTCCGGCTTCAGGATCACTGTCGATCGGTTGGAAAGCACCGCCTGGATGCCACCATCGTTGACGGTGGCATCGAACACGCCGCCGCCGAACCCGGACGAGGAGCGGTACATGAGGCGGAGCCGTCCGGATCCGCCGTCGACGGGCGCGACCAGAACCACCGTGTCTGCGAGCAGGGCCCACCGCGGCCCGAGCAACGCGCCGACCGGGGCTGGAAACGCCGCGGCCTCGCGCACGAAGCTCGGGCGCTGCGCGGCCGGCGGAAGGAGCAACTCGCGGACGACGAGCCATTCGTCCGCGACCAGCGGGCACGTGAAGCGTCCGGCCGGTGGACTGTCGGCGGCGAGGAAATCCGCGAGGCAGAGACCGTAGCGCAGGGCGAAGCGCCCGGTGACTCCGCCTCCGTGTCCGCTGAGGCCGCTCGTCTCGTCGAGCAGGAGATACGGCAGGCTGCGGCGCGCGAGGATGGCCTGCGCACCCTCACCACGCGTGAGATAGCCGAACACCTCATCGTTCTTCGGGAAGACGACCGCGACGCGGCCGACCTTCGCGCGCCGCAGGATGCGATCCGTGATCGAGGGATCAAGGGCCCCGGTCGCGCTCGAGGAGCGGATTCCCGGAGCAAAGGCGACGACCGCGTCGAGGTCGGGCGATGTGTCGACCGCCTCCAACGACACATAGCCCCCGAAGGACTGACCAGCCAGCGCGACCCTACGGTAGCCGAGCTTTCTCGACGCCGCGGCTTCCTCCAGTGTGCGCTGCACCGTCCGAAGCAGTGTGCTGCCCGGCATGGTCTCGGCCAGGTGATGCCGCTTCAGCATGATCACGTCCCAGCCTCGCGCCTGAAGAAGGCGAAACGCAGGCGGTGCCGGCGCTTTCCACGACTGGGTCGACCCGGAGATGCCGTGGTTCCAGATCACGACCCCGAGAGCACGTTCCGGACCGTTCGGAGGGAGATCGCAGAACGCTCGCTCGAGCCAAAAGAACCGGTTCCCCGGTTCCTGGTCGCACGCGAGCTCCCCGGGTTGGGCGCGGCTCACCGGCGGAGACAGCAGGACCAGCGCGGCGACGAGCGTGCCCGCGAGGGTGCACGCGGCGAGCCTCGACGTGCCGCGGTCGGCCACGCCGGTTACTCGCCGCGGAAGGTAGGCTTGCGATGCTCCAGCATCGCCCGCACACCTTCGCGGGCATCCGCGCTGGCGCGCGCGCGGCGAGCGACCTCGTCGAGATCCTTGTGCTCGACACGCTCGCGCGGCGACAGGGCGCGGCGGATCGTCGACTTCATGCCCGCGAGCGAGAGCGGCGCGTTCCCGGCGAGCGTTCGGGCCAGGTCGTAGGTGGCCTGCTCCAGCTCCGTAACCGGGACGACGGTGTGCACCATCCCGATCTCGTGGGCGCGCTTGGCGTCGACCGGCTGACCGGTGAGCAGGATTTGCCGCGTGAACGCCGGGCCGATGATCTCGACCAGCTTCTGGCCGAGGGCGAAGGGCACGACGAGCCCGATACGGGCCAGCGGCATCGCGAAGCGCGCCACGTCGGCGGCGACGCGAAAATCGCAGTGCAGCGCCAGCTCGCACCCGCCTGCGTAGGCGGCACCGTGGACCATCGCGATCGTCGGATGGCGCGAGGCTTCGATCTGCTGAAACAACGCGATGACGTCGGCCTCGGGCTCGAGCCCGTCGTCCTGTCGCCGGCTCACCTCATTGAGATCTCGGCCCGAGCAGAACGCCTGGCCGGCGCCGCGGATCACGACGGCCCGGACACTCGTATCGCGCTCGAGCGCGTCGAAGCGACGGCCCAATGCGTCCATGAGCGCGGTGTTCAGCGCGTTCCGGCGCTCGGGACGGTTGAGCGTGATGGTCGCGATGCCGTCGGCGACCGCGTACAGGATCTCGTCGGCCATGGTGGTGCCCCCGGGGTCAGCGGAAGAGCGAGCGCGCGATCACCATGCGGTGGACCTCGGACGGCCCCTCGCCGATACGGCGCACGCGCGCTTCACGGTACCAGCGCTCGAGCGGAAATTCCTTCGAGACTCCGTAGCCGCCGTGGATCTGCACCGCGGAATCGATGACGCGCCCGAGCATCTCGCTCGAGTAGAGCTTCGCGATCGACGCCTCGACCCGCGCGTCCTCACCGCGGTCGGCCTTCCAGGCGCCGTCCCAGATGATCCAGCGACACGCGCGCAGCTCGACCTCGGCGTCGGCCAGCATCCACTGGATGGCCTGGCGCTGAGAGAGCGGCGCCCCGAAAGTCGAGCGTTGCTTGGCGTGCGCGATGGCCATGCGATGCGCGGCCACGGCCACGCCGAGGTTGCACGCCGAGTACGGGAAGCGGTTCTTCACGAGAAGATCGAACGCCAGCTCGAGCCCCTGCCCCTCGGCGCCGACGAGATTCTCGGCGGGGACCTCGCAGTCCTCCAGGGTGACGTCGTTCGGAATCGCCGAGGTCCTGATGACCTTGATGGGCCGCGCGGTGAAGCCCGGCGTACCCCGCTCGAGGATGAAGCACGAGATGCCGCCGCGACCCTTCGCCTTGTCCGTACGCGCCCACACCAGGCCCCACGGCGCGTCGTGGGCGCGCGAGGCGAAGACCTTGCGCCCGTTGAGCACCCAGCGATCGCCGCGCTTCTCGGCTCGAGTCTGGATGGCGCCGGCGGGATCGGAGCCGCCGGAAGGCTCCGTGATGGCGAAGAACGTCTTCAGGCCATCGCGGATGGTCGGGACGGCGTACTTCGCGATCTGCTCCTTGCTGCCGGCCCAGATCGCGGGGGGCGGGTAGCGGCCGAAGACGCCGCAGCCCGGATTGTAGAGCCCCATCCGGTGCTGCGACATCTCCTCGAGCGCGACGCACATCGAGAACGTGTCGAGGCCGCCACCCCCGTACTGCTCGGGGGCGCCCAGCGCCCAGAGACCCGCGGCCTTCGTCTTGGCCGCGATCTTCTGGTAGTCGTCATCCGGAAGCTCGGGCGCGTCGGGGTCGATGCGCTGCTCGACGGGGATGACCTCGTCGCGCACGACCCGTCGGATCTGCTCGCGCAGCGCGAGCAGCTCGTCCGGCAGCCGGAAGCCGGGAAAGTTCAGGCTAGACCCTCACCGGGCGATAGGTCGGGGTCCGCCACTCCGGGAAGCGCTTGTCGACGCCGCGCACGATGTCCATGTAGGCCCGTGTGAGCCGGGCCGTGATCGGGCCGACCTTGCCGTCGCCGAGCGGGAACTTGTCGATCGAGAGGATCGGCGTGATCTCGTAGCCGCTGCCGCAGAGGAACGCCTCATCGGCCACGTAGAGCTCGGTGCGATCGATCTCGCGCTCGACCACGCCCATGCCCAAGAGCTCGGGGCAGATCGAGTCCATCAGGGTGGTCCTCGTGATGCTCTCGAGGATGTCCGCGGTGACCGGCGGTGTCACGAGCCGGCCCTTGCGCACCATGAAGAACGTCGCGCCGGTGCCCTCGGCGACGTGGCCTTCCTTGTTGAGGAGGAGCGGCTGATCGTAGCCGTCGGCGTTCGCCTGCAGGGTCGCGAGCCGGCCGTTCTGGTAGTTGGCGCCGCATTTCAGGCGAATCGGGATCGCGTTGTCCGACGTCCGAACCCAGGAGCTCACGCAGCACTTGAGCCCGCCGCCTTCCTCGACGCGCGGCCGGCGCCGCGGGTTGATGTAGATCCCAGTCGGCGTCGTGGCGTTGAGCCCGGTGCCCGTCACGTACGCGCACATGTGCATGTGTATGTCTTCCTTGATCTCGTTTCCGGAAAGCACCTGGCGCACGGCCTCGTAGAGATCGAGATCGCTGTAGGGAATCGTGAAGCGCATCATCTTCATCGACTCCCGGAAGCGCTGGAAGTGCTCGGGCAGACGGAAGGAATACACCTCATCGTCGGCCGCGTTCCAGTAGGCGCGGAGCCCTTCGAACACGTTGGTCGCATAGAACACGGCGGCGCTGTTCACGGGCAGGACCGCCTGCGCCTGGGGCACGAGCTTGCCGTTCATCCAGATGTTGAGCTCTTTCATTGGCCGGGCTCCTTTGTGGTCTGCGCGCTGCAGGCCGTCGCGGGGCTGTGCCTCCGTGCGGCCGAAACGTGACTATAGCATCGTCGGATGACAGCGAGAATACAGGATCGGGGCATCCGGCGAAACTGGCTGCCCGGCTCGCTGATGAGACGTCGCGGGGATCGAGGTTCGCCTTACTCCCGTCGCGTGCGGACCTCGAGCGTGCTGACGAGGCGCTTGACGCCGGGAACGCTCCTGGCGACCGTCTCGGCCTGTTCCTTTTGCTCCCCCGATTCCACGGTCCCGCTGAGATAGACGGTCGCTTCTCTGCTCACGACACCGAGACGGGTCAGATTTGCTTCGTGTTGCGCGACCAGACGCGCCTTCACCTCGGACTCGATCCGGGTATCGGTCCACGGATCGACGGTCGCGCATCCACAGACCACCGCGACGGCGAAGATCATGACGAGGAGATGCCTGAACCTGACGAGATTGCTCATGGTTACCGTGCGGGCCGCGAGGCGTCGCTCGTCAGCCGTCGGAGAAACGCGGGAGCTCGGCGCCCGGGACGGCGAGGATTCTCGGATTCCGCGAGATCCAGTCGGACTTGCGATTCGTCCTCCTGAGCGACGTCGGCACGTTTGTCTTCGAGCAGTCGGGCCGTATCGATCCCCGCCTTCTTGATGGTCGCGCGCACGACCTCCAGGCGCTTGTCGGCGAGCGTTGAGACCGCGTCCGCTGGCGGCGTCTCGCCTTCCAGGAGCGCGGCCCGGATGGCGTCGGCCGTTTCGGGGAGCGGCCGTCCCGGGAAGCGTTCCTGGAACAGGCGTGCCGCGGCCGCCTCGGGAGGGATTCGTGCCTCCCGCGCGGCCCGGCTGATGACCGCGTCAATGTTGGGTCGCTTCATCGCGGCGAGATCGCGTCGGGATACCACCGCCGAGGCGGTCAGCCGCGCCTCGGGCATCTGGTCGAGGAATGCCACCAGCCGCGTTAGCTGCTCCTGCCCTTCGGGCGTCGGAGTCGACGTGCTCGGCTCGAATCGGATCGGATCGATCTCGATACGCTCGATGCGTGAATCGGCGCTCGATTTGACCCGACCGATCAAGCTTACCGGCGCCGTGATCGCCTTCACGGCCACGTTGCGCAACGTGCTCCAGATCAGCTCCTTGAAGTCGAAGCGCGGATCGTTGACGCGCCCGCCGACGGGGAGCGCAAGACGGATGTCGCCATGGCGGTCCTTCATGAGCGAGGCGATCATGCCGAGCGGCAAGCCGATTCGTGCTTGCGCCTCATCGTGGCCGCCGGCACGGGCCAGCTGCAAGCGGCTCACGAGGACATCGGCCTTGGCCTGGAGATTGTCGCCGTCGATCCGGCATTGAATGCTCGTGGTCAGCCAACCGTTCCGCGCCTCCCACGCCACTCCGTTCAGCAGATACGGGTTGGTCCGGGGCACGGCGAACTCACGAAGCTCACCCTGCAGATCGAGTCGGAGCGGGCCGGTGACGGGGCCGATCGAGCCGGCAAAGCTGAGCAGCCCATCGCCGACCCGCGCCTTCATGTCCATGCGGGCGGGCTTGGCTCCGGGAGCCGTCGACAGACCGTCGATCCGCGAGGCAAGATCGGCGACGTCCACCGCGAAGGGCGGGGTCAGACCGCCATCGACGACGCGCGCGCCGCCTTCCTCGATGAGGAGATGGCTCAGCACGACGGGAATCGTCGCCTGCCCACTACCGTTGCCGCTCGGCCTGGACGCCTTCGATGTCTCAGCGGTATCGGGCGTCTGCGCCGCGGCCGCCTTCTCGGGGGCGAGCAGGGCGCGCAACGGTAACGCCCCCGACTGGTCGCGCTCGAGCAGAACCCAGGGCCGCCGGAGGGCAAGCTCGCGCGCTTTGACGCGACGTGGCCAGTCGATGTCGAGGTCCGCCACAGAGGCTCGACCGACTCTGATCACGGTACGCTGGCCGTCGCGCACGTCCACCCGCGAGAGGACGGCGTTGCCGCGCACGGTCGCCTGCGGCTCGGACAAGACCGGAAGGACGACCGCGAGATCGAGATCCGCTCGGCCGCTGAATTGCGCCCTCGCAGGAACGTACGGCTGGTAGTGCGCGATCTCCGCTTCTCGCGCGTGGACGCGGAGATCGGCGCTGAGCGGATCGATTCCCACACGGCCCGCGACCTGGACCTGACCGCCGCCGGGCGGACGCACGGCGAGCTTCACGCCGACCGGACGAAGCGGCCAGCCGCCGCCGGTGACCGTGGCGTCGACCTGCGAGAGGTCCAGTGCCGCACGCGGCTTGACCGTCTCGTCTCTCCACGAGAGCACGCCGTTGCGCACCGTGATCTCTTCGACGTCGACGCGAGGCGTTTTCGCGGTGGGGCTGCTCGCATCGCTCGACGGTGACGAAGTCGGCGCGGCGGGCGGGCGATCCCACAGCGCCATCAACGGGAAGTTGCCCTCCTTGTTCCGCTCGACGATCGCACGGGGTCCGCTCACGACGACCCGCTTCACGCCCAGGCGCGTCGGCCACTGCACCTCGAGCCCTGTCGCCTCCACGCGCTGAGCGCCGATGAGCTCCTGCTGCGCGTCCCTCACTCCGAGGCGATTCACGGCAATCCAGCCATTCACGCGGGTGGGCACGCCGGCGTCGAGCGGCTCGTTGATCCGAAGATCGGCCTCGCCCCGGCCGCTGAGCCTCGCCGTGATCGGCAGAAAGCGATTCCAGGCCGCGACGTCCACGTCTCTGAGCCGCAGCTGGAGCTGACTGGGTGCGGGGGGCGGCTGCAGCATGCCAGAGACCGCGAGCGTTCCGCCCCCGGGGATGGCCGTCGACACGTCGAGCCGACCCGGAGTCGTGATCGGCCACGTGACATCGGCGATGCGGGCGCGAATGGCCGAAACCTGATACCGCGCGCGTTGTTGCGCCCTGGGGTCGCGGACGTTGGCCGAGCCTTTCACCTCGAGCTGACCGACGCGCACCCGATCGTTCTGGAATGTGAAGTCGGTGAGCTGCGCCGTCAGCTTCGGAATCCGAGTCACCGGCTCACGCTCGCCGGGCTTGACCAGCACCAGATCCTCCAGCTCGCCGCTCAGGTCCGCCCGGACCTCGTCACGCGCATCGAATGTGACGTGCAGGGTCGAGCTCACTCGACCTCGGTCGAGCACGACCGGAGCATCCGACGGCAGATAGAGCCGAGCGAGCGCGAGGTCCAGTCCCTTCACCGTGACCGTGGCCTTGAGGTGAATCGGGTAGAGCCGGAACTGCTCGATCTGGACCAGGTTCGGCGCCCCGGCGGTCACCGAGCTGGCGACGACGGTGCCGTCATCCCGCAAGGTCGACACGTTGTGGGCCTCGATCTGAATGTCGTCGGACGTCCACGTCCGCCGTTCGGGCAGCGCGCGGTCCTCGAACGCGACCGTCCCATCGACCAGCGCGAACCGATCCACGGGCTTCGCGTCGCGGAACCTGACGGCGGCACGCCCTTCGCGGACTGCGAGCTGCTCGATGCCCGACTGAACATGCTTTCGCTCGTACGGGGCCACATCTGGGTCCGAGAGCTGGTCTTGCGCAAGCCGAC
>WNFO01014711.1_pt1 | contig 10424 bp, 8 predicted proteins | sample 5400251 | NCBI WGS metagenome assembly WNFO01 (sample SAMN13153354, study PRJNA577476) | soil metagenome | isolation source: 100 cm saprolite under Madrone tree | place: USA:California | collected 2016-06-14 | reverse complement strand
ACAAAATCTGGCCCGTCGGGCGGTCGATTTCTTTACACGACGTCGTTCGTCATCGCGATGGAAGACAAAATTTGACACGTCGGGCAAATCACGGGCGACCGCATCATCGCAGCAAGTGAGCGCATGGACGCATGCGACAGGCGGGTGTCACAGCATATGCGAAGGCCCCGGATATCGCTTCGCTCATCCGGGCTACGCTTGCTGTCATCGTCCGCGAAGGCGGACGATCCAGTAAACGCAGGCGTCGCGATTCTCATGAATGTCACGGAATACTGGATGCCCCGCCGGAGCCTGTCATCGGGCGGCGCTCGCGCCGACCCGTTGGCGGGGCATGACGGCCTTGATGGAATGGGCCTGGAGATATCCGCCTACTTCGCGGGCTCCAGCACCGAGACGTAATTCGCGACCGCCGCGCCGCCCATGTTGAAGATGCCCGCGAGTTTGGCGTCCTTGATCTGCATGCCCTCGGGGGCCTGACCCAGCAATTGCATGGCGCTCAGCACATGCATGGAGACGCCGGTGGCGCCGATCGGGTGGCCCTTGGCCTTCAACCCGCCGGACGGATTGATCGGCAGCTTGCCGTCCTTCTGGGTCCAGCCTTCCTTGATGGCGCGCGCGCCCTGCCCCCTTGGCGTCAGTCCCATCGCCTCATATTCGATCAGCTCGGCGACGGTGAAGCAGTCGTGGGTTTCGACAAAGGAGAGATCGGACAGCTGCACGCCTGCGGATTGCAGCGCGCGCTGCCATGCCACGGTGCAGCCTTCGAACAGCAAGATGTCGCGCTTCGACATCGGCAGGAAATCCTGGGCGTGCGCGGTGGCCTTGATGTTGACCGCCTTGCCCATGGTTTTGGCGGTTTCCGTATCGGTCAGCACCAGCGCCGCCGCGCCATCCGACACCAGCGAGCAGTCGGTGCGCTTCAGCGGTCCGGCCACAAATGGATTCTTCTCGCTTTCAGAACGGCAGAATTCATAGCCGAAATCCTTGCGCAACTGCGCGTAGGGATTGGCGACGCCGTTCTTATGGTTCTTGGCGGCGATCATCGCCAGCGCGTCGGACTGGTCGCCGTATTTCTGGAAATAGGCCTGCGCGATCTTGCCGAACACCCCGGCAAAACCGCCGGGGGTGTCGCCATCCTCCGGCAAATAGGACGCGCGCAGCAGGTTCCTGCCGATCTCGGCTGGGGGCGTCCGCGTCATCTGCTCGACGCCGACCACCAGCACAATCTTCGCAGCACCCGCCGCAATGGCCCTGATGCCCTGATGCACCGCCGCCGAACCGGTCGCGCAGGCGTTCTCGACCCGTGTGGCCGGCTTGAACCGCAGTTGCGGGTCGGCCTGCAGCACCAGCGATGCGGTGAAATCCTGCGGCGAGAAGCCGGCGTTGAAATGCCCGAGCACGATTTCATCGACGTCGGCCGCGGAGATGCCGGCGTCCGCCAGCGCGTCGGTGGCGACGCGAACCACCAGGCTCTCGACGGTCTCGGTATCGAACTTGCCGAATGGCGTGTGCGCCCATCCGACGATGCTGGCTGTCATGGCGGTTCTCCCTGTCTTGCTCGGAGGATTTGTAACCTATTGATTGCAATACTTCACGCCGGTTTCAGCAATTTCATCGTCCGATTGCAGATGGCCGTTATGCCGGCCCAGTTGCCGGACCTGATATCCGCCGCCGGGCATAGCCATGAACCGCCCACCGCGACCACGTTCGGCTCGGCCAGCCATGAGGCTGCATTTGCCTCTGCAATACCGCCGGTTGGACAGAACCGCACATCCGGAAACGGTCCCGCCAAAGCACGAAGTGCCTTGATACCGCCGGACTGCTCGGCCGGGAAGAATTTGACGAGATTGAAGCCGTGCAACAGTCCCAGCATCAGCTCCGATGCGGTCGCAATACCCGGTGCGAACGGCAAGGCGCTTGCGGCGGCGGCCTTCAGCAGATCGGGCGTGGCGCCGGGACTGATACCAAACCTGGCGCCGATCCCTTCGGCCCGCGCGAGATCGTCCGCGTTCAGGATGGTGCCGATCCCCACGACGGCATCCGGCACATAGGCCATGATCGCTTTGGCGGATTCGATCGCAACCGGCGTGCGCAGCGTGATTTCCAGCGTTCGCACGCCGCCTGCGACGAGTGCCTTGGCGAGCGGCACCGCGTCTTCAAGGCGCTCGATGGTGAGAACCGGAATGATCGTCGCCTGCTCGAACGGCGCGGCGAGTTCTTCCTGCTTTGGTGTCGCGGTCATGGAGAGGCCTTGCGAGAGGGTGCCGATCGCGGCGTTTTCCTGGCCGGCATGGCATAGCGCGGAATGATCGCGCCGGGATAGCCCACGACCACGCCGGCGAGACGATGTCCGGCGCGCGCGGCCTCGATCGGGTCCGAGCCCGCCAGCCGAGCGGCGATGTAAGCCGCTGCAAAACTGTCGCCCGCCGCGGTGGTGTCGACGGCAGGTTTTGTCAGGGGCTCGGCCTTCACCTCGTGCGAACCACCGGCGAACCGCAGGACGCTGGCGGGCTCGCTGAGCTTCAACACCACTTCCGGACTGGAAATGCCGGCCATCAGGGTCGCGTTGCCTTCGCCGGGATAGAGCGGCAGTAAATCTTCCGTCGAGGCCAGCACGATATCCGCGGCCTCAAACGCTTCGCTAAAGACGCTGCGCGCCATGTTGAGATCGGGCCAGCCGCGGGCGCGAAAATTGGTATCGAACGCGACGCGGGTCCCGAGCAGCCGCGCGCGCTTCAGAGCCGCCATCAAGCGCTTTCGGCCGGTCTCGCTGTAGATCGACAGCGTGATCGCGGAGAGATAGACGACGTCGTAGCTTGCGAGCGAATTAAGGATGTGCTCGGTTTCGGGTAAGTCCATCAGGGCGCGCGCAGCCGCGCTTTCGCGCCAGTGGAAGAACCGCCGCTCACCGTTGTCGTCGGTCCGGATCATGTAGATGCCCGGCAATTTGCCCGGCAGCCGCGCGACGCGCTTGGTCCCGACGCCTTCGGCGGCCCAGCCCGCAATCATCTCATCGCTCAGGGTATCGTCGCCGAGCGCCGTGACATAATCGACGTCAACGCCAAGGCGGGCGAGATAGACCGATGTGTTCAACGTATCGCCGCCATAGCCGCGCGAATACAGGCCGCCCTTGGCCGGCTTCAGCTCGATCATGCATTCGCCGATGCACGCTACCCGGGTCATGACCGCTTCCGCTCGGGTCCGCTTGAAGTACCTGGAATCACAAATCGGTATTGCAGCCCATCCTTCGAGACGGCCACGGAGCCTGTCATCGGGCGCGCATTCGCGCGACCCGTTGGCGGCCTCCTCAGGATGAGGTCTAGCTTGCTGAAACACAACAACCTCATGCCCGCGTAACGGCTTCGCCGTTATCGCTGGAGGAGCGAGCGACGCGAGCGTCTCGAAGCATGGGCAGCAAGCGACTCATCGATCTCTCATAGTCAGTACTAGGCCACGAACTTGCCGCCGAGTTCGTCCTCGATGTGAATCTTGATAATGTCGTCAAACGTCTTTTCGGCGGTGGTGAAGCCGAGCTTGAGCGCCCGCTTGGCGTCGAAATTGCGCGGCCAGCCATCGACAATCCCCATGATGAACGGGTCGGGCTCGCGTTTGATCCGTCCCGCCACCTTGTCGCCCGCCACCCGCTTCAGGGCTGCGATCTCCTCGCCGACGGTCGCCGAAAGCCCGGGCATGGTGAGGTTGCGGCGGGGGCCGACTGCCGCGCTGTCCATGGTCGCCGCATGCAGCAGAAAACCGACCGCCGAGCGCGGCGTGGCATGCCAGTGGCGGACCTCCTCGGAGACCGGCAGTACCACTTCCTTACCGGCGAGTGGCTCGCGCAGAATGTTGGAAAAGAACCCTGAGGCCGCCTTGTTGGGCAGACCGGGACGGATGCAAATGGTCGGCAGCCGGATGCCAATGCCGTCCATGAACCCGCGGCGCGAGTAATCGGCGAGCAGGAGCTCGCCAATCGCCTTCTGGGTGCCGTAACTCAAAAGTGGCGTCTGAAAGAACTCGTCACCGATGGCTTCGGGGAACGGCGCGCCGAATACCGCGATCGACGATGTGAAAACGACCCGGGGTTTGTAGCCGCCGCCGGCAAGCCGGATGGCATCGAGCAGCATTCGCGTGCCGTCGAGGTTGATGCGATAGCCCTTGTCGAAATCAAGCTCGGCCTCGCCGGAGACGATCGCCGCCAAGTGAAAGATGACATCGGGCCGATCCGCGACCAGCTTTTCGGCGAAGCCTGCTACTGCGAAATCGCCGGTCACGGTATCGATCGGAAATCCCGCCTTGGCTGCCGCCGGCGCGACGACGTCCTGAAGCGTCATGCGGGTGATATCGCCCTTGCCGAGACGGCCATCGCGCAACAGCCGCTCGGTCAATTTGCGGCCGACCATGCCGGCGGCGCCCAGAACCAGAATATGCAAGACCCAACTCCTTTTTGTTTTTGTTCTATCGCGTTTTCCGGCGAAGTGCGAACCGGCTCGCGAGAAGAAAACGCGTCAACATGAAAGAGTAGACGCGGGCCTCGCGCTTACTCCTTGACGGCTCCAGTCATGGCCGAAACATAGTGTTCGACGAAGAACGCATAGAGAATGACCAGCGGCAGCGAGCCGGCCAGCGCCCCCGCCATCAGCGACCCCCAGCGATAGACATCGCCGTCGACGAACTCGTTCACGATCGCCACCGGCACCGTCTTGTTGGCGGTCGATTGCAGGAAGGTGAGCGCGTAGATGAACTCATTCCAGCACAGTGTGAAGCAGAAGATGAACGCCGAGATCAAGCCGGGAATCGCCAGTGGCAGCACGATCTTGGTCAAGATCTGCCAGCGGCTTGCGCCGTCGATCAGCGCGCACTCTTCCAGCTCGAACGGGATGGTCTTGAAATAGCCCATCAGCAGCCAGGTCGAGAACGGGATCAGGATGGTGGGATAGGTCAGGATCAGCGCCATCGGCGAGTCGAACAGGCCGTATTGAAACACCACCGTCGCGAGTGGAATGAACAGAATCGACGGCGGCACCAGATAGGACATGAAGATGAGCCCGCCGACCCATTGCGCACCGCGATAGCGCAACCGCACGATCGCGTAAGCCGCCAGCACACTGGCGACGATCGACAGCACGGTGGCGCAGACCGCCACATACATCGTGTTCCACAGCCACCACGGATAGTAGCTCTCGAACAATAGCTTGTGGATGTGCTTGAAGGTCGGATTCCAGGTCCAGAACGGATTGAACTTGTCGAGATCGAGCAGCTGCTCGTCCGGTTTGATCGCCGTCAGCCCCATCCAGTAGAACGGAAACAGCAGCACGAACACGATGATCGCCAGCGGCAGATAGAGCGTGACCAGCCGGCGCGGCACCGACTGCAGATAGCTCATGCCCTCGCTGTGGTCGTCCATCGCGACGGTCGGCGCGCTGCCCGAGAGTACCTTCTTGAGATCGATCCGCGTGGTGGGGAGATCAGTCATTGTTTTCACCCTGCTGCCACTTGCGCCGCTGCAGCCCGAACCAGGAAACCATGATCGCGGCGAGCAGGAACGGGATCATCGCGCTTGAAATCGCAGCACCTTCGCCGAGCTGTCCGGCGATGATGGCGCGCTGATACGACAATGTCGCCATCAGGTGGGTTGCGTTGACGGGGCCGCCGCGCGTCATCGCCCAGATCAGCTGGAAGTCGGTGAAGGTGAACAGCACCGAAAACGTCATCACCACAGCGATGATCGGGGTCAGCAGCGGATAGGTGATGAAGCGGAACATCTCCCATTTGGACGCGCCGTCGAGCGTCGCGGCCTCGTAGAGCGATGGCTGCACGGTCTGCAGGCCGGCGAGCAGCGTGATGGCGACGAAGGGAACGCCGCGCCAGATATTGGCGAAGATCACGCATATCCGCGCCCAGGTCACGTCGCCGAGGAAATTGATATTCTGGGTGATCAATCCCATCTGCCTCAGCGACCACGAGATGATCGAGAATTGCGAATCGAAGATCCACCAGAACGCCAGCGCGGACAGCACGGTCGGCACGATGAAGGGAATCAGCACCAGCGCGCGCAGCATCGCCTTGAACGGCATGTTCTCGTTCAACAGCAGCGCCAGATAGAGACCGATCGCGAATTTGATGGCGCTTGCGACGAAGGTGTAGAGCAGCGTATTGAACACCGAGAGCCAGAAGATCGTATCGCCCGACAGCCACTCGTAGTTCTCGACCCCGATGAATTCGCCGGGACGTCCAATCTTTGCGTCGGTGAACGAAATCCAGATGCCCAGGCCGAGCGGATAGGCAAGGAAGAATATCAGGAATGCCATCGCCGGCATCATGAACCAGAAGCCGAGCCAGTTGCGATTGGTCCGCAGCTGATCCCACGCGGTGGCCTCGCGAATCTGCGGCCGGGCCGCCCGGGGTTGGAGTGCAATGTCAGCCATTGGCGAAATCCCGCAATATCATCGGTGGCGATGCCGTCTTAAGTATTGGCGGAGCGAGCGGCAATTGCTTGCCGCCCGCTCCGTCGTCATCAACGGTAAATTCGCTTCAACTGCCGTTCGGTCACCGCGATTGTGCCCTTGGCGTCCTCGCGTCCGGTGCAGTAGTTGGCGAACATGTCGACAATCAGGAAGTCGGCGATCGCAGTCGCCGCCTTCTCGCCGGGCGTACCGATGCCGGAAGCGGGAAGCGCGCGCTTGCTGGCCTGACTGAACACCTGGTTCTTCGGGTCCGCCGTCCACACCGGTGCGGCGTCATAGGCGTTAAGCGTGTGGGTGAGATAACCGCGCGCGCCCGTCAGCCATTTGTCGTAGTTTTCCTTCTCCAGCATGAAGGCGACAAACGCCTTCGCGGCGTTCGGATATTTGGTGAAGTTGAACGCCAGGATCGGAACAGCAAGCTGCAGTTCGGTCGGTTTGCCGATCGGCCCGACCGGCCACAGCGCATGATAGGTGTCCTCAGCGAGTTCCTTCTTGCTCGGATCATCCTTGGCGGCAACATAGATCGAGATGCCGTTCGACGTCAGGGAAAGCTCGCCCGACAGGAACGCCTTGTTGTTGGACGAGTCGTTCCAGGACGCGACGCCGGGAATGAAGTTGTCGGACAACGCCTTGCAGTATTCCAGCGCCTTCACGGTTTCCGGCGAGTTGATGATGACCTTGTCGTCCTTGTCGACCGTATAGGCGCCGTGACCCCACAGGATCCAGTGCAGCCAACCATTGGCGTCGCCGGTGGCATGCCCGAGCGCGAAGCCGGCCGGCGTGTTGTTCTTCTTCAACGCCTTGCACAATTCCAGGAAACCCGGGAAATCCTTCGGGATTTCGCTGAAGCCGGCCTTATCGGTCAGCGACTTCCGATAGGTGATGTAACCGCCGACGGTTGCGACGGGAATGCCGAGCCAGTCATTGCCCTGCTTGCAGGTGGCGGCGGCGGCGTCGGTCCATCCGCCGTACTTCTTGCCGAGATAGTCGGCGACGTCGTTCATCTTCAGAACTTTGGTCGGAAACAGCTGCGGCAGCGTATGCAGACCCCAGGCCAGATCGAGGCCCGAGCCGGTGTTCGCCGCGACCGAGGCCTTCGGCTGCACGTCCTCAAAGGACTCGCTGAATACGTTCATCTCGGTGCCGGTGGCGGCCTTGAATGCCGCAACCATCGCGTTGAAGGCATCGTCTTCCGCAGGAACGAAGCGCTTCCAGCGCATCACGGTAAGCTTCGCACCGCTTTCCGCCTTCCAAGGAGCCGATTGCGCCCATGCCTTGGCAAAGTCGAACAGGGCCGGCCCGGTCAGCGCGCCAGTCGCCGCAAGCGCGGTGCCGCCCTGAAGCAGAGTCCGGCGAGTAAAGTCATGCATAGTTTATCTCCCTTTTGAATTTTAAATCTGATTGTTTTTTTACGCGTTCAGTCGCTTGCCGGTGGTCTCGTCGAACAGATGCACGAGCCCCGGATCCGGCTTCAACCGGATCTTGTCACCCGGGTTGAATTGATGACGTTCGCGGAAAACGGCGACGACCTGCTCGCCGCCGAGTTTGGCGAACACCTGGGTCTCCGATCCCGTCGGTTCCACGACCACGATCTCAGCTTCGGCGCCGTCGTCCGCGATGGTAAAATGCTCCGGCCGGACGCCGTACACCGCGGGCCGCCCTTCCGAATTGGCCGGCGCCGATGCCAGCGGCAGCTTCACGCCGTTCGGACCCTCGAAGCTGGCGCTGCCGTTCGACTTCACCTTGCCTTTGAGGAAATTCATCGCCGGCGAACCGATAAAGCCGGCGACGAACTGATTGTCCGGTTTGTCATAAAGTTCGAGCGGCGTGCCGATCTGTTCCACGATGCCGTCATGCATCACCACGATCTTGTCGGCCATGGTCATGGCTTCGATCTGGTCGTGGGTGACGTAGACCGTGGTGGTCTTCAGCCGCTGATGCAGTTCCTTGATTTCGGTGCGCATCGCAACGCGCAGCTTGGCATCGAGGTTGGATAACGGCTCGTCGAACAGAAACACTTGCGGGTCGCGCACGATGGCGCGTCCCATCGCGACGCGCTGGCGTTGTCCGCCGGACAATTGCCGGGGATAGCGATCGAGCAGCGGCGTCAGCGCCAGAATTTCGGCGGCGCGAGCCACGCCTTTGTTGATTTCGTCAGCGCTTGCGCCCCGCAACTTCAGCGAAAACCCCATGTTGTCGGCAACCGTCATATGCGGATAGAGCGCATAATTCTGGAACACCATCGCGATGTCGCGCTCTTTGGGCTGGACATTGTTGACCACGCGGTCGCCGATTGAAATCGTGCCGGAGGTGATGTTTTCGAGCCCCGCGAGCATCCGCAACAAGGTCGATTTGCCGCAGCCGGACGGGCCGACCAGAACCACGAAAGCGCCGTCCTCGATCGGGATCGACACGCCGTGCAGGACTTCAAAGCCACCAAACGATTTCCGCACGTCGCGAATCTGCACCGACGACATACATACCCTCCCTTTCACGCGATCCTGGCGGTAAATTCCGCCGTCGTTCTCTTGTTTGACCGGGGTCTTACCAGACTTTTTCGGCGATGTCGTTGGATCAAAGTCGTAGGCCGCGCCCCACCCCGGCAAACATTGCGAACCGGGCGTTGACATGCAAACATCGATCACCAATTCAAAAATTACGCACAAAAATAAGGCGTGTGCGGTGCGGGAGAAACCATGAACAAGCCGCTTACCGGCGTCACCAGGCGCAAACTCCGTTCCAGCGAGTGGTTCAACAACCCGCACAACCCGGGGATGACCGCGCTCTACCTCGAGCGCTATCTTAACTATGGCCTGACCCGGCACGAGCTCCAATCCGGCAAGCCGATCATCGGCATCGCGCAGACCGGCAACGACCTCTCACCGTGCAATCGGCATCACCTTGAACTCGCCCACCGGGTCCGGGAGGGCATCCGAGCCGCTGGCGGCATCGCCATGGAATTTCCGATGCACCCGATCCAGGAGACCGGCAAGCGTCCGACCGCGGCGCTCGATCGCAACCTCGCCTATCTTGGGCTGGTCGAAATCCTGTTCGGCTACCCGCTGGACGGCGTGGTCCTGACCACGGGCTGCGACAAGACCACCCCCGCCTGCCTGATGGCGGCGGCGACCGTCAATATGCCGGCTATCGTGCTGTCCGGCGGGCCGATGCTTAACGGATGGCACAAAGGCGAGCGCAGCGGTTCCGGCACCGTGGTCTGGAAAGCGCGCGAGCAGCTGGCCGGGGGCGAGATCGACTACGAGGAGTTCATGAATATCGTGGCGTCGTCGGCGCCATCGGTCGGCCATTGCAATACCATGGGCACCGCCTCGACCATGAATTCGCTGGCGGAGGCCTTGGGCATGTCGCTGCCGGGCTGCGCCGCGATCCCCGCCCCCTACCGCGAGCGCGGCCAGATCGCCTACGAGACCGGCATTCGCATTGTCGGGATGGTCTGGGAGGATCTGAAGCCGTCCGACATCCTGACGCGAAAGGCCTTCGAAAACTGCATCGTCGTCAATTCGGCGATCGGCGGTTCGACCAACGCCCCGATCCACATCAACGCGCTGGCCCGCCATATCGGCGTGGAACTCGACATCGACGATTGGCAGAAATTCGGCCACGAGATTCCGCTATTGGTGAACATGCAGCCGGCCGGCTTCTACCTCGGCGAGGAATATCATCGCGCCGGCGGCGTGCCGGCGGTGGTGCGCGAATTGATGGCGCACAAGCGCATCCATGAAGACGCCATGACCGTCAATGGCCACACCATGGGCGACAATTGCCGCGAAGCGCCGAAGCCCGATGGCGACGTGATCTGGACCTACGACAAGCCGCTGGTGAAGGACGCCGGGTTCCTGGTGCTGCGCGGCAACCTGTTCGACTCCGCGATCATGAAGACCAGCGTGATATCCAAGGAATTCCGCGACCGCTATCTGGTCAATCCCAAGGATCCTAATG
>WNFO01006371.1_pt1 | contig 10424 bp, 12 predicted proteins | sample 5400251 | NCBI WGS metagenome assembly WNFO01 (sample SAMN13153354, study PRJNA577476) | soil metagenome | isolation source: 100 cm saprolite under Madrone tree | place: USA:California | collected 2016-06-14 | reverse complement strand
GCTCTATTGGAGCGATTGCAAGCCGGCCAAGGGCAGCCCGCATCTCGAACATGCGGAATTGCGCGAGCGGCTCTGGACGGTGACAGAGGATGTTTTGACGCGGGCGCAGCGCGCGATCATGACTTGACGCCTTCGCACTTCGGAGCAGCTCTCCGAATGTCCGCTTTGGATCTTGGTTGCGTGGTCAACCGCGTCGTTCTCACGGTGCGCCGATCACGTCCCGTCTACCCCTACAAGCAGACAATTCCAGAGCCAGTCGGCACTCCGGATTTGTGCCAAAAGGCGACATCGGGCCTGCCTATTCGATCGTTTGGTTGGCGAGGGTAAGCGCCGCCCCACGAGACTAGCGACTCAGATCATCGCAAGAAGGTTCGACGTCTGCCGTGAAGATCGATCCGTCCGGGCAGCACCTTGACGGTTTCATGTACCTGAACGACCTCGCGCATTCGTGTTTCTCACCAGATCAGCGCAAGCGGTGTGGAACCGGTATTGATATCGAAGATCGCAAGCGCACAGAATCCGTGCTTGCCATGGAGAAACGGAATCCTCGAGATGGTGGTTAAAGCAAATTCGCTCGCTGAAATACTTGATAGCCTATGCCGACTCGTGGAGGCACAAGCCGACGACGCCCTGGCGTCCATCTTGTTGGTGGACGGCGGTCACTTGCGGCATGGTGGCGCACCTAGCCTTCCAAAAGCCTATACCGATGCCATCGATGGCACGGTGATTGGACCATCAGCGGGCTCCTGCGGGACAGCCGCATACCGTGGCGAACAGGTGATCGTGGAGGACATCGCGACCGACCCGTTGTGGGCGGACTATCGCGACTTGGCTTTGCCCCATTCTCTGTGCGCCTGTTGGTCCACACCGGTTTTCTCGTCGCAAGGCGAAGTGATTGCGACGTTCGCAATGTATTATGGCGAGCCGCGCCGACCGACCCAGCGGGATCAAGAAGTCATCGACCAGATCACGCACCTCGCTGGTGCCGCAATCCAACAGAAATTGGCGGAGGAGAAATTACAGCGAAGTGAGGCGTATCTGGCTCAGGCGCAGAAGCTGACGCATACGGGCAGTTGGGCTTGGGATCCCCGCACCGACAAGGTGCTCTACTGCTCCGAGGAAATGTTTCGAATTTTCGGATTGGATCCGCGGGAGAGCTTACCAACTCGCGAAAATTTTCGGCAGCGAATCCATCCCGAGGATCGCAATTGGCTAAAGGAGAGATTTGAGAAGTCGCTCCGCGAAAGAGTAGATAGCTTCGCCGAGTATAGGGTTCTCCTGCCAGACGGAACAGTAAGGCACATCAATGCCTCAGGTCATCCGGTTCTCGATGAAGACGGCGAGCTCATCGAGTTTGTTGGTACTGCTGTAGATGTGACAGAGCGCAAACTTGCTGAGCTCGAGGGTCGACGCTTGGCGTCATTGGTTGAGCAGGCTGCCGATCTTATGGCGATTGCCGACCTCAGTGGAGGAACGCCGATCTACCTGAACAAGGCGGGGCTGAAAATGGTCGGATTCGATAGCTGGGAAGAAGCGAGGACGAGGCGCGGAATTCACTACATTTTCCCCGAGGACCGTCAGTTCGTGAATGCGGTCCTCTGGCCGGCGGTGCTAGAGAAGGGTTCCTGGTCGGGAGAGATGCGTTTCCGCCATTTCAAGACCGGAGATCCGATCCCGGTCCTCTATTCGGCCTTTCGGATCGACGATCCAGAGACCGGGCAGCCTGTGAACGTCGGGAACGTGTGCAGCGATATCACCGACCGCAAGCGGGCGGAAGAGAAGCTGCGCGCCAGCGAACAGCGCCTCCTCGATGCCCAGATGGAGCTCGCACGCGTAACGCGCGTGACGATGCTGGGTTCTATTGGCACCTGGGCAACTTGATCGTCCACTCGCTGCTCGTTCTGGGCTTGTGGAAAGAGTTCGGCCAGAAGCGTAGGAATTGACGGTGTAGCACCTGCGCGGCGTTCAGCCCAGGCGCGACAGCACCCGCTTGACTGTCACGGCATGCCATTGGCCGCCGGCCGGCGTCGGGATTTTGCGAGCGTTCAGCTCCGCCGCCATCTTGCGGTGAGACATGCCGGCGAGCTCGGCGAACACTTTCCTTGGCCGCGGCCTTCGCCTTCCCCTCGCCCTTGCCCGAGATCGCCATCCTCCGGCTCCATCATGTCCACCTTCCGGAACTGTGGAACTGGTGGAAAAGCCGCAGACCCCGCAATTCCGAATCCCAGCTCTGTGTTAGCAGCCGGAACGTCCGGCGGGGCCAAAGGATTCGTGGGACGTGCGGCGAGGAGTTATTGCGATGCTGATGATGAAGGAACGGCGGCCAGCCTTCCGGACGATCGAAGGATGGGCCAGATCGGTTCTGCTCGACGCCGGCGCTATCCGCGAATGCGAGGAGCACGGCTGGATGAGGGACCGCAGCGATCCTCATGCCCGCGAGCGCGCCCTTCTCGTTGCTCGGAAGGACCCGCCGCCCGGCGTCTCTCCGGATGAAGCCGCGGCCGCCGTGGAGGACGTGCTTGGCTCGATTGGCGATACCTGCCCGGAGTGCCCGCTCGAGGAATGAGCACTCTATCCGAGAAGGGTCCGCGCCGTCTCCAGGCCGCTCGCCAGCGCCGCCTCGACCGTGCCGATGTCCCGCCCGCGGTAGAGTGCTTCGCCGGAAAAGAAAACCGCCCCACCATCAATTCTTGAAAGCACCGCCTGCGCCGCGCGCGTCGGGGGCGTCGCGTACGAATAAGCCCCGCCCGCGAGAGGATCGTGCGCCCAGTTGATCGCCCGCGCCGCGACCAGATTCCGCGTCAGTTGCTTTGGATCGAAGCCGAAGATTTCGGCGAGCGAGGCGAGCCCTGCTTCGATCAATTCATGCTCTCTGAGGCTGGCCATCGCTTCCGTCTGCGGGCCCCCGAACCAGCCCGTGAACACAGGGAGATCAGTGGGATGCTGCGTCCACCAGACCGGAATCCTCGCATCCGAAAGGAGGAACGTCAGATCGGCGAGATCCGTTCGCTTGTCGACCCACCAACGGGTCTCGAAACGCAGCAAGATCTTTATGACGTTGCCGAATCCGATGTTTGCAGCCGCTGCCGCCCTCTCGCGTTTCGCCGGAGGAAGCACGATCTCCTTCAGGAGAGGAAGAGGGACGGTGAGGACTACGGCATCGTACTCATGAGCGTCGCCGTTGGCGCAACGGGCTAGGCCCCTCCCATTGCTCGCTTCGATGGCGGAAACGGCTGAGCCGAGATGAACCGCAACACCATGGTTGCGGCACTCCGCTGTCAGAAATTCGACGAGGGCGCCATAGCCGCCGATTATGCGGGCCTGCCGTCCGCCTTCCATTCATTCTTCCCGAAGCGCCAGGATGCTGGCCCGCTCCGGGTCGGCCGCGTCGTAGCCCTCGACCATCCGCTCGATGGAATGTCGTAGCCGACCGTACTCGGGACCGGCGAAACGCCGTCTCAGGAATTCGGCGACTGTCAGATCGTCCTTCAGTTCTTGCAACGCCTTGTGGAGCTCTGGCTCATGAGGATCTTGAGATTGCTCCCGCGAGAACTTCCCGTCCTCCACCATCCATTGCGTACCCTGGATCGGCAGCAGCGAAAGCCCCGCCTCGAGCAACAAGCCGCGCGTGACCGGAGCCTCGCCATGGACGAATTCGGCTCCGCCCTCCGCCGGGTATCCGAAGTCGGCAGACGGAAGCGGATGGATGCGCCCGCCGCATCTGTCTCGCGCCTCCAGTATGGTCACTCTCTTGCCCGCACGTCCGAGCTCGCGGGCGGCCATCAGGCCCGCGGCTCCTGCGCCGGTGACGACGATGTGATCTGGATGTGGTCGGGCCATGCTGGGGCTTTACCGGCCCGCCGGCGTGTCGGGACCCGCGTTCTGGATCCGGTACCGCAGCAACATCGCGCCGCCTTCAAGAGCCTGGCTGCTCTCCAGGGTCATCGCCGTGACGGGGGCCCGGCGATGGGCCTCCGCATCCGTGGAGTCGAAGACGCTCGGTGCACCCTTCGCGCCGTCCACGGCTGGACACAGGATCAAATTAAGCTCGTCGACCAGTCCCGCGCGCAGAAAGGCACCGTTGGCACCGCCGCCTCCCTCCAGCAGCAGCCGCTTCACGCCGAGTTCGCGATTGAGGATGTCCAGCGCGAGGGCGAGATCGAGCTCCGACTTTCCGGCGAAGATGTAGGACACGCCCTCGCCGCGCAGCCCCGCCAAGTGCGCATGCGAAACTGCCTCGGACAGCACGACAATGATCGGATCGCCACCGATGTCCGAACGGCCCCAGCCGATCTTGCCGTGAGCGTCGAGCACCACGCCATAGGCCGCCGCTTCGCGTCGCGCGAACCAGGGCTGGCGCGGAAAGGTCTCTTTCGTCGACGCGGGATACGGCTTGCCCTTGGCGAACTCCTGGCCGGTGACGCGGCCGACGAGCCATGCGTCGCCGGCCAGTTCGTCATGCACACGCTCGAACAGGTCCCCGCCCGACCCCTTGGGGCGCCAACGACTGTGGAGCGTCCGACCGTCCACACTGGTGGCCATGAGGCAGATGACGTGCGGTTTCATGCGAACCCTCGTTGGACGAAGCTGGACCCGGCCGGCCTAGCAGAATCGCTAGGCCGACTTGCGCTGCTTGGATGCAGGCTTCTTCGCGGTCGTTTCCTTGGCGCCCTTCTTGCCCTCGATGGGCATCAGCATCTCCTTTTGGCCGGCCGCCGCCTTGCGTTGCTTCTTGGCACGTGTCAGCCGAGAGACGGGTCGGGCGGCGGATGTGATCTCGTGCTACGAGGCCGGTTATGACGGTTTCTGGCTACACCGGCTACTCGAAGCGCATGGTATACGCAACTACGTTATTGATCCGGCAAGCCTGCAGGTGGACCGACGGGCGCGACGAGTAAAGACAGATCGGATCGACACTGAGCGATTGCTGCGCTCGCTAATGGCTTATCTACGCGGCGAGCCGAAGGTGTGGAGCGTGGTGCGGGTGTCCAGCGTTGCCGAAGAAGACGCGCGTCGGCTGCATCGTGAGCGTGACCGTTTGGTCTCGGAACGCGTTCAACACGTCAACCGCATTAAAGGGCTTTGCGCGCTCCACGGCATCTACGATTACCAGCCGTTGCGCCCGCAGTCGGTGGCGCACCTGGAGCAGTTAAGCACGGCACAAGGCATCTCACTTCCGCCCCGGCTAAAATCTGAGATCAAGCGGGAGTTGCAACGGCTGGAGCTGGTGGTCAAGATGATCGCCACGCTTGAAGCGGAGCGCGACGCGATTGTTGAGGATGAAGCATCAACGCAGGTCAACGCCAAGAAAATCCAAAATCTCCATAAGCTCAAGGCGATCGGCCCGGAGTTTGCCACGGTGCTGGTTGGCGAGATATTCCATCGTCACTTCAACAATCGCCGCCAACTGGCGAGTTATGTCGGCTACGCGCCGAGCCCGTTTCAGAGCGGAAACGTGGCCCATGACCAAGGGATCAGCAAGGCCGGCAACCGCAAGGGGCGAACCACCGGGATCGAACTCGCCTGGCTGTGGCTGCGCTATCAGCCCGACAGCGATTTGAGCGTCTGGTTCCGGGCGTGTGGTAGCGCGCGCAGAGGCGGCTTTCGTCAACCCGGGAGCAAGACGTAGGTTCTAATGGGAGTGTCCGGGCGCAGCTGATCGGTTCATCATGCGTAGCATCGCGGGACCGCCCGTTTTCAGGAACCGCCACACCAGGAGACCCGCGAGAATGACAAACGCAATGTTGAGCCAAGTCGTATAGTCCCATGTGATGGAAGCCTCAGCCACGCGGGCGTTACGTTGAGCAGGGACGAGACCCAGAACCCCGAATATCAATTCGACAACGAGCGCGGCACCGGCCATCGCAGCGTAAAACGTGACGAACAGGAAGCCGGCCATCTTCAGCCCGTAATATTTGCGAGAGATGTTCAGGATCGGGAGAATGATCAGGTCGGCAAAGATGAACGCGATCACGCCACCGAAGCTGATGCCGCCATTCCAGAGCACCGCGGCCAGGGGAATATTTCCGACCGAGCACACGAACGAGACGACCGCCACAAGCGGACCGACGATCGGTCCCCACAGCTTGGCAACCAGCGGGTGGTCGACGAGGAAGAACGACTGCCAGAAATCGGGGGGCACCCAGGCCGCGAGCGCGCCGGCGATCAGCAAGCCGCCGACAATGTCGAGCCAGACCGCGGCCCAATCCATGACGAAATAGTGGCTGATTGCGGCGAGGCCCTTTTCGGACGTCATGCGCTGCCACAGGGTGCCCTCGGTCACGGACATGTCCATTTCGGCGTGCCCTTCCATGCGACCGGCAATGCCCTTATCGGCCTGCGTCTTAGCCTCTTCCAGAAGCTCCCGGCTGAGAAACCGACGAAACAGCAGAACCAGCAGTCCGACCATGATAGGTGCGCCGACGAATTCGGCCAGCGTGAGCTCCCAGCCGAGAAACGCCAGCATGATGATGCTGAGTTCGGCGACGAGATTGGTGGACGCCATCTCGAACGCCATGGCGGCGGTGAAATTTGCGCCCTTGCGGAACAGCGCGCGGGCGAGCGCCACGGCTGCATAGGAGCATGATGACGACGCCGCCCCGAGAGCGAGAGCGGTCGCGATCGAACGGGGCCGGTCGTTCGGTAGCAGCCGAGCCATTTCCCGATGGGAAACGACCGCCTGCACGACTGCGGAGAGCGCGAAACCGAGAATCAGCGGCCACAGGATCTCCCATCCCATGGCGAACGCCATGCTGAGCGCACGCAGGATCGATTCCGTCATCGGCCGCTCCCGTGCCCGTTAGAGCCTTCGAAGTCCAACACTATAAAAATAGTTTTAATTGAGACGACAAGAGCAATCCATATCTACCCGCCATCTCGGCGCCGCCGTTCGATATATACGGCAATAACACGCCAAACGCAGCAAACCCTGACAAGCGTCAAAATCAAATGGGTGGCTAGTTTCCGAACGTGATCGAAATGGGTTGCAATGAGAGAGAATAAAAGGCCCGCGCTCCTAACCCGCCGGCAGATCCTTGCGTCCAGCGTTGCCATCGCCGGCACGATGCCCTTCTTGACGAAAGAGCGGGCTGCTGCCGCGTCCGAACCCCGCGACGCCGAGCTTCGCCTGACTGCCGGCACCAGGACCCTCGCCGTCAACGGCAAAGCGGCGCGAGTATTCGGCCTCGTCGGGCCGAACGGAAACCCTGGCATCACGCTCTCGCCCGGCCAGCGCTTTCACGTCGATCTTGTGAATCGGGCGGGCACTTCCACCATCATGCACTGGCACGGACAGTTGCCGCCCTGGAGGCAGGACGGCTTTCCCTGGCCGCAAACGCCGCCGATCCCGGCGGGCGACACCCGCTCCTATGACTATGCGCCGATCGCCGGCACGTACTGGATGCACTCCCATCAGGGCATGCAGGAGCAGAGCCTGATGAGCGCGCCGCTGATCGTGCGCAGCGCGGAGGATCTGCGCGCCGACCGGCAGGAGGTGGTGCTGATGCTGCATGATTTCAGCTTTCAAACGCCGGACGAGTTGCTCGCAGGACTCACCAAATCCAACGGCAGTCAGAGCGCGATGCCGAAGAGCGGCATGGGCAATAATATGAACATGGGCTCGGGGAGCATGGGCGCCATGAACTCGGGGACTATGGGTGCCATGAACATGGGGCCGGCCATGGCGATGGACCTGAACGACATCGACTACGACGCTTTCCTCGCCAACGACCGCACGTTCTCCGATCCGGAGGTCATCCGCACCGAGCCGGGCGGGCGGGTCCGGCTGCGGTTGATCAATGGCGCGTCGGCGACGCAGTTCTGGATCGATCTCGGTGCGCTCAGCGGCACCATCGTCGCCGTCGACGGCCATCCTGTACGGCCGGTGCGCGGCAGCCGTCTCCCTCTTGCCACGGCGCAGCGGCTTGACGTGCTGATCGATCTCCCTGGGAACGGTCCCTATGCAATCTTCGCGCGGGTCGAGGGCAAGCGGGCGCGCACGGGAATCGTTCTCGCAGCGTCCGGCGCGCCCGTGTCGCGCCTCGCCGCGGAGGCCGGAGAAAATGCGCCGCCGGTCGATCTCTCGCTTGAACGTCGCCTCGAAGCGGCCACGCCCTTGGCGCCGCGCGCGCCCGATGTGACGCACCGCGTGATCCTCGCGGGCGCCATGGCACCCTACGCCTGGTCGCTGAACGGCGAATACTGGCCGAACGTAACCCCGCTGATGATCGCTCCTGGTCAGCGCGTGGCGATCGAGATGGTGAACCACACGATGATGGCGCATCCGATGCATCTCCACGGCCACGCCTTCCAGGTGGTGGCGATAAACGGTGCCCAATTCGCAGGTGCCGTGCGAGATACCGTCTTGGTGCCACCGATGGGCAGCGTCACCATCGCCTTTGACGCCGACAACCCTGGCCGCTGGGCGTTTCACTGCCACAATCTCTACCACATGATCACGGGCATGATGACCGAGGTTCGCTACCCCGCGATCATCTAAGCGCAGTACCCATCCTTCAGGAATGGAGGTCGCGTTCGGCGTGGAGGATGCCGGCACCGGTCCACATTTGTCCTGCTGCCGGCTCTGAGTTCGATTTGAACGCGCGACGAAGTGCGGCCGCTCTCAGCCTTACTGGTTCACTCGAGGAGCCCATGAACGAACGCCGCGTCCACCAGATTTTTGAGATCAGCGTCCTGCTGAAAGGGGCTCATGCGTTAGTCGAGTGCATCGGCGGCCTTGCATTGACCTTCGTTAGCACAAGCACCATCAAAGGTCTGGTCAATGCCCTCACCCAAGAGGAACTGATCGAAGATCCAAATGACTTTGTTGCTGGACATCTCCTAAGCCTGGCGCAGAATTTTACCGTCAGCACCCAGCGCTTCTATGCCTTCTATCTCCTCAGCCACGGACTGATTAAGGTGTTCCTTGTCGTCGGTTTGCTTAGAAATAAGCTCTGGGCCTATCCTGTTTCTCTTGTGGTCCTTTGCCTCTTCATCATCTACCAGCTCTACCGCTTCTCGTACACGCACGGCGTCGGCCTCATCGTGTTGACCGTCTTCGACGTTATCGTGATGGGATTGATCTGGCACGAGTACCGACTGGTCCGCCGCCATCTGACATCGCGGTAAGGCACCTCTATGGCGCGGCGGTTCTGGGCTTTCAGAACTGAAAACTGGACAGGAATGAGTCCAAACGCCGGGGCTCATTCCTGATCGTGGTTCGGATGTGGCAATCTGGTAATGGCGCGAAGATCGGGAAGCTCGAAATAAATGGTTCCTGAACTGCCCGTTCGGCTAGCGTTCATATCAATTCGTTTAGGTTCTCCCCCATGAACTGAAAGTTAGTGAACCCGTAGCGCCTGGCCGCTTTGGGCTTACACAGCGAACGGAGATGGACCATGACCGTCAGAAAAACTCTTCTAGTGGCTGCCGTCGTATTGTTGAGCGTACCGGTGGTGCCCGCATTTGCTCACGATGATGATGACTACGGTTATAGCGCTCACGATCGGTTCCACGACCAATTGTCGGACGCGCACGAACGGGCCCACGAGTACGGTTTTTATAGTCGTGGTGAGCACCGCGCCTATCATCGTGCCCTTCGGGATCTTCATGACGAGGCCCACGGATATCCGCGATACTACTATTATTCGAGGCCTCATTATTATGGCTACGGCTATGGCTATCGGGGCTATTAACTCGGTTTCCGACTGAGGAAGCTTGGCGCCCCAGTCGAGAGAACCCTTGCAATCCTTGCGCTGCGGTCTGAGTTACAGGGAAAGGAACTTGAATGTCCCGGAATACGATGACGATGGGTACCCTCGCAGTGTTGGCGACTAGCCTGCTTGCTACTTCAGCCAATGCTCATCCGAAACTAAACTCTGCTAGCCCCGCAGCTGACGTTTCGAGCAAGGTCTCGCCCACGGAGATCAAGCTGAATTTTAGCGAAGGCGTGATAGCGAAATTTTCGGGCGTGGAAATCAAAAATGAAAGCGGCAAGACAATTCCGACCGGCGTTCCAGTGATCGATCCAAAGGATCAGAAGCAGCTCGTCGTGCCCCTGCCAGCTCCTTTGATCGCGGGACATTATACGGTCACCTGGCATGCTGTTTCCGAAGATACCCACCGCGTGAAGGGGGAGTACTCATTCGGGGTCGATCGTTAGTGCTTGAGCGGGACTTCGAAAGTCACGAACTTCGGCAGCCACTCTCCCTTGTCGCGTCATGCTGTCGGCGGATCGGCTGCGACAGCGCTTCCGAGCCATACTGCTTTCGCCACCCGTACCGGGTGTGTGTACCGAAAACCTTAAATCCGACCATAGTGGTGATGAAGTCCGCCCAGGATGGCGCGTGAACTAATGACACCGGTGCGCTGTACCGAGCGAGAGACTGGTGCATCCTTGTTCAAAGACCGATGCGTTCTGACACCGT
>WNFO01011584.1_pt1 | contig 10425 bp, 6 predicted proteins | sample 5400251 | NCBI WGS metagenome assembly WNFO01 (sample SAMN13153354, study PRJNA577476) | soil metagenome | isolation source: 100 cm saprolite under Madrone tree | place: USA:California | collected 2016-06-14 | reverse complement strand
GCGATTCTGAATGCGGAGTTGCTGGTAGCGCGCGGGTATCTTGGGAAATGAACAAATTTGGAGTGCGGCGACTTGTCGCCGCTTTTGCCATCGAGGTTGCTCAACATACCGTGGCCGCGACAAGTCGCGGCCTGACAAAGCGCTGACAAGTCAGCGCACTCCAAAAGAACCTGCGCGTTTACCCAAGTGGCGCCGATACAATCCATTCGGTTATCGCTGCCTTCAACTCGTCGAGTTGATCGTCAAAGAAGTGACCCACGCCTTTGATGACCTTTAATTCGGTGGGCGCGGGGATCGTTTCAACTAACTCTCGCAGACGCTCAACGTCGCCATACTCATCCACGTCGCCCTGCACAAAAAGAATTGGCTTGCGACATTGGTTGAGAAAACTGAAGTCGTAGTTGTTGACCGGCGTGCCGATGCTGATTAGCCGCAGAACACGTTCATCGGCGCTCCCGACTTCCAATCCGACGCGCGCGCCGAAAGAAAAACCGCACAGCGTGATCGCCTCACCTGGATAGTTCGCCGACAGGTAATCCAATCCGGCGCGGACGTCTTCGCGTTCGCCACGGCCTTCATCATGTGCGCCCGTGCTTTGGCCGACACCGCGAAAATTGAGGCGGAGCGCAACTAACCCGACATCGTTAAGCGCCGCGGCCGCGCGAAACACGACCTTGTTGTGCATCGTGCCGCCAAAGAGCGGGTGTGGATGCAGCACCAGGGCGACGCCGCGACCCAGGCCGGCGCGTGGCTCTTTAAGAATTGCTTCCAGCTGCCCGTGCGGCGCGGGAATGAAAAGGTTTCCTGCCGGATACATCAGAGATTAACCGTCAGCCGATTCTCAGTGCTGATTGGTCGGCTGTCAACGGCCGCAGGGCGATCAATGCGCGCCGGCTACGATCGCTAGTTTGCGCCGATCGCCGATCTGGCGCTCTCTGATGATTGCGGTCCAAAAACTGTTGAGGGATCAATGCGCAGACCAGGTCGCGCTGAAAGTGCGGGTAGGCCGGTATTGCCCCGGTAGAATTCAATATGGGAATGTTTGTAAGCGGGAGTCGCACCGCCCGGGCCGCCGATAATTCCAATCCTGACGCGCTCGCCTTCGTTGCTGATTTGAAAATCGGCGACGTGAAAGACGGCCAGCGTGACGTCTGACAAATTTCCGAGCCGGGGATAGTAGAAAGTTACGACGCCGTCGGTGGGCGACGGTTGAGCGCTGTGCGAAGTGAAACCGGCGGGCACATACAGGGGCGAATCCCCGCGGCCGTCCGCGCTGCCGTAGAGGTGCATCGCGTATGAAAGATGCCCGCGGTGCACGAGGCCATCGTCGCCGGCGATGTCGCCGCGATAGAGCGGGTACTCTCCGGCGAGTCCGGCAGGCTCGAATCCATTGGCGCCGGCGACGGCGCTCGGACCACCGAATAACCGGGCCAGCATCTTGTCCGACGCTCCCATCTCCGCCGTGTACTGACGAACCATGGCGTTGTTAGGCAGGACTTTCAACGAGTTGAGCCCCACCACGTGCGAATACTTCAGTGATTTCGTCTCGACGATCGTCGAATCACCGACGGCCCAGGTCTTCGTCAGACCCTCCGAGTTGGCCATCCATGTCTGGGTCACCGACTCGATGCCCGCGCCGCCATAGTTAAAGGTGAGCGTGCGGCCGGAGGAGTCAACGACGCCGTGCAGCATCAAACCGTTCGCGGTGTAAAGCATGTTGAGGTTAGCGCCGCCCGCATCCTTAATGCTGGCGCACCGGAATTCGCCATCGGGATAACGAACGAAGATGTATCTGGTGCCGTCGCCGGCGCGCACAGTCTTGAGACTGTCGTTGTCGATGAGCTTGAGGTTCGTGCCATCGGTTGACGCATAGGTGTTCTTGCTTTCGGTCGGTTCGAGCGCAATGAAATGGACGCCTTTGCTTTCCCGAGAGATTGACGGCAAGAGGTATCGCCCATTTTCTTCGTCGTAACTCAGGGACTGAAAGATCGGAAAGTTGAACTGCGCCATGGGATAGGTGATTGACCGATCCAGCCCCGGCTTCAAAGTCGCATCAGGCAGACCGAGCAGTGGCGACCGCTTATCATCTACATTCCATCTGTATGCGGTGCTCTCTGCCCCCGCCGAATCGAAGCTCTCGCCGGCTCTTGAGTCGGGAACCGCGTATTCGTTAGCGCTCGCAATGGCGACCCTGTTAGTGATGAGGCCGCACAGAAGGAAAGCCAGAACGAGAGACGGGATCAGGAGTAGCTTATTAGAGCGGGTCATGTAATTTCTCCGTGTAACTCTTTCAGGCTGGTCACCGTGGATCGGTGGGCGCTGGCGATCGTTTGATCGATCGGGTCAGTGGCAGGGCGTTGAAGGCAAGCGGTCCTAAGTTGAACGTCGCGAGGTCTGGGCAGCCCGTTTTGACTGGCTTTTTCGACCGAGCAGTCCGAGGGTCATCTCGGTTTGGGTCTGCCTGGCGAAAGAGTGGCAACTCTTTCGTGACGTGATCGCCGTTTTCTTTTCACGTCGCACGGCGAACCGTCGCCAATCAACTGAGCAACCGTTGTGCCGCCGGAGAGTGTGCGTTCCGGAGGTTGATCGATCGCCCGGGTTAATCGATATTACGCTGCGGCACGCGCAATGCGAGTGATCCCTCAAGCCAGGCGCCCCAGCCGGCTCCCACGAGTTGGTTTGAGGCGTTTAGCCGCAGTCAATCGACCCCGGCTATCCCATTGTTCCCCCGACTCAACCTGAAAACTATCTAGAGGACTTCATGCTTAATTTGGACAAGACGTATGCAGCCGTGAATCCGACGGCAGGCAAGAGCCGTCGCGGTTTCGAGTTTGACGTTGAAGACCGCGAGATCATCTTCAAATATGACGTGGCGGGCAAGCTCACCTTCCTGAATAAGGCGGGCGAGCTGGTCTCGGGTTATTCACGGCAGGAAGCCTGTGGAATGAACATCACACAATTTGTAGCCCCGGAGTTCGCCGAGAGAGTGCACGATTGTTTGGCGGGCAATTCCAGCAAGAGACTGGGAACAGTTTGCGAAATCGATATCATCGCGAAAAACGGGCAACGCATAGCATTGGAAGTCAGCACTCAAGCCGTCGCGCGCAGAGGCGGAGCGCTCGAGATTGAGGGCATCGCATTGCCGTCTGTGTTGAGAAACCTGTCTCAACGACCGACGAGATTACAAAGATCGCAGCGCGACGCCATCGTTGATACGAATGGCAATGCTTGTGCCAGTTTATTCACGGTTGAAATTCTGTGATCGTTACCAGCACTGTTGCACTTAGCTAACTAGAAGATTAGAATCTTATGCAGACAAGAGGGTCTTGATGCGTCATCTGAGAATGAACCGGATGATCTGGTTTCCTCGGAACTTGTTCGTTGCTTACTCACGCACCTATCAAACCTCTCGCTCTCCCTGATTGAAAAACAGCTCTGATGTAGAAATTGTTTTGCAGCTCAGGCTTTTCCTTGCTGCCGGTTGATTGCGCACTTGCAGCTGGTTATTAGAGACATCTCCCCCTTCTTCCCAAGAGGCGCCCACCTGAAAGAGTTCAGGCATGCGAACTAAAAGAACCCAGGAACCATCTTCAATTGGAACGGACAAGTTTGTGCCAAACGGCGGAGAGAGGCGCGATAAGGCCACGTTGCTACCCAGCGAACGCGCGTTCGGTGCGAACCGCGACTTGTTTCTTATCCGCGGCGACGATGTGCGCCCAACGTCTTCTCTCAGACTCACCGAGGACATCGCTGAACACAAGCACGCCGAACGAGGCATCAAAATAGTTTCCACAACACTGCTGGCGGGCTTGGCCGCTTTAGGGGCCCTGTTGGTCCTCGGAGCGTTGGAACTTGTCCTTGAACGCGTTCTCAGCGACGCGGTTGCTCTAAGTGTTCCAGTTATCTTCGGCAGCATCACCGCGGCAGGGATCACCTATTTTGCATTGAGAAGGCAGGAAGCGTTTCACCGGCGCACATTAGAGGAGCGAGAACGTGCCGAAAATGCGCGGCGCGAGGCCCAACGGAAATATCGAGAAATTGTCGAGAACGCCGTGGAAGGCATTTTTCAAACCAGTCCGGACGGCGGATTTATTACCGCCAATCCGGCATTGGCGCGCATGCTCGGTTTTGAAACGCCTGAAGAGCTGATTCGCGCGCGTGAACGCGAGGGCACCTATTATGTTCACCCGGAACGTCGGGTCGAGTTGAGGCGGTTGCTGGACCAACACGACACGGTGCGGGGTTTTGAGTTTGAAGCCTATCGAAAAGACGGCACCAAAATCTGGATGTCGGATAACGTGCGGGCCGTGCGGGACGCGAGGGGCAAGCTTCTCTATTACGAGGGCACAACTGAAGACATAACCGGGCCCAAGCTGGCCAAGGATGCGCGGCGCGAAGCCGAAAGGAAGTATCGAGACATATTCGAGAACGCCGTGGAAGGCATTTTTCAAACGAGTCCGGACGGAGAATTTATTGCGGCGAACCCGGCGTTGGCGCGCATGCTGGGTTTTGAATCACCCGAAGAATTGATTCGCGAGCGGACTGATATCGGGCGTACTCACTATGTCGAATCGGAGCGCCGCGCTGAGTTCAAGCGGTTGCTCGACCAGCACGACACGGTGCGGGGTTTTGAGTTTGAGGCATATCGGAAAGACGGAACCAAAATCTGGATGTCGGATAACGTGCGAGCCGTGCGAGACGCGAGCGGTAAGCTTCTTTACTACGAGGGCACTGTTGAAGACATCACCGAGCGCAAGCTGGCGGAAGAGGCGTTGCGCAAGAGCGAAGAACGTTATCGCGATCTGGTAGAAAATAGCCGCGATTTAATCTGCACGCACGACTTGGATGGGCTGGTGCTTTCGGCCAACCCCGCGGCGGCCGCCGCCGTCGGATACGATCTTGATGAGTTCGTGGGGAAGAAAACCATCCGCGACCTGCTGGTGCCTGAAGTCCGGGATCAGTTTGATCAATACATGGCAAGGCTTCGTAAAGAGGGGACCACCAGCGGGATCATGCTGGTGCAAACCAGATCCGGTGAACGCCGGATGTGGGAATACTACAACTCTCTCCGCACCGAAGGAGTAGCCATACCCATAGTGCGCGGCATGGCGCGCGACATCACGGAACAGAGGCGGGCCGAAGCCGCACTGCGCGACAGCGAAGAGCGCTATCGCGAACTGTTCGAGAATGACAAGGACGCGATCTATGTTCACGATCTCAACGGGGTATACAGGTCAGTAAATCGAGCCGCCGAACGCCTGTCTGGATACTCGCGCGAAGAAATTCTCGGAAAACACTTCCGGGACTTTGTGTCCCCTGAATATCTGGGGCAGGTTGGCGAGACTTTCGGTAAGAAGCTGGAGGGAACGGGAGAGACAAACTACGAGATTGAGATTATTCGCCGGGACGGCGCGCGCGTGCCGGTAGAGGTTAGCAGCCGGCTGATTCACGAGAACGGCGTCGCCATCGGGGTGCAAGGCAGCGCCCGCGACATCACCGAGCGCAAACGAGCACAGGAGGCGCTGCTAACCTATTCGCGGCTGCTGCTTGAGGCGCAGGAAGCCGAACGCGGCCGGATTGCCCGCGAACTGCATGACCAGATCGGCCAGATGCTCACGGCCCTGAAGCTTAACTTGCATGCAATCCAATCCGCGCGGAACGAGGGCGAAGCGTCGCTGCTGATCGCAGACAACCTCAGGATGCTCGACGACGCCCTCGAACAAGTGCGCGATCTTTCGGTTGATCTGCGACCACTGCTCCTGGACGACCTTGGGTTGGTGACGGCGCTGCGTTGGTTCGTTGATCACCAGGCGAAACGCCGGAACGTGCGGGCCGAATTCACCACCGACTCTCTCGATCCTGATTTACGCTTCGCGGCCGAACTTGAGACTGCGTGTTTTCGTATCGCCCAGGAAGCGCTTACCAACGTTGCCCGGCATGCTCGAGCGAAAACCGTGACGGTGCGGTTGTCGAGGAATAGGAATTATCTGATTTTACTTATTGAGGACGACGGGGTGGGCTTTGACATCGACGCCCTGCAACGTCACGCCCCGGCGAACGCGACGCTGGGGCTGCGCGGAATGCAAGAGCGCGCGCACGCCGTGGGCGGCCGCATCAAGATTGATTCGGCAACCGACAAGGGCACGCAGCTGTTCGTTGAGTTGCCGATCGCGATGCCAAACGGCGCGAGACCAAAGATTCAGAAGGAGTAGAAGAATAGGGACGTGAGCTCGATGCCTCTGACGCGCGTCTTGATTGCCGACGACCACGCCCTGGTGCGCGCGGGCATTCGTGCACTGACTGAAAGAATCGAGGACGTAGAAGTTGTTGCCGAAGCCGGCAATGGCCGTGAAGCTCTGCGGCTGATCAAGGAACTTAAGCCCGACCTCGTGCTGCTGGATATCAGTATGCCCGAGGCGAGCGGGTTTGACGTGCTGGCGCAGCAAGCGAAAGAGTTTCCCGAGGTCCGCGTGATTGTCCTCACCGTGCATGAGGCCGAAGCCTATGCGATCAGAGCCCTACGCCATGGCGCGGCCGGTTTTCTGCTTAAGAGCGCCGCCAGCGTCGAACTTGAACAGGCGATTGAAACCGTGACCCGCGGCGAGACTTATGTCTCGCCGGAGTTGTCGAAAAAGTCTTTGTTGGAATATGGCAAAGCCTCAACTGATCGCGTCAGGCTGGACTCACTTAGCCCGCGACAGCGCCAGATTTTGAAATTAGTAGCCGACGGCCTTAGCACCAAGGAAATAGCCGGCCACTTGAATATCAGCGGCAAGACAGTGGAAACCCACCGCGCCCAGTTAATGGAACGCCTGAACATTCACGAGGTCGCTGGACTGGTTCGTTTCGCGATCAAGATGGGTCTGGTAGATGTCGAGTGACAGGTAATTCCTAACCAGCAGCAGGGTTTGCGATTAGCCAAACCTTTTGGCTCTCTCAAACTTCCCTTCAGCCAAAAAATTGCATCAGGAAAATCCTGAGTAAGCATAGGGTTTCCCCCGATTGTAGCGGTCTTTATCAAGGTATACAGTGGGCGCACAATTGGAACTCATGGCCCCTGCTTTTTTTTGAAACGCGTTCCAAGTGTAACCCTTCCTGAAATCTCCTCTTACTCGAAGAGTCAAAGGCTATGAGTGGCAGAGTTGATTTTGATAGCGGCGTAGGCTCTGCGCGGTAGTTGCAAAGTCCTTTCTTTGGTTTCCGGTTTCTGACCCGACCGACACCCGATGCCAATGGCCGTGACCGCACGAGTTAAGCAAGAGGTGACCAAATGACCGGACAGATTGATGCCCGTCTAGAGAACCACCTGTCGGATTCGACCGATCTGATTAACCTCCTGTCGCAAAAAGTTGTGGGACAGTCGTCGGCGACGGACGGTGAGCTGACGCTGTGCGCCGAGCGAAACTTTCCCATTCTCTTCAAACCGTTTCTGGCCCAGGACATTTTGAGTTTCATCAGGGGAGCTTACCGGCGGACATTCGCAGCCGGAGCCGGATCGATCAGCACGGCCGAATCAAAGATTCGAACTGACTCGGTTTAGGGAACGCGGCAGCCCGCCGTGCGGAGCGAGCCGCGGAGGAAGAAGGACGCCGTTTCGGAGGCGAGCTCGGCGTCCTTCTTCTAACTTCTAATTAGCATCAAGTCAAGGGATTTGGTTGGTAATTTTTCGATCTTGGAAGATCGTGGCCGAACTTATTCGAAGACTCTTTCGACGGAGGCCAGAGAGCTGGATGTCGGTATCAGAGTATCGCAAGCATCACGAGCGGGAGCCGAACCGAAACCCCCGTCGTTTTGAACGTGAACCAGAGGCGGTGGTCTATGCGCGCGAGTCAGAACCGCAAAGAAGACCGTGTGAAGCAAAAGGAGATACCAGGATGAACGCGGAACTCGAAACCAGTTTTGAATTTCCGCGGCTTCATCGGCCATTCGCTGGCTGCGCACATCCAACAGAGCGTCTGGACGGTATCGGCGGCGAGCGCGCCCTCCTTCTTCGAACGACCGGAGAAGCGAAGATGACCAGGCATGATTCGCAAGGTAATCTGAAAGAGGAACCCGTAGCCCGGCCTTACCCGGTGCGAAATCCGTTTTCGCTGTCTAACTTCTCCATCGCGCGCCGCTTGCCGATACTAATAGGCCTCCTGCTGATCGCAATTATCTTTGGGTCTACGTGGGCATCTTACCTCGGCGTCAAAGAGTCAGCGCTCGAAGTCGGCCGCGGGCGATTGCTAAACCTTACTCAACAGCTGGCTAATCAGTCGCAACAGTCGCTGCCCATCGTGCTCGGCAGGACTTTCGCCGCCGCCAATGATCCCGTGGTTCATGCCTTTCTTCGTTATCCGTCATCCGCCACGCGACCGGGCGCCCTATCGATTCTGCGCCAATTTTCACCCACCCAGGATCCGAACAGTTTGCAGGTCGAGTTGTGGAACACCGATCGAACTCTGGCTTTGATTGAACCGGAAAACGCATCGCCAGAGCCCGCCGATCTTACGACTGAATTCAAGCAGTGCGCGACTGATCCTTTTAAGGTTGTCGGTCCAATTCGAGTCGTCAACAGCATCGTCGTGTACACGGTGGTAGCCGGAGTGAAAGACGACACCGGAAAAATCGTTGCCTATCTCGTGCGGTGGCGGCGTGCTTCACCGACGGCCAACGTCCGGAAACAACTCGCGGATTTTTTGGGCAGTCAGGCAGCGGTGTATTACGGCAACAGTCAGGGCGATGTTTGGACCGATCTGGAAAAAGCTGTTCCCAAGCCGACCGTCAATTTGGGCGCGACGCTTGAAGTTACGCACTACACGCGGGATGGGAATTCGGTAATGGCTTTGGGACGTCCGATTGGCGGCACGCCATGGTTTCTAATAGTCGAGTTCCCCGATCAGCCTTTGCTGGCCCATTCCAATCAATTCCTGCAGCGCATGCTCCTAATCGACTTTGGTCTCCTGGTGATGGGCCTGGCTGCCGGGGTCGCGCTGAGCCGTAACATCACTCGACCTCTTCGAGCCCTTACCGAAGCCGCATCCACAGTCAGTAGCGGAGATGATATCCACGCGGTTGATATTCGCCAGAACGATGAACTAGGTAAGCTTGCCAATGCGTTCAACGGGATGGTCGTTAAGGTGCGCGACACCCAGCGCGAACTTGAACGAAAAGTTCAGGAGCGAACGCTGCAGCTTGAAGCCGCGCCCAACGCGATGCTGATGGTGGACAAGAGCGGCCGGATAACTTTAGCAAACAGCCAGATCGAGCAACTCTTCGGTTATGACCGGGCTGAGTTACTCGGTCAGCCGATCGAAATGCTGGTGCCGGAACGGTACCGCGGCGCTCATCCTGGTCATCGCCAGATCTTCTCGGGCCAGCCGACAGCCCGTGCAATGGGCGCGGGCCGTGATCTTTTCGGTCTCAGAAAAGATGGCAGCGAGGTGCCGATTGAAATCGGACTCAGTCCGATCCAGACCGAGACGGGCTCGTTCGTCCTGGCCAGCATCATCGACATCACTGAGCGTAAGCAGGCAGAAGAAGAGATACGCAGACTGAATGAAGAACTCGAGCAACGGGTCGCTGAGCGCACCGCAGAACTCCAGGCCGTCAACAAAGAGCTGGAAGCATTCTCTTATTCAGTCTCGCATGACCTGCGCGCTCCGCTCCGTCATATCAACGGCTTCAGCCAGGCTTTGCTGGAAGATTGCGAGGACAAACTCGATGACTCCGGGAAGGGTTATCTGAATCAAGTGCGTGAAGCGAGTCACGAGATGGCGCAGCTGATTGATGACGTGTTGCAGCTGGCGCGCGTGACGCGGACGGAAATGCGACGTGAGCCAGTCAACTTGAGCGAGTTGGCTGCCTCGGTGGTGGCTGAGCTGCAAGAGCGAGAAACTCGGCGAAAAGCAGCGGTCGATATTGAAACCGGGCTGTCCGCTCGCGGCGATAAGCGCCTGCTGCGAATCGTTCTCACCAACCTGATGGGAAACGCCTGGAAATTTACTTCGCAGCGAACCGAGGCGCAGGTCACCTTTGGCCGGGAACAACAGAACGGCGAGACCACTTATTTCATCCGCGATAACGGCGCGGGCTTTGATATGGCCTACGCCAATAAATTGTTCGGCGCGTTTCAGCGTCTGCATACGACCGGGGAATTCGAGGGCACGGGCATCGGCCTGGCGACCGTTCAGCGGATCGTTCATCGACATGGAGGCCGGGTCTGGGCCGAGGGGAAAGTTGATCAAGGGGCGACGTTCTTTTTTACTCTCCCAACTTCCAAGGAGATAGGAGATGGACAACAAAGTGATCTTACTGGTTGAAGATAACCCCAGGGATGAAGTGTTGACACTGCGGGCGCTCAAAAAGAGCAACATCTTCAACGATGTCATTGTTGCTCTTTTTGAGCGCCCGCAGTGTCAACACTTCATTCCTGGGGTTATCTTC
>WNFO01006370.1_pt1 | contig 10425 bp, 6 predicted proteins | sample 5400251 | NCBI WGS metagenome assembly WNFO01 (sample SAMN13153354, study PRJNA577476) | soil metagenome | isolation source: 100 cm saprolite under Madrone tree | place: USA:California | collected 2016-06-14 | reverse complement strand
CGCACAGTTCACGCCGACGAACGGACGTGAGACCCGATCTGATCGTCGGTGGATGGCGCGTGCAACAAGCTCTTTGCCCGTTCCCGTTTCGCCGGTAATCAGAACGGTCGAATCTGTAGCAGCTACTTTGATCGCTCGCGAAAGCATAGCCTGCAACGCCGGCGACGTTCCCACAATCTCTTCAAACATGGAGACCCGATTCACTTCATCTCGTAGAGCCAGGTTCTCCTTGTCGAGCTGTTCCCTTAAGAGCTCTAATTCCTCAACCGCGGATTCTAGAGCCGCCCTTTTTTCAAGATGTTCGGCCCCGTCCCAGAACTGGGGTGTCAAATCCCTGAGCCTGGCCGCTCGGATGAAATCCAAAACTATCTTCATGGCGGCGCGAATGCCCATGATCCTTTCGGAGTCATGGACACAATTGTCTGTCCGGAGCTCGTTGCCTCGCGGCAGTCCGCCCGAGCTGTCATGGGTGTTAAAACGCTTGCGAACTACATCGAGGTCACCGACACCCTGATGACCATCTCGGAAAGCTACCGTTTGTGTGGCCATAAATCCGAGCCCCTTGTCGTATCCGGGGTTCCACCAGCTTGTCCTGTCGCGTGCACTCACGACAGAAACAGTCGACGGTCGTTCAGGTACGCCGACATGCAGGAACATCCCGGGAACTCTGCAATTTTTGAACGAGGTTCAAAGCCGGGCTGATGCGACCTTCACCTGGCGCGAAGGTCGTTGTTTTGCTGAACGGCCTCGTTTGAGGTGAATCTGGACCTCGCTGGGGAGTATTTTCGGGGAGAGGCTTTGGGGAAGTCCTTCAGGTAACTCTGAAAAAGTATGAAAAACTCAGAATCGCTCACGTTAACGAACTGCGGCTTCCGAGAACTACTTGAGCGATCAGAGCAAAGTGGTACCAATCCACCCCCAAATAGTGGTACTCAAAAAGCCTCGATTTCGTGATGTGTTCTTCGCTGTGATCCTTCAGTTTTGAAGTTCGGGCAGCACGTACGCAAACGAAGCTTCGACTCAGCAATGCTCCCGGCGCTGATGCTTGTGAAAAGGCATTTGGAATGGCTATCACATTAGGCGATCTCGCTAAGGATACGGAGTCGAGCCTAGCCGACGGTTACTTGTACCGTTTCGGCCAGTTTGCGCTGGATTCCCGGAAGCGCACGCTGTCTCGCGCCGATTCACCCCTTTCTCTTACCCCTAAGGCTTTCGACGTCCTGCTCTTCCTGGCGCAAAACCCTAACCGCTTAGTCGCCAAAGAGGAATTGCTGCAGGCGGTATGGGGAGACACCTTTGTGGAAGAGGGGAACCTGACCCAATACATCTCGCACTTACGCAAGGCGCTGGGTGACCAGGCCGAAAACGCCCGATTGATCGTGACCATCGCTCGAAAGGGATACCAGTTCACGGGGGATGTCACTGTTGCCGAAGTGGCAGATATCGCAAAACATGCCACGCTTCAGGCTGCTGCGACCGAAACCTCAAAAACCGATGCACGATCCGTGGAGTTTCCAACCAAAGAGAAAGCCACAAAATCACCGGTACCTCGTCTCCGCTTGCGCAAATGGTTCGCGGGGGCCGCACTTTTGGCCGTTGTCGCTGCGGCCTTCTGGTTGTACTCGAGCTACCGCCACCGGGTGACGCTCTCTGCGACGGACACCATTGTTCTAGCCGACGTGAAAAATGAGACCAGCGATCCTGTGTTCGAGGATGCATTAAACACAGCTTTGCGCTACGGAATGGAGCAGACGCCCTATCTAAACATTCTGGGCGTTGATAAAGTCTTCGGTACCCTGCCTCAACTCAATTTGCCGCCGACTACAAAGTTGACGCCCGAGGTCGCCCGCCAAGTCTGCCTTCGCACCAACAGCAAGCTGGTGATCGCCAGTTCCATTGCGGATGCAGGCATTCGGTACCGCATCTGGCTGCGGGCTATGGACTGCCAGTCTGGAAAGGAGCTACGGATCCGCGACGAAGCTGCTGAGCGGAATCAAGTCGTTCACGTGTTCGGCCTCGCTGCCGCGCAATTGCGCCGTAAGCTGGGTGAGCCGGCGGCATCGCTGGCCAGATTCAACAAGCCGCTGGAGGAAGCGCTGAGTTCCTCGGTGGAAGCCCTGCAAGTGGGAACCTTGGGATATAAGCGCCACATAGTCGGAGATGTTAAGGGAGCCATTCCTTATTACAAGCGAGCCCTTGAGTTGGATCCAAACCTCGCTCCGACCTATGAAGGCTTGGCAGCCGCCTACCGTAGCGTGGGTGAAGACAATTTGGCCGTATCGGCTGATGCAAAGGCCTACGAACTGCGGGCCCGGATGACCGAACCATCCCGCTTAGAAACGGAGTATTTGTACTATGCCTGGGTCACTGGAGAGCGCGAGAAGGCTCTTTCCGCCCTCTTGCAGTTGGTGCAGACCTTTCCCAGAAACGTCACTGCCCGCGTCAACTTGGCTAGCTGCCTGGCCTTCCTGGGACAACCAGACAAAGCTGCCGACGAAGCCCGAGAGGCAGCCCGCCTTGGGCCAACAGCCTACAACTACTCCGAGTGGACAATTCATTCCTTCCATGCGGAACGGCTCAACGAAGCTCAGGCCGTCTTGGAGGAGGCGGCCGTACGAAAGTTCGATAGCGCCGACCTGCAGGAACATCGCATTCGGCTGGCTTTTCTGCGAAATGACCAACGCGCGATGCAGGAACAGTGGAACCAGGCGATGGGCTGGCCAGGTGCCAATCGGTTCCTTTCATTGAGATCCTACGTCGAAGAGTACCACGGTCGTTTCCGCAGAGCCCGAGAGTTGATCCAACAAGCCGCGGACCGGGCGCCAGGTACTGCTGCTGAGCCCAGGTATGAGACCGCCTTGTGGGAGGCCGAGAGTGGCGACTCAGCCCGCGCAGTACAAATCGCCGCGACTGTGCTCAGGACAGTGAGCAATCGCGAAGGAAAGATGTATCTTGCGCTGGCCTTTGCGCGGGCGGGCAACATTGCACAGGCCCGGAAGATGGCAGATGCTCTGGACCAGGATGCCCCGCTCAATACTCTGGTCCAGAACTACAGTCTGCCGACCATCCGGGCGGCGATGAAATTGAATGCAAATGATCCGGCTGGAGCAATCGCAGCCCTACAGCCTTCTCTAAAATACGAATTGTCCTTTAACCTCTCCTTTAACGGCCTCCATCCGGCATACATCCGCGGCCTGGCTTACCTGCAACTTGGCGAAGGACGTTTGGCAGCGGCGGAGTTTCAGAAATTGGTGGATCACAGGGGTTTGGTGGCAAGCGATGTGATTGGGGCGCTAGCATACTTACAGATGGCCAGGGCGCAAAAAATGATGGGCGACGAAGGCTCCGCCCGCGAGTGGTATGAAGAGTTTTTGACTATCTGGAAAGACGCCGACCCCGACATCCCTATCCTGAAGCAAGCCAAGGCAGAGTTCGCGAAATTGCACTGATATCTGGCAGATATGCACGCGGACCTGTTAATGCCCGGTAAGTCCGCTTCCGGAACCAGTCCGACGAAGCGTTCGAGTGGCTGGACCGAGCCTACGCGAAGCATGATGACGGTTTGATCGAAACGAAAATCGACCCCCTACCGAAGAGCTTGCACAAGGACCGCGATATGCCGCGTTCTTGAAGAAGCTCAACCTGCCGACCTGAAATATCTTGCCATACGAGCAATTTCTGAAAAACGGGAGCCCTCAAGTTCCCGGATGGGGCCTGAAGCGATTCTTGTCGATTTTCAGCGACCGAATCCTCGATTCCAGCGTAGACCGCGGTATCCCCAACTTGAGTGCGGCCCCTGTGGGTCCCGATATGCGCCCAAGGGTATCTTTCAGTGCAGCCTCGATCATGTCCTTCTCTTGCACGAGGAGTCTCCGAGGGAGCTCAACTTGCTGTTTCGACTCTGGTGTCAGAGGCGGCGGCTGCGGTAACCAGTTTTCGTCGATCGTGAAAATCTCTGTTTCGCAAAGTATCATCGAACGCTCGATGACGTTCTGCAGTTCGCGAATGTTTCCCGGCCAGGGATATAATTGAAACAATTCCAGCGTCTTCTTGTTGACGCGTTTTATGTTCTTGCCAGCTTTTCGCGCATAGCGATCGATAAAGTATTCCACCAGCAGAGGGATGTCCTCTCTTCGTTCTCGAAGAGAGGGTATCTCAATCGGGAAAACATTCAGCCGATAAAACAAATCACTACGAAAGGACCCAGCGCTGATAGCGGCCTGCAAGTCACGGTTGGTGGCCGCAATCACCCTAACGTCAGCGCGGATTCGACGACTGCCGCCGACACGCTCAAACTCATGCTCCTGCAAAACACGCAGGAGTGCGATCTGAGTCTCAACTGGAAGCTCTCCGACTTCGTCGAGGAAGATCGTGCCTCCATTTGCTAGTTCAAACCGACCCGGGCGCTGCTGAGTTGCGCCCGTGAAGGCGCCCTTCTCATGGCCGAACAACTCCGAAGCGATAAGATCGCGAGGAATTGCCGCGCAGTTCACGCTAACGAATGCACGCGAGGCACGATCGGATCGTCGGTGGATTGCCCGTGCAACTAGCTCTTTGCCTGTTCCTGTTTCACCCGTGATGAGGACGGTAGAATCACTCGGTGCGACTTTGGAAATGCGCGAGAGAACACTTTTCAAAGCGGGAGATGTTCCAACGATCTCTTCAAACATCGAGGCTTTGTCGATTTCTTCACGCAGAGCGACGTTCTCCTGCTGCAGTCTCTCCTCAGCTCTTTTGCGGTCTTCGATATCGGTGCACGCAACATACCAACGCGTAATCTGTCCATTGTCGTCGTGCACCGGATTGAAACGAGACAGAAACCAGCGATAACTTCCATCGCCTTTGCGCACCCGCAACTCCAATTCGTGCGCAGAGCCAGACGACGAAGCACGATCCGCAGCGGCAATGAGCCGCTCCACATCATCAGGATGAACGTCATCGCCAATCCCCCTTCTCCGCCGCCACTCATCCAGACTCACTCCAAGGTAATCGAGCGAGGCGCGATTGGCGTAAAGACGTTCGCGACCGGGTCCGAATACCGCTACATGTTGAGGCGCGAGGTCGACTATCTGACGGAGCTCTGCTTCTTGTTCCCGGATTTTTCCTTCTGCCGTCTCGCGCTCGGTGATGTCGGTCACCGCCCCGAAAAACTCGCGATTGCCGGATGCATCCTGCAAAGCGTGAGCTATCGCGTGGACGTGCTTGACTCGCCCGCCAGCCATCAGCAAGCGATACTCATGTTCGAAGTCAGTGCCAGACTGGGATACGCGATCGATGACCTGTTGTGCAAGCGCTCTATCCTGCGGATGTATGCGCTGTAACACCATGCTTACGGTTGGTTTCTCGGCGCGGTGGTATTCGAAAATCCTATAAGTTTCGTCTGACCAGACAATCTCTCCGCTGTCAGGTCTCCACCCGAAGCTGCCCGTGTGACTGAGCCTTTGAGCTCCCGTCAGGTACGCTTCGCGTCGGCGAAGTTCCTGGGTCAGGAGCTCGTGCTCGGTAACGTCTATGGCGCTGCCAACGTACTTTTTCAGGCTTTCGTTTTCGACAACAGGAGCACCGACGCAGCGAATGTACCGGACCTCGCCATTAGGACGAACGATGCGCTTTGTGGCATCGAAGGGCGAAGCTTTTGCCAAGATTCCCTTGATCAGGTCTGCCATGGACTCGCGATCCTGTGGGTGGACACGATCCAGGTATTCCTGAACACTAGGCGGTTTGCTGGCCGGATCGAGTCCATGCATCCGAAATAATTCGGGAGACCAATAGTAGAAGCCGTCGGGATCGAAGGCCCAGCTTCCCATATGGGCAAGACGCTGCCCTTCGGCAAGATAAAACTCGCTTCTTTGCAGCTCTTGGGCGTTGCGGCGGAGCTGTTCTTCCGCCGTTTTGCGCTCTTCAATATCCAGGCTCGATCCATACCACTTGACGATGTTGCCTTTTGCATCGCGAAGTGGCACTTTCCGGTGGAACATCCAGCGGTATTCTCCATTCGCGCTGCGGACGCGAGTTTCGTATTCGAAGACTTCTCCAGTCGCGAGGCAGGCTCGCCACTTGGCCACAATCCCCTCAACGTCTTCGGGGTGAACGTAAGCGGTCCAATTCCAGCCGGCCACTTTATCCAAGGTGACGCCCAGGTACTCCAGCCAAGGTTTATTGAAGTAATCGAGGTAACCGTCGGGTCTGGAGGTGTGAATCAGCGCAGGAATCGAGTCAACAAGGAGTTGGGCATTCAGACGCTCGGGTCCCTGTCCTGAGGAGGCCATGGCAGGCATGATACACCCACAGAATCTGCATGCGGCGACCGGCCCCATTGTTGTACCTGAGTTTGGTGGAACGTGAATGGCCTCGGCGTTCTCCATTGGCTTGCCCTCCTTTTCGATGATCTGGGCGGATTATGGCGCTGCCCGAATCCTGTCGTCTTGAACAACCTTGGTGTGTTTGGAATGTTTCCGATGAATCGTGATCGGGATCACAATTTGGCTGTGTTTCGGGGGCGCCGGGGATGGAGAGGTTCCTGAGAATCGGACGTTTCTGCCTTGCTTACTGACCTCACGTCGCTAAGTTGTTTATTATTATATAGTTATCTGGCGTGGAAGGGGTTCCCTTCCGACCAGCGGACCTGACGAGGAGACACTCCAGCCCACCGCCGGAAGTGCCGCCCTAAATGGCTTTGGTCAGAAAAACCAGTCGCCAGGGCTATTTCCGACAACGGAGCATGCGTCTCCCTCAGCATGTGTTCAACATGTTCCAACCGCCGCCGCAACAGATACGTGTGCGGCGGCATCCCCACTGACTGGTGGAATGCCCGAGCAAAATGGTCGGTGCAAAGCTCCGCCAGGGCGGCCAGTCCATTGAGCCGGATCTTTTCATCGAGATGCCCTTCAATATAGTCGCAGACGCGGCGTGTCACGGCTGGAGACAACCCGCCACGGCTCGGAGTTGGAATTGTTTCCGCCGATAAGTTTTCAAGCGTGCTCAGTCGAGGGCGCGAGTGGATCATCGCATATTCCGAGTAACGCAGTTCCTTGGACGTTCGGAGGGGCGGCGTGATTAAGACGTTCCACGCGCTTTCCGAATCGACCCGTATCCATTGCGCCGGAGAGTCCTGTTCATCACCACGTCGAAAGAGGGAGCGGTCGTAGCGAAAAAACGCGGATAGAGATCTGCCGCTTAACAGATTCCTCTCATCGAGGCCCAGTGCCTCACGGGTTAGGTGATCCGCGCCAACAACGCGCTGATCGTCGTCGATGGCCAGGAGTAGCCCTGCACCGCTGGTCTGTGGGGGAGCGGCAGCAATCGTCCAAGCACGACGGAAGGAGTGCCGGAAAAGCCGCTCTTCAATGGCACGCACAGAAGCGGTTACGGCAGCCAGCACCAGGCCATGGGTGCGGTCGGATCGTCCCAGATCGATTCTGGAAACATCCAAAACCGCGATGAGTTTGTTGTCCGCGTCGAAGATAGGGGCCTCAGCACAACTCAGGTTGGCATGGCGCGTGCGAAAGTGCTGTCCGCAGTGGACGAGGACGGGACGTCGTTCAACGATCGCTGTTCCGATTCCGTTGGTCCCCTCGACTTCCTCGGACCAAACTCCACCCAGCCAGATGCCCCAATGTTTGAACTGCTCCGCTTTCGTCTCGTCACCGCGATGCTGAATGGCGATTCCTTCACGATTGCACAGCAAAACGACGTAGTCTTCTTGCCGGACAATGGCATAAAGGCGATCGATCTCTTCCCGCGCGTGGAGAAGGACGTCACTCACAGGCTCCTTGAAGAGGGTGAGCTCAGTCTGGGTGATGATGTGTGGTGTCGCGCTGCTTCTGGGATCGACATGATAGTCGCCGGAGCAACGACGCCACGAAAGGACGATTTCACTATCTGTCTGAACGGGGCTTTCGGCGGCGACGGCCGACTCGACGAGATCCGCATGGCGCGACCGCGCCACTAGGGGATCCACGCGATGAAGGTCTGCTGCAGGCACTGACGGCTTCCGATAAAAAGCAGGCGGCACTCAAGCGTTCTTTTCGCCTCTACACCCACTGACTTGGCGGCCGCCGAGCGCCACTTTGTGGTAGTCGATTGAGAGTAGCACGTTCCTCGCTTTCGAATGCAATGAAAGGCGAAGCCGTCGCTCGCCAAGGATTTTATGACGTATATCAGGTAGGCGATGGCGAGCCGCTGCGACGGTTTTAGCCGACCGCATGCTATCGATTGGCGGAAGCAGCCCGTCAGCGCGTCGGTCTTGAGTGCGAGAATCACTCGGCTCTTAAGCCAAGAAACCGCCCAAGTCGAGGATTCTCATCCTCGTTGGTTTGTGCAACCGTCCGCCAATTGTCGAAATCTCGCCGTTGCTTCGGGCAATAGCGGAGTCGTCTTTTCAACTACTTACGAGTGGCGCCTTAATTGCCATTTAAGCGACGCAAGTTGTGATTGCGACGAGGGAGCAGATGCTCAGGATCACGAGAAAGGCAAACGGGGAAGTGGTCTTTAGGGTTAGCGGTCAACTAACCGCGGAAAACGTGCCGGAGATGGAGACACTCATTGCGGCAGAAACAAAAGGCAAACGAATTGTTTTGGACTGTGCAGATTTGAGGTCAGTAGATGGCGAGGCCGTTAAATTTCTGGAGAAGTGGGAGGCCGACTCGATCAAGCTGAAGAATTGCGGCCTTTACATCCGAGAGTGGATCAGGAGAGAGCGGCTGGAAAGAAAATCTGGCAAGAGTCCGGAGACATAGGCAATGAACGCGTCCCATTTGATTTGAGCGTTTGCAGTAGAAGGAGCAGTTATGGTCACAGCAACACAATCGGCCCATAGGAGACAACTCGGTGCATGCTGGGGGAACCCTGCGGATCCCGGACTCTCCGGAATTTTGGACACGGAAAAACGGAGTTCAACAGCGTGCCAGTTTGAGCGTGCACTGCGGGAAAAAGTTGTGGGGCAAGATCACGCCGTGCAGGCCGTAGTCGACCTGTACCAAATGTTTTGCGCTGGGTTGCAGTCACCTTCCCGGCCGATCGGAAACCTGCTGTTTTTAGGCCCGACAGGGTCTGGGAAGACGCGCATCGTCGAAGCCGCTGCCGAGATTCTGTTTGGAGACAGTCGCGCAGTGATCAAGGTGGACTGCGCGGAATTCCAGCACTCCCACGAAATTGCGAAATTGATTGGTTCGCCGCCAGGGTATTTGGGCCATCGCGAAACACATCCACTCATCACGCAAGAGGCGTTGGCCGCAAGTCATCGCGATCACCTGAAACTGAGTTTTCTGCTGTTCGACGAGATTGAGAAGGCGAGCGACGCGCTATGGCAGTTGCTGTTAGGGATGTTGGACAAAGCGACGCTGACACTGGGCGACAACCGGCGAGTGGACTTGTCGCAAACGATGATTTTTCTGACCTCGAACCTCGGCAGCGGACAGATCGCGGATCTGGTGCAAGGAGGAATGGGATTCGTCCAGCCGAACGACAAGCCGACAACTGGATTGCACGAAAAGGTGCAGAGGACGGCGGTCGAGGCGGCCAGGCGCAAGTTCTCACCCGAGTTTATGAATCGCTTGGACAAAGTCGTCGTGTTCCATCCCCTGAAGCGCGAGGAACTGGACGAAGTGCTGGAGATCGAGTTGAGCAATGTACAGAAGCGCCTGTTGGACGCAGCGACGCGACCGTTCCTATTTCGAATCACCGAAGAGGGGCGCGCGTTTCTTCTGCAAGAAGGTACTGACCAACGCTACGGAGCGCGCCACCTGAAACGAGCCATTGAACGCCACGTTGTCTATCCAATAGCCAGATTGCTGGCCACGGCACAGGTCCATGAAGGCGATGTGCTGGTCATTGATCGGCACCCTGCCGACAAAGCTTTGGCTTTCTTACGAGACCCGGAAAAACGGGCTGTAGATCCAAGCATCGTTTTGGTGGCCAGTCATGCGGGTCAACTTGCCCAGGAAGCGTTGGCGCGAACATAGGAGTGAAAAATGAGCTCAGCTTCTAATTCCGTGATGCAAATTAACGAAAGTGCAGGAAACATGCCAACGAACGCGCTTATGTATCGTAGTGGCGAGCTACGCGCTCGCACGGACGAGCACGAGAAACTTCCCTTTGTGGAGACAATCGTGGGCCGACGTGGGAGTCTCCGTGGGATCCTGTCTCTAGTCGAAGCGGTTGCGCCCACAAATACGACAGTGCTGATCGCGGGCGAAACTGGCACCGGCAAGGAAGTCATCGCTCGCGCGATTCACGAGTTCAGCCCCCGCCGGAACCGAAGTCTGGTGAAGGTGAATTGCGCCGCAATCCCCGCCGGCCTTCTCGAAAGCGAGCTCTTCGGTCACGAACGCGGAGCCTTTACAGGCGCCGTCAACTCCCATGTCGGCCGCTTCGCGTTGGCGGATCGCGGCACACTCTTCCTCGATGAAATTGGAGACATGCCAT
>WNFO01006367.1_pt1 | contig 10427 bp, 6 predicted proteins | sample 5400251 | NCBI WGS metagenome assembly WNFO01 (sample SAMN13153354, study PRJNA577476) | soil metagenome | isolation source: 100 cm saprolite under Madrone tree | place: USA:California | collected 2016-06-14 | reverse complement strand
GTAGATTGAAGTAACGATGAAATAACCGGGAATCCGGGGAAAGATCGAAGCATCGACAACACGCAGGTTCGCAATGCCGTGGACACGGAACTGGCCATCGACCACGCCGCCCTGATCCTCGGGCTTCATCGAGCAAGTGCCACAGGCGTGGTGGCCCCAGGCGTTGTCCTCGATATGGCCTTTCAGCTGATCGTCGGTATAAAGATGCCGTCCGGGGACCTCCTCTTCGGCGACCATGTCGCCGATCGCATCGGCCACCCTGCGGCCGAATTTGATCCCAGTGACGATCGCGTCGAGATCGTCGGCGGGGGAGCAACTGCCCTCCTGGAGATAATGGAAATTGATCTCGGGCCGATCACAGGCGTCGCCGGATCGTAACCGGACGGTCCCGGCCGTGTTCTGGGTATAGGCCTTCAGTATTGTCCAGGTAAGATAATTGAGCTTTTTGACGCGTTCCGAATAACCGGGATAGTAACCCTGAAAATCGGCGAGCACGAAGAAGCAGAACAGGTCGGGCCGCTCGCGATCGGTCCGCGACTGGAACATTGCCGAGAATAAGAGGCCGTTACTGGTGTAGACGCCGGTTCGCCGCCTGCGCCACCGGTGATACTGGCGATTGCCGATGCTGTAGGTCGAGCCGCGCAAGGCTGCCCACGGTCGCTCGATCCGGTTGACCACGCCGATCTCGTAGCGGTCCTGGAGGTGTTGGCCCACTCCGGCGAGGCATTTCACCGGGGTGATGTCGTGTTCGGCCAGGTGTTCCGGGTCACCGATCCCGGACAGCATCAATAGTTGCGGCGTGTTGAAGACACCACCCGCCAGGATCACCTCGCGGCTGGCGCCGACGTATTTTTCCTCTCCCGCCTGGCCGTGCGGTCGGCCCGAGGCCCGGTACAGCCGGGTCCCCTCCCGATAGAAAACCCCCAAAGCAGCTTTTGTGGCCCGATCGATCTTGATGCGGGTGACCAAGGCATTAAGGCGTATCGTCAGTTTGCCGGGAAACTTGCTCTGCACGTCGAGGAGAAAATCGCGAGGCCCGGTGCGGGCATGACGCGCCGAGGCCATCGGCGTCACACATACCGTCGACGCCTCGGCATCCATCAGCCCCTGGTCATTGGGATCGCTACCGCTCGCTGTGAACCAGCCCCAATCGTCCACCACATCGGGCAACAGACTGCCGGCGGCTAAGAGTGCCTTCCACACCGTGCGGCGGAGGCGCCAATCGAGGATGGCGCGCAACGGCAGGGCGCGTTCGGTGGTGAGCCAGCCGCGCCAGCCATGCCCGGTCGGGTTCCAGCCAAACACCCGGTCGAGCCATCTGAACAGGAACAGCCGGTAGCGGCAGCGCTCGAGTCGGCGAAAATATTTCTGCATGTTGGACGCCTGCCACGAGGCGTCTCCGGTCAGGTGCCAGATGTGGTTCCAGTCGGCATTATTGGGCCGCACGATGATCATCGCGTTGTGGCCGGTGCAGCCGCCGAGCCCGCTGGCGCGCGGATAGAGCACGCCATCGACCGCTTCGCCATCCCAGCTCTGGCGATAGCGCCAATCCTTTTCCTGCTGCGCGGTGGAGCCGTAGTGGCGTACCCAAAAATCCCACCGCAGCCCGGAATTTTCCGAGGCAAAGGCGTGAAATCCCGGGACCAGGTAGTCGGACGGAAGGGGTCGGCCCGCAGGCGCCGTGTTCTTTGGCTCCACCGGGTCGTCGCCGGCGTCCAGCACGAGCACCCGTTTTCCCGCTTCGGCCAATCGCGCCGCCACCACGCCGCCGCCGGCTCCGGCGCCGACGACGATATAGTCGAAGCTCTCCTCCGCGGCCACGACGCGGCTCAGAAATGCTTGATGTAGGCGATAAGCGCTTCCTTATCGTCCGCGGACAGATCGGCGCCGAAGTAATGGCCGCGATTGACGACATAGTCCGGGCACTTGCTCAGCCCGACCAACGTGTCGATCAAACCCGTATCGCGCACCGCTGCCTCGGCCATCGCCTGGGTTCCCGGGTCGGCGAGCGCCTCGGGCGAGCAGGCGCCGCCGAGTCGCCGGAAAGCCTTGAGCAGGCTCGGCCCCGCCTTCAGGAGCCGCCAATAATGGGCAATCACCGCGGGGTCGTCGTTGTCGGGCATCAGCTTGGTGTTCGTCAGGGCGTTGACCGGAAAGCCCTTTGGCAATGGGCCGAGCGCGATACCGCCGTCCCGGTCGATCGCCCAGGGTAGGAGCCAATGCAGCGGACCCGCCCAACTGCGCAGCAGTGACGGCGCAAAGCCCGCCGGGAGCATCAGGCAGGACGGCGCGGTGGTGCGGTAGATGTAGCCGGGGACCGGGACCTGCGTCAGCCGATCCATGCGCCGCGTCTGCGGATTGAGCATTTGCCGGATCGAGCGGTCGAACACCTTCATCCGGTTCGCGACGCACGGCATGTAGGGGTCATTGTCGCTTGCGGCGGGGCAGCGCTCCTCGCTGTTGGTGTAATAGCCGGAGTAGGCATCGTAATCGTCATGACCGACCGAATTGTTCGACAGGAACGGAGCGGTCGACCACACGCTGATCAGCGAGGGGGGACGCAGGTAGCCGCGCCCATTGCCGCGCGGCCGCAGCGACATCGCCGCGCCCGACACCGGATGGTAGGCGGTGAGCTCCTTGACCGGCGGCAGGCTCTTGTATGAGGACGACGTAAAATTGTCCCAGATGTCGCCGGCCAGGCCATTGGTGGCGAGCGCCGTGCAGGCATTGGTCTGCATCAGGTCGACCGGAACCCGGCGCTCGGACGACAGATAATTGCCCTCGAGGAATGTCTCCTTGCCGCTGGCGTCGCGCGCGGTCACCAATTTGACCATCGCGTCCTTGAAATCCCTGGTCTGGGTCCATTCCCAATAGCGGTCCCAGCAGGCGCGGTAGTTGGGCCCATTCCCGCCGCCCGCGCAGATGCCGTCGTTGATGCCCGAGTTCGCCGGAACCGGCGGAAGCTTGCTCGTGCTCGAGTGGCACGCAGCGCAGTTTTCGGCGAACGCGACCTGGCCGCGTTTGACCTTGTCGGAATCGAGCGAATCGAGGAGTTCCTTGCCGCCCGGCGCGTCTTCCAGGTGATCGGGGCGGGCGGTGACCAGAAAGAACATCGCCATGTCGACGGTGCGGTCCTCGGTCGCCTGCCAATAGGTCGACTGCTTCTCGGCATCGCTGATCTTGATCGGCGAAATCTTTTGGCCGCCGACAAAGGGCCGGAAATGCAGCAGCCACTCCTCGCTGAAGAGGCCGATATTGAGGTAGACGCGGTTGAGCGCCCCCAGCGTCCCCACCGAATCGGCGCCGTCCTTGAGCACCCGCATGGTGTGTGTCGTGCTGCCGGCCGGGTCCCAGAACTGCGACAGGGTGCCGGTCTGCGGGTAGTCCTGGAACTGCTTGTTGTCCCGCTCGCCGCCGCTGAGCTGCTCGGCACCGGTGGCCAGGCTCGGGCCGAGACGGGCGAGAACGCTGTAGACGGCGTTCATCGTCCGCGGATTGTTCATGTAGTCGGTGGAGGCGAGCGAGGTGTCGAGGCTTCCCGGCGGATTGGTGTGGAACAATTGATAGAGGAAGTTTCCTTCGTTGGGCGCGGCTGCGTTATCGGAGCCGCGCGGCCGGGTGTTCCAAAAGAAAATGCGGTTGACCCAGTAGTATTGCGCGCCCGGATTTGAGGCGAGGTTTTCCCATTTCGGGTTCTCCGGGTCCTCCGGCGGATTTATCGCGCTGGGCCCGACATGGCAGAACGCACAGGACATGCCGACCCGATACGGCCGCACCAGGTTGCGGTCGTTGTAGTAGGCGGGGTCGGTGTAGTAGAGGTCCGCGTTCCACCGGTCCTTCGCCTTCTGGTCGAAATCGGGGTTGGGGAACAGCCGCAGCCCGATAACGCCGCTCGGCTCGCCGTAATAGGAGCCAACCGGCACGGTCTTGCCGCGGGCGCCGATTTCTACGCCCTTGTATTTGCCGGGGTCGGCGAGGGGATCCGGCGGGCAGTTCGGGTCGCGCTGGTCGAGCCACAGTCCGAACCGATCATTGTCGGGCCCCTTGGCCTCGGTGAAACACGGCTCGTTGACGAGCCCGAGCCATGACCACCGATTGTGGCGCCCGTACGCCATGCTCTTGGAGGACGACACGGTTTTCAGCAGATCGAACGCGCCGGCGGTGTTCTTCGAGGCCCAATCCCAGAACCTGTCGTCGCCGCCGGTCCAGTCGATCCAGGCATTCTGACCACGCAGCGCGCTTTCACGCACCTCTTCCGGCGAGAGTTTGGTCAGCGCGGCGACTTCGAGTATTTCTTTGGGATAGGCGCCGCTGTCGGCCGGCTTTACCAGCAATCCCTTGTCCATGTGCGCGAAGTAGCTGCAATCGGCGGGTTCCTCATTGCACGGCTTGGCGACGGCCGGAAGGCTTTCCCGGGTCCGCCCGGCCGCCTTTGCCTCGTCAGGAATGGTCCCGAATTTCGCGCTGTCGGGCTCGACAATTGCCCGAAACACCAGAAATCCGCCGACGACGAGCACCAGGAACAGGACCCCTAGCGAGATCGCCGCCCATTTCAGGATCCGTCGCACTATTGCCGCGATGCTTCTCATGACTGATCCCGGGTCACAATGTCTTCAAGAAGGCCATCAGCCGTCGCTTGTCCTGATCGGATAAATCGGTACCGAAAAGGTGCCCGCTATTGCCGTTGCCGGGGGTTGCCGTGTCGTAGAGGGTGCCGTACCGCTCGGCTTGGGTGCCGGCTTGGCTGACAAACCCGCCGCCGGCCGGGTCGACCAAATCGTAGCCGCGGTAAAATTTTTGCGGCCGGTCGGAGGGCGGCGACAGCAGGTCGCGCAGCGTCGGAACCGACCCGTTGTGCAGATAGGGTCCGCGTAGCCACAACCCGGTCAGTTCGTTGGCCAGGTAGCCATTGGTTTTGTGGAATTCGTGGAATCCCCAGCGGTAGCCGCCCGCGCGGTAGTTCGTGTAGCGGTCTTTCGCGGCCTCGGTCCACATGTCGATGCGATGGCGGTCGGTCCCGATCTCCGTCGCCGAAATGACGGTCCGGAACCGCGCGCCATTCGGTTCGTGACAGGCGGCGCAGTGGGTCTGATAGAGCGCCTTGCCCTGTCGCATCTCCGCTTCATCGACGTGATAGGGATCGCCCGCGGCGCGCGTCGCGGAGAACGGCGAGGGCGGCGGCTTCTGCAGGCGGATAAAATCGATGATCGCGTCAAGCCTGCGCTTGACGACCGTGTAGCCCTGATAGTCCATCCCGTCGCCGATGGCGCCGGCGATCGCGGTTTCTCGCAGGTTGGAATTGAGGCCGTCCCAGTGCAGGGAGTATTGGCGGGTGGTGTCGGCCAGCACCGTGTGCAAATCCCATAGAGGCATGATGTCGGAATTTCCGATCGTGCCGTCGTCGGGCAAATGGAGATTGAAGAATTTGACGGGATTGAACGGATCGATCCGTCCCGGCCCCCAATCGGGCCGCGAATCCATCCAGGCAAAGCGGGCGGCCTGCTCCTCGAACCCCGACCGCACTGCCGGGATCAGCAGGTAGCGGTAGAGCAGCCGCTCCCATAGCGGCATGTCGTAGATCGCCGTGATGGCGGTCATCACCGTATCGCCGGTAAATCGCTCCTTGTGGCGGCCGATTTGTGTCAAAAGGCGAATGAAGCCCTGGAGATTGACCCGCGTGCCGGCGCCGGCCGGAACAAAGGTCGCGGGGTCATCGGCGTGGAGCCGATAGCTGCCCTGGTGACAGAAGGCGCAATTTGGCGCCACTCGCGGGATGACACCGACGGTCTTCTTGGAAAAGCCGACCGGCAGCTCCTCCCCCGCCACCCAGTAGAGGCCGATCGCGCCATAGCCGTCCTGGTTGCCCGGCAGGTACTCGGGAAACAGGGTCGGTAACACCCGCCAAATCCAATAGGGGAGGCCTTGCTGGGTCTCGTTGCCGATCGAGCCGTGGTCAAATACCTGCAGCGGGTCGTGGGTCACGGGCTGCGCTACCGGGCGCAGCAGCACAAACCAGGCAAACACGATCAGCACCACGATCAGCGCCAGGAAGCCGGCGAGGCATCGCCACAGGATCCCGGTCATCGGATGACGCCGGACTCGCGGTGTTGCCGTTCAAGCGTCTTGATGCGGATCAGGCAATAGAGCGTCGTTGAACCGATCAAGGCGTCGACAAACGAAATCGAGAGAAACCCGGGTGGTTGCCCGAACAAGACCACCGCGAAGAAAAAGAACGTGGCGCCAAAGGTACGCGACGGGAAGACAGCGATATAAGCGTTGGCACGGTAGCGGCCAAAGTCGACCGCGGCCGGGACATAGAACGCGGAAATGATCATCAACAATCCGGCCGACTCGCGCGCCCAGATCAATTGCTCCAGCGGGATACCAAACAGGTCCAGCATCCAGCGCGGAAAAAACAAAAGCGGGATGATGAACAGCGCGTTCAGGAAAATACCAAACCACACCAGGATCGTGTGGCGCACGATCCAGACGCTTACGGTGGTTTGCGGGGAGGTGTTCATAGCGTTTTCATGTACTCCACGATGGCATCCTTATCGGCGGCGGGCAGTTCGGTTCCGTAGCTCTTCCCCTCATGCCCCCCGTTGCCGTTGCCGGGAACGGATGTGTCGTACAGAAAGAGGTCTTCGCGGGCCGATCCGAAGCCGTCACTCCGATAGCCGACCCTGCCGGTGTCGAGGATGTCGCTGCCGCGATACCACTTCTTGGGGCGCGCCTTGGCCGGTTCGAGCAGCGACTCGGCCGGTTCGAGCAGGTCGCGCAGGGTCGGCACGGAGCCGTTGTGCAAGTATGGCGAGCGCGCCCAGATGCCGTCGAGCGGCTGGTTGGCGTAGCCGGCGGTCTTGCGGAAATGGGTAAAGCGCCAGGGATAGCCGGCGTAGAGCGTGTTCTGCGCAGCCGAAAAGTTTTGGGTATAGGAGGCCCACCGGTCACGGTCAGTGCCGATCCGCTCCAGATTCTCGACCTGGCCCAGGCGAGGGAAGCGATTGGTGTCGTAGTCGTACTGCCCCGACGCGATCTTCATGCCGTGGCAGCCGGCGCAATATTCCGCGAAAAGCTGATGGCCGCGCTCGACCTTCGATCCGTCGATCGCCGCGGGCACGGGGAACGGCGGTGCCGGAAGGTCCCATATCCAGCGCCGAACCCGGTGGATCGCCGCGATATCGACGGTCACCGGCGTTACCCCGGCGCCGAGGGCTGCGCTTAGATTGCGCTCGTCCACCGAGGTGTTGTTGCCGTCCCAGTGCAGGTGCATTCCCTCGCGCGGGCGCTGTCGCCAGATCGCGGGAAAGTCCGAGGAGCCGTTCAGTTCGGTGTCGCTAACATGCGCGGCGTCCATCGGAAAATTGAACTGGATCGCCTTGTAGGGATTGAAGGTATCGACGCGGCCGGGGCCCCAATCAGCCTGGCGATGGATCAAGGAAACCTGCGTTGACAGCTTCTGCAAAGCCGCCTGAACGCGGGGAAAAACGACATAGCGGTAAATCAAGCGATCGACAAAATTGAGGTTGCCGCCGACCGCCGGGCTGTTGATCGTCTCGATCAGATTGTCGGCGGTGAATCTCGGGTCGCTGGCGACTTTCAGAAAGAATTTCAGCAGATCGAACAGCCGCAAATTGTTCGAGGGCGCTCCATAGATGATGGTGGGCTGATCGGTCAGGCTGACCCGGTAGGTGCCGGCATGGCACACCGCGCAGTTGAGCCAGACCCGCTCGACGCCGGAAACGATCCGCCTCGACATGCCGACCGGCAGCTCGGATTGCTCGCTCTCATAGAGCATCCCGAACCGGCGGTAACCGGTCGGCCCAAGTTCGTCACGGAACATGACCGGCAGCGCCTTGAAGACCAGGATGGGGAACCCATTCGCCGGTTCGCTGCCGATCGAGCCGTATTTGAAATGATCTAGATCATCCTGATAGGCGACGACGTACTGGTTGACGAAAATCAGGTAGTACAGAGCCGCCAGTATCAAAATCAGAACAATTACAAAGCGACTCCAGCGTTTGCGAGCAAGGACGCGCTCTACAGGTGTTGGAGGATTGTAGTTCATGATGAACGCCTCCTCTCTGCCTTGTCATCTCGTCTCACCGGAACAAAGTTGGCTTATAGACCGACATTACGCATTTGATCAGCGCGTCCCATTTTTCTTCGAAGGTGTCGCCGTCGTAACGGGATACTTCGTAGCATCCGAGCGGATTGGCCAAGTCATTAAGCAGGCATTTGTTGCAGTAGGTGCATTCCTTTTGCTTGATGGGCCCGTTGGCGGTGCGCAGAATCTGCGGCAGATCGTTGTTGGCGAGCAGCGGCCGCGCCATGGTGACGGCATCGCACGAGCCGTCCCGGATCACACCGGCGATATTGGCGGCGTGCTGAAAGCCACCGGTGCACAGGAACTTGATGCTCGGGTCGATTTTGGTGATTTCGCTGCGCAGGTATTTGGAATATTCGGCATTGATGCCTTCGATGATCTTGCCGCGCCGGAAACGCCACAACCATTGAAACAGCTTCCCGCCGATCGGGCTGTTGAAGATCCTGTAATTAAAGCCGGTCCGTACCCCCGAGGAGAGCATGCCGCCGTACCAGCGCACCAGGTTCTGGGTCGAGATGTCGCCTGGCGGATTGCGCGGATGCGGAAAAGTCGACCCGCTGGAAACGTGAAAAGAATCCACCCCTTTTCCGTCATCCAGCAGCATCTTGCAGATGATCAGGGTATCCTCGAGGGTATTCCCCTTCTTCTTCCAGGGATAAAGCCAGTTGTTGTGATCGACGCCGTTGATCTTCATCTGGAGATGAAAATCCGGCCCGACCTCGCGGCGGATGGCGCGCACGATTTCCAGCGCGAAGCGCGCTCTGTTTTCGACGGGGCCGCCGTAATCGTCGGTGCGGTCGTTGATCCCCGAGCTCAAAAATTGCGTGATCAGATAGCCGTTTGCGCCATGCAGCTCGACCCCGTCGAGCCCGGCCTCCCTGGCGCGGCGCGCGCCCTGGGCGAACTGCTCGACGACCTCGTGGATTTCCGGCACGGTCATGGACTGGGCCAGTATTCCGTGGAAGAAATCCGTCTGGTTGGTCGAGCTCAGGGCTCTTTTAAATAAGTTCTCGACCCCGCCCATGTCTTGCTGCCGCCCGGAGTGGCTGAGCTGCATGATGAAGCGGCAGTCATAGCCATGGACGCGCTTGCCGACTTCGCGCCAGAACGGGATTTTGTCGTCATCGTCGATCATGGCGTATCGGATCAAAATCCGTCCGCGCACCGCGACCGGGGTGTAGGAGGAAATGATGCAGCCAACGCCGCCTTTGGCGAATTTTTCCTCCCAGTTCAGTCGCGTGTTGCCGCCGTACCCATTGTATTCGTCAAACATTCCCGACAAATTTGATCTAAATAATCGGTTTTTGGTTTCCAGATAACGAAATTTTAACGGTGAAAAGATCAGCGATGCGTTATCCTCATGAAGGAACGTTCCATCCATGGTCTGCGGCATGTCTACTCCCTGGGTGAGAGCGTCGATTCTAGTCTAGTCGATCTTCAAACCATGTGAGGTAGCCCTTATGGCGTAAGCTAAGCACAATCAGGCAGCCTAAACAACCAGTGCGTGCGTACGAAGCGAACAGCAAAGCGATTGAGCAAGGCCGGCGCGCCAACCTATAGTGTGTCCCGTGGGCGCGACTTATCAACCTGGGAGGCGTCGGTGGCCACGGTTCGAATAAGCTTCGACGGTGGTGATGTTCCCATCGTCACCGGTGAATTGCCCGCCGACGATCAAACCCCGATCGCCGATCCGACACGCACCGAATTCACGACCAATCACCCGTTCATCGTCGTCGAAGGTCTGTATTGCTTTGGCCTGGAAACGGCGCAGCCATATAGCCCGCTGTGGCAGGTGGTCCAGGCCGTGGATGGTGAAGAGACCGACATCGCCTTCCGGAAACTGCCGTGAAGGCGAGCGCCGCTGGCCTCATCGCCGGCTTCTGCCTCTTGCTGCCGATCGGCTGCGGCACTCAGCCGACCGATTATCCGCTCGCCGTCGGAGAGGCGAATCCGCCGGCGCGGGTGGTCGAGGCAACCCCGGATCATCCGCTCGTGGTGCTGGCGATTTCCGGCGGCGGCTCGCGCGCGGCGGCGCTCGGCGCGGCGATCGTCAAGCGGCTGAACAATCTGCATTACGCCGCCGGCGGCGCGACGCGTTCGCTGGCGAGCGACATCGCCGTCGTCTCGTCGGTGTCGGGCGGCAGCGTCTACGCCGCCGATCTGGGCCTCAACGGCCCGGCTCATGCGGCTGCGTTCATGGACCGCATCCAGAACTATGACGGCATCGGCTGGCTTGAGGATAAGGCACTAAACCCCGCCACCTGGGTCGCACTGCAGCTCGAAAACAAGACCCGTGTCGAACTGCTGCAGGAGATGATCG
>WNFO01065560.1_pt1 | contig 10428 bp, 5 predicted proteins | sample 5400251 | NCBI WGS metagenome assembly WNFO01 (sample SAMN13153354, study PRJNA577476) | soil metagenome | isolation source: 100 cm saprolite under Madrone tree | place: USA:California | collected 2016-06-14 | reverse complement strand
GAAACCGAAGGACGCAGCACGTGATCGCCTGGAAGAGCAAGCATCCCGCGACTGACGGATCGTCGGCAGAGAAAGAAGAAGAAAAAGATAACGCAGAGGCGCGGAACCCTCAGAGGAATAGCAGAGAAGAACGCATTCGCGAGCTGCTGGAGACAGAGCGCGGGCCGTTGCCGATGCCGCAGCTTCTAAAGCTGGCGCAGGTGACCCGTGCAGTGATCGAGCGAATGCTGCGCGACGGCATGCTCGAGAGTTGGGAAGAGCCGATCGATCCGGCGGAGGATCCGTTCGATGCAGGGTACACGCCTCCCGCGCACGAATTGAATGCAGAGCAGGAGAGCGCGCTAAAGATGATACGCGCGCGATTTGAGTTGGGCGAATTCGGCGTGCAGTTACTCCACGGCGTGACGGGCAGCGGGAAGACGGAAGTGTATTTGCGCGCGGTGCAGGAAACGCTGGCGCGCGGAAAAACTGCCCTCGTGTTGGTGCCGGAAATCGCACTGACACTGTGGATCGGCCGGCAGTGCCGGTCGTGGTTTGGCGCGCGCTTCGAGGGCGTGGCGGTGCTGCATTCGGCGCTGAGCGACGTGGAACGCGCCCGCGAATGGTGGCGAGTGCGGAATGGCGAGGCGCGCGTCGTGGTGGGGACGCGGTCCGCGGTGTTTGCGCCGCTGGAAAATGTCGGGCTCATTATCGTCGATGAAGAACAGGAAAACAGTTTCAAGCAAGAAGAGACTCCGCGCTATCACGGGCGCGACGTGGCGATCGTGCGCGCGAAGATGGAAGGCGCAGCGGCGCTGCTGGGCTCGGCGACGCCTTCGATGGAAACGTATCACCACGCACGCGAAGGAAAGTACGAATTGCTGACGCTGGCTTCGCGTGTCGCGGACCGGGCGCTCGCAAGCGTGGAGATCGTGGATCTGCGCGAGGATTTTCAGCAGACGCACCAGACCAGTCCGATTTCCGCGGCGCTGCATGCAGGAATTCAGGAATGCCTGGCGAACGGCACGCAAGCGCTGGTGTTGATCAACCGCCGCGGATATTCGTGGTCGGTGCTTTGCCGGAGCTGCGGCGCGTCCGTGCAGTGCGTAAACTGCAGCATTTCGATGACGCATCACAAGCAGCGCAACCGGCTGGAATGTCATTACTGCGGATCGATTCAGCAGATTCCTAAAGTTTGTCCGAAGTGCCAGTCGAAGTACGTTTATTTTTTCGGAGAAGGCTCCGAGCATCTGGAAGAAAGGCTGCGCAAGGAATTTCCCGGCGCGCGCATCGCCCGGCTGGACCGGGACACGGCGCGGACCAAGCGGCAGTATCAGGAGACGCTCGGTGCATTCGCAGGCGGGGCGCTGGACATTCTCGTTGGCACACAAATGCTGGCGAAGGGACACGACTTTCAGCGGGTGACGCTGGTTGGCGTGGTTTCCGCGGATTCGTCTCTGAGCCTGCCGGATTTTCGCGCTGCGGAGCGAACGTTTCAGTTGCTGACGCAAGTGGCGGGGCGCGCGGGGCGCGGCGAGTTGAAAGGACGCGTGCTGATTCAGACATTTTATCCCGAACACTACGCGATTCAAGATGCCGTAAAGCAGGACTACAGCGCGTTCTTCGAGCGCGAATTGCACTTCCGAAGGATGATGGCGTATCCGCCGTACACTTCGCTGGCCAACGTAATCGTGCGTGATGTGAGCCTGGAAAAGACGATCCGCTGGTCGCGGCAGCTTTCGGAATATTTTTCGCCGCATGATGGCGAACGCGTTCGGATCCTGGGGCCGGCAACGGCGCCACTGGCGCGGTTGAAAAAAGAACACCGGTTTCAATTCCTCTTGAAATCTCCGAGGCGCTCAGTGCTCACGAAGTTGCTGAGTGGCGCGCTGACGTATTGCGAGGCGAAAGAGATTCCACAGACTGCGGTGCTGGTGGATATGGACCCGCTAAGCTTGTTGTAGGCAAGGGCCTCGATAGCGGGTCTCGAGGCCACTTGAGGTTAAGCACCTCAGGATACCCCCACCCCCATCATTTTGTATGAATATCAAAACAAACGTCTTACAAAATTTGCAATCCGTAACTGATTGATTCTAAAGGGTCGAAGATGCGCCAATGCACGCTAGGCAAGAGAGTGCGCAGCCATGAAAAAGACGACTTAACCTCAAGATTAGAGCGAAAGTTGGAAACTTGGATGTTTAAGAGTCAGGCAATCAGAAGTGATACAGTCCTGCCTTCGACGCTGTGTGCGAGAGCGTATTTTTCGCGTATTCGTGTCATTGGCGGGGAACGTTTGCCGCGCGGCGGGCCGGTTGTTTATGTGGGACTTCACCGGAACGGGGCGGTGGATGGATTTATTTACAAGTCGATTTTCCGGCAGGCGGTCTTTCTGATTGCGGCGCAACTGCAGAAAAATCTTTTTTCCAGAATGTTTTTCACGGGAATCCCAGTGGTGCGCGATAAGGACTCGGGCGACCGGGGAATGAATGCCGAAGCGATGGACCGTTGCCAAGAGCTTCTTGGCAAGGGCGGCGAGCTGTTTATCTTTCCGGAAGGAACCAGCTCGCTGGGGCCGCGGCATCTGCCGTTCAAGAGTGGGGCGGCACGGATTGCGGTGGCCGCGTGGCAAGCGGGGTATCCCGTGAAGATCGTGCCGATGGGAATCACTTACAATGCGCCGGCCACATTTCGGAGTTCGGTGGAAGTGATTGTGGGCGAGCCTATGGGTCCGGAGAGTCTCGCAAAGCTGCCGATAGAAGAGGAAGTTGCGGAAGCGAAGCGAATTGTCACGGACAGGCTGGAGAAAGCGGGAGTCAATGTCGAGTCCGCAGAATATCTGACCGAGATCAGCATGATGGCGTCGATGGCTGCGTCCGCAGGGAGTTTTTTTGAAACTCTCAAATTCTGCGAGAAGGGAATTCCGGAGAAGCTGCAGGCACCATGGCGAAAGTTGCATGGCGAACTGCAATCGAGCGAACTTTTGCGAAGCGAAGCGGCGGCGACGTTTTCGTCAGTTTCGCCTTGGATTTCGCTTGCGGGAGGGATTCTTCTCTCGCCGCTGGTGGCAGCAACGGCGCTTGTGAATTGTTTGCCGCTCTGGGGAGCTTTTTGGGCGGGGAAGAAATTTCCGGATGGGCGAAACGTAATAACGTTGTGGCGCATTCTTGTTGGAGTCCCCTTGTTCCTCTTTTGGTTCGTGGCGGTCTGCCTGGGATTAGTGTTGGCTGAAAGAAATCTGTGGATTTTATTCTTTTTGCTGCTGACAGGAATGGGATGGCTCGCCTACCAGCCCGCCCGGCAACTGCTCGTATCAGGATGGAATGGGATCCGGTTTCCGGGCTTGCGGCGCAAATATCTAGAGTTTCAAAGAGTTCTGTTCGAGGAAATGCGGAACCATGGACTCTAAGGCCTTCCGGTTGCTAACACATGAAGTGTTTTTCCAAGCGTTTCTGATCATCACCTGGGTGCGGTTGGTCTGGTCATCGGGATTTATGAATTTTGCGGCACTCGCTTATTTAGGCGCGGTGCTTCTTGCGGTGGCGCTGATCGTTTTGAGCGCGTGGACGAAGGGGCAACTGGGCTGGCGTCTGCGGCTGCTGTACTACCCGCTTGCAATGAACGTGGCGTATATGCGAATGGCGCCGGTGGTCGAGAAGATTCATCGCGGCCCACTGTACGATGCGTTGCTGCGATCCATCGACGCGCGGTTGATTGGCCAAAACTTAAGCCTGCGGCTGGATAGCGTAAGCCGGGTGCTCTTCACGGAGCCGCTGAGCTTCTGCTACATGCTGTTCGTTCCGTATCTGACGCTGAGCATGCTTTCGTATTTTTGCGGGCCGCTGCCGCTGCTGAAGCGTTTTTACCTGGGGCTTTTCAGTATCTACGGTATCGGGTTTCTTGGGTATACGTTTGTGCCTGCCGCGGGGCCGTATATTGCCATGACCTCGGAATTTCATGGACCGCTGGCGGGAGGGCTCTTCACGCGGTTGAATGCGGCCATGGTCAGCTATGGCAGCAATCATATCGATGTCTTTCCGAGCCTGCATTGCGCGATCTCGTCGTACATGCTTTTTTTCGACCGCTGGTACAAGCGCTGGCGGTTTCGAGCCTATGCAGCTCCGTGCGTGGGGCTTTGGATTTCGACCATCTATCTGCGGTATCACTACTTCATTGACGTGATTGTGGGATTTGCGCTGGCGGGATTCGCGCTGTGGCTGGCGAGGAGTTCGCGGATTGAGGAAGAAAACTGATGGAGTACATTCTCCAGTGGCGCGACAGCGGAGCAACACAAATTCCCGAGAGCGGCGGGAAGGGCGCCAACCTGGCGCGGCTGACGCAGGCGGGATTCGCGGTGCCACCCGGATTCGTGATTCGCGCGCGCGCCTACCGCGATTACACCGCGGGCTGCGCCGGGCTTTCAGGGCGAATTGCATCTCTCCCGTTTGATGATGCCGCCGGGCTGCGGACCAAGAGCCAGGAGCTTCGCGAGGAACTCACAGCCATCGAGCTGCCGGCGGCATTGCAAGAAGAAGTGCGGGCGGCGCTCCGCGCGTACCCTGCATTGCAGGCATTTTCGGTGCGGTCTTCCTCGACACTCGAGGATCTGGCGCTTGCGGCCTTTGCCGGCCAACACGAAACGTTTCTGAATTGTTCGGGCGCGGAACGAATTCTGGCGTCCATCAAATCGTGCTACTTGTCGCTGTGGTCGGAGCGTGCGATTGCGTATCGCCATCAGCAAAAATTCGATCATCTTCAAGCGGCGATGGCAGTGGTGGTGCAAACGATGGTGCAGTGCGACGCCGGGGGAGTGGCGTTCAGCGTAAATCCGGTGAGTGGAGACCTGAAACAGGTTTTGATCAACGCGAACTACGGTTTAGGCGAGTCGGTAGCCAGTGGAGAAGGACAGATCGATCAGTTTGCCGTGGAGAAGTCGTCGGGGAGAGTCGCCGAGAAAAGGGTTGGCGCAAAAACGCATAAGGTTGTCGGAACGCCTGAAGGCACCGAGGAAGTCGCGCTGGCTCCCGATGAGGCCAGCTCGAGTTGCCTGACGGACGGCCAGATCGCGGCGGTGGCCAAGCTGGCGCAGGAGGCGGAGAATCACTACCAGTTTCCGCAAGACATCGAGTGGGGATTCGCGGGCGGTCAACTGTTCATCCTGCAATCGCGGCCCATCACGGCAATTCCACCGCGCTGGACGCGCGACGAATCCGCCGAGCGTTTTCCTGACACCATCACTCCGTTAACCTGGGATTTTGTGGACGATGGCTTCCACCAATCGCTGAGTTTTTCTCTACGCTTGATGGGCTTCCCGCCGTTCAATGGCAAGTGGTTCGGGATACACGGGAATTATGTTTACGGGAATCAGAATGCGGTGGAATTGTACTTGAAGCGCGCGCCGCTCAAGCTGGAGTCCATCGCGCAGGTGGAAGCGATGCTCCCGCGCGTAGGAGAGACGAAGTACAGCGACTGGGCGCGGAATACTTCCGGCCGAACATTGCGATTTCCATCACGCAGGTGTTGTTGCACCGGCTGCTGCTGCAACTGCTGGTTTTGACCGTCGGCAAGGAGGATGCGCCGCGGCTGTATGACGGGTTGCTAGCGTACTGCGAAACGAAAACCGGGATCATCAATGGAGAGCTCTTTGAGCTCAGCCGGCTGGTGAAAGGGAATCCGGAACTTACGAAACTTTTTTCGTCCCAGGATTCGCGCAGTCTTTACGAGAAGAAACTTCTCGCGGGGTATCCGGAGTTCCACCGGGGATTTGAAAAGTTTCTGAAGGATCATGGGCACCGGGAAGTGGAATTCGATGCCTATCAGCCGACCTGGCTGGAGGTGCCGTGGGTCGTTTTAGACCACATTCGACTCATCCTGCAAGCGGCGACGCCGCAGACACCCCTCGAAAAAGAGCGCGAATTGCGGCGGCGGATGCAACAGGCGGAATTGGAGCTGTTCCATCGAATTCCAGAGAAATTGCAGTTCTTCTTCCATGAAATCATCCGGCTGGCGCGTTCTTATACCAGCCTCGATGACCTGGAGCACTACCAGACCACGCGATTGACCTTGCCGTTCCGCAAGGGGGTGCGCGAAATGGGGCGGCGGCTGTATGTGCGCAGGGTGGTGCAAGAGCCGATGGACGTTTTTTTCGCTCATGTGAAGGATTTGGATGAAGCAGTTGCGACGGACGACGACGAGGTCTGGCGGGTTCTGGCAGGGAAGATCCGGGAAGAAAAACAAGCGTACTTACGGGCGCGGGAACGGGCTCCGGAATGGATCCTGGGCGCAACCGCTGCTGTACCCGTTGCGGGTCAACTGTTATCGGGACTCCCCGGCAGTCCGGGAGAGGCGGAAGGCCCGGTATTCCTGGTGCATGGCATGGAAGATTTCATGGGATTCCCCAAGGGGGCAGTGCTCGTAGCGCGCACGACGAACCCTACCTGGACCCCGTTGTTCTATTCGGCCGTCGCGGTGGTCGCGGAAAGCGGGGGACCGCTATCGCATGGAGCCGTGACGGCGCGGGAAATGCAAATTCCGGCGGTCATGTCCGTGCGCGACTGCATGGCGGTCCTAAAGAATGGGGACCGCGTGCGCGTGGATGGGTCGAACGGGCGGATTCATCTTCTGTAGACAAATCTCAAAGACAAATCTCAACTCTCAGAATTTGGGCCGCGGCGCAGAAGACTCGGGACGCAGAGGTTGCGAATCTCAAAGTGATTCAAGATGGGGCAGAGTGTCGCGGGGTGAGACAGTTTCCCGGAAGCAGCGATTTGTAATTGCGATTCAGGGGCTAGTGCCTAGATGGATACGAAACTGAGGTAGGTGAGGAAAAGTTTGGGGAGAGCAGTATTGAAAGGAAAGAAGATGGCGGCGCGGCGGCTTGGCGAAGATAGTTGGAACAGCCTGCAACCAGAGCCGGAACGACGTAGCGAGCACTTTGGCATTTGCGGTGCACGAATCTGGGCATTGGTCCGCGCACGCGACGGTTGGTTTCCAGGGGGAATGGTGCAAAGCGGCGCTAGCGAGACCACAACCTCAGCCCGAAGATGACTGTAGGAAGTGGCGGTTCGCGGCCGTGTGGATGGACTCCCCCAACCGCCAAATCTCCCGAGGAAATGGCTCGAAAGTGCGCAGCAGGTCGAGATGCTGTGCAAATTGCAAAACGCAAAGAACTGGTGTCTAAAAGCTGTATTCCTTCCAACGCTCTTCCTTAATATCACTGCGATCATCTGGACGCCCATGGCGATGGCGCAAGTCCCCGACCCCGAGCAGAAGGACGGGACGATTTCCGGCACCGTGCTGCTGAAAGCGGGCAACCGGCCAGCGAGCCAGGTGGCCGTCAAACTGAAATCGCATGCCGCCGGGATATTCCGGAGCGTATTGACGGACCAAGCCGGCTACCAGCCAGCAGAAACGAGCGCCGAGCTTGATGGGCCTTCCTCGAAGCTAGTGCTTTACCTGAACTCTTCCAGCCCGGCGCAAGCCGCGAGGAGCAGTGAGACGGTTTCGGCCCGTGAGCTGAAGATTCCGTGGAAGGCGCGGAGCGAATATGAAAGAGGATTGCTGAGCCTGGCAAAAAAGGATCGCGCTGAGAGCCTGAGCCACTTCACGAAGGCTGCCCAGACGTTCCCAGAATTCTACGAGGCCTACTATCAAATCGGGGTTGTGGAGACGAGCCTCCGCCGGCTTGATGAAGCGATGCAAGCTTTTCAGAAATCCATTGATTTGAGCGGGGGGAAGTACGGTTGGGCGGAAATTGGAATCGGCTACCTTCTTTACCTCGAGGGAAAACCAGAGGAAGCAGTAACGATCATCCGCAGAGGGTTGGAAAAGGAAGAAAGCTCAGCCGAAGCTTACTTCATCCTTGGGATGGCGCTGCTGCGGCTCAACCGACTGGACGACGCCGAAAAGAGTGCGCGGGAAGCGCTGCTGCGCAACCCTAACTATGCCGAGGCGTATCTTGTGCTGTCGGATGCTTACGGACGCAGACATGAGTATGGCGCGCAAGTGCAAGGTTTGGATGCCTATCTGAAACTTGAGCCAAAGGGCGCAGAGAGCGAACGGGTCCGAGAAGCGCGCGAGACAGTTCTGAAGATTCAGGCCAGGCTCCAACCCCAAGACTGATTCTGCCGGGGCAAGAAGGTTCGTCCTCCAGAAGGACTCCCAAAGAGGCTTCTTGGCAAGAGATGGTGCGGCCCGGCGCAACGGGCATTCCTACAAGGCAAGATGAAGGCTCTGCGGGCTCACCGATTAGAGTTATTCCGTGCGCAAGGTGGTGGCGGGATCGACTCGGGCGGCACGCGATGCGGGAATCCAGCAAGCGATCGCGGACACACCCAGCAACATGACGATTACGCCGAGATAGGTGAGAGGGTCGAGCCGCGAGATGCCGAACAGCATCGCGGCGATGGCCTGACTTGCGGCAACCGCGCCGGCCAGTCCGATGGCAACGCCGACAGCGGTAAGGGTTATCCCCTGGCGAAGCACCATGGCGAGAATGCTGGCGGGGGTGGCACCTAGGGCCGAGCGCACGCCAATCTCGCGGGTGCGCTCCGTTACGTTGCCGGAGAGTACCCCGTAAATGCCGGCGGCTGCCAGCACAAGCGCGGCGAGGGCGAACGCCTCGAATATAACGAGCGCAAAGCGTCGCTCCGCAGCGGAGGCGGCCAGCAAATCGTCCATGGTTGCAGCGCGGACAATGGGCTGGTCCTTGTCCACCGACCAAATTGCGTTTCTGATAGCGGGAGCAAGTGCGGCAGCGTCACCACGGACACGGACCACAAGGGATTGCACACTGTCCACCCAGGCCCAGTGAGTGGTGGTGATGTACACGGCGTCGGATTCGCTCACCGCCAGAGACATCTGCTTCACGTCGCCGACCACACCGACGATGGTGTACCAGGGTCGGTCCGCGCTGCCAATGTCGGGGCCCATGCGAAGGCGTTGGCCAATGGGGTCGCGGCCTGGAAACTTACGCTTCGCTAAGGATTCGCTGATCAACACGGCCACCGAGGCGCCAGCCATGTCGTGCTGGTCGAGCATGCGGCCGCGACGGAGAGGGATGCCCATCTCCTCGCAATAGCCAGGGGTGACCGCATAACGAAAAGCGGCGTCAGCTGCGATGGAATTGTTGTCACCCTCGAACTCGACGCCGTAGACGTCGGTGTCGCCGCTCAGCGGCAGCAGGGTGGTAAACGCTGCGGATTTGACTCCGGGAACCTGGAGTACAACCTCAAGAGCTTGATCCAAGAATCGAAATCGGACGCTGTCGTCGTCGAAGCGGTGACCGGTTTCCTGCACCTCCATGGTGAGCAGATGGGAGGGGTCGAACCCCGGAGGGACCCCGAATAGGCGCTCGATGCTGCGCAACAACAAGCCCGCGCTCACGAGAAGTACGAGGGCGAGCGCGACCTCCGAGACGACGAGCGCACGACGCGTCCATTGGTGACCTCCTGCGGTGCGCCGAGAGCTTTGCTGCAATCCACAATGTGGGTCCGTACGCGAAGCGTGGAGCGCGGGAATCAGCCCTACGACAAGGCCGACTAGCGTAGCAGTGATAAATGCGAATGCGAATACAGCGCCGTCGATGCGAATTGCCCCCACTCGCGGCAACCCCGGTGGGCTGAGCGCCACCAACGCACGCACACCGAACTCCGCTACTACCATCGCGAGAGCGCCGCCGAGCGTGGAGAGCAGCAGAGTCTCGGTGAGCAGTTGCCGGAGCATGCGCATTCGTCCGGCGCCAAGCGCGGCGCGCACCGCGAATTCGCCGCGCCGTTGCGCGTTGCGAGCAAGAAGCAGATTGGTTACGTTCACGCAGGCGATCAGGAGCACGAGGGTTACGGCGGCAAGAGCGGCAAGAAGCGCAGGCCGAACGTCTGCGGTAACGTCGTGCTGGAGCGAATTCACGATCAAACCCTGCTCGAGGGACGCCCATGGCGGCCTGGGGAACTCCTTCACCGGGCTATGAGCTATGGTGGCGAACTCCCCTTTGGCTTGCTCCCCGGTGATGCCTGGACGAAGCCGCGCTACCATGCGCAAGTGATGACCCCACTCCCTAGTCTGGACGGAAATAATATTGCGAGTGTCGTACTGTAAAGGTGACCAAAGCTCGGCTGAGGGAGCCAGGACATTCTCGAATGTGCGCGGCATCACTCCGATGACGGTGTAAAGATTATCGTCAAGCGTGATCTGACGTCCGACAATCGTTCTGTCGCCGCTGAAGCGCCGCTTCCACAATGTGTCGCTGAGGATCACAATCCGAGGACCGTTAAGGAGGTCGTCGGAAGGATCGAAGTCCCTGCCCACGGCGGGCGATTCGCCGAGCACATGAAAGTACTCTGCGCTGACGCGCTGCCCGTCGAGGCGGTCCGGCTGGTCAGCTCCGGTCATGGTCGGCTGCCACGGTTTCATTACAGCCATCGCCTGGAACGAGCGACTTCGTTCCGAGAGTTC
>WNFO01016590.1_pt1 | contig 10429 bp, 7 predicted proteins | sample 5400251 | NCBI WGS metagenome assembly WNFO01 (sample SAMN13153354, study PRJNA577476) | soil metagenome | isolation source: 100 cm saprolite under Madrone tree | place: USA:California | collected 2016-06-14 | reverse complement strand
CCTAAGGAGAAAAACAGATGCCAGCACAAGCAAACGCGAATGTCATCGCGTTGCAGCTCGAGAAGGTGCGCGACAAAGTGCCCCTGCTCTACGAGCGCGACGACATTCTGCTCACCATGATCCAGCAGCGCGGCGACGTCGAGAAAGTTTCCAGCCGCAACATGCGCCTGCCGTTGCAGGTCAACCCGGGAGGCAAAGCCGGCTCGTACAACGCGGACGGCGGCGACCTCGGGCGCGGTTCCGGCACGGCCTATGACGTCGCGCAGGTTTCGCCGATTTTCTTCCGCTTCGCCATTGAAATCACGAAGCTGGTCGAATACGCCACCACCGGCCGCGAGCGCGCCATCGAAAACGCCGCCAAGCGCGAAGTGGCCAACGGCATGAAACAGTTTCGCGCGTTTCTGGACAAGCTGATGCAGACCGCCGGTAACGGCGTGCTCGGCACCATCAACTCCATCGCCAGCACCACCTTCACCATGGCCGTGCCCAGCGGCGCCGCGCTCGTCTACGTCGGCCAGACCGTGCAGGTTTACGACACCACGCTCGCCACCAACCGCGGCACCTGCAACGTCACCGCCGCCGATCCCATCAACGCGCAGACCATCACGGTCGACGTCGTCCCCGGCGGCACCGTCGCCACCGACGTGCTCGTCCACGACGGCCTCAGCGGCGCGCAGCCCGTCTCGCTCTTCGGCGTCAAGTACCACCAGAACGCCGCGACCACCGGCACCTGGCTCAACCTCAACCGCGCCACCTATCCGGTGCAGTTGCAGACCCCGCGCGTCAACGCCGGCAACGCCGCGCTCACGCCCTCCAACGTGCGCCTGGCCATCAACAAGGTCCGCAAATCGTTGGGCATCAACCACGTCGCCAAGCTCATCGCCTACATGGCCGTTGAGCAAGAGCACGCGTGGGAGAATCTCGGCATCACCGTCAGCCAGATCATCAAGGAAGGCGGCAGCAGCGACGGCAACGATTTGGATCTGCTCTTCAGCGGACGCAAAACGATGAGCGGGATCCCGATCAAGTCCAGCGTGAATGCCGACCAGACGCGCGTCGATTTCCTCGACCTCTCGCATTGGGGCCGCGCCGTGCTGAAGGACATCGACTTCTACGAAGTCAATGGCAACACGGTGTTCCCGATCTACGGCGCCAGCGGCGGCCTCGCCGCGTCTTACATCTTTTACTTTGATACGGCCTTTCAAATTTGGGACGACAGTCCCAGAACTGGCGCTTTCATAGATACGCTGGCTCGCCCGAGCGGCTACTAGAAAGCGCCGGCGTCCTCCTCGTAGGGGCGCAGCATGCTGCGCCCCTACTACCGAGGTTTCAACCCTCTAGTATTTTTGTTTTTGCGAGCAAATGCGAAGAGCGCTTATCGGTGGAACACTGCTCTTGCTCAGTGGAGCGATTGCTGCGCGCGGCCTGCCTGCCGCGGCAGGCAAGACGGAATCGCTGCTCTTCGTGTTTCTTCGTGTGGACCGCGAGCAGGACGTCGCCATTCTCCGCCCGATGATTGCGCCGAACATCGGTGTGCAGCTCGATTCCGGGCCGCGTCAGCTCGCTCCCGGCACGGTACTCACTTGCAAGATGGTCGCGCGCGAACACGACGCCATTGTCGAAGGCCAGGTCGGCAAGGTCAGCGAGATGGTGCTGAGCTGCAGCGAACACAAATTCGTAGTCAAGACGCTCGACTTCTCGCCGCAAAAAAGGTGACCCGTGGCACAGCCATTCTTGGCTGTGCACGGTGTAAGAAGTTGTCGGGGACTGAGACTGCACAATTCTTCGCCGCCAAGGCTAAACAAGCGTTCCTGTGTTAGTTACCGAGTGCCATGATCTCCGTTCTTCGCGAAACGCACGACACTCCGGAGACCGTCGCGCGCAGCCTCGAACTCGCGGGCGGAATCAATCGCTTTCGCGAACCGAACTATCGCGCCGTGTGGGGCTGGAATCGCCTGGCGTGGATCGGCGGAAAATTCGCAGAGCGCGATCCCGCAACAGGATCATTGCTCCGCGAAGTCATCGAGCTGCGCCAAGAACCGAAATATCCCGCGGTAAATCGCTGGCACATCGAAAAGTGGTTGCCGCCGGAAACCTACGGCTCGCCGCGCGCATGGTGGGCGCAAACCATCGAAATCGAGGCCGGCCGCAGCATCCCGGCTCTCGGACCGTATCCAGCGCTCGGCGAATACGAGCATTGCTTCACGCTCGAGGGCCCGCGCGGCGAGTTCGTGCAGCTCACGCCCACGGTGGCCGAGCACATCGCCCGCGCCATCGAGCGGTCGCGCCACCACCCGCGCTCGGCAGGGAAGCGCGCTCTCTACGATCGTGAGCATCGCCAAGAGCGCGCCTACGAAGCCTGGGCCTACGACCTGCTCGACGACGCCGTCCCCGCATTTCACAGGCAGGCGTTCGTCACCGTCGTTCAAAACAACAGAGCAATGACAAACCGAGTTGAAATTTGGCTGAAGGGTTTGCTGGCCGCGGCGATTAGCGGCGCAGCCGGCGGCGTCCTCACGGGGCTCGCGGCGGTCGGCATCGATCCGCAGCATTTCAATCTGCAAACGGGAATCGGCGCGACGTTTCGCATCGGCGCTGCCGCCGCGTTGATCAACGCCGTCATCGGCGTAGCCGCGTACCTGCAGAAATCGCCACTGCCTTCCGGAGACTAGAACATGCCAGTCGTTGGATCCAGTGCGTACAACACCGCGGGGCAAATCACGTCGCTGGTACGCTCGCTGCTGAATGATTCGCAGGGAAACTTGTTCACCGACGCGGTGCTGCTGCCGTACGCGAATTCCGCGTACCGCAAGACGCAGCGCGCCCTCGGCAACGCCGGCGGCGGCGGGTTCATCCAGGACGACGTGCTGCTGGTCGTCTCGGCGGTCGCGCAGGTAGATACTTCGCTGCAAGTCTCCATCACCGATGCCACCGCGCCGCCCAATCAGCTCCCCACCGACCTGCTCGTGCCGGTGAAAATTTGGGAGCGCAGCAACGGCTCCTCCGACGATTTCGTCGAGATGGTGGACCTCTCGCAGCACGGCGGCTTGCCGTCGCGCGCGCAGGGGCTGACGCTCAGCGTATGGGAGTGGCGCGCCGACGGAATCTATTTCCTCGGCGCCACGCAAGACACGCAGATTCGCTTGCGCTACCTGAAAGCGTATCCGGACTTCACCGACGCCACGTCACCGGTGCTGGTGCGCAACGCGCAGGAAGCCATTGCGTACGCCACCGCAGCGCTGGCCGGCTGGGCTCGCGGCAGCCCGCTCGCCGAAAAATGGGATGAAGCCGCCAGCGACGCGCTCGAAGATCTGGTCGCCGCCGCAGTGCGCCGCGAGCAGCAGTCCGCCCGCCGCCGCCGGCCCTTTTCCGCCCGCAGCGGCTACACCCCGTTTTAGAAGGTCGACATCGTCGCTTGCAGAGCAAAGGCCTTTTGGAGTGCGGTAGCTTGCTACCGCTTTTCCAGTCACAGCGTCATTCAGGTGTTTCGCGGAGCCACTGAGCTTTTTCAGTGGCGCGTCAGCCTCAAGAGCGGCGGCAAGTCCGCCGCACTCCAAAACGAAATAGGAGGGAAAAATGCCCATCACCATCACGCTTTTGCCCATCTCCAGGTCTTCGCCGACAGCCAGAACGGCAACTCCGGCTATTACGTGCCCATCGCCGGCAGCGCCCTGAACAACTGGAAGCTCAAGGCCTTCAACGGCGGCGGCACAGAGGTCACCGCTGGCGCGTACCCCGCCAGCGTTACCTCTGACATCGTCCAGATCACGATCACCGCCCGCAAGCTTCTGTAGCTTTAGCTGCGTAGCCTGAGTTTGCCCTTAAAGTGGTTTCGGAACAGTGTGCGAAGGTGATCGATTTCATGGGCCGAAGAAAAGTACCTCTTAGGAATGACCATTCCTGATAGCGGGGATTGATACAGTAAAAACGATTTTCGGCTCTCTAAAATCCCGAAGAATGCATCCCATTGGCAATCGCACCTCATGAGGTCGGAATCGAAACGAACACCCTTCTCCGAGAAGGTGTATCGCCTTGTTTCGCGGAGTGTCGGCCCATACCTCATCATCAGACGAGATCGAGCAGATGAAATTAAAAGCATGCCTAGCAAAGCCATCGCCGCAATACTCGAATACAAAGTGACGTTTAAGAAGTTCTCCGACGTAAGTCCCTCGTTCGCTATCGTCGCAAACGCAAAATAGGTATACAGCAGACCAAAGAGTACCAGCGGCGGCCATGCTAAATACTTGAAGCGCGACCATTTCCAGAGCTCGTTGAGGTCACCTGCTGTGACTTGCGCGTTTACTGCAATTGTGCTGTCCGCTTCCATTGCCATGCGTGAACATTAGCACGGTAAACTGGCGCGCTGATGTGGAGAGAAGTTATCTAAATCCAAAAAGGTAATGCGATGATACGATCGAAAATCGCGTCGCGCTTCAAGCGCGCCAAAACGATGACGTTCTTGTGGGCATTGCTGACGCTGGCGCTGCATGTGTGGCCCGGCATGGTTGCGCCGGCGCAAGCGCAAGGCTCGCGCAAGGACGACATCGTCTTCAACACACGCGGCATTCCGCTGGCCGGAGCCACGATTCGCGTCTGCGCCATGCCCGCGTCCGGCCAGCCATGCTCGCCCCTCGCGCTCATCTACTCTGATTCCGCGCTCACGCAAGCGCTGACCAATCCCACCACCACCGACGGCCTCGGCAATTATTCCTTCTACGCCGCGCCGGGCAAGTACGAAATTGAAGTCTCCGGCCCGGGCATGACCACCAAGCAGCTTCCCAACGTGATCCTTCCGAACGATCCGAGCTCGCCGACCTTCAGCAGCGTCAACAGCAGCGGCGCCATCAGCGCCTTCTCGCTCAGCCTCACCGGCAATCTCACCGTGAACGGCAACACCAGCGTGGTCGGCAACCTCGCCAGTGGCACGCTCAATCTCGCGAATCAATCCACGCCGCCAGGCGCCGCAGGCAGCGGCACGGTAAATCTCTACACAAAAACCACCGACAAGCGCCTCTACTACAAAGACGACACGGGCACGGAGATCGGCCCCCTGGCCAGCGGCAGCGGCGCACAAACCAACGTGCCCAACACCTTCACCGCGCAGCAAAATTTCGATTCCAACTTCGAGGCCAAAGGCCCCAATCCCTATTTCAGCCTGGCGCGCTACGGCGGTTATGGCAGTGCAACGAATCCGCCACCCTCGACGACGGGAAGCATCAACTCCAGCAGCACGACTCTAACGCTCGCTAGCGCGCAAGACTTTGCCAACGGGCAGGGGATCGTCATCTACAAAGCCGGCGCCGCCACCACGTTGACCACGCCCGGCCAGGCCACCGTCACGCCAACCTACCTGCTGAACGGCACCACGACCTACACCTACCAACTGATCGCCGAGGATCGTCAAGGCGGGCTCACCGCAGCCGGCACCGCAGGACAAACCACCGCGGGAGCTTCCACGCTCGGCGCCAACAACATCACCTTTTCCAGTTGCGTGCGCACCAACGGCGTGGCCACGTACACCTCCAGCGTCGCGCACAATCTGCAGGCCGGCGCGCAGGTCAACATTTCCGGCTTCACCGGCGGCGTGTTCGATTCTTGCAACGGCGTCAAGACCATTGCGTCCACGACGTCGACCACCTTCACCACCAACGACGGCCAGCTACCCAACGAGACCAACACCACCGGCTCGCCGGTGGTCACCGTCATCGCTTGCAATACACTGACCTTCGCGTCCGGCAGCTTCAGCGGCGGCAACACCATTCATTACTGGATCTACCGCAACGGCGCGCTGGCCGGAGTCGCCGCGGGCATCGACCCGTGGTTCCAGGATTGCGGCAGCAACGTCAACACCGCGCCCAGCTACGTGCCGGCCACACCGCCGGGCAGCGCGCAGCCCGGATATCTCGCCACCACCATCGTCTCCGGCGCGGGTGGCACCAGCCTGACCCTGGCCAACGCAGCGGCGAGCACGGTTTCCAACGTCGCGGTTCTGCACGACAATTCCACAAACCTGAAAGCTGCGATTCAAGCCGCTTACAACGTCGGTGGCGGCGCCGTTTACATCTCCAATGGCATGGTTTACGTTCCCTTCAATGCCACACTGGATTTGACCAACGGCTTGACCAACACTTTCTCCTACAGCGTCAAAATTCATTCCAACGACGATTTCATCCTCATTAATCAGCCCTGGATTCTGCGTGGATCGATCGACATCGAAGGCGAGCCGCATCAGACCACCAGTTTTTCCTACGTTAACGGCACGCAATTTCTGGGTAACGCCAACCCCATGTTCCTGATCCCGGAGGTCAACGGTGTGAGCGGCGTGCACTTCAGCCGCGTGTTGCTCGCTGCCGGAGGCGTGCAGCAAACCGCCATCCTCACCGACAGCGGCACCGACGGCGGCGGAACGACCGGGCTCGTCCTGGACGACATCGACATTAACGGAAACAACGGTCTTGGCCGCCCGTTGGTTTTCAAGGGCGGCTTCGACTATTTCATAAATCGCGGGAATTGCCAGAACGGGGCCGCCAGCTTTAGCGCTTCGGCCTGCCTGCAGCTCACCAACGCCAGCGCGGCGGTGACCACCAGCAATAACGCGCAAGTTCCCGGCCGCCTCAAAGTGAACGGCTTGTACTTCGCCGGAGGCGCCGTCGATATCGACTGCCTGCCCAATTCCCTGGCCGTCGCGCCGGTGGATTTCGAGTTCGACACCACCATTTTTGAAAGTGCCGTCGCTCCGTACTTGCGATTCAATTGCCCAGCGGGAGTCTTCAATATCATCAGCCTTCGCGACGTGGTGGAAGCCGACTCCATTGTGGGCTACGGCACCGCCGTGGTAGACGCCCAGAACGGCGGCAATATTTTTTCCCTCATGTGGTCCGGAGGCTCCGTGGGCAACGCCGGCCAGCCGCTGTTCATCGCTCCATCCACGGCCGGCAGCGCGAACGCCCTCATCCTCGACGGCCCCTTCACCAACCTGGGAAACACTTCTTTTGTAAACGTGAATGGTCTGGGTCTCTTCTCCAATTCACTGGTTTCAACCACCGGCAACGGCCGCGTCGTTTATGGCATGCCCACGCCGCCCGCGCCGGGCGTTGCGGTCAGTTCCGGCGGCAGCGTTCCCATCGGATCCATTCCTTACCAGATCCAGTGGGTGGACGTGGACGGAAATTTCAGCGTCGCGAGCCCCAACGTAACCGCGGTCACCACCAGCGGCAACCAGACCGTTACGCTCACTCCGCCCGCTGCTCCTCCGGGAGCAATTGGCTACGTGCCTTATCGCAGCGGTGCCAAGGCCAACGTGACAGCTTTTGGCTCCTGCGCTGCCATCCTTCCAGTAGCCCAGGTCTTTGTCGACACGTTCGGCTTCGTGTGCGGGGCCTCTACGTCTTCTGCCTCGGCCGGATCTTCCATCGTCGGACCCAACGGCCTGTCCGGCCAGCAGCTCCGGCTAACCAACAATGGAAACGTGCTTTCCACTACGTTTCCGAGCGGGCTGAGCGCGAATCGCACCCTTTCCATACCCGACCTCTCCGGCTACCTGCCGGTGACCGGCTACCTCAACGGCGCCTATGACAACGCCACGCGCGCCAACGGCGCCATCGGCGCGAACTGGACGGTCACCAACAACGGCATCAACATCAGCTCCAATAATTTTGTCGGCACCGTCGGCGCCACAAACGACGTGGCTTTCTGGAGCGCGAGTTTGTTCAGCGCATCGCAGTTTTCTCAGGTAACCCTAACGGCGCTGAACGGTACGTCCGATTTTCCGGGCGTCGCTGTTCTGCTTTCCGGAAGCGGCGCCTCGACACAGGGCTACAATTGCGTCGAGGACTCCACCAATATTTTTATCCAGCGGATTAACGGCACATCCAACACGACGCTGACCAGCGCGGCCACTACCGGCGCGATTGGCGACCTTCTGCGCCTGGAGGCCGCGCCCGGCGGCGTGCTCACCTGCTACAAAAACGGCGCCTCCACGCTCACCGCCACCGATACAACGTACACTTCCGGTCAGCCAGGATTGTTTTTATTCGGCACCACAGCTACGTCCAAGAATTGGTCGGGCGGCAACTTGCACCCGCTCGCGCAGCTCGATGCCGAGCAGGATTGGACCAAAACGCAGCACTTCACGCAGGGAATGGCCTTGGGCGGGGAGTCGCTCAGTGCCAGCCCGCGCGGCGAACAAAACGTGTTTCTCCCCGGCGCGCTCACCTCCACGTGGACGGGCTCGACGTGGACGCCGGACAAGGCCGTCACCGTAACGCGCTTGCAAGTGCAGGCGAAAACCGCGCCGAGCGGTTGCACCACCAACGCGATCGTCCGGCTCACCGACGGCACCACGCCGGTGAACCTCACCATCGCCGCTGCCGCCAACGATAGCGGCGCCATCGCCCAGAATTATGCCGCCGGCGCCTCGCTCACCATCGCCCTGCAAACCGCCGCTGCCGGCTGCACCACCAGCCCCGCGGACGCCAACGTCATAGTGCAATACCGCATGCAGTAAGCTGCGCACGCTTTGTCACGGCAATTGAGGAGGTCGTTGTAGCGGGAGGTCGCCGAAAGCTGGCAGAAACGCGCGTGCTATAATCCGCGGCATCCGTCCAGCGTATGTCGCGAAAGCCCACACTCGCGGATGTCCTGCTGTGCTGCTGGATTTTAGCGGCGCAAGTTTGGTACTACAGCCGCTTCAAGGATCAATTCGCTGCGTTGTTCCATAGCGTCGCAAGCCGCTTCGTGCGTGCGCCGTGGCATTGATCTCCTCGTTGGCCGCCTTGTGCCTCGCGGCAATCTTCTGCATCGCGTGCGCGGCGTGCGGCCGTGCAATCCTTAAAGCCGCGGGGCTCGAACCGGATGGAAGTCTCGAACAATACCTGTGCTCCATTGGCATCGCGGTGGCCGCCTATGAAGCTGGCGTCGCCCTGGCCGAGTTTGCGGTACGCCCGCGCCTCGCTGTCGTGATCGCGCTGATTTTGCTGCTGGCTGGGGCGGTTCCAGGCTTGCGCGGCGCCTGGCAGGCGATTGCTGGAATATTCGGCCGCGTCAAGAGTGGCTCCCGAACAGAGCACGCGCTTGCGACCGCATTCTGTGCCTTGATTCTGTTTCAGGGCCTGGTGGCGATGGCGCCGCTTACTGGGTCGGACGCGCTGCACTATCATTTCACCGTCCCGCTACTTACGCTCCGTGACGGTTTTGTTCCGAATTTTCCGCTGGTACATAGCTTCTTCACCGGCCAGGGGCATTTGTTGATTCTTACCGGGCTGGCACTGCACAGCGAGAAATTGTCCCTGGCGCTGATTTTCCTCGGCGGAGTGCTGGCGGCTGCGGCCAGCGCCTCTCTCGCGCGCCAATGGCTTTCTCGGGAATGGGCGTGGCTTTGCGCATTGTGTTTTCTTCTGACCCCGGTGGTTTTCTGGCAGGCTTCGACCGCCGGAGCGCCTGATATCTTGATGGCTTTTTTCGCCGCCATTGGCGTACTAGTGGTCGCGCGGGCCCGCAACGAAAATCGCTTCGCAATCACCATCCTCGCCGGAGCTTTCGCCGGCTCTCTTGCAGGAGCAAAGTACACCGGCTGCCTTTTCGCCTGCGCTTTGATGCTCGCATTTCTTGTGGAAGCGCGATCGTTTCGCCGGCTCGGCCTCTTTTTCAGCGCCGCGCTGGCCACGGGCATGTGGCCGTACGTGCGCAATATGCTGTGGATCCACGACCCGGTATTTCCGTTCTTGCTGAAATGGTTCGCGCCCGGGGAGATGAATTCGTTCACCCTGGCATCGGTGCTCGCGGACACCGGCGCGAGCGCGTTACGATCCATTCCGCAGACGTTCTTGTTTCCGCTTTTTGCCGCCGTGGACCAGGCGCACCCGGGCTTCTGGCAGTTTTTCGGGCCGCTGCCGCTCACTTTCCTGTTGTTCAGCGTTCTAGCCTGGCGCAACACGCCAGTTTGGCGCGTTGCAAGCATTGTTTGGCTGACGAGCAGTGTCCTGGTCTGCCTCTCCTCCGGGATGTTGCGGTTTCTCTTGCCTGTTTTTCCGGTCGCTCTGGCCGCCGCGTTGGCAGGCGCGGCGTCCTTGCGCCGCGCAGATTGGCCAATGGCTCGCGCACTTTCCTCCGCGAGCATCGCCGCGCTGCTGGCGCTGTGCATCGGGGGAGCCCTCTTTTATGGCCGCTTGGCCGCGCTGGCCAGCGTGGGCTTGCTCTCGCGCGAGAGCTACCTGGAGCTACGCGCGCCAGACTACAGAAGGGTGTCTTTTATCAATCAGACCCTGGCGGGGCAGGGAAGCGAAGGCAAGACGCTGGTCTTCCTGCAGCATTTGTACTACCTGCGCGTTCCGTTTGTTTCCGGCAACCCGAACCACAATTGGAACATCGATCCGCAACGTTTTGCTTCTGTCGAAGCGTGGGATGCGCTTTTTCGCGCGGAAAATATTCG
>WNFO01055176.1_pt1 | contig 10430 bp, 11 predicted proteins | sample 5400251 | NCBI WGS metagenome assembly WNFO01 (sample SAMN13153354, study PRJNA577476) | soil metagenome | isolation source: 100 cm saprolite under Madrone tree | place: USA:California | collected 2016-06-14 | reverse complement strand
TCGTCGCTAAGCATCAAGGTGACCTCGGAGACCGAAAGGACGTTGCAATGGGCAAGCCCACATGGACAATTCGACTAGCCATCATTCTACTCTCGGCCAGCGGAGCAATGTCTACGCTATCGCAGCGCATCATGGCACAAACGACTGAGACGCAATGCGCATCCGATGTCCCCGGTTCGCAACCTTGTGGATACGCCGATACAGGTTCAGTCGCAATCTCGAGCGGGAGCAAAGGCGAAAGCCAAAATGGATCGACTGCATCCGCGGGATCGAATCAAAACGACTGGGTGCACGCGTGGATGCGTAAAGTGGACGAAGCGCGGGCAAGCCAGCCACATTTTGTTTCACCGATGGTCACAACGCACGTGATGCTGGTTCAGCAATATCGCTTTGACATGTCCTGGCAACAAGATCCCGGCGCAGGCACTGTAACCTCAAACTACGGTGCCTCGCATGGTCTGGAAATTGTTCCGACGTCGCATCTCGAAGTGGGCCTCTTCCAGCCGCCCTATCTGGTACACCAATCGGGCGTTCAGGATGGATTTGGAGATTTTTCTTTCCAGATAAAGTACCGGGCGTTTTCAGCGCCAGAAGGCCGGGGCGACTACTTCGCAGGATTTTTCCTTGGCGGCTCGTTCCCCACGGGTAGTCCACCGAATGGTGTCGGCCACACGGTCTTGTCTCCCACCTTCGCAGCCGCCAAGGGCATCGGGCCGTGGGACATTCAGAGCACGATCGGTGCGAATCTTCCTGCCAGCGGTGCAAATACTCTAGGTCGGACCATCTTCTTCAACACTGCTGTTGATTATAAGATCAGAGGAAAAATCTGGCCTATGCTCGAGCAGAATTCTACGTTTTGGTCGGGCGGCGTTTTGGATGGAAAGAAACAAGTCTTCCTGACGCCCGCCCTTGTCCTAGGCGGATTTCCAATCGCGGAAAGACTTCACATGAGCTTTGGCGCTGGGGTGCAGATTGCGGTGTCACAGTTTCACCAGTACAACCACCGCTGGATTGTTTCGGTTCGCTTTCCTTTTTAAAGAAGGATTTGGGAACAACCACCCCTACTAAAAGCCTGCCCCGCTTTCCAATAGCTTTGAAATGCGACCGCAATGATTTCAGGAAACGGTAGTTCTGTTCCAGGTGGCGTTTTTCATTAAGTGAGCAGGGATACGCGGTCGATCACTAAGATGTGCGCATATGCGAAAACACCGCCGTTTTCGCGGCGGCTGCGTCAGTAGAAGTGTCAGAACGGGTGTCGCTGTGTCCAACCCTCTGACACACCCATTCGGCTCACGTTTCGGATCTTCCTTTCTGATCAACCACTTGCGGTGACCTATCGCGTATCGGTTTTGGCGCGAAGCGTGCCTCTACTCATTGTGCGAAGAGGAAGTGCCCGACAGCGAAGATCATGGCCCTCAACACTCCAACGTCAGGAGCGACTGGATAGTGCCCGGTGAATTGCGAGGAGGCAATGGAAATGCAAAATAGAGGCCCCTCCAATTGGAAAATGCGGTTTGCAGTGCAGCTCATTGTTCTCCTTTATTTGCCGGTAGCCGCTCTCGCGGGTCCTGCGGACCGCTCTATCAGTCCAACAAATATTTTTGCGCCGGTATCCACGCCGGCCCATTCGATCCTTGGACTCTCACTTTTTGTACTTGCGGTTACCGCAGCCATATTCGTGATCGTGTTCAGCTTGCTGGTGTACTGTGTCGCGAGATTTGGGAAGCGGGCAGACGACGACGGCCGCGAGCCTCCCCAAGTCTACGGCAGCACTCAGGTGGAACTGGCATGGACCGTCATTCCCATTCTCATTGTTGTGGTTTTGTTCATGGCGACCGCACGGGTGATCGCCAGCATCCAGAAGGGTGCCCGGCCGGCCAACGCCATTCAAGTGATCGCCATTGGCCATCAGTTCTGGTGGGAATATCGCTATCCGGGCCTCAAGGTCGTGACCGCCAATGAACTGCACGTTCCGGTGAGTGACCCGGCTCACCCGACTCCGACTTTCATCACTCTGCTCTCCGCGGATACAGATCACAGCTTTTGGGTTCCCCGGCTGGCCGGTAAGACCGACCTGATTCCCAACCACCCCAATACGATGTGGATTGACCCGCAGCAGACCGGGCTCTACCTGGGCCAGTGCGCGCAATACTGTGGAACGCAACACGCCAAGATGCTTCTCCGCGTCTATGTGCAATCACGCGAGGAGTTCAACCGTTGGATTGAGGAGCAGAGTCAGGTGGCGCACGCGAATCCCGCAGTTTCTGAGGGGCAGCGCATTTTCAAGGCCACTGCCTGCATCAACTGCCACGGCGTGACCGGCACGGTCGCAGACGGGAGCTTCGGCCCGGACCTGACGCACCTAATGAGCCGCGAAACGATTGCTTCCGGAGCGGCGCCGAACACACCGGAAAATCTCCGCCTTTGGATTCAAAATCCCGACGCCATCAAACCTGGATCCAAAATGCCCGCCATGGGATTGAGCGATCAGGAACTGGACGCGGTGACGGCATATTTGGCGACGCTGCGCTGAGCGCGTTGAGGAGAACACTTGGTCTCGACTGATTCCATCTCAACGCTTAGGGCCGACATAGCTTCTCGTCCTTTCGTCGCTAAGCTTCACGACTGGGTGACCACCGTCGATCACAAGCGCCTGGGCATCCTGTACATCGTTTATGCCTTGGTGTTTCTTCTGATCGGCGGGATCGAAGCGACGATCATGCGCATTCAGCTTATCCGTCCACATAATAATTTCGTCTCGCCCAGCGTGTTCAATCAAATGTTCACGATGCATGGGACAACGATGATTTTCTTCGTGGCCATGCCCATATTGTTTGGGTTTGCTAATTACCTCATGCCGTTAATGATCGGTGCGCGAGACATGGCCTTCCCGCGCCTCAATGCTTTCAGTTTCTGGCTGACGGCCTTCGGAGGCATTCTTCTTTATTTCAGCTTCCTCGGCGCGAATGGCCTGTACGGGGCCGGAAGCGCTCCTGACGTCGGATGGTTTGCCTACGCGCCCTTAACTTCGCAGACATTCTCTCGCGGGCACAGCACCGATTTCTGGATACTGGCCCTGCTCGTTTCGGGGTTCGGCAGCATCGGCACGGCGATCAATATTGTCGCCACGATCGCTTGCATGCGCTGCCCGGGAATGACGCTGGGGAAAATGCCGCTGTTGGGCGGCGGGCATTTCTTCGACACGCAGGCCGGAGGCTCCGCCGTAATTTGGATGCACTTCTTCTGGATTTTCGGCCATCCAGAAGTCTATGTGCTGGTTATTCCCGCGTTCGCTTTTGCTTCCGAGATCATCCCTGTTTTTTCCCGCAAGGCGATTTTCGGTTACCCCGTAATGGTGGCCGCAACAGTCTGCATTGCGTTCATCGGAATGAGTGTGTGGGCCCACCACATGTTCACCGTCGGCATGAACTCAAACGCAAACACGTTTTTTGTTCTCTCGACGATGGCTATCGCTGTTCCCACGGGTATCAAGATCTTCAACTGGCTGGCGACCATGTGGGGTGGAAAGATTCATTTCAAGACACCGATGCTGTTCGTCACGACTTTTGGCGCCTTCTATTATTGGTTTCCGAAGATGTCCGGAAAGATGTACAACGAGACGCTCGGTAAACTCCATTTCTGGCTCTTCCTCATCGGATTCCATCTGACGTTCGATTTCATGCACATTCCCGGCCTTCTCGGAATGCCGCGCCGAATCTACACCTACGAGCCGGGGCGCGGTTGGGACACCTTTAATCTCATCGTGACGATCGGCGTGTTCTTTCAGGGGGCAGGCATTTTGGTTTTCGTTGCCAACCTGCTCTGGTCATACTTCCATGGTGAGACTGCGGGAAGCGATCCCTGGGATGCATGGACTCTAGAGTGGAGCACCAGTTCACCCCCGCCCACCTACAATTTCGCGACGATTCCAGAGGTCCGCAGCCGCCGCCCGCTGTGGGACCGCAAGCACCCCGAAGATCCCGACTGGAAATACGAATAAAGGAACTTCATGAGTACGCCGCCAACAGTAATTTCTGACGCCCATCTCACGTGGGAACATCCTTCACGCGGCCGCGTCGGTATGCTTTGCTTGATTTCGGCCGAGTCCGCGATTTTTACCATTTTTGTCGTGGCCTATCTTTTTTACATCGGCAGGAGTCTGACAGGGCCCGCGCCCAAAGACGTGCTGCATGTCCCGGTCTTCTTCACGGTTTGTTTGCTTTCGAGCAGTCTCACGATTCACTTCGCCGTGAAATCGCTGAAGAACACAAAGGTTGGCGCCTTCGCTCTGTGGTGGTTTCTGACGCTCACACTTGGAACGTTTTTTCTCGCCGGCACGGCTCGTGAGTGGCGCCACTTGATCTACGACGAAGGTCTCACGATCCAGACCAACCTGTTCGGAACAACCTACTATTCGCTTGTCGGTCTGCATGCCTTCCACGTCACGGTAGGCCTCGTAGCCATAACAACGGTATTGCTGTTCGCGTTGCTTGGATATGTAAGACAGGAGCACGCCGAGCGCGTCGATGTTCTGGCCCTTTACTGGCATTTTGTAGACGCCGTCTGGGTGGTCGTTTTCACGGTGGTCTACGTCATCGGGCGCTGAAGAATAGGCAAGAGGATGGCCTCGCAATCACCAATGGAAACGTTACACACCACACCGGCAACCATGCAACTACCCGCGCCCACCGTTTGGCCGATCGTTCTCGCGTTTGGTCTCACGTTGATTTTCGCGGGATTGGTGACGAGCATATCCGTGAGCATTCTTGGCGCGGTGCTCGCCCTCGCCGGGACGGTTGGCTGGTTTCGTGACATTCTGCCTCACGAAGCGCACGAGACCGTCCCGGTTTCCGACAAAGCGGAGCCTATCATCACGACTCGTCCCGAAGTGGCTCGCGTGGGATGGATCACGCACGAATTGAACCGGTCCCGGCTGCCGCTCGAGATTTATCCGGTTTCCGCAGGAATCAAGGGCGGGTTGGCGGGCAGCGTAGTTATGGCGGTCCTGGCGATGATTTACGGAATCGCCAGTGAGCATGGCGTCTGGTATCCGATAAACCTTTTGGCTGCCGGCTTCTTCCCGGCAAGAAACACTACGGGGCAAATCGCTGTATTTCATTGGGATTCTTTCGTCATCGCCGTGGCCGTCCACCTGGTCACCTCTCTGATCGTCGGCCTTCTCTACGGCGCAATGCTTCCCGTGTTTCCGCGCCGGCCGATTCTGCTGGGAGGCTTGGTCGCGCCCCTCCTGTGGTCTGGTCTGCTTCACAGCATTCTTGGAATCGTCGATCCACTGCTCAACCAGCGCATCGACTGGTTCTGGTTTGTGCTTTCGCAGGTCGGATTCGGCATCGTTGCTGGCATCGTGGTTTCCAGGCAAGAGCGCGTGCGCACCTGGCAACACCTGCCCCTTGCCGTTCGGGCTGGGATGGAGGCGCCCGGAGCCATGGATGATAGAAACAGCGAGGACCGGCGGCCATGAAACGCCCGCACGTTCTTCTGGCTCTATCGGCCCTTACCGTTTTGGCCTGCGCCGCGTGTAACAGTTCACCGGGACGCCCGGGAACAGGCTCCGAGGTCATCCCACCTGATCAGGTTGTGGAGTTCAATGTCCTCTACGGACAGAACTGCGCGGGATGCCACGGCACCAGCGGAAACGGGGGAGCGACGATCGCTCTGCGCGATCCCGTTTTCCTGACGATCGCTGACGATGCCGTGATTCGCCGCGCCGCTGCCAACGGAGTACGCGGCACTGCAATGCCCGCCTTTGCGCAAAGCGCTGGCGGAATGCTCACCGACAAACAGATCGATGCCTTGGTTCGTGGAATCCGGTCCTGGGCTCAGTCTGGTCTTCTCCCCGGCGCTAATCCCCCACCCTACGCAGCGCAAACTCCCGGCGACCCGCAGCGCGGCGCGGAGGTGTATCAAACGTTCTGCTCCTCCTGTCACGGCCCCGATGGGACACGAGGCAAGAGGGCCAGCTCCATTGTAGATGGGTCCTATCTGGCGCTGGTGAGTGATCAATATCTTCGAACGACTGTGATCGCCGGGCGGCCGGAACTGGGTGCGCCGGACTGGCGCGAGAATGTGCCTGGCAGGCCCATGTCCGATCAGGAAGTCACCGATGTAGTTGCTTGGGTGGTCTCGCGGCGCGCCCATAACCCCGGCCAACCTTACCCAGACTCGAAGAACGTGCAGCATTAGGAGCATCACGATGTCGACTGATAAGACGATTTCCCGGCGCGGGCTGTTAATGAAAATGGGAATTCTATTCAACGGTTTGGTCGTGACGGCGCTTGCCGTCCCGATCGTGCGATTCCTCTTATCCTCGGTTACGCGTGGACGCGCGAATCGTTATCTATCGTGGGTATCGCTCGGAACCGTCAGCCAATTCCCGGAAGGAGAGACGCGTCTCGCCACGTTTCGGAATCCGTATGTGACGCCAACGGACGGCAAGACGGCGGACACGGCATGTTGGGTAAGGCGCATCGAAGGAGAACAATTTCAGGTTTTCGCCATCAATTGCGCACATCTCGGCTGCCCCGTGCGCTGGTTCCCGCAGTCCGGGCTGTTCATGTGCCCTTGTCACGGAGGTGCGTATTACCAAGATGGGTCACGCGCCTCCGGCCCGCCGGAGCGTGGATTGTTCGAGTATCCGCACAAAATACAGGACGGCTTGGTCTCGATCCAAGCGGGTGAGTTACCCACGCCCGGAGCGAGCGCAGCCCTTCTCGGAAAGAAACCGCGATGCGCTTGATCGCTCAGATCGGGGAGTGGTTTGACCGGCGATTGCAGCTTGCCGCGCCCATCCGTGAAGTTGCCGAGCATCCCGTGCCGAAGAACACGGCCAGTTGGTGGTATGTGTTTGGAAGCGCCGCCCTCGTCGTGTTCCTTCTGCAACTCGTCACCGGAATCATGCTGGCATTCATTTATGTCCCGTCCGCCAGCGAGGCGTGGAACAGTTTGCAGAATTTGAATCACGACGTGACTTTGGGGTGGTTCATCCGCGCATTGCACGGATGGGGCTCGAACTTCATGGTGGCCATTGTCCTCATTCACATGATGCAAGTCTTCCTTTTCGGCGCTTATAAGTTTCCCCGCGAGCTCACCTGGGTCGTGGGAGTATTTCTCCTTCTCATGACTGACGATGGGCATGGCGTTCACCGGACAGGTCCTTCGTTTCGATCAAGACGCGTATTGGGGACTCGGAATCGGAGCGTCGATTGCAAGCCGTGTCCCGGTTCTAGGGCCGGCCATCGTGAAATTGATGCTCGGTGGGCCCATCATCGCCGGCGCGACCCTGTCACGATTTTTTGCCCTGCACGTGTTTGTGATACCAGGGATGCTGATTGCGTTTGTGGGCTTGCATCTCTTGATGGTGGTCAAGCTCGGGATCAATGAATGGCCAATGCCGGGCAGGCTTGTGAAGAGGGCAACCTACGAAAACGAGTATCACGAATTGACACAGAAGGACGGCGCTCCTTTCGTCCCCTATGCGGTGTGGAAAGATCTATTCTTCGCCGCGTTTATCGTGTTGGCGGTTGCCACGTGCGCGGCGTACTTCGGCCCGTTCGGACCAACCGGCCAGCCGGACCCGACGATCATCCAAACGGCACCAAGACCCGATTACTTCTTTTTGTGGCTTTACGCAGTGCTTTCTTTCCTGCCTCCGTCGATGGAGACGCCAGCTCTGCTCATCGGCCCGGTCATCGTGATCGGCGCGTTGCTTCTTCTCCCATTTCTGTCCGGCGAGGGAGAGAAAAGTTGGCGTCGGCGCCCGATTGCTGTTCTCACGATCCTGCTTGTCGCCGTTACACTTGCGACCTTCACCCATCTCGCAGGATATACCCCATGGAGCCCGCACATGAACGCATGGAGCAGTGATCCTATCCCGGCCCGATTCCTACAGCACAGGACTGCACTCGAGAGGCAAGGCGCTCTCGTTTTCCAGGCGAAGCAATGTCATAACTGCCACGCCCTTGAGGGGAAGGGAGGTCAGCGGGGTCCGGCGCTGGACAGCGTTGCTGTTCAACTTACGCAGGACCAGCTGATACGCCAAGTGATCCAAGGCGGGGGAAACATGCCTGCTTACGGCAAAAACCTTAGTCCGGCCGAGACGACTGCTCTCGTGGCATTCCTTCAAACGCTACATCCGGCGGGACAGGCGCCGGCGCGGGACGCTTCCCGAGCCGTGGCATTCGGAGGCAGCGGGCAGAATTCTTCCGCGGTGCGTCCCTCGAGTCGCCCATGACACCTGCAATCCAATCCGCGTTCGAACCATGGTCCATCTCCGCCCCAGTTACGTTTGCCCTGTTTCTTGCGGCATGGGTCTACTTGCGAGGTTGGTTGCGTCTACGGAGTACGATTCCAAACCTGATTTCGGCTTGGCAGCTTGCCGCTTTCATGAATGGGATGTTTGCACTGTGGATTGCCTTGGGTTCGCCGCTGCGAGCGCTTCACCATGAGCTCCTCTCGATCCATATGGTGGACCATGTTCTACTGATGGCCGTGGCTCCGCCCTTGATTCTGCTCGGAGCCCCGTTCCGATCGTTGGTGCACGGATTACCGCAGCGGTTCGTCCGTGAGGCGCTGGCCGGGTTTCTGTGTTGGTCCCCCGGGCAGCGGTTGGGTCGCGTTCTTGGACATCCGATTTTTTGTTGGCTTGCCGCCGCAATCGTCCTTATCGGATGGCATGTTCCGGCACCATTCGAACTGGGCATGCGGTCCAATCTGTGGCACGAAGTCGAGTACGCATGCTTTTTCGGGGCTGGACTTCTCTTCTGGTGGTCTGTTATACAGCCTTGGCCGAACGTGGCGCGGTCGCCACGGTGGTCCATTGTTTTATACCTTTTCTTTGCCACCTTACCGTGTGACATGCTTTCCGCGTTTCTTACGTTTTGCGACCGCGTTGTCTATCCGTGCTACCTGTCCGGGAGTCGGCATTTCGGTATTTCACCTCTCCAAGACCAGGAGTATGCGGGCGCCCTGATGTGGGTTTGCGTGACGTTTGTTTATCTGGTCCCTGCGGTGGTGATCACAACGCAATTGCTCTCCACTCCTAGCGCCCACGATCCGAATCCAGGACGAGGTGACGTGCCCCAAGTCATGGCACGGCCACTGGCTGGGCCCGGCGTAGAGGTCGTCTGAAGATGGCAACGGAATCCTCCCTTGCGGCGCTGAATGTTGCGGAGGCGCAGCGAAGGGACGTTGTGCGCTCGAAACTCTTAGCCGATTCTTGGGCGCTTACGAAGCCAGAAGTGAACTTTCTGATTCTAATCACAACCTTCGCGGGTTTCTGCTTGGCTCGTCCAGTGGAGTCTTATGGTTTCCCATTCCTGTTGCTGCTGCATACCTTGGTAGGTGTCTTGCTGGTGGCCAGCGGAGCCGGCGCACTGAACGCCGTTCTCTGGTTCGGGATCTTGCTGTCATGCGCAGGTGGAGTCTACCTAGCGGTAGCCGTGAACGCCCTGGCCAGCCTGCTCGCAGTGCTCACGTTGTTGATCTACTTATTCTTGTACACGCCGCTCAAAAGAAGAACACCGCTATGTACGCTGGTCGGCGCCTTTCCGGGGGCCATGCCGCCACTGATCGGATGGGCTGCAGCCTCGGGTAGGTTGAGCTTAGAGGCATGGATGCTCTTCATCATGCTCTTCCTTTGGCAATTCCCGCACTTCATGGCCATCGCATGGATGTATCGCGAGGACTACGAGCGGGCGGGCTATCTGGTTCTTCCTCGTGGGAAGCGAAGAATTCGGTTCATGGCTTGGCAGAGCATGCTTCCGGCCCTCGCTTTGATTCCTGTCAGTCTTGTCCTAGGGCTCCTAGGGCTTGCCGGTCCTGTCTACACGGTGGGAGCTTTGCTGCTGGGCTCGTACTTTTACTATTGCAGCGCACAATTGGCTGTTCGCAAATCGAACGCTGATGCACGTCGGCTTCTTTTTGCGTCGATTATCTACCTTCCAGTCGTCTTCGTTCTGATGGTGCTTAATAAGACCTAAGCAGCAGACGGCAAGTGCGGCCATCAAGTGATTGTCTTCTAGAGACATGAAATCGGTCGGCTCTCGGGCCGATGTTCGATTGACGTGGGGGACACCAGGCGCTTGGCGCGTGGCCTAGAGATTGTTTGGCACCAAGATTTAGTTGAACCGGATCGCGTTCGCTGGCAGCCGATCCACTCATTCGCCCTACAAACTTGATGATCTTTCTGACCCGTCCGTCCGCATTCTGACACGCCTGTCAGACAATGGTCTTCTTTGCGTTGCCGGAATGGCCCCTCCCATCCATCGCACCTTTAACCCCTTTCGATTGAAGCGGGAGCGCGATTCGTCAGGGGCTGGACGTTGGAATTACGCGTGCTTTCTTTCCTGTGACGCGGAAAGGCAGAGCAGTTTGTGACCTTTCGGGAGGCTCAAACGATGACACCGCAAAGC
>WNFO01006364.1_pt1 | contig 10430 bp, 15 predicted proteins | sample 5400251 | NCBI WGS metagenome assembly WNFO01 (sample SAMN13153354, study PRJNA577476) | soil metagenome | isolation source: 100 cm saprolite under Madrone tree | place: USA:California | collected 2016-06-14 | reverse complement strand
ATTCGGCGTGGCTCACTCTGGCGATGGCGAGCACGCTTGCGGGGAACCTGACCATTACGGGGTCCGTCGCCAACATCATCGTTGTCGAACGCGCACACAAAGAGGCGGTAATCACGTTCTTCGATTATTTTCGGATTGGGTTACCTGTCACACTTCTGACGCTGTTGTTTGGCTGGGTCTGGCTTTCCTGGATTCGATGAAAATTTCATCGTGTTTCAGATCGTTCTCGATCCATTCGAGCGCGAACCAACATCGCGCTGTGGTTTTGAGGAGTTGCCTATGAGGACATTGGGCGTTTCCCGCCGTCGATTCCTGACAGGAACTGGCGCCCTCGCAGGCGTAGAACTTGCCGGTGCGAGCCTTCAATTTCCATTTTCCGCTTTTGCCCTAGTGTTGGAGGACCAAATACGTGCGGACTACACGCTGCAGATCAAGACGTCCCCGATCGAGATCGCGCCCAAGCGAATCATTTCCGCGATTACATACAATGGGCAGCTTCCGGGACCGCTGCTTCGTTTTAAAGAAGGGCGGCCGGCAACAGTCGATATTTACAACGATACCGATACAGCGGAACAACTGCATTGGCACGGTCAAAAGATTTCCGTCGATGTCGATGGAGCCGCCGAAGAAAGCACGCCGTTCATTCCCGCTCACGGGAAGCGGCGCATCGCCTTCACGCCAAGCCCGGCCGGGTTCCGGTTCTATCACACGCACAATCGCGCGGGGGCCAATCTGGCCGCCGGACAGTACGGCGGAGAAGTTGGGCCGGTGTACATCGAGCAGGCCCAGGAAACAGGCAGGTATGACCGCGAAGTCTTCCTCGTCTTGAAAGAGTTCGAGCCCAGCTTCAGTCGTGGTGGCGATATGCCCCAAGATTTCTTGTCTCCCGCGGAGGCGAACAAGGAGCTGAGAGAAATTGGCGAAGCGTCAATGAAGGCGTCGTTGGCCAAAGGGATGCCCCATGGCTACGAAGTAGGCTATCGGTCTTTCACCATCAACGGCCGCATGCTCGGCCATGGAGAGCCGGTTCGCGTGAAGCAAGGCGAACGCGTCCTGTTTCACATCTTGAATGGAAGCGCTACCGAAATTCGCAGCCTGGCGTTGCCGGGCCACTCCTTCGAGGTGGTCGCTCTCGACGGTAATTCCGTTCCAAACCCAACGGTGGTCCCTGTGTTGTGGACTGGCACTGCGGAGCGGATCTCGGCCATCGTGCACATGACTCATCCAGGTGTTTGGATTCTGGGCGATCTCGCCGATGATGACCGCCGACACGGCATGGGGATCGTAGTGGAGTACGCGGGCAGCGCCGGCAAAGCGCAATGGATTGCTCCTCCGGCTTTCAAGTGGAACTACGCACGCTTCGCGAAACCCGGCGCGACTGCGCCTTCACCGGACCAGACCTTCGAAATGACCTTCGCAAAAGACAATGCCGCCGAGGAAGGCTTCAACCGTTGGACGATCAATGGACTAGCTTACCCGATGACGAACGAAGTAGCCCCAGCTGCGTTCCACCTGAAGCACGGCAAGCGGTATCGACTGCATATGCGCAACGCCAGCGATGACATTCACCCGGTCCATTTGCACCGGCACAGCTTCGAGCTAACCAAATTGGCCGGAAAGCCCACTTCGGGAATTCTCAAAGACGTCGTGATGCTTGGCGGCTATCAGGAAACGGAAGTGGACTTTGTCGCCGACAATCCTGGCCTGACCTTGTTTCACTGTCATCAGCAGCTACATATGGACTTTGGCTTCATGACCCTGTTCGACTATGTGTGAAGAAGGTGGATGAGTTCGCAGCCGAGCCAGAGGAGGTAGTTCCATGACCTCGAACACGGACGTAATCTGGACAAGTCGCGCAGCGAAGGCGGTCCTCCTTATCCGCATTCTCGTCGGATGGGTCTTCCTTTCCGAAGGCATCCAGAAGTTTGTGTTCCCAGAATCGTTGGGAGTGGGTCGCTTTGCGAAGATCGGCATTCCCTTGCCACAGCTCATGGCCCCTTTCATTGGAGTCACCGAGATCATTTGCGGTACGCTCCTCTTGGCTGGTCTGTTCACTCGCCTTGCCTGCGTGCCCCTGCTCATCGACATTTGCGTGGCCTTGTATTCGACCAAAATCGTCGCGGTCGTGAAGAACGGGTTCTGGGGCACACTGCACGAAGCGCGCACGGATGTGAGCATGATGCTTGGCCTCGTCTTCCTGTTGATCGTCGGAGGCGGAACGCTGGCGCTCGACGCACGCTATCCGGAAGGCTTGGACCCAAAGTCATGAAGGATCGTGCGGAGCTGTAAGACTATCGCAGCGCTCCTACCTCGCGTCCACAGAGGAGGCAGCCGGTGCGCCTGCCATGGCTCCGGCGCACCAATCCGTTCGTTTCCACTGGAAAAGAGGACGTTCTTGATGGATGTCGTTTTGTTTGCTTGCGTGCACAATGCCGGGCGTTCCCAGATGGCCGCCGCCTGGTTCAACAAGCTCTGCGACCCGACCAAGGCCCGGGCAATCTCTGCCGGCACCCAGCCCGGCAATCGGCCCGGCACTCAACTCGCCCTGTACAATTCCCGTATTGTTGCGACATGAATGTTCAGCGGCATTCGGTCCGAGCGTCTGTCCCCGTGGAATTGCAGCCGTCGGCATATTTTTGCTATTTGGAGCCGTAATGGCGTCTCTTGCGGGAACAACCTTGGTCTGGCAAGGCACCGCTCTCGACCGCATCTGGAGTCTTAATCCCCACGCTCACAAAGAACTTGCACCGTTGGACGGGCAGTGGGAATCCCATTTTTGTTGCTCGCAGCAACTCTTGCCGTTGCGACCGTAGCTTGGTTCAAACGTCGCCGCTGGGGATGGAGGTTGGCTGTGGCCATAATTGCAACGCAGGTTTTGGGAGACTTGGTCAATATTTTCAGGGGTGATCTGCTTCGCGGCGGCATCGGCTTCCGATCGCCGGGGCCTTGCTGCTTTATCTTCTCCGCCCGCGGTTGCGGTCCGCGTTCGCGAGTGGTGAAGCCTCGAATGTCAGTTAGGATTCAACTTCAGATGAAAATGCTGGCATACCGATGACGCCGACCTCAGTGATCGAATTTTTGGTTTGGCTGCTCATCGCCGCCGCGATCACCGCGATGCTGGCGAAACGCCTCAGGCTTCCTTACACGGTGGCCCTTGTCTTTGGCGGGCTCCTACTGGGAGCCGTCCGTATTCCACTCTTGTCGCCACTCCAGTCCGGTAACCGGCCCGATTGGCTGACGCCAGATGTCATCTTGATCCTTTTTCTTCCGGCGCTTGTCTTTGAAGGCAGCGTCAAACTTGACCTTCGGGAGTTGGTTCGAAATTCCATACCTTTGCTGCTGATGGCAAACGCAGGTGTCTTGCTCGCTGCCTTCGCGACTGGATACATTGTGCATTGGTTGATCGGCCTGCCCGTTCTCGTCGCATTGCTGTTCGGCTCCATCATTTCTGCTACCGATCCTATTTCCGTCCTAGCCATTTTTAAGGATCTGAAAGTAGACAAACGACTGTCCCTCCTCATAGAGGGAGAAAGCCTTCTCAATGATGGGACGGCCGTTGTTCTGTTTGGAATTTTGTTCGGAGCTGTCGTTGCGGAAAAGTTAAGCGTGCCATCGGGTGTCGCACAGTACTTCCTGGCAGTCGCCGGTGGAGCGCTCCTCGGGTCGATGTTGGGATACCTAGCGAGCCGCATTACGGGAGCGGTGGATGATCCACAGATTGAGATTACACTCTCAACGATTCTCGCGTACGGGAGCTACCTGCTAGCTTTCCATTTGCACTTGTCAGGTGTGATCGCGACCGCATCTGCCGGTTTAATACTCGGCAATTTTGGCTCGAAAACAGGAATGAGTGCTCGCACGCGCACTGCGATGGAGTCGTTCTGGGAGTACGTTTCGTTCGTCATGAATTCGCTCGTGTTTCTCCTGATTGGCCTGGAAATCCATGTGCGTCAACTCTTGCGGAATTGGCCCCTTGTCGCATTGGCCGTCGGTGCGGTACTTGTGGGTCGCGTCCTTTCGGTCTATCTGTTCGTTCCTCTGAGCAATCGGTTCACAGAGAAGATTCCATTTCGTTGGCAGCATGTGGTCATCTGGGGCGGACTTCGCGGAGCATTGGCACTCGCCCTGGCTCTAAGCCTGCCGAGTACGTTTCCCTACCGTGATCAAATCTTGGATTTGACGTTCGGCGTGGTTATCTTTTCAATCGTGGTTCAAGGCCTCACGATCAAGCCCCTGCTAAGACTCCTCAAACTTGCTAATGGCCAAAACCGAATCACACAATGAAAAAATGTGTGTTCCCTTACAATTCACGGAACGAATTAATTTATATCCCCTGTGTATAGTCTGCAGATGGAGACACCCCTCCTCGAACCTCCTCCAACCCGTAGCCCGTGTGCTTGGAGCGAGGCGTTCCCACTCACTCCACATTCCTCCACGATGCATGTGACATTGTCGAGACACAAGGACGATGGCTGGCAAGTTCCCGAGATCGCCGTTTCGGGATAACTTCCGTGTAGCCGACAATACATCCGGAATTTGCCGGGGGCGAACGGCACTCCTAGAATGTAGCATTATGCATTCCTTTGCCGTGCCCTCATCCGTCTGATGACTGCGCAAACCCGTAAGCGGTTATATCGTTGCAGCATAGCCGGCGACAGGGTGGCTTCCAGCCTGCGCGTGTATCACTCAAAGTGAATCAACGATTCGAGGCTACCGCGAATGTGGGCGATGCGGATGCCGTAACGGCGAATGAAGAAATCGCCGCCAGTTGGAACATATCGCTTGAAAATTGGGGGCCGCAACAGCTTTGGGATTTTTCATGTTCGTTTGGTTTTTGAGAGTGCGAGCGGGAATGCTCGTTGCGTATTGACAACCCGGAGAAACGGTGCAATATGAACGAAAGGGATCCAAACCCCGCTAACTGCTGTTCCACAGAAGACCGCAAATGGACGTCCCGCAGGAGACCAAACATGACCGCTAAGATTCAGACCTTTTCATCCCACGGCGATAGGACACTTCTCGAATACGATCTGGAAACGGCCGACATGGACGAAGTAAACAGGGTTATTGCCGAATATGAAGTCAAGACCGGCGCGCAGCCGTTCGACATGGCGACAGGTGAACGCATCGAGAAAGTCACGAGCGAACAACGAGAAGTCTTGATGGTTCGCCCCATCGCAGGTGGCTAGCCTTGCGAGGCTTCCCCTCACACCCGGGCAGTGCAAGACCTCGTTAGCGTCGACTGAACCCGGCACTTGCTGCGGTCGATTTGCGTTGCGGGGTATCTGTATGGTGCCTGCAGCTCTATCTCTGATTCCGTGCTTCATGCAGATCCTGTGGAGATTTGTGTTTACTGGCATGAGACGGAGATGGCAGGTTAGAGAAATTGACGCACCGCGACGGCGACAGAATGGCCTCTTAGGGCAGGGCCTCCACGTCTTAGACCCGGCTGGTTTGACACTAGTCGAAGACGAGCTTGAGAACCGCGTGGGTGGTGCAGGCCCCGTCGACAGAAAATATCGGGCGCAAAGCTATCTGCGCCGTATCGTTGCCCTCACCGGCGCCACGCAAATGGGTAGTGGCTATGCCCTAGATATCGGCACAACTAGATTCCAAGTGCGGTATAGATATGTCATGCGGGTGCGGGACGTAACAGACCCCAAATGCGCATACGAGGAAACCTGCTTTTATCCCGCGCAAAAAGAAATGCCGAAAGCGGAGCAAATTGCCACCGCGCTGCTGCAGCTCACGAACAATCCAGCGCTGTTTGACAAGTGGGCCGTTCAGGGCGGCCTGACGTTTAAGGCCGACGGCCAGGTGTTCACACGTGCGCGATGATTCGCTAGCGATGAACAGGCTAGGTAAATGCACGCTGGCCGAGCGCGCAGCAGAGTATCTGGAGCGTATCGCAAGACTCACTGGAGCCAAGCAAGACGACGATGGCACTTACCACCTCACAGCTGCGCGCATGCGCTTCCGAGTGGACTATAAATTCGTGCATGTTATCTCGCACGGCGGCGAATCAACGTGCTTTTCTGTTGTGGCGTACCCCGATCTCCCGCGCGCAGAAGTGATCGCGTCTGCATTACTACAGCTGAAGAACAATCCACGACTATTTGAGAGGTGGAGACATCGGCATGGAGATGCATTCAAGGCGAATGGGCAGATGTTTGGAGACACATGGTCGGCTCACTAGAGATGGGACTTGAAAACATTGCGGCGTCGGGCTCTATATGTCAGCCCTGCCACTGTCCCTAAGGAGGCCCGATGTGGGGCAACAAGAAATCGCATACACCGCAATTCGCAGCGGTGTTTTCCAGCCTAGCCGAAAACTTTAATTGGGGTTGGAATATGAACGCGCAGTACATTTCTGAGAAAGCACCGCGGCGATAACGTGAGCCTGTACAGTATCCGTTACGCGCGAGAGTCTAGAATCCTGCGGCGCTCGACCGTTTGTGGGCATCTCACCCACGGGGAGGAAAAGATAGAGTATAGACTAGAGGGCGGTAGCCTATCAGCGTGAGAAACGACTTACTTGTAGAGCGGGATCCACACGTTTCGAGGGTTGATACGGTCAACACAAGGAGGTGACCGGTGGCCTATATTATCGCCGAACCCTGTATCGGGACCAAAGATACTACTTGTGTGGACGTGTGTCCGGTCGATTGCATCCACCCGGCTAAAAATCGCGCTTATCACGGCGGGCCAGAGAGCCAAGGAACAAAAAACTTCGACGAAGCGCCGCAGCTCTATATAAACCCACAGGAGTGCATTGACTGCGGCGCTTGCGTTCCAGTCTGCCCAGTGACAGCTATTTTCGTGCTAGAAGATCTGCCAGAAAAGTGGGCCAACTATACGCAAATCAACGCTGACTATTTCAAGCCAGCGGCTGGATAGGTCGCGACCCACTGGGCGAGCCTAAATTCTCCGCACGACAACCGGGACACTGAGGACGTCGAGGGTCTCTCACCAATCCTGACAGGACAACCCGCCACAGGAAAGTTGGGCAATCGAGGAGGCTAGCATGTCCGAATATGTCAAAGTAGCGGAGGCGAGCGAGCTTGAACCTAACCACGGCAAGTTGGTCGAGGTGCAAGGAAAGAAGATCGCCCTGTTCAATGTAGACGGTAAGTTCCACGCCATCGACAACAGCTGTACGCATCGCGGCGGCCCTCTCTCAGAGGGGGAGCTCGAGGGCGACGAGGTCACTTGCCCCTGGCATGGCGCCAAGTTCAAGGTCAGCACCGGCGAGGTGCTCAGCCCGCCGGCGCCGCAAGCACTGAGCTCCTACAAAGTCCGGGTGAATGGTCCGGACATTGAGCTGGAACTGTAGGCGCGGAGGCATCGATGTTCTTACACACCGTTGCCAAAGAGACGTTAGGAATGTCCCCGGCGGACCGACTAGAAAACCTACTTTGGAGTCGCATTTTCGCCCAGATGACACAACTGCCAGGTACGTCAAATATCGGTGGTGCATTGCGATGAGACGTAAGAGCCCAAGGGGAACTCCCCAAATTCGGCATTTCTGTTCATAGAGAAGCACCTCCCTACCCGGCCGTTGTTCCGATTACATTGCCTACGAATAGGGCGCAGAAAGTCGTTTCTGAATTCGATGCTTCCGCATCTCACTCTGCTGGTGAGTCCGGATTCGTAAAGACGACCGCGGCTTCCCCGTGCAAAGCAAAACGAAGCCAGCCTCACGATCTTCGGGATAGTAATTTGCCGAGTCTGACTGGTCCACCTCTCCAGTAGTCTCGAGTCGGCCAGCGCAGGTCAAACATCGCCCCTGGTGGCAGAGTGCAGGCAACACGACGCCTGCACTGAACGCAGCATCCCAAATGTGCTCTTCGACGCCGACCTGGACAGATCGCTCTTCATTCGGGAGTAAAAGGACAACCTCGAAAACGGTTGGGTTGGGCGTCATGCATTTTGCCAGAGAAGTCCTGCTTGGCCAGGGAAGCCAAGCAAGACCGTGGAGTGGGGATTAGGGATTGTAGAAACTCGCGTTCTTGCTGTAGGGAGCATGTCCCGGCTCGCCGCGTCGGAAATGTCCGGACGGGATCGATTTGCCGTCGCGTTCATGGGCCAATAGTTCAATGAACCATGCTTCGTGTTCGATTTCCTCATTTAGGATGCGGGAGGCAAGGTCATAGGTGCGCGGGTCCTTACCGAACGTCATATCGCAGATGGCGATCCAACTGCGGATGGCGCAGCGCTCAGATTCCAACAGCAGAGTAAGAATGTTGACCGCGGTTGGTGGATCCGGCAACTTGGCCGCCTGGCAACCAGCCTGATCATGGAATGCCTTAAGGTCATTTGGTAGTTCACCACCTAATTCGTAGATGCGAGGAACGATCAACTCCCAATGGGCACGGTCCTCTAGCCTTGCATCCTCGCATATCTCTTTGTAGTCTTCGTGACCCGCAAGGTGCATTCGAAGGATCGTATAGTAGTAATAGGTGCTGGCAAATTCTGCGGCTGCGTTGGCAATCAACATTTTGATTAGCTTCTCAACGTCGACGCCACGTGCACGAATTACTTCCACGCCCACTCGTTGCGTGACATCGCCGTGCTTTACGACCTGAGTGCTCTGTTTTTCCGGCATTAGACCTCCTTTTGTCTTAGTCAGCCTGAAATAGAGAAGCAGCGTTTTCCGTTAGTGAGGATTCCGCCCTTCGGGCGGCGATTTTCAAGGCATCAGCGTCTACCGATCCGATGTGATTTGGGAGGAGCGCGAAAGGCTACTTCCACGCTCGCGATCATCGTCCCGATAAGCCCGCCAGCTATCTCTCAGCATGCATCCCAGCATTGCCCGCTTCTGTTTCACCTGGCAAAGCCATTGTAGCTCCGATGGACGGTGGCGATTCGCGGAGAGAGTCATTTGGATGGAAGCGCGTTATTCAGCTTCGCAGCCGGTTAGCGAGCCTCGCGGGATTGTGCCTGGATTACGTTAGAGCTTTATCGGAGGCGCGCTTCCACCGAAGAGTAGGGACGGGAGCAAGGTCCTCTGGCGCGCGTTCGATAAAGCCGTGAGAACGAAGCCGCCCGTGGTTGCGGCGGACGCGGGCCTTATGGAAATTCAATTGAGGGAAGACACAGTGTCGAGATGCGCCGGAGTTGTGCGGCGAAGCGCAGACTGACAACACCGCTCGCCTGGAAGCTAACAGAAGCACAAAACGGTCGGTAATAGACGCGTGGAGAAGTGGTAAGAAGAGATTTGTTCAGCGGCAAAACGCAGAAGGATTGAGCGTGGCGAAGCACGCAAGGTTTTCGTGTTGTAGATACCAGTTTCATGCGGCAGTAGCTACCAGGACCGGTGGAGAACGAAGTTGCATCTCGGCAGGAGTAAGCCTTTCGATGACCAGCATCGGTCCACCACACTTGGGGCAGCGCCAAAGAGGAGTTGCGTCCTTGGCGGCGGAGGTCCCTTGCTCGGCTTGCGGCGCCGAGCCCAGCAGCTGAAAACAAAGCGGCAAGGTGGTGGCCCGTCTGCGGTTGGCCAGGAAGCCGAAGTTCCGAATGCGCATGAAGCCTTTGGGAAGTAGGTGCAACAGGAAGCGGCGCAAGAACTCATCGTGCGATAGAGTCAGCAACTTCTGTTCGTTGTGGTGAGCGGAGTCGCGCCAGCGAAAAGTGACCTGCTCTTCGATCAACGAGACCAGCCGATGGTTCGAGATGGCCACGCGATGAGTGTAGCGGCCCAGATACTGGAGCACATACTGGGGGCCACCAAAGGGTGGTTTGGAGTAGACCACCCAGTCCTTTCGGAACAGTGGTCGTAGCCAGGCGGCGAAGATCTTCGGCTGAGCGAGTAGTGTCAAGTCTCCATGAAAGACGAGCTGGCCTTCACGGAAGGCTTGCTGGAGAGCAGCAACAAACTTGCCGCGAAAGACGCGACGGAGCACTTTGATGGAAAGAAAGAACCGGTGGCGTGAGCCAACCCAGTGGGTGTGATCGAGTGACAGGCCACCGGCGGAAATGACGCAATGGACATGGGGATGAAGCCTGAGCTTCTGACTCCAAGTGTGCAGCACGGTGAAGAAGCCGAAAGAAATCTTCAACTACGCGGATGTAGAAGCGTGTGGTATCTTCCGAATAATTACGACGCTGGAGTTCCTCCAGCATCATTTTGCGTAAATGGGTCACAGGGTTTTGCCTCCTGGTGACCCAAACTTATATCTCAGCCCTTAGGCAACCACGGCTCCGTTCACCTCACGCGCAGCGTTCGCCGCCGGGCGGCTTCGTTCTTACGGGCGATGCGGAAGTAACTGAACCACTTCTGGGTTGTCGACGATCCGCCCAGAAGGCTTTTTTGCCTCCCATTTCTGCCACAGGAGCCAAGGTGAACGCCGCTCGGCACACGGGTCAAAAATACGCACCACATGCTATAAGAGACCAATGCGCCGACACGATTACGCGCCCCGGCCCGC
>WNFO01019264.1_pt1 | contig 10432 bp, 16 predicted proteins | sample 5400251 | NCBI WGS metagenome assembly WNFO01 (sample SAMN13153354, study PRJNA577476) | soil metagenome | isolation source: 100 cm saprolite under Madrone tree | place: USA:California | collected 2016-06-14 | reverse complement strand
AGGAATGTCCATCCTGCACGCCTTACTCAAGGAACGGATTGGGCAGAACGGAATCGCGTTGATCCATTGAATGATCGAAACTTACTTTCAGGTAGTCACTTTATAACGAAAGGACCGTGTTGTGTCCGACACTTGGGACGGGTTGTTTCAGCAATTGGCAATGGTCTTGGGCAAGATGGCGGAGAAGCTCGTCCAAGACGCATTGGGATGGTCGCTATTAATCTTCTGGCTGGCGTGGTGCCTGTTTGGGATTAACTGGAAGAAAGCTTGGACGGTGCTGGCTCAGGGCGCTTGGGCGCCTCTCATATTAGCGATGATTTTGGTGGCCTTGGCCTGGTCTCAGATGACGCCGTCGGCTCCGCGTTTTTGGTGGAAGCTCGGGGAAGTAAGTCTGGTGGTCGCGGCCTCGTTTTTCTGTGGCTGGGTGCAGGGGTATTTTGGTTGGCAGCCTACTGAGGTTAACTTGGAGCCGGTCATGTCGGCCGCCGACGGTCATCATCACCACTCGGTTCCGGCTCCCCACGCCTCGCATGGTGGTGAGCCGGCCGGACATCATGTTTAAGAAGGCACTTCGAGCTGCAGCCAATGTCGGCCGGCGGGATTCGCCTTTTTCTATTTTCGAGCCGAAGTTCTCGCCATGATTTGCTCCGTTCTCTCATGGAAGCAATGATCATGCCTGGATGTCAGTTTTGGCAATTCGGGCATGTCAATTGCCTGACAGGTAGCCGGGGGGTAAACGACTCGAGCAAAGGGCGGTCCTATGATTCGGAAATTAGCAAGCGGCAAATATCGGCTCTATTCTCGAAAGATCAATCCAAAGACCGGCAAGCGACGTAACCTTGGAACCTTTTCGACGTTAGCCGACGCCAAGAAACATGAGCGGGCGGTCCTCCCGGCGCGTCGAATCCTTCACTTATTGCAAACTTGTTTTTCATTATTTCAAGAAATTCTTTGGGCATTAAACATGGCACTCAACGGCCGGGGTGCATGATCGTCCGAGCCGAGCGTCAAGACTCGAAACGGCGGCTGGGTGGGGAATTTTTCCCTGAGCAACGGCAACGAAACATTGTAAACAGGCACATCCTTCCCGACTCGACCTTCGAGAGTTCCGTGATGAGCATGCCCGTGAAACACCGCAGTCAGCGGATAGCGGTTCAAGGGCTCTTCGAGCCGACTGGTGCCCATGAAAGGGTAAACTTCCAGCGGCTCGCCCTCGATCGTGGCGCGAATGGGAGAATAATGAAGGACGGCAATGCGATGCTCGGTGCGAAGCTTCGCCAGGGCTGCCTCCAATTTGAGCGCTTCCTCGATGGCTTCGTGGACAAACTTCTTGACAAGCTCCTCGCCCCAGGGCGCCAACGTTCCCCGGCCGTAACCTCCCGGGAAGCCCTTGACGCCGGCGAAGCCAATGCCCTGCACTTCGCGGGCGTCGCCGTTCAAAACGACAACGCCCGCTTCCGACAATATATCTTCGACTTCTTGTTGTTTGCCGGATTGGTAATCGTGGTTTCCCAAGACCGCCACGACCGGTACCTTGACGGCTCCTTTCAGCTCCTTGGCAAGAATCTGCGTCTCTTCGGGCAATCCATTGTCCGTGAGATCGCCGCAGAGCACCAAAACGTCCGTTTGGGGGGGAACTTCCTCAAAGAGTTTTTGCAGGGCGCCCTGGCTATTCTTCACGCAGTGAAGATCGCCGACAGCCGCCAACTGCAGCTTTTTTGACTGCACCATTCGGCGCCTCCCTCGAATAAGGTGAATTCTCTATTGATGAGCAAAATGCGTACCACGGCACTTCTTTTGCCTTCCATCATGAAGGTCCAAAGAATGCAAGATCCAGCTCCCAGGTCGGGCACGCAACAGCGGCCATGACGCCGCAGGACAACCCATGTCAGTGGTACCGAATTCCCGAACCGATTTGCCCGTTCGGACTCGCACCTTCTACCGGCGGGTTTTGACGGAGCTGACGCAAGCCAAAATTCCCTTTCTGGTGGGTGGCGCCTATGCGCTGGAATGTTACACCGACGTGTGGCGTGACACCAAAGACCTCGACGTTTTCATTCGCCCGGACGATGTCCAAAGAGTTCTTCGGCACTTCCATAAGGCCGGATTCAAAGTCGAGCTGACGTTCCCTCATTGGCTCGCCAAGGTCTTCGGAGGCAAAAACTTTGTCGATGTAATCTTCAGCTCAGGAAATGGGATCGCGACGGTCGACGAAGATTGGTTCCGATATGCGAAGAGCGGAATGATTCTGGGCGCTCAGAGAAACATCTGCCCGGCCGAAGAAATGATCTGGTCGAAGGCCTTTGTCATGGAGCGCGAGCGCTTCGATGGCGCCGATGTGGCCCACTTGCTTCTGAGCCAAGCCAAATCTCTCGACTGGGAAAGACTGCTCCGACGACTCGGTCCCCATTGGGAAATCCTTCTGACTCACCTGATCTTGTTTGGATTTGTCTACCCGGGAAGCAAGAGCGATATTCCGGATTGGCTGATGCAAAAACTTGCCCGAAAACTCTTGGCCGGGAGAAGAAAGTCCTCCCTGGGAAATCACGCGGTTCAAGGAACCCTTCTCTCGCGGGCCCAGTACTTGATCGATCTCCGATCTTGGGGCTATCGTGACGCTCGTTTGCAGCCCCAGGGTCGTATGAGCGCCAAGGACATTGCGATTTGGACTGATGCCATTGAAGATGAAAACCGAACGATTCGTAACCAACGGATGCAAGCAGAATGAGAATCGAGCTACCTACTCGTAGGAATTCGCATTCTCCCAGTTAAGGATGAGCTTGTGCAGGTATCGCTTACACGCAAACCCGATTCGTGGTCAGTTAAATAAATCGCCGAATAGCAATGATGCAAATATCGCGGAAAGAACGGACAGTTCAGACTCAGCAAGCCATGCCAATGTTTGCTCACCGCCCGGAACGAGGGTGAGCGGAAAAGCCGTTTAGACTCGGCACTGCACTTGCAAATAAAAGTAGCTGAGTTATTTACCACAAAAAGCGAGGTCCCTATGAACCAGCAACTCTTGAGATCATGTCTGGCGGCCTTTGGTTTCCTAATTCTCCCCTGGGCAACCGCCTCGGCTCAGACCTATGACACGTTCGAGATCCTTCGCTTACCCGAAAGAACGATCTACATATTTCCGAAAGGTTACGCCCCCAATATTGGCGTGCCGTACGCTCCCGTGGTGAATCCCTGGTTTGTGCAACCGGGCATCGCCTCGCCTGCCTTCACGACTTCGAGCGTGATGCCAAGCTCTTATTACGGTGCGTTTGATGTCGGCGCCTCGCCCTCAACTTCTTCGATTACGTTGCGTGTTCCTGAGAATGCCGAAGTGTGGATTCAAGGGAAGAAGATGGACGAAAAAGGCACGGAGCGCCGATTCAATCTGCCGGCCCAAGATACCCTGTTAACCCGCGATTACGAGGTTCGCGTGGAATGGCCGGAAAACGGCGGCAAGTTCTCCAAAACCACTCGTTTAAGCGTTCGACCAGGGGACCAGCCAAGTATCACCTACGTGGCAGCGCTCGCGGGGAAAAAGTCGTCCTCTGCTCCGGAATCGCCAATGCCCCGAGAAACCGAATCGCCTATCCGATAACGTTTTCTTGGCAATGGCGAGGTGATTAATCAGACTTCCGGGGGTCTATTGGACCCGGAAGTCTTCGTTTATCGCCGGGCAATGGCAGTTGCCTAGAATCATTTCTTGACCTGCATAGGAGCGGAAAGGAGAGAGACATGGACCCGAAAACAATCGAGATGACCGAACGACCGTGCCGAGTCGGGTACTTCACATCGAAAGCAGGTGCGGAACGGGCCGTACGCGATTTAATGGCCGCCGGATTTGACGAGAACGAAATAGCAATCATCTGGCCCAGCAAGGGCAATCATCATTTATCGCCCGATGTGCCGGAGGCGCAGCCTCCCGGTTCGCATGGCGCCGAAGCTCTCGCCGAAGGAGGCGCCATCGGAGCCGCGATTGGCGGCATTGCCTTGGCAGCGACGGCCATCATCTCGGGAGGAGCGCTACTACCCGCGATTCCAGTTGTGGTGGGCGGCGGCGCCATCGCCGGCGGGTTGAGCAGTCTCATCTTGTCCGATGGATATGGCAAAGGAGTCGGCGAGCATTATCTGAATGCTCTTCATCAGGGAAAGATTGTTGTTGGAGTGGAAGCGGAAGGGACAAATTCTGATGAGCGCCTCGCTCAAGCCGAGCGTATCCTGACCAATGCCGGCGCCGAATCCGCCATCACTACCCGAAATCAAATGCCTCGTGGCCCGGCCACCAGCAAGAGATGATAATCCGAGTTCATTTAAAGATTTGAGATCGCGAAGTCGACTCATGCGGGCGACGCCGGCCAAACAGGCATGGTCTCCCATTTATCCGTCATTTGCCTCTGGTCACTTGTCATCGGCTTCGCCAATGACAAATGACCAATGACCTCTTTAGCAATTCCGGCAAAACTCGTCGATTTCCTTTTCGGCCTGATCCTTTTGGTAGCCGTAAGCATTTTGCAGCTTGCCCACCAGCTGGTCCTTTTTGCCGGCGATGACGTCCAAATCATTGTCCGTCAGCTTCCCCCATTTTTCCTTCACTTTGCCTTTCACTTGTTTCCAATTACCTTTGATCTGGTCCCAATTCATGCGAAAACTCCTTTCCTGAAGAGTCTAGAGAGGTCTAACGGCGCTCAAATACGCCCCATGAGCACCAGGATCAAGACAATAATCAAAATCAAACCAATGCCGCCGCCGGGATAGTAGCCCCAGCCCCGGCTGTGGGGCCAAACCGGAACGGCGCCCAGAAGTAGAAGGATTAAGATGATGAGCAAAATTGTTCCCATGACGGCTTGTCCTTTCGTGTTCGCATCACGTTCATGATGAGCACTCCTGCCGGTTTGCTGGGGCTTCCGTTCAAGATCAAGGTCAAGCTGTGCAATCCATGTGCCAACGATTCAACACAAGCGCCGCTTATGACAATGGTCCAATCCGGCATTTTTTTTGCACGCGAATTACTTGTCGCTCGGGAACATTTATCCTTTAGCGGGAGCCGGCCATGAAATGCGAAGTATGCAGCAATGAATATGACAAGGCGTTTACCGTGACGCTCGACGGTCAAGATCATGTGTTTGATTCATTCGAATGCGCGATCAATGCACTGGCACCGACTTGTGAGCATTGTGGCTGCCGGGTGATTGGCCATGGCGTGGAGCAGGGAGGAATGATTTTTTGCTGCGCCCATTGCGCCGAGCACGCGGGAGTCGCCGGACTCAAGGATCGAGCCTAAAAAACGGGGCGTCTCCATGAAATCCAAAGGCAAGAAAGAGCGAAACAAAAAGCGCTGGGTGCATACGGTCACCAGCGTTTCCACCTTTCCGCCTCGCCAAGTATTCACCAAAGATGCCGCCTCCATTGCTCGCTCTTTGGGGAGTAAGAAGGTGAGCCCCAAGGGCATTGGTTCCGGCATCCGCATGATCCAATATTTCATTAACCGGGGAGGCAAAGGCCTTTCCGCCACGCGAAAAAAAGAATTGGAAAAAGCCAAGAAAATTCTTCAGGCGAAACTTCACCAACAGAAATAAGGCGTAGCCATGCGACGGCTTTGGCTGCGCCCAAGGAGGTCATCATGCCGGAACAAAGAACCCTAGAACGCGCCCGCAAAGACAAGCGCGAGGGGAAAGCGCCGACGACGCAAGCCGGCGAGTTCGTCCGCGAAGAAATCGAGCATGTCCGCAGCGGGAAACACGGCGCTCGATCTGCGAAGCAGGCGATTGCCATCGGGCTCTCGAAAGCCCGCAAGGCGGGAATCGACCTGCCGCCGCCTGCCAAGGGAAAGACTTCCGAAAAGACCCGCCGGAGTGCCGCCCGCGCTTACGCCCAAGGTCATGGCGGCCACGCGCACAAGACCTCGCCTAAGCGCTCCCAGGCGATTATCCATGCCCTCCAGCGCGAGGGGCATCAAGCGGCTTCCTCCGAGGCGCTGGCTCGGCAAGCCAAGCAAGCCGCTCGAAAACGGCCAGCCTCCGAACGCAGCGCCAGCGCACTCAAAGGGATCAGCAAGCGTAGCCCGAAGGAAAGAAGTGCCAGCGCCCGTAAAGCGGCACGAACTCGCGCCAAAACGCATTGATGGATTGCCTCCTGTCCAGAGTCGAGCGCCTCCTGGCCAATTTTAGACCTGTTGGCCAGGAGGGGCTGTAACTGCAAGTCCTTGGGCCAGTGGATACTACAGCCTCGCCGGAGAGTCTCCTGGCCACGGCGCGGGGGGGTGCCCCCGAGGCCACATTCTGTCAGAGTAGAGCGCTTGGTGCTCGTTCTTCTCTGTTTCCTCTGTTGCCTCCTGTTCTTTTCTGTCTCTTTTCGGGGAAAAGAACAGGCTTCTATCCTGCTTGCTTCCAAGCGTCTACTCCGCCCAAAAGCGCCTTGGCATTGACGAACCCTTTTTCCAGAAACTTTTCAGCCACACGGGCTGAGGTCGCTTCGCTGGGTCAGGCACAGTAAAAGATAAGGTGCCGGTCCTTGGGAATCGAGGCCGCCTGAGACTCGAAATCCCGCAGCGAAATGGCCTCTGGCAAACGATATTGCTCAAACTTGTGCTGGCTGTCGTAGGCGGAGACCAACAGCGCCTGACCCGAATGGACCAGCGCTTTTGCTTCGGGAGCGGAAATCCGTTTCACGAGCCCGGCCATAAGCCGGTCGAGGGTAGAAATATGCGCCCGTGTCTGGGGCAATAGCGTGGTTTCAATCAGGTTACGGCACGCCGACGGCAAGCCATTGTCTAAAGCCTCCGCGTATTCTTTGATTCCGTGTTCTTCTCCCTCTTTGAGCGCCTTGAGGGCGGCGTCGACGCCAAACACCTTGGCCGTTCCCTCGACCGCCTTGGCGAAAGCGCCCCAGGCGCCCGAGCCTTGGTCCGGCCGGCCTTCCACTCTATGAACATGTTGTCGTAGAGTGTTGGCGGCCTCGCGGTGCTCCTTGTGAATATGCCGCAACTCCTCAAGAGTCTTTGTTGTTTAAAGCATACTCTGCTATAAACGAAAAGGATGCGGGTCAGCATGAATTCTGGCGGCGGTGAGTTGATTTTCTTGAACCCAACCTATTGAGCTCGGGCAACTATGTTACAATCAACTCATTCGAAGGGATCTCCTCAAGTCGGAGAAAAGAACTCATGAAGCTGACTGTCGAAGCCGTATATCAAAACGGCGTACTCAAGCCGAAGCGACCGCTGTCCTTGGCGGACGGCGCCCTAGTCCGCTTGATCGTGAGTGCCGGGGGCGAAAATCCGGACCCTCTTGAAGGTGTCATTGGTATCGGCAAGAGCGGCCGAAAGGATGGCGCGGACAACCACGATCACTACATCTACGGCACATCGAAACGCCGAAACTCCGGCCCGCGGAAACGCTGATGATCTTCGTCGATTCCTGGGCCTGGATCGCGCTGGCGGACAAGGATCGCGGCGGCCAAACTTCAAGCAGCCTAAGATGGATATTTCTTTCCGAGCTAAGGGATATGTTGAAAAGTGCCGGAGTCCTGATTGCTGACAACCACCACGCTAGAGGGATTCCGCCGAATACACCGAATAAGGCCGAATACACCGAATAAGGCGGGGCGGGACTCCGGCTTTTCACGCGACGTTAGCTCTAGCGCGGATTCATGAGGATGATTGTGCGACAGCCGAGTGGCCTTGACCTGGCCTGATGGGCCCCGACTAGGGTCCGGAGACATACTTCAGAAACTCGACGCCAAGTTGAGTAACCTGAGATGTCCCGCGCGGAATATAGGTGGCGAGTTTTCCCGCGTTCCAAAAGAGCAGCCCTTTGCGACAGAGATCTTCGACGACCGTCTCCGCCAATGCCTGTTGCCCTCGGAGATCCGCAATTCTCTTCATGACCGCCTCAGCAATCGTTTCGATGCTCGTGTTCGGTATTCTGGCCTGACCATGCGATTCGAATTCGAAAAGTTCCTTCAACACTCTTAAATGCCAAACTGTAAACTGGTCAACAAAGGCTAGGAACATCGCGCTCTTCACGTCGCTTGAACATTGACCGAGAGCACTGTTGAGGACCGCGTTACGCAGGGCGTCAATCTTCTCTTGGTGATGATTCCGAACGGCAACCGTCGTTGCCTGCATGACAGCGCTGATAAACTCATCGTTCTCACGAAGGTCTTCGACCTTAAGACGCTTCTCTTGTTCCAACCTGTTAAGTCGCTCCGCCAGATCATTCAGCCAATCATTTCGGCGCCGCTCAATCGGCGCGGCAATAACAGCGTTGAATAATTCAAGGGCGGGTCCGCCAACTCCAGGCATAGCGGACAGTACTACCCTTGCACCGAGATGCAGATGATCTCCGACACTTTTTTGAGGCAGCGAATCAGACATTTGGCAACTCCTGGAAATGCCTCGCACGGGTTCGTCGCCTAACGGTCAAGGTCAGCAGCGGTAGCCGCGCTGAGAGATAGTCAACTCTCATAACCTTTCCCTCCGAGAATCGGAATAAACCGCATGAACTGAGCCCCTGTCTCACTGTATCCGATGGGATAAAAGTAAGGCCCGATATACTGCAATGCCAAACCCAATAGCATCGGAACAAATACAGTCAAAAGCACAATCTTTTTACGGCTTAAATCTGCTCCATACTTTCCCCACGGCATCATACAAAGGTAGAGTGGAGCCCAGATCGACCAGGAAAAGAACCCAAGCCAAATCCAAAAGCACGGGTTGATGAGCAAAAGGAAAGAGAACCACTTAAGTTCAGAAAAAATGTGCCACGTCAAACGAATATAGTTAAAACCGTTGTACGCTAACCACAACAAGGACCAGCCGGTCAAAGGCAATGCAAGAATCCAGTGAATCCCAAGAAGCTTCGGCTCTGGGTTTGTCTCTGTGATTTGCTCGTCCATATCTGGCGCTCGAAGCCGCTCGATGAAAATTGGTGTCTCGTTCAGCAGTTCTTTACTCGTCGGCCAAATGATGCATTGCCGACCTGTAAAGCACGCTGTTGGTGGCATGTAGCCCAGCGCGCTCCAGCGCGGCAAGAGTTTGCCGTGGCAGTTTCCGGCCGGTATTGCCTTCGTAAAATCGCCGGACAGCGCCAAGCACCAACTCGGCATCAGCATGGCTGTCGCTCGTGATCTTGTCCCCGTCCACCAGCTGAACCTCGAACTTGCCGCTCGAATTCTGCTGAATGGTGAGATTAGATTCTGAACTCATTGAATTGTTCCTTTCCAGCCACCTGTGACCGGCCTTATCATTTCGATCATTGTACAAAAGTTCACGCAATCAAGCAAGATCTGCGCCCAGACAGTCACATGCTCGAGCAGCGGTGTATCGCTTACCGGAGAGATGGTTGCCGGCATGTTTCCTGCGCTACTGTCTAAAAGCCAATCGCCCCGTGAAGGTCTCGAATTCGCTCACACACACATAACAAGCACGCGCGGTGCGCTCTAGCAGGCGTAGTTGCTTCTAGCCCAGAGCGGGCCCAATGTGCATTCATGGTATGAGTTTGACCAACCAATGCCAGAATAGTTTAAGGCACGCCGGGTTTCCCAGAGGTACATGAAGGTGGCGCGGGTGTTGGGATTGAAGCCGTGACTTTTCCAAACGTTGCACCGGCTTTGGTATAATTGGAAAAGTGCTGGAAGCCCAGCGGCACAACGCGTTTGGAGCGGATAATGATCGAATCCATCCAATTCACGAACTTCAAGGCGTTGCGAAAAGCGACGCTGCCGCTGGCGCCTTTCACTTTGCTTTTGGGCCCGAATGGCTCAGGCAAAACATCAGTACTCCAAGCTTTGCGATCCATCGCAACAATGGCCCTTCAAGGAGTTGATTCCAACGGCTTCCTTCCACACCAACAGGGAACCTGGGCATCGCTACTAAGCGTAACGGCCGAAGACCAAAATGTCGCAGTCGAAATCAACGTGCGGTTACGTTTGAAGGAGAAGCTCTTCGTTGCTGTCTTTCAGTGGCCCCCGAATAACCATCAGGTAGTAAGGCACCTCAATTATGAGAGCGGGCACCCAGTTCCAGCGCCTGAGGCCGCGCCCCCTCTACAGTGGTTAGGCGCAATGCAGACGTTTGCTCTCGATCCGTCCACCATTGCCCAGCCCATTCCGGTAAACTCCGGGCCTCTTCAACAAAACGGTTATGGTTTGGCTGCCGTCCTAGATGATCTAAAGGACAACCACGCAGACAGGTGGGAGTCGCTGCTAACTGAAATGCGCCAATGGCTCCCGGAGTATGATCAGATTCAGTTCGATAAGCCTCAGCCAGGGCATAAAGGGATCGTCCTTCGTACCAAGAGAGGTAAACACCGCATTCCGGCAAACGAGCTCTCCCAGGGCACCCTCGTCGCTCTTGCCCTCCTGACACTGGCCTATCTTCCCAATCCGCCCACGGTTGTGGGTCTGGAGGAGATCGACCGCGCGATGCATCCGCGATTGC
>WNFO01006926.1_pt1 | contig 10432 bp, 10 predicted proteins | sample 5400251 | NCBI WGS metagenome assembly WNFO01 (sample SAMN13153354, study PRJNA577476) | soil metagenome | isolation source: 100 cm saprolite under Madrone tree | place: USA:California | collected 2016-06-14 | reverse complement strand
TTTTAGCGAACATCATGAAGCAAAACGCAAAGGATGAGAAAACGATGGAAACCGTATTGGTGGTGGAAGACAGCCGGGCGATGCAACGCACGCTGCAACGGCTGCTGGAAGCGGACTCGCTGCAGGTGCAGATCGCATCGGACGGAATCGCCGGGCTGGAGAGCTTCCGCAAGCAGCCTCCCAACGCGGTGCTGCTCGATTTAAAGCTACCCGGGCTTTCGGGCAAGGAACTATGCCGCGAATTCAAGACCATCGCCGCTTCCGTGCCCATCGTGGTGCTTAGCGCCAACGCCGAGGTGGAAGACAAAGTGTTGCTGCTGGAACTGGGTGCGGACGACTACGTGACCAAGCCTTTTAGTCCGCGCGAACTGCTGGCGCGCGTGCGGCGGGCGATGCGGCGAGGCGCGGGGAAACCTCAGCCGGTTTCCAGCGTGCCCGCGAAGAACGTGAGCCATGAAGTCTTGGAGTTTGGGGACGCACGCGTCGATTTCACAAGCATGGAGGCTTCGCAGGGCGGCAAGCCGGTGACCCTGACGGCGCAGGAATTCAAGCTGCTGAAATTTTTTGCCGGTTCACCTGGCCGGGTGCTCTCGCGCGATGAGCTCTTGAATGAGGTCTGGGGCTATCAGAATTATCCTTCGACGCGAACCGTGGACAACCATATCCTGCGGCTGCGCCAGAAGCTCGAGCCGGACTCCGCTAATCCGCGCTATTTTCTGACCATTCACGGGGCCGGGTACAAGTTCGTTCCAGGGAACGCCGCGAATGGCAGCAAGTCCTGAAGCGCAGATTTTAGGAAGGCCATGACTCATTTCCGCCTGCAAACTCAGCTTTTCATCGCCACGCTGCTGATTATTTGCGGCTTGACTGGCGCGCTGCTGCTGATTATCCGGCACACGGTCAGCGTGGAGACGGAGCGCCAGGTGCACGATGGTACGGATGCGTCGGTGCGTGCCTTCGAGAACGTGCAACTGCAGCGCGAGCAGCAGCTTTCACGCACCGCGGCGATGCTCGCGGATTTGCCGACGCTGAAAGCGCAGATGACCACGGAGCACGGACCCACCATTCAAGACGCATCGACCTCCTGGTGGAAACTGGCGGGCAGCGATCTGTTTATTCTGGCCATGCCGGATCGGCGCATTGTGGCCTTCCATGTGACCAAAGCCGGCTGGCCGGTGGAAATCGCCGCGGGCGACCTCAAGAGGTCGGTGGAACAGGGTGAAGAGGCTAGCTGGTGGTATGACAACGGGCGTCTGTACGAAGTTTTCCTGCGTTCCATAACCGCCGGCACCGGGCCCAATTCGCACGAGCTCGGTTTCCTGGCGATCGGCTATCAAGTGGACTCCAGCGTGGCCGAACACCTTGCGCTGGTCGCCGGCAACCAAATCGTGCTGGCCACCGGGAACAACCTGATCGCTTCGACATTGCCGGCAAAGGACGAGGCGGCGATGCAGCGGTACCTCAGCGCGATGAATCCCGAACTGAATCCCGAGGAGCATGAAATTACTCTGGACACGGATCGCTACGCGTTTTCTTCGGTGTTGTTGCACGGCTCGCTGCCTTCTCCGGTACGCTGTTACGTGATGATGCCGATGCGGCCGGTGAACAGCTTCATGCACCGCCTGAACCGCACGATTTTTGTTCTGGGAGCATCGGCGATTCTCTTCGGCGCGCTGCTGTTTGGGTTTGTGTCGCGCAAGATCACTAAGCCTTTGGACAACCTGGTTTCCGGCGTGCGTGCACTGGCGACGGGAAACTACACCTATTCGATCACTCCGGAAGGAACCAGCGAGGTGGCCGAGCTAAGCAGGGCGTTCGCGAAAATGCGGAGCGAGCTGCTGGAGTCGCAGCAGCAGCAGATCGAAACCGAGAGGATCGCGGCGCTGGGCCGCGCGGCCAGCTCTATCTCACACGATCTGCGCCACTATCTGGCAGCGGTGGTGGCGAATGCGGAATTTCTGTATGAAGCCGAGGAGCTCAAGCTCGATAAAAGCGAAATCTATCAAGAGATCAAAATGGCGTCGACGCAGATGACCGACCTGATCGACTCGCTGCGCGAATTGGCGCACCAGCGCAGCGCGATTTCTCCGGAGCCTACGGACCTGGAGCAGGTCATCCGCAGGGCCATCGAAGCGGTGAAGGCGCGGCCGGAGTTTCGCAATCGCACCGTGGCCCTGCACACCAACAGCGACGTCGAGGGAATGTTCGACGCCAAGAAACTGGAGCGGGTTTTTTTCAACCTTGTGCTGAATGCGTGCGAGGCGACCCCGGACGGCGAGACCCGCGTAAACGTCGATGTGCAAGCAAAGAAGAATGCATTTGAAGTGCGCGTGACGGATCAAGGCTCGGGGATTCCCGAGAGCATTCGCGCGAGCGTGTTCGATCCTTTTGTGAGCTCGGGCAAGCCCAACGGAACGGGGCTCGGTCTGGCGATTGTCAGCAAAATCGTGAGCGACCATGGCGGGTCGGTGAGCCTGGAGCGGACCTCAGAAGCCGGCACGGTGATGCTGGTCAAGCTGCCCCGCGTGCCGAATTCGGTAGCTTCCCAGACGGACGCGGCGCTGGCGTAGGGCCGGTATCACGTAAATTTTGGAGGCGCGAGGCGGAATCGAACCGCCGATAAAGGTTTTGCAGACCTTTGCCTTACCACTTGGCGACCGCGCCTCAATGCACAAAGCTTTGTGCCACGGCTTGGTGCAAATTCGTCGAAAGCCACGCGGCTCTAGTTGGCGCCGGCGGCCTTGGGCTTCGATGCTGTCTCGTTGACGATGGGGGAGCCGATCAGGTTGCCCCATTCCGTCCACGAACCGTCGTAGTTGCGGACATTGCTGTATCCCAGCAAATACTTCAACACGAACCAGGTGTGCGAGCTGCGTTCCCCGATGCGGCAATAGGCGATCACTTCATCCGCGCCGCTAATTCCCTTGGGCTGATATAAAGCCGCCAAGGCATCCGCGGATTTGAACGTGCCATCTTCATTAGCCGCTTGCGCCCAGGGAATATTGGCAGCGTTGGGAATGTGCCCGGCGCGCTGCGCGGTTTCCGTCATGCCCGGAGGCGCAATGATTTTTCCAGTGAATTCATCAACGGAGCGCACATCCACGAGCTGACCGCGCTTCTTTCCTTGCACGATCGCGAGCACGTCGCCCCTAAAGGCGCGCAGCGACGCGTCCGTATTGGTGACGCGATAGGTTGCGGGCGGCACCTTCGGTGCATCCTTTGTCAGCGGGCGCTGCTCCTCAAGCCATTTCTTGCGGCCGCCGTTGATCAATTTCACGTTCTGGTGGCCGTAATACTTCAGTTGCCAGAAGGCATAGGCGGCGAACCAGTTGTTGTTGTCGCCATAGAGGAGGATGGTTGTGTCGTTGGAGATTCCCGATTCGCCCAGCAACTTCTCCAGCGCGGCCTTGTCGATCAAATCGCGGCGGATGTTGTCTTGCAGTTGCGTCTGCCAATTCCATCCCACCGCGCCGGGGATGTGCCCCTGATCGTAGCCGGTGGTGTCGACGTCCACCTCGACCAGCCGCGTATTCGGGGCATTCAGGTTTTGCGCTACCCATTCGGTTGAAACCAAAACTTCCGGATGCTTGTACTCCGACATTTTGCTTTCTCCTTTCACCTCTGCAAACTCAATCTCTGTGGCACCAAATAAAAAACCCACCGGCTATTTCACTTGGCGGTGGGGTTCGGAAAATCCAGGTTGAGTCTAACTCTAGATGCCCAGCCTCCCCGCGCCAGAACAGGCACACATACAGCACGCACAGCAGCAACACACTAGCGCCTTGTTCTGCGGGTCAGCTTGCATACTTGAAAGAATACATACAAAGCCTGCCGTGCGCAATAGTACCGGCTAACCGCGGCCGATTCGCACGCAGCCACGCGCCATTTCGCCCAATCTTCCATCTTCAAAGATTCTAAGGCATCGTTGGCAGCGCCTAGTGCGCAGCGCCAGGACCTGCCGACATGAACTTGCGTGTGAAAAAAACCAATGGCGCTCCAATCGCACAGGCGCAGCCCAGCAGCCAGAAGCAATCGAGAAAGCCCAGGAAAGCCGCTTGCCCATGGACGATTCGCGCCAATTGTGCTTGCGCATGCAAAGCCGCGTCCGGGACGGTGAAACCGCGCGTTACAAAATATCGGGACAATGCGTCGAGTGTTTCCTGATAGCGCTGCTTCAATGGATTGACATGCGCCACCAGAACTGACTGGTGATACTGCGTCCGCCGCGCAAGAAAAGTCGTAACGAACGCGATGCCCACGCTGCCGCCCTGGTTCCGGAATAGGTTGGTGAGGCTCGAAGCCTTGTTGTTCTTGTTTTTGGGCAAAAAGGAATATGCCAACTGGCTCACAGGCACAAACAGCGGAGCGATTCCCAGCCCCTGAAGTGCCCTGAGTAGCGCCACGTGTTTGTAATCCGTCCCGAGATCGATGCTCGCGTACCGCCACATGGCAAAGGCAAAGATGACGTACCCCGTGAAAATCAGCGGCTTGATGCCCACACGTGGAAGGATCTTCACGATCAGTGGAGCCAAAGCCACGATGACGAATGCTCCGGGTCCAAGAACGAGCCCTGCATCGGTAGCCGTGTAGCCATACAGGCTCTGGAGCATCTGGGGAATCAACACGGTTGATCCGAACAGAGCAAAGCCGAATAGGAAATAGTAGACATTCGCGATGGCGAAATTCCGGTCGGCGAGCAGCCGGATTTCGACCACCGGGTCGGGATGATGCCATTCCCAAACCGCCGCGACGATCAGAGCCAGAACCGCGATCGTAAAGAAAAAGAGGATAAAATTGCTTTCAAACCAATCTTCCGTCTGCCCGCGGTCGAGCACCACCTCAAGACATGCAAATCCAAGGGCTACCAGAAAAATCCCGAGACCATCGATCCGAAGCCTGCCGCCTTTCCTGGCATATTCCACTTCCCTCGTGAACTCCGGTGGGTCGGAAACAACCCGCTTCGTCAGAAGCAAAGACACGATCCCGATGGGGATGTTGATAAAGAAGATCCACCGCCAACTCCAGTTGTCCGTGATCCAACCACCGAGCGGCGGGCCGATCACAGGTGCAGTCACGATGGCCATGCTGTAGAGGGCGAAAGCCGCGGGTCTCTTCTGCGGAGGGAATGTGTCCACGAGAATGGCCTGCTCGACCGGAGCGAGGCCGCCGCCTCCGACGCCCTGAAGAATGCGAAAGAAGATCAGCAGGCCCAGTGAGGGGGCGAGGCCGCACATCAGAGAACTCAACGTGAACAGGACGACACAAAGCATGTAGTAGCGTTTCCGCCCGAAGACGCGGCTTAACCACGCAGACAGCGGAAGTACAACCGCATTCGATACCAGATAGCTGGTCAGGACCCACGTGCTCTCGTCATAACTGACGGCGAGGCCCCCGGCGATATGCGGCAGCGCCACGTTGGCAATCGCCGTATCGAGCAGTTCCATGAAGGTCGCAAGGGTAACAGTCACGGCGATGATCCATGGATTGATATCGGGCCTTGCCTCGGCCAGATGGGGAACGGGAATGGAAGCTGCGGCCACGCTCATGGAGCACTTGGCTGCTTTGATGCATCAAGAGACCGTTCGGTCTCATCTAATATCTGGTAGAGTGGGACTAGCGACCAATTGGTCGCAGGGCTGGGTTTGAGGAACCGAAATGCGCAAAGGCGAACAAACCAGGCAGGAAATCATTCGTAAGGCGGCGCCCATCTTCAATCAGAGAGGGTACGACGGGGCGGCCCTGTCCGACCTAATGCGCGCGACAGGCCTGGAAAAAGGTGGAATCTACCGGCATTTCTCCAGCAAAGAGGCGTTAGCCGCGGAGGCCTTTGACTATGCTTGGAGGGAAACCCTGCACGCGCGGATTCACGACCTGGATACTATCTCGAATACCGTCGACAGGCTCAAGCAGTTGGTCGCGAATTTTGTTGAGCGGCGTGGAACGATTCCCGGTGGCTGTCCGTTGCTAAACACGGCGATCGATACCGATGACGGAAATTCGGTTCTGCGAGAGCGAGCACGCAAGGCGCTGCGCGGCTGGCGCAGCTACCTTATTTCAATGATCAATGCCGGGATCAAAGCCCGGGAAATCCGCCCCAGGGTCGACGCAAAAAAGCTCGCCACTCTCATCATTTCTTCCCTCGAGGGCGGAATCATGGTCTACCGCCTTGAACGAAGTGAGGAAGCGCTGCGCGGAGTCCAGGCCCATCTCGACAGCTATCTCGAGACCGAAGTGCGAGTCCCATCTAAGTAGCTAATACGGATGGAGTCTAGCGTCCCCTCGCGCGCTCACCTCTCAGGGTCATGCAAGTCGATGCCGCTTTGGCAACGAGCCGCCCGCCTTCATCCGTGATTTCACACTCAGTGTAGCCAACAGTGCTGCCGCGTCGCACGACTTTGCCCTCAGCTCGCAGGCGAGCCTCCCACACCGGGCGGAAGAAATTGATCTTTAGCTCGATGGTTGTAAAGGATTCGCCGGGCGCGAGCGTGCTTGCGAACGCCATTCCCATCGCGGCGTCAGCAATATCACAAAGAATTCCCCCATGAAGCGTTCCCATGGGATTGGCATGCCGTTGTCCAGCTGCCAGCGTCACGACCGCCCGTCCATCCGCAGCTTCTTTTGCTTCAAACCCGATTAGCCGTGCTACCGGAACGTCGTTCGTCTCCGCATGAGCCATAAACCCTCACTGGTGCCCAAGGTGCGGAACATTCCCGCCCTCGGTGCGACCGAACGGTCTCTAGACATCACTTTAGCACAGAAATAAAATGAACCCGAACGGTCTCATATCGCATCGAAAGGGGTGCTCTTGGAATCTGGCGGTGCAGAGGAGAATCGCAATGTCAAACTCATCGAACAAAGGCGTCGCCGTAGTTACGGGCGCATCGTCGGGCATCGGCGCCGTGTACGCCGACCGTCTCGCAAAGCGTGGGTACGACCTCATCCTGGTGGCCCGGAATGAGGCGCGGCTGAAGTCCCTTTCGGCACGTTTGACGAGCGAGACGGGACGGTCCGCCAAGGTACGGCCTACCGACCTCAGCAACAGGGCGGAGCTCGCTAAGGTCGAGGCTACGCTGCGGGACGATCCGAGCATCACCATGCTCGTTAACAATGCTGGCGCGGCCTCCGTTGCGCCGCTGCTGAATGCCAACGTTAACAAGATGGACGACATAATCGCTCTCAACATTACCGCGCTCACGCGCCTGACCTATGCCGCGGCTCCTGCATTCGTCGCGCGTGGCGCAGGCACCATCATCAACATCGGATCGGTGGTGGCCATCTCGCCAGAGAACCTCAACGGTGTGTACGGCGCGAGCAAAGCCTATGTCCTTGCGCTTAGCCATTCACTGCAGCACGAGCTCGCCGATAAAGGCATCCGCGTCCAGGCGGTGCTGCCCGGCGCAACTGCGACCGACCTCTGGGAGATCGCTGGCCTCCCATGGCAGAAACTGCCTCCATCGATCGTCATGTCAGTGGAAGACATGGTCGATGCAGCGCTGGTCGGACTCGACCACGGCGAACTGGTGACGATTCCCGGCCTTTATGATGCAGACGAATGGACCCGTTTCGAGGCCGCGCGCCGCGCCATCTCGCAGCGGTTTGGCAACTCCGTGCCGGCGCCACGATACAGGTCGGCCAAAGCCGCTTCGTAGGCCGTTGGGCATCGCCGTATTCTTCAAGGCGAGCAAGGGCGCACACTTTGCTGAAATGAGGATTGCGGCTAACGGCGGTCCGGGCGTGACTCGACTCCTGGCATCACGCACCGCTCAGCAAGAGCTGGCAATTACAACGAACGTGGAAGAATAAAGAACGATCTATCGGCACACGAATACGGAGACGTTTCGGGGGCCGCTGGTACATCAGAGACGTTGTTATCAGATGTTACCAAACGGCATCGATTTGTAGCAGAGGCTCGGAGCTATCTAATTCATTCCTAAGAAGATGGAGCCGAGGGCGAGAGTTGAACTCGCGACCTGCCGATTACGAATCGGCTGCTCTACCACTGAGCTACCTCGGCTTAGTGAAGAAACAACCTTAGCATCCGCGCAAAATTGCTGTCAATTTCCCAGCAAAGAGATGGTTCGGGCGATTTCAGTCCGGGCGCTGGGGTATTAGCGCGAGAACGGATACATGGCCCAGCCGATGCCGATGCCAATCAACAGGAAAAGCAGCAGCGACCAAGCGATGTACTTGACGCGATCGAGCGGGCGGCGGCGGCTCAGGAAGCCGAAGGCCACGGAAATCACCAGCGCGAACAGCAACATCGACTGAAGATGGCTGAGCTGCAGGTTCATAGCGGCTTAAGCCTTGCGGCCACGCGCGGCTTCGTAAGCATGTAGAGCCGCGAGGAAGTTCAGCACCCCCGCGGCGGCGAGAAAGCGCGTACCGTAATCACCGACCGCGCGGGAAACATCCGCACCGTTGGGCTCAAAGTGTTTTGCCACTAGATAAAAGCTGCCGGTGCCGAGATCGGCGACGTAACCGAGGGAGGCAAACGCATCGTTGCCGTTGGAGTCGAACAGGTTCCCGCGCATTCCGGCGCCAACCAGCACCAGAGCGCCGACGGTGACCAAGAAGGTGATGGCGCGGCCCCACATCTTCTGCAGCGCATGTCCCAAGCCCGGCACCAGCCATCCCGCGAGTCCGCAGGCGATGGCAAACGCCTGGCGCTTCTGGTCCATAGGCGGCGTGGCGGAGACTTGCATCTTATCGGTCATCATTTTTTCCTAAGGCGATCCTTACGACCGCTCTTAAACAGATTACGCCAGTAACGGCAAAATTTCTTGCTGCACGGCGCCGGTCACACGGGCTTCGCGCTCGCCAATATACACGTTGACTTCGCTGCGAATGCCGAATTCCGGAAGATAAATTCCCGGTTCGATGGAGTTGCAGGTCCCCGCAATCAAGTGGCGGACGTCGCGCGTCTCCAGGCCGTCCATGTTGACGCCGTTGCCGTGCACGCTCTCGCCGATGCTGTGGCCGGTGCGATGGAAAAAATATTTGCCATAGCCCGCTTTCTGGATGACCGCGCGCGCGGCGTTGTCTACCTGCCAGCCCTGTAGCGGCTTGCCTCCGGCGATGCTGGTCCGAATCAGGTCCACCGCTTTGTCGCGCGCCTCGCGCACCGCACGGAAAACCTTGGCGTGCTTTTCCGGCACGTTCGCTCCGAGAAAACCGGTCCACGTAATGTCGTAGTAGACGCTTCCCGGAGCTCTCTGCTTCGCCCACACATCCAGCAGCAATAGATCCCCTTCGCGAATGGGTGCCGATTTTCCCGCTACCGGCCCGTAGTGCGGATCGCTGGCGTGTTCGTTGACGGCGATGTCCGGACCTTCCTCGGTCGTCAGGCCGGCGGCGTCAAATTCTTTCAAGATCCATACCTTGAGATCGTATTCGGTGAGCGGCTTTTTTTCGCGCACGCCCTTGGCCGCCAGTTGAAACGCCTCGCGCACGATGCGATCGACCGTCGCGCCGGCAACGAGATGCGATTCGAGTTGCTGCGCGCTCCAGCACGCTTCGTACTTCTGCACCAGGTCAGCGGAAGTAAAAATTCTGGGGCCGGCGCTGCGCACCAGCTCGATGGTCCCGGCATCCACCATGGACACGTAGGGAATTTCGTTCTTCGGCGAATATTGCATCGCAATGCGTTTCGCGCCGCGCAAAATCTTCGCCAGGTTCTTGCGCAGCTCATCCTGGCCGGCGTAATAAAAAGTTTCCCCCGGCAGCGTCGCGAGCGATTCCGACTCGATTTTGTGCACCAGCTTTCTCGGCTCGCCCTTTGACGGAACAAAATAAAACCAACGCCGCGTGCGCATGCCGGGCGGCAGTTGCAGGATGCGGAGATCGTTTTGGATGGCGCGGAGATCGAAGCTCATGGCTGCACGGGCTCCCAGGCTTGCCGCACTTTGCCACGCTGGTTACGCATGGTGAGTGAGAAGCGCGAGGACTTGCTGCTCGGTCACGCCGCGAATTTCAACGAGTTTGCTGCGGCTGCGATAGCCGGAAAGGATTCTAACAGCGGACTTCGGTGTTTTCAAAAGCTGCGCCAGAAATTCGATCAACGCCTCGTTGGCACGATCCTCGACCGCCGGGGCGCGAAGACCCACCTTCAACGCCCCTTCCATCACGCCAAAGATTTCATCTTTGCTCGCGCGCGGCTGCACACGCACCGCGAAAGTCACGGCGTCATCGCGTCTTTGCAAGCTGAGCATCTATTTTGTGGCCCGGCTTCCAAAAATGGCCGTCCCGATGCGCACTTCCGTGGCGCCCTCTTCGATGGCCACTTCGAAATCGTGCGACATGCCCATCGAAAGCGCAGGGAACGCTCGGCCTAGTTTTGTCGCAAGCTCGTCGCGCAGCTGCCGCAAACTCCGGAAATAGGGCCGCGCCTTTTCCGCATCCTCCAAAAACGGCGGTATGCACATCAGGCCAGCGA
>WNFO01006362.1_pt1 | contig 10432 bp, 14 predicted proteins | sample 5400251 | NCBI WGS metagenome assembly WNFO01 (sample SAMN13153354, study PRJNA577476) | soil metagenome | isolation source: 100 cm saprolite under Madrone tree | place: USA:California | collected 2016-06-14 | reverse complement strand
CTCCAAACGTCGCGGTCAATTAAGCCGCGAGAGCGAGATCTTGGTGATCTGCGTTTATTTTTTTTGGCTCGGTTTTTAACGAGGCCAACGAACCATCCTCGACATGCCGCCTGCGCTTCAAACTTCAAGTCGAAGCCAGTACGCCCCCGAAAATATGAGGAGAAGCAAATATAGCCGATCGCCCCAGTTTGGCAAAGTACGGGCGGGACGTCCGTCGCCAGCGGCGGCGGGGAAAAGCAGCGCTTGTCGTGAACACTCGACCGGCATCGTACCGCGACTAGGTTGATTCCACTATGCGATGGAACCTCAGCAGCCGCGCCCGCGAGCTTTCCGGTGGCGACGCTATCCTCATTTCCATCCCTAAGAGCGGGCGGACCTGGGTCCGCACATTCCTTAACGCCTATTTCTCCTACAAACTGGGCCGGCAATTTTCTCTTGATCTGACCGACCGTGGCGACGCAGGTGTTCCGCGCATTATTTACTCGCACGATCGTTTTGAGGATCGAACCAAGAGCAGTGCCTGGGACCGATTACGCAGGAAATACTTGATTCCACGTCGCGCCCTCCGCAAAAGGCCGATTGTCCTGCTGGCACGCGATCCGCGGGATGCTTTCGTCTCCTACTTCATCCAACTCACGCGACGCAATCCCGCCACCCCCACCGAGATCAGGGAAATGTCGATGGACACATTTTTGCGCCATCCGCGCTTTGGGATCGCTGTGATGGTCGAAGTAATGAACGGCTGGATCACGGAATTCGGCGACCGATCCGATTTCACAATCGTGCGTTACGAGGATTTACGCGCAGAGCCGGCGCGCCGATTTCACGATTTACTCCGCGCAATTGGCGAGAAGCAGATCGACGAGAATGTCTTCGGCCCGGCGATCGATTTTTCCGATTTTCGGAATATGCAGAAGCTGGAGGCGGCGGGGGGATTTGGATCAAAAATTCTGCAGCCGCGCGACCGGGAGGATCCGGAATCGTTCAAAGTCCGGCAGGGTAAGATTGGCGGGTTCCGAGAATACCTCTCAGCCGAAAGCCAGAGTTACGCCCGGCAGGTCTGCGCCGGGCTTAATCCGCGGTTCTGTTACAACGCTGCTACCTCCGGGACCGGAGGGCGGGACTAAATCCGCTAGGCTTCGCCTGCTTGGGCGTTCGACACACCTGGGAGCGTCGAAAAATAATTGGCAATTCCTACTTGACAGATAGACATTAATTCATACTATTGCAGTATACATGACAGGAGAAGCAGTCACGCAATCAGGAGGAAAATGAAAACGTTTCTGTTATTGGCCGTGAGCAGTGTGATTACAGCCGGAGTGCTGCCAAGTTTACCGGCGAAAATAATCCTTAGCGCCTTCGTCTTACTGGCCGTCGTGAGCGAAGCGGCCCGCCGGCTCTCAGGATGAGGATGGGTTTCACGGAGGAATCAGCCAGACTTCGCCTCCTTGGGGGGCATCCGCTAGGCCTGCCAGAACCGAAAAATATTTAAAATTCCTACTTGACGGATAGACATTAATTCCTACTCTCGAAGTATACATGACAGGAGAACCAGCCACGCAATCAGGAGGGAAAATGATGAAAACGTTTCTGTTATTGGCAGTGAGCAGCGTGGTTACAGCCGGAGTGCTTCCAGCTCTCCCGGCGAAAATCATTCTTAGCGCCTTCGTCCTGATCGCTGCCCTGACCCAGGCGGCCCGCCGCGCCCCCGTCGGCTATCAGGACGAGAACGGTTTTCACCTTATCAGCACGCGACGTCATGGGACAAGGGGGCGGGCCCTCCGGCGCGCGGGGAGAAAAATGTTGATGAGCTGGCTTTTTTCCGATTCACGCCGGCCGGAGAAGGCCTGAACGCCTTTTTAATTTTGGACGCCGCGCATCATAGTTGCTGCATCCAGCGCGATCGGGATCGCGGGACATGAAGCTTTCGAAACGTGGCGAATATGCATTACGCGCGCTCATTGACCTCGGCATCGCGGCCGAACTGGGTAGGCCCATTCTCCAGGTTAGTGAACTGGCCGCGAAAGAAAAACTTCCAATCAAGTTTCTCGAGCAAATCTTCACCCAATTGAAAGCGAACGGTTTTGTCGTGAGCAAGCGCGGAAAAGACGGGGGTTACTCTCTGGCCCGCCCCATGAACCGCATCAAGTTCGGCTCCGTCATCAGATTGATCGACGGACCACTCGCTCCCATCCCATGCGTGAGCCAGACGGCCTACTCGCGTTGTACTTGTCCGGACGAAGACCACTGCGGTCTGCGCATGCTGATGCTCGATGTCCGCACTGCCATCATCAAAATTCTCGACCGCTACACCCTGGCTGACATTGTCGAGATCACGTTGCGCAAAATGCGACGCGACAAAGTATCACCCCCCTTTATCTCGAGAGCATTCAACCTCGATTCGGTTCTGACGTCTCTGCCCGCCAACTCCGCGACTTCTCCGAAGCGTTCAAACGAAAGGCGAACTCATGCCACACGATCAAAAACAAGCATCTCAGGACTGGCTTGAATTAGTGAACCAAAAGGTACAGAGTTCGCGATTCGATGTCGTCCAACCTTACTGGCGGCTGGCATCTCGCGTATGCACCCAGGTAAAAGCGATTGCGACCGAGAGCTTCTGGGTAGTGGAAGTCCTTTTGTGTTGGTTGGTTGCTCTACCCGTTGTATTGCTTGCCTTTTTCGGCCTCATCCTCTGGGAGAAGATACCGGTACGGCTATCGTTTCCGAATCACTTTAGCAGGAGGAACAACTTTTTCATCGAGCGAAAATCGTCGTCCACGAATGCCGCATAACAACACACAGTCATCCGCTGACTGGCTCGAACTGGTTCGCCAGAAAGTGGAGTCCCTGCGGTTCGGCGTCGTTCAAATCGTCGTCCACGATTCCAAGGTGACTCAGATTGAACGAACGGAGAAAACGCGGTTGCAAAGCGTAAAGGACGATCTCGAAAGCTAAAACAAATTTTACCGACCAGACAACTGGAGGATCACACAAGGAGGAATAGCGCCAGCCGGACTTCCGGAGGTTCTTTTCAAGTGAGTAAAATTATCAAGATAAGGAGAAACAAATGCTTGTGAAAAAATCGTCACTAGTTCGGATCGGCATCAGCCTTCCGCTCTTGCTGCTGGTAATTCAACCGCTGCGGGCGCAGACCTCCGGGGGCAACTCCGAGTCCGAGCGACTACAGAAGTTGGAGCGGGCAGTTGAGCAATTACAAAAACGAAACGCCGAGTTGGAACAAGAAGTCAGTAGTTTGAAAAAGCAGAGTACTTCTGAACCTGGGGCGACGGGCAAAAGGAAGACAGTGGTGACTTACGACGGGAAATCGTACGTTGAAAAAAGCGTAGCCGTAGAGGAGAAACCCGGGATTTTCGTTACTCCGCGCGGAACGGAATTCAAACTTGTCCTAGGCGGATTCATTCAGATGAATCTCGAGGATGGAGCTGTCTCCGCCTTCGAGGGGCGCTTTGGTAAGACCGCATTGCAAGACCGTTTTCGCCTGCGCCGGGCGCGCATAAATCTAACCGGTGATTTCGCGGAGAACTTCGACTTCAAGGTCGAAGGCGACTTTGAACAAAGCGATGGCACATCAAACAACCGCACCGATTTTTCAGGTACCGACATCTTCGTTAACTGGCATCAGTTTCCGGAAGCGCAGATCAAGGTTGGCCAATGGAAAGCGCCATTCGGCTTGGAGCAGCTCACACCGGATACGACCCTATTCCTTGCCGAGCGCAGCCTTCCTACCGGCGCGATCACGCCCGACCGGCAGGTCGGCGCGCAACTTTGGGGAAAGCCGTTTACCCACATCTGGCCTGCGCAGAAGGATTTGCTGACGTATTACGCCGGCATCTTCAACGGAAACGGACGCAATGTCAGCGTTAACGACAACAATAATTTCATGTATGTGGGTCGGCTGGAGTTGATGCCGTTCCAAGGCAAAATCTTCGGTCAGGATTCGAGTCTCAAGCTTGGCGGTGACGTGCTCAACAGCCGCGATGACAAGGGCACAAATATCTCGCAATCGTTGAACCTATTGGTGAATTCCGACGGTTCCCTCTCGCCCTTCGTCCTGCCGGGCGCGGATGAAAGAACGGCGTGGGGCGTGGACGCCTGGTTCAAACTGGGCCGATTTGATCTAATCGGTGAATACCTTCAAGAAAAAGTAAACGGTCGCACCGTGGCCGGGGCGCCTCCAATGTTCGCCGACTTCACAACGAACGGGTTCTATGTCACGGGAGCTTACTACCTGATCCCGAAGAAGCTTCAAGCCGTCGTCAGATGGGAGCAATTAAATCCAGGACAAAAGGGCAACGATGGCATTCACTCCATTACCGGCGGCCTCAACTATTACATCCACGGCGACGATATCAAGCTAATGGCGAATTACGTTCACACCTGGTCGGATTTCCGGCAAGCGAATCCGCAGTTTGGCGATGATCAATTCGATGAGGTTATCGTACGTCTACAGCTGATGTTCTAGCATTACCGAAGGTTTAATTCTGGTATTCCGTTTGCTAAGTCGGGACGCGCTTGATACCACGCCGCGGCACCGTTTTGACGACTCATGACAACATTGACCGAGTGAAAGAAAATTTATGAAAACAAAACTAGTCCTGTTCGTAACTGCCGCGATCTGTGTTTTTACACAGCTCGTTGCGGCCCAAGATAAGGTTGTCATACGCTTCGGCCATTTCCCGAACATCACTCACGCCCAGGGGGTGATCGCCCACGCCCTTTCTCGCCAGGGAAAGGGCTGGTTCGAGGAGCGACTTGGACCAAAGGCGGAGATCCAGTGGTTTACTTACAACGCCGGACCATCGGCGATGGAAGCGATGTTCGCCGGCTCGCTCGATCTGACCTACGTCGGTCAGGGACCGGCGCTCAACGCGCACTTCAAATCCAACGGGCAAGAAGTGCGCGTCATTGCCGGAGCAGCCAACGCCGGGGCCGCCCTGGTCGTAAAATCCGATTCGCCCATCAAAACCGCGGCGGATTTTCGCGGAAAAAAAATCGCGACCCCGCAGCTCGGAAATACCCAGGACATTTCCTGCCGGGCCTGGCTAAAAGCACAGGGATTTAAGGTCACCCAAACCGGTGGCGATGTGACGGTGCTGCCGACGAATAATCCCGATCAGCTGGCATTATTACAGAATGGCGGGGTGGATGCGGTATGGACAGTTGAGCCATGGGTAACGCGTTTGGAGCGCGAAGCGAAGGCGCGGGTCTTTCTCGAAGACAAGGATGTAATCACGACCTGGCTGGTCTCGAGCGCGAAGTTTCTTGGCAGCCAACGGGATTTGGCGAAGAAAATAGTGGCCGCGAACGCGGAGTTGACCGACTGGATCCAGAAGAATCCGGCTGAGGCGCAAAAGCTGCTAATCGATGAACTAGCGGTCGAGACGAAGACGACCTTCGCGCCGGACGCAGTCTCGCCGGCGTGGAAACGAATTAAGTTTACAACCGCGGTGCCGAACGAGTTGATCGCAAAGGCGGTACAAGATGGAAAAGACGCCGGTTTTCTCAAAGGCAATACCGACACCTCTAAGCTAATCGAGACTCCGTGAGGTTTGGCCACAAAACCGGTTCAGTTACGGAAGAGCTTGCGCTCGTTTCGCCGAGCAAGCTTGCGATCGACAAAGTGTCGAAAAGTTTTCGTAGCCGTGCCGGAACGGTCCTCGCGCTTGATCGCGTCAGCCTGAATGTGGCGGAGGCGGAGTTCGTTTGCATCGTCGGTGCCAGCGGTTGCGGCAAATCGACCCTGCTCAACATCATTGCCGGGCTGGAAAAACCCGACAATGGAACGGTGTTAGCTGACGGCAAACCAGTGACAGCCCCGGGACGCGAACGACTGGTCATGTTTCAGGAACCTGCGCTGTTTCCCTGGCTCGATGTCCTTGGCAATGTGCTTTTCCCCTTGAAACTAAAACCAAATCTGACGAAGAAGGATCGCCGTGACGTTGCAAAGTATTACCTCGAACTCGTCGAGCTAACGAGATTTGAACGCGCTAACATCCACGAGCTTTCGGGGGGAATGAAACAACGGGTCGCCCTGGCCCGAGCTCTTGCACCGAATCCACGCGTCCTCCTGATGGATGAGCCCTTCGCTGCCCTCGATGCCCTCACCCGCGAGCAACTTTATGGCGATCTCCAGCGCATTTGGAAATCGCGCCGCAAAACCATTGTCTTTGTCACTCACAACGTTCGGGAAGCGGTTTGCCTGGGCGATCGGGTCCTGCTTTTTTCTCCTCATCCGGGTCGGGTGCAGGAGGAATTCGTAATCGAGCTGCCGCGACCGCGCGACCTGAACAGTGTCGAGCTCGCCACCTATGCCAGCCGAATTACCCACGCCCTCAAAAGCGGCGCCCAGTCCGAGGCGGCAACCGCGACATGAAACGATTCCTCCTCGCCTTTCTCTTTTTCGCGGTCTTGATCGCTCTTTGGGAATGGGCTTTTCGGGCGAAAATCTGGTCGCCGGTCTTGTTGCCGGCTCCGCAGCAAGTCGCGGAGTATCTGAAAACATCCGCCACGGATGGTACTCTTTTCCAGGCTACCGTCATTACCATGCGCCGGCTGCTGATCGGTTATATCATCGGCCTTATTGGTGGGTTGCCGCTCGGGTTATTAACGGCCCGCTGGAAACTTTTCCACGATACCATCGGGACGCTCGCGCTCGGATTGCAAACGCTGCCCAGCGTGTGCTGGGTCCCTCTCGCGCTTTTGTGGTTCGGGCAAACCGAAGCAGCGATGCTCTTTGTCGTGGTAATGGGAACACTCTGGTCGGTCGTGATTGCGACCGATACCGGGGTGCGGCATGTTCCGCCGATTTACCGGCGGGCGGCGTTGACCATGGGATCAAAGCGTTTGCACATCTGGCTTAAAGTCATCCTGCCGGCAGCTCTCCCATTTATCGTTAGTGGAATGAAGCAAGGCTGGGCTTTCGCCTGGCGTTCGCTCATGGCGGCGGAAATTTTCGTCACAATTCTAACGGGATTTGGACTTGGACAATTGCTTCATTACGGCCGCGAATTGAGCGCGATGGACCAGGTAATTGGCATCATGCTGGTGATCGTCGTCATCGGGTTGCTGGCCGACAAAATCTTGTTTTCCCCGTTCGAACGTTTTCTCCACCGCCGCTGGGGCACTAACCCATGATCCTGCGCCGATCCCACCCCAACGATAAATTAATCGTGGTCTCACGCCAGATCACCATTCAAAACGAACTGGGCCTCCACGCCCGACCGGCCGCGGAGTTCGTCCGCGTCGCGAATGGTTTTCGCGCCGAGATAACTTTGATTAAGGACGAGCAACGGTTTTCTGCCTCCAGCCTCATCGATGTCCTGCGCGCCAATCTCGATTGTGGTGCCAGCGCAATGCTGGAAGCGCGCGGAGCCGACGCCGAAGCGGCTATCACCCGCCTGGAAAAATTGCTCGCAGAATTTCGGAACCGGAAAGAGGATTAGAACTCGGCCGGCCGTTTCTCCGCCTTAACTTCTGAATATCGCACATGCGCCACTGAAATGTTAACCCGGCGCTCCTGAGTTGGGTCACGCCTTATTCTCGTTAGCGCAGGGGCCGCGCCACCAGAATCCCAGTGTCCGAACTGTAACGGTAAAGATAACTGGAGAGCCGTGTGTCGATCACTACTCGGCCATAATTATGCGGCGCCGAGGCATGCATGAAGTGGAGGGTGCCGTCGGCGGTACGCAACGCCAGGCCCACATGTGACGTCGCACGCAAAGAAGTATAGCGGCCGTCGCGCGAGACAATGCCGATAATGTCGCCACTGCGGAGTCGCGATTCGATTGCGGCCACGCGACTTTTGGGAATTTCGTAAAGCGGCCGCGAGGAAACCTCCGCTTCCATTTCCGCGAGCGGCCGGAGCAGGCCGCGATTGTGCACCAGATAGCGATAATGCCGCCAGCCGTTTGTCATTTCCCGGGCTGAATGCGGCACCTGCACCCCACCCAGGGAGCGGGTCAGATCAGTAACCAGGCCGCGCCGGTCATTGTCGTATAGCCAATCTTCAAGGTAGTGGAGGCGCGAGAGATATTCTCCGGTGCATTCGGCGTGTCGGTAACGATCAATCTCGATGTAGCGCAATAACTGCGCCGGTGTCCAATTCGTTTCCGGCTCATCCAGCATCCGCGCGAAGGCGAGAGCGGCCTCAAAAAAGGTCCAGCAATCGAGCCCCGTGAAATTGACCGAGGGCGACTCAACCCGGTTATCGATTTCGAGTGTGAAAGAGCGATAAGGCGTTCCGACCATCGCCTGGCCCACCACCGCAGTCCGCTCCCCAATCGGCAACATCTTCCAGTTCTCGGCCTTCGCGCGCACGACGAGTTGCTCGAAGCGGTCCTGCCCTTTGAAGACCGTGCGCATTGGTAATGTGACTGCACCGCGGGTGGTTCCGATCAGGGCAACAGCCAGTATTGAAATCAAAATTCCCAAACGCATTTGAGCACTCTTTGACGGGATTAAATAGAGCGCAACCCGTACCAGAAGTCTCACTTCCGCAACCAGGGCTTTGCCTTCAAATTGCATAGTGCAAAACTTTGGGATCGAGAGACCCTTACTTTCGTTGGGGATGGCGCGTTCAGGTAATACCTGATGACGCCAATACTGCGCGCTCACACCTGTCATCCTGAGGCGTGTACGCCGAGGGACCCCACAATTACAAATTGCGTCACGCAAACGTTGGGTAATCAACCAACAATCGGGAGCTCCCTCACTTTCGTTCGGGATGACAACCCGCGGCGTCTGTTTGCTCCACTCAATCCGGCATCGCCAATGCCAGCTACAACCGCTCGCACATATTTGCAGATGCGCCCAGCCTGCCCGCGCCGTACATTTTTACCCGATGCACGATTTGTTCGCCAAAAGCGAGGCCGAAAACCTGGAGCGCGTCAGTGCCGCCGCTCCCCTCGCAGCGCGCATGCGTCCTCGTACCCTCGATGAATTTGTCGGACAGGAACATATTCTGGCGCCTGGGAAACTCTTGCGTCGCGCCATCGAAGCCGATCGGTTGCCTTCGCTGATAATTTCCGGCCCGCCCGGAAGTGGCAAAACTACGCTGGCGTATGTCATCGCCGAGATGACCCACTCCGAATTCATTCGGTTGAGTGGCGTGGAAAGTAATGTGGCGGAGATGCGCAAAGTGGTGGCGGCAGCGGCTAATCGGCTCCGAACTTCCGGCCGCAAAACGATCGTCTTCATCGACGAGATCCATCATTTCAATAAAGCGCAGCAGGATATTTTGCTGCCCGATGTCGAGAGCGGAAATCTGAGGCTAATCGGGGCTACCACTTACAATCCGTACTTTTACGTTAATAGCGCACTCGTCTCCCGCTCGCTCGTTTTCCGGCTCGAGCCGCTCACCGTCGAACAGCTCGAAATTTTGATCGATCGCGCGCTGGCGGATTCCGAACGCGGTCTCGGCAAATACAACGTCAAAATGGACGCGGACGCGCGTCGGCACCTGGCCAAGCTCAGTGATGGCGATGCGCGCAAGTGTTTAAACGCGCTCGAAGTGGGGGTGCTAACAACGGCCCCAACTGGAGGGACGACCTCCGTGTCGTCCCCGTCTTCTGCGCGAAAAGCTAGGGACGCGACGGCGCGCATCCCTCCAACGTCAGACGGGACCATTCATTTCACCCTACGCGTCGCTGAGGAGAGCATTCAAACCAAGGCGGTCGTTTATGACAAGAAAGGCGACGCGCATTACGACACGATCAGCGCATTCATTAAGAGCATGCGCGCTTCGGATCAAAAAAGTGCGATCTATTGGCTGGCGAAAATGTTGCACGCCGGCGAAGATTTTCGTTTCATCGCGCGCCGCATCGTAATTTTTGCAAGCGAAGATGTCGGGCTGGCTGATCCGGAGGCGCTGCCGCTCGCAATCGCCGCGCAACAAGCGGTGGAGTTTGTCGGAATGCCGGAAGCGCGCATTCCATTGGCCCATGCCACCGCTTATATGTGTCGGGCGAGTAAGAGCCGCGAAGCGTACGAAGCGTTAGCGGCTGCCAGCGAGGAGATCGAGTCCGAACATACGGCGCAGGTCCCCGAGCACCTCAAAAACAAACATTTTCCGGTCAATCCGGAAGGGTAAGACTGTCACCGTCGCGGAGTTGGAACACAGACTTGTAGTCTGTGCGCCCAGCGGAGTTGCGCTCCAATGAATCGAGGCAGCGATGCGCGCTTCCGCTGAATCAGAAACAGCGGACAGAATGTCCTCTGGGCGCACAGGCCATAGGCCTGTGTTCCATGCTCTCGACGAGGGATCCCTTAAAATTTATCTTTAAGCTTTCGCAACGGGATCCCTCGACTTCGCTTCGGGATGACGGGATTTTAGCTTGTGAAAAAGGAGCAAGCTCTTGCCGCAAGACTGCATCCGCGCTTGCGAGATTGGTTTTTCGCAAGTTTTCCAAGTTTC
>WNFO01010834.1_pt1 | contig 10434 bp, 7 predicted proteins | sample 5400251 | NCBI WGS metagenome assembly WNFO01 (sample SAMN13153354, study PRJNA577476) | soil metagenome | isolation source: 100 cm saprolite under Madrone tree | place: USA:California | collected 2016-06-14 | reverse complement strand
GAGGGAAGGCGTGGATGCGGACTTGTTCTCCGTACGTCGCCTTACCCTTTGATCCCGGCCGCGTGCGACCGGAACTCGTAGGGCTTCTGCTCCATCCCGTCTCGCGCAGCGAGACGTGGCGAAGACTTGGTACCCGGCGGACTTTGTTGCGAAGTCCGCGAGGCTTTCACTCCAAGGACGCGGGGCCCAGCTCCTGGCGCAGAGCCGAAAGACTGCGACCGCAATCGCTTGGCGGACGTGTCCCAGACTGCCGGGACGGGCCGATTGAGAGGAAACCGAACAGCGAAAAACTACTCAGACATTTTACGCGAATTGAGGGATTTCCTCAAGCAAATTTGCGTTTGAACGTGCCGATAACACCTTTATTGTCAGTTGCTTACAGGGTGGCATAGAATGGCTGGTTGCAGCGAAAAAGATCAGATCCGCATGGGCATGATGATGTAGCGGTAGCGGTAGCTTTCATCGGCGAGGGGACGCATCTGGCCAGCCGACTGTTCGTCTTTCAGCTCGATGCTGACGGGACCATCGGCGGCGGCGGAAAGAAAATCGAGCATGTACGTGGAGTTGAAACCGATGGCGATGGGATCGCCTTTGTATTCCTTGTCGATATTTTCCTTGGCTTCGCCGTATTCCGGGCTGGACGCGGAAATCTCGATGCCCTCCTTGGAGACGGCAAACTTCACGGCGTGCGAGCGCTGGTCAGCGAGCTGCGAAACGCGGCGGACTGCATCGGTAAGCTCGGCGCGCTCAAGGACGACGGTCTTGTTGTTTTCGCGCGGTAGCACAGCTTCGTAATTCGGGAACTGGCCGGTGAGGATGCGCGAAATAAGCAAGCGGTGACCGATCTGGAAGAAGAGATTGCTTTCGTCCTTGGCGAATTCAATCTCTGCTTCGGAGCCCGCCGCGGCGGCCAGCTTTTCCACTTCGTCCATCGCTTTTTTGGGGATCAGCACCTTCATTTCACCGTTGATTCCAGTGAGCTTCTGATCGGTTTCGGCCAGTGCGAGACGGTGGCCGTCGGTGGCGACCATCGCGAGCGTGTCCGGCTTCAAGATAAGCAGGCCGCCGTTGAGTGTGTAGCGGGACTCTTCCATGGAGATCGCGAATTTAGTCTTGGCGATGAGGCTTTCCATGACCGGCGCGGAGATTTTTACCAAAGTGTGCGGCATAGCGGGCAGCGCGGGGAAGTTTTCCTTGGCCATGCCAACTAGCTTGTATTTCTTACGGTCGCTGACGATTTCCACCCAATGATTTTCGAGGAGCTTGACCTTGATTTCACCTTCAGGAAGCAGGCGCACAAGCTCGAGTAATTTCTTGGCGGGGATTGTGCCAGCGCCTTCTTTTTTCACTTTCGCTTCGCAGGAGGTGCAAATACTAAGCTCGAGATCGGTAGCGGTAATGTTGAGGCGGCTGCCTTTAGCCTCCACGAGAAGATTGGAGAGAATGGGAATAGTGGTCTTGCGCTCGACCACACCCTGCGTGGTGCTGAGTTCATTCAATAGCGCGGATTTTGAGACGCTGAATTCCATCGATTGATAATCCTCGCGGGCGGTTACCGGTGCTGTCATTGTGACCTTACGACCGCAGAGCGGTCAAATGGCGTTTGATTGAACTACTTGCTGCTGCGGTACTGTACTCGTTTTTCGAGGAAGTGAAAAGTACCAACACCGGTTTAGGCCTGTGGAAATAAGCAGAGATTAGGAACCAGGGCCGGGTCATTCCAGTCAGCGCACCAGGCCCGGAGAGCGGCCATAGTTTTCATCAACAACAGACATCAGTACAAAATTCAATATGCTTAGCGCCCTTCAGACTTGTATTTCTTTCTTGGGACCATCAAAGCTTGTTGTTGTGATGATTGCTGTGGATTAGTGGAAAGCGTTCCAACTGATTTGTTGTGCGTCGTGTGCGGGGAGTTTGTGTTGGTGGGGAATTGTGCGAATCGAGGGAAACCCTAAGATGCGACCAGCGGAAGCGCGTTCTATTCCCTTTTCTTCCAACAACGTCAACAGAAAATTCAGATGATTCACAGACGATGTTCACAGGCTTTTTGGAAGGCTGGCAGTTGCAATGGCCACATTTTCACCAGCTTCAAAAAATTGTCATCCTGAGGTCTCGTTGCCTCTCAGCCGGGCCGAAGGATCTCAACCGTAATCGTCCGTTCCCTTTGAAATAAACGTTTCTATGAGGTGGGCAAACGACGAGATTACTGTAGGGCATCCATTAGGCGGGTGATTACACGATTAAGGTCTTTGTCAGAGCGGCGCAATTCTTCAATTTTGTTGATGGAGTGAAGCACGGTGGTGTGGTGCTTGCCGCCGAATTGCCGGCCAATCTCCGGGAGAGAAGCGGTGGTGAGCTGCTTGACGATGTACATCGCCACCTGGCGAGGGAAAGCGATGGCGCGGGTGTTGCTGCGAACCTTCAGGTCCTGCTCTCGAAGATTGAAATGCTCGCTGACGCGCTTTTGGATGAGGTCGATCGTGACACGCTTTTCCTGCGAAGCGATGATGTTGCGGAGCACCTGCTGCGCGGTGGCGAGCGAAACTGTGGCGCCGGTGAGCGAGGCGTAGGCCATTAGGCGGGTCAGCGCGCCTTCGAGCTCCCGCACGTTGGACTTGATGGCGCGGGCAATGTACTCGGCGACGTCGTCGGGGAGAGGAAAGCGGTCGTTTTCAGCTTTTTTCTGCAAGATGGCGATCTTGGTTTCAAGATCTGGCGGCTGAATGTCCGCGATAAGGCCCCACTCGAATCGCGAGCGCAATCGTTCCTCGATGGAATTGATGTCTTTGGGTAAGCAGTCCGAGGAGATAACGATCTGCTTTTGTTGCTCGTAAAGCGCGTTGAAGGTGTGAAAAAACTCTTCCTGGGTGCGCTCCTTACCCGCGATAAATTGGATATCGTCGACCAGCAAGACGTCCACGGTGTGGAAACGATCGCGGAACGTGATCATGCGATCGAAGCGCAGCGAATTGATCACTTCGATGGTGAATTTTTCAGCGCTGACGTAGCAAAGGCGCATGGCGGGATTGCGCTTCTTGATGGTGTGCCCGATGGCGTGCATCAAGTGCGTCTTGCCCATGCCCACCCCGCCGTAGAGGAAGAGCGGGTTGTAGGCTTTTGACGGCTGCTCGGCCACGGCGCGCGATGCAGCGTGGGCAAATTCGTTGGACTTGCCGACCACGAAGGAATCGAAGGTGTAGCGCAAGTTGAGCTGATGGTCGTTATTTTCGAAATCGAGCTTGGATTGCTTCGGGGGCGCCACCGCGGGAGGCGGCGCTGCCTCCTCTTCGGTGCACACATAATGTACCTTGGCGTTGGGTGTGCCAAGCTGGTGAAACACGGCCTTGACGATTTCGCCATAGGTGCGCGTGAGCACTTGGCGGAAGACCGTGCTGGGGATCTGAACGTACAGATTCTCGCCCTCGGCACGGTTCAGGCGCGTAGGCTGAAACCAAGTCGTGTACGTATTGATGCTGACCCTGGGCTTCACGAGTTCCAGGAACTTGTCCCATGCGTTGGCTGGTTCGCGCTCGCGCGCCGGATTGGTGGCAGCTATCATCGTAAGAAAAGACGCACCCTCAGCCATTTCCACAGGTGTGAAAAAGTTGTGGAATAGCCAAACTCTGTATACCGTCTATCGTTTTTCAGAACTTGGGGACTACCCGCGTCGAAGCTTCCTGCTTGCCCCTGATCGCCCCGCGCGTTGCTTCAAAATCTTTCAACCCTCTCCATGGATGCTAAGAGACAGCGCGGGATTGTCGCTGATTGAAGCGCGGGGGGCAAGCGAAAAGTGTGCGAAGGAGTTGGTGAGTGTTCACATCTCCTGCACAGTTTTTCCACAAGCCGAAAAGTTTGGTGCACAAGCTGCGATCTACTGATTCAAAAGGGAATTCTACGGAAATTTTGCAAGATACGTGCGCTCGCGAACGGAATTGCACAAGGACAACCTGAGGAAAACTCCAGCTATCTCGGAGTTTTTTTGTCGGGACGTTCGAAGACATAGACGCCGAGTGGGTCGCTGCCGATCAGTAAACGATCTTTCTCCACGAGAATGATGTTTGGTTCGAGACGCGCCCCCTCCGGGGTGTAGAGCTTATACCCGGCGCGGCGAGTACCTTCCTTATCGAAGCGCAGCAGATTATTACCCACTACCATCCAGACTTCGCCGGTATCGCGGTCAACGCCGACGGCGTTCAGGACGCGCTTAAAAACGGGGGCGCCACTTTTTTTCTCTTGCCGCTGGATTTCGCGCCGAATGGCCTGAGCCTCCGGCGCGGCTTCCAGGGCCGTGTATTGGATGTCCAGGGCGGCATAGCCAAAGCGGTCGTACTCCCGGACAGTTGGCTCCGGCGTATAGGCAAATCCATAGAAAAGATGGCCTTGCGCGTCGGTGGCGAGCTCGCCGGTGTTCAGGAAGCGATTGAGATCGGTTCGCTCGGTGAGCGCTTCGGGGTCGCCAAACTCGCGCACGTCACGGCCATTTTTGTCGAATACCATTACCAAGTGCGGTTCACGCAGTGTGGCGACGGCAACCTCGCCATCAGGCAGCGCTGCGACCGACAGCGGCGCGTTTACTTGCGCCATCCGCGCGTTTCCGGCGGCGTCCCAGATTTTTACGGCGTTGGCTGCGCGGTCGGCGACGTAAACCGTGCCAGCCGCATCCACATCCATGCTTTCGCCGTAGCGAATCGAGCGCAGCTCTTGCGACTGCGGGCCGGATGTTCCCGCGTACGACGGCACATTTTTGATGGGTTTGCCGTCTTTGCCGAAGACGGAGACGTAGCTTGCAGGAGCGATCAGCACGTAGGTATTGCCGTCGGCGCCGATTCTAACCGAACGCAATCCGGGGCCGACGGTAGGGAGAATGCGTGCCTTCGCGGTTAGTTCATCTTCCTCTTGAGCCAAGCTTGTGCTCGCCAGGCATGCGAACAGACACAAAGCCGCTGGGATTCTCACGTAAGTGCCGCCTTTTGTTGCCGTAAGAGCTGAGATTACTACAGACGTTGGGGAGTTGCCCGCGGTTGCGGCTGGTGCGCTCAATCGGTACGAAAGCGGAGGCGTTCGATGTGGCGGGCGCATAGACGACCCGCCGCATTGCTTTCGCCGGCATCGTCGGTTTCGATCAGCACGCAGTTCATTTGCACGTCACCGGCGGCGACCTCGAAGCGGGCCGGAAGTCCGTCGAGGAAGCGCTTGATGATTCCCTCACGGTCCATGCCGATCACGCCACCGTGCGGGCCAGTCATGCCGACGTCGGTGATATAGGCCGTGCCTTGCGGCAAAATGCGCTCATCCGCGGTGGTCACGTGGGTATGCGTCCCTACGACGGCAGTGACGCGACCATCGAGATACCAGCCCATGGCGATTTTTTCGCTGGTGGTTTCGGCGTGGATATCGACCAAGACGAAGGCCACGTCAGCGGGAAGTTTGGCGAGTTCGGCGTCGGCTTTGCGAAAGGGATCGTCGATGGGCGTGAGAAAGACACGCCCCTGCAAGTTGAGGACGGCATATTTTACGCCGTTCTTTGCGGTGCCGATGAACGAGCCAAATCCAGGGGTGCCTTCAGGAAAGTTGCCAGGGCGCAACAGGCGTGGCTGGTGCGGCATGTAGTCCAGAATTTCCTTGCGGTCCCAACTGTGGTTGCCGCCAGTGAGGACGTCGATGCCCATGCCGAGAAGCTCGTCGGCGAGACGTGGCGTGATGCCGAAGCCGGATGCGGCGTTTTCGCCATTAGCGATGACGAGATCGATTTGGCGCTGCGAAACGATGTCCGCCAGCCGGTCGTTTACGATTTGCCGGCCGGGCGAACCAACAATGTCACCGACGAAGAGTATGCGCATGAGTGCGGTTGTTGCGTCCCCCGAAATGTCTAACCACCAAGAAGCAACGACTAAGAACAAAAAGAGCGGACTGCTCGGCCGTGGGGACTAGGCCATGAACCTCTGAATTAAGTGGGCGCCACGAGCCAACCGTTAGGCTTTCCTGCCCCGCTCGCTTCCCGCTTCACGGGACGCCAGCGGGACAGGCCATGCACACAGGCTGTCTATCCGCAGCTCCTCAGAGATTCGACATTGGTTCAAATGGCTTTCGCGCCCGCACCTGCTTCGAAGTCTCGCTCCGGGGCTTATTCTAGCAGGATGGAAGGGGAATACGCTTCCGTGGATCCTCTCAGGCTTCTTCCGCGAGGTTCACGCGCACAGCGGCTCTCATTTTCCTCCGGTCTCATTCCAGAGGAAGGCGAGTTCGTCGGCGGTGTCGCTGACGAATTGCGTGATGGACACTCCCGCGCTGTGCCCGGCTTTAAGCTCATAGTGCAGGAGAATTGGGCGGTTGCTTCCGGTTTCTGCCTGCATAAGCGCCGTCATTTTGCGGGCATGCAAGGGATCGACACGTGTGTCGGAATCGCCGGTGTTGAACATGATGGCCGGGTACTTGGTTCGCGGTTTGACGTTCTGGTAGGGGGAATATTTCAGCAAGTACGGAAACTGCTGCGGATTCTCGGCGGAGCCGTACTCCGTGGTCCACCAACGTCCAACCAGGAAATTCTGGTACCGCATCATGTCCAGCAGAGGATAACCGCACCAGATGGCGCCGAAGAGATCGGGCCGCTGCGTCATCGCGGCGCCCATGAGCAAGCCGCCGTTGGAGCGGCCGCGAATCGCAAGTCTCTCCGCAGAGGTGTACTTGTTGGCGATCAGATATTCGGCCGCTGCGAAGAAATCGTCGAACACGTTTTGCTTCTTCTCAAACATCCCCCCTTTGTGCCAGTTCTCGCCGTACTCGCCGCCGCCACGCAGGTTGGGCTGCGCGTAGAATCCCCCTTGCTCCATCCACCACGCATGCTCCTGGTTCCAGGTTGCGGTCAGGCTGATGTTGAATCCCCCATACGCATTCACCAGCGTCGGCGCATTTCCGTCCGCCTTCACTCCTTTTTTCGAGGAAATAAACATAGGCACGCGCGTGCCGTCCTTGGACGTGTAGAAGACCTGCTTGACCTCGTACTGCTCCGACGCGAACGGCACTTGCCGTTTGGCAAAGACTTCTGTCTTCCCGGTCTTCAAATCGTAGTGATAGATCGCCGGTGGAATGATGAACGATTCGAACGTATAGAATGCGTTCTCCGAATCGTCGAGTCCGTAAACGCCCGAGGCGGAACCGAGCGTTGGGTACTGCAGCTCGCCCAATTGTTTGCCGTCCAGGCTGTAGATTCGCGTTTGCGTGACAACGTCATTCAGGCCGGTGACAAACAGCTTTCCACCCACGATGGAAATCTCGGAGATGACGTCCTTGCCTTCCGGCACAACCGTCTGCCACTTGCCCGCACTCGGATCCTGGATATGGATCCGCACGACGCGATAATTCTCCGCTTTGTAATCCGTCAGCGCGTACAGGTCGTCCCCATGGTTTTCCACCGCGAAGCGTTTGTCGATGCCGTGGATGACCGGCCGGATGGAAGCATCGGGCGCGCGCAAATCTTTGGCATAAACGTCCACGCGCGTGGCCGGCACACCGTGAAACACCTCAATCAAAAGGTAGCGTTCATTCTCCGTGATCCTGGCGCCGATCAGTTGCATCTGCCCGAACTTCTCGCCATTAAATTCCTTGCCGAAAATCACCTGGTCGGAGTCCGCTGGAGTGCCGAGCCGGTGGTAGTAGATGACGCTTCCGGAGGGATCGTCCCGGCCGTAGTACAGCCCTCGCTTGTCGGGGGTGATGTTTATCTGGCTGTAGCGGGCTCGCGGCAAGACGTCCGGCAGGTCCTGGTGCTTGTTTACGTCCAGCAGCCGCACGATCTCTTCGTCGGCCCCGCCTTCCCGCACGCTATAGGCCAGTAGATCTCCCACCTTAGAGATGTCGGCAATTTGTACCGAGGTATTCTGATCCGCGCTCAATTTCCCCGCATCCACCAGGCGTTCCTCGCTTCCGTGCAGGCCTTTGCGCAGGTAAATCGAAGCCTGGTTATCATCCGGCAGACGCTTGCTGAAAAAGTACCTGCGTTTCAGGGCTCCGCCCCTCCTCGAGCCAGCGGTATGGATCGGCGATGGTGGTTCCGTTGACGACGTCCGTAACGGGTTTCGCCTCTGTCGCCGGCGGCAGCGGCAGCGTGACACCGTTTCCCCCGCGAATCAGGCGCGTGTCTGCCGCGGTGATTCCCAGAAGCGCCGACAATGCCATCGCGGAGATGGCCACACGAGTTTGCATAAGTCACCTTTTTTGGCAAAGCTAAATTCGCGGCCTATTCTAGCAGCACTGAACGTGACAGAGTGAGGTGCGACGAAGGATCTCGCCGAGAAATCCTGCCGCACGCCGCAGACAGTCTCTTTCGTACTGAGCATGCCAAGCGGTAGAATCGCATAGCCAATTGTTTGGTCCGAGCCGGAGGTGCAAGTTATGAATTCGACGCCGCGTTTCATCGCGCTCTCCCTGGCGGCTCTCTCCGCCGGCTCGCTTTTGCGCGCCGAATCGAACTACAAAATCCCCTTGCTGCACTCTTTTCAATACCTGCAAGCCGATCAGAGCTTCAGCGACGCCGCCAGGCGCGACTCCAAATGTGCGATGGCCTATTGGGGCAAGGCCATGTCCCACTATGAACAAATCTGGGAATTTCCCTCCGGGAAAGCGCTGAAGCTGGGCGCGCAGGATATTCAGCGCGCGAAAACGCTCGGCGCACCGACAGAGCGCGAACGCGGGTATATCGCCGCAGCGGCTGCGTTCTACCTGGCCGATGCGAAGGTGAGCGAGACGCAACGTGTGCAAGCTTTCTCGGCCGCGCTCGCCGGATTGCATAAGCAATCGCCCGAGGATGTGAATGCCGCCGCGTTTTACGCCCTGTCGCTGCTGTCGCTGGCCGACCAGCAAGAAGTTGATGCGCAAGCGAATCGCAAGGCGGCCATCGCCATCCTCGAGCCTCTTTGCCGCAAGGCGCCGGATAATCCCGGTCCCGCGCATTACCTGATCCACGCCACGGACACTGCGGAATTTGCCCCGCAGGGTCTCGAAGCCGCCCGCGCTTACTCGAAAATCGCGCCGGACTCTTCACATGCCCTGCACATGCCGTCGCACATTTTCGTGCGTCTCGGGTTATGGCAAGAATCCATATCGTCCAACATCGCCGCGGCGGCATCGGCCGCCAAAGCTACGCAGGAGCATCGTTCGGCGCCGCATTACCAGTTCCACGCGCTCGACTTTTTGAATTATTCCTACCTGCAAAGCGGACAAGAATCCAAGGCCCGCGAGATGGTGAAAGAGTTGGAGAATGTGCCCGGCGGTGACAATGAATCGATTGTCGAGCATCAAGCGTTTTTCGCCGCGCGCAATGCCTTCGAGTTGCACCGCTGGAAAGAAGCCGCGGAATTGCCCATTCCGCACGTGCCGCGCGAGTCGCAAGAATCGACCTACAGAGTGCGCGCGATTGGCGCCGCCTATTTGGGTGACGCGGCCGCCGCGCGCCAAAGTCTCCAGAAGTTTGTCGAGATCAGCGCAGAGGAGCGGCGCAAGGAGCATCACCACGGCGACAAAGCTCCCGACAAAAGCGTTCGCCAACTCGAAGCCGAGGCCTGGGTGGCCTTCGCCGAAGGCAAGGCCGACGAAGCGTTGAAGACGCTGCGCTCCGCGGCGGACCGCGAAGATGCCGATGGAGTGGACTCGCTAGCCATGCCCGCCCGCGAAATGCTTGCGGACATGCTGCTCGAGCGCAAGCGCCCAACGGAAGCTCTTGCTGAATACAAAGCTGCTCTCAAGTATTCACCAAACCGGTTTGACTCGCTCTACGGCGCCGGGCATGCCGCGCAATTGGCAGGCGACTCAGCCGCGGCGAACGCCTATTTCACAAAGCTAATGGAGATTTCTGCACCGACGGCCGACCGCGCTGAACTCAGCGAAGCCAAGTCTTACCTGGCCACGGCGTCCAAGGGCAAATGAAGCGGATTCCAGTTGCATCGTGCTTCGCTTTGGCTGTTTTTACCCTGGCAGCTAACGGCCAGACCCCAGTGGGGGCAGAACCAGAAGCCAACCCAGGACGTCCCACGGTTTCTACTCCAGCGACGCTTACACCTACAGGCTATTTGCAGTTTGAAACGGGCGTGAACGTCGCCAGCCATTCTCCCGAGTTTTCCTCCCGTTTCGCGCCGAACGAAGTGATCAAATTTTCCGTTCATCCACGATTGGAGTTTTTGGCCTCCAGCGAGCCGGTGGTCCACTACCGTGTGGCCGGGCAAAGTGCAAACCGTGTCGCCGAAGTATTTTTGGGAGCGCAAGCGGTTATCAGCCCCGGCGAGGAAGCGAAACCAACGCTGGCGGTCAGTTACTTCCATCGCGCGTACGATGGCGGCGCGCCGGAATTCGATTTCGGCAGCCCCAAAAACTCTGTTTTGCTCTTGGCCAGCGCGGAGCTGAAGGGATTTCACTACGACGCCAACGCCATGTTCAACGAAC
>WNFO01008246.1_pt1 | contig 10437 bp, 10 predicted proteins | sample 5400251 | NCBI WGS metagenome assembly WNFO01 (sample SAMN13153354, study PRJNA577476) | soil metagenome | isolation source: 100 cm saprolite under Madrone tree | place: USA:California | collected 2016-06-14 | reverse complement strand
CTCGGTCTGTACGGCTACAGCATCGCTGTGAGCGGGCAGATCGTGCCGACCAACGACTTGGCGGCGATGCGGTACGCACTGGAGAACACGGGTTGCATCGACGTCGTGGAGGAGGGCATGGGCGCTCCCGTGCGACTCGAAGGCACCGCCGACGCCGAGGACAGCACAGGCGTGCGCTGGGTTCCGATCATCGTGGAGTCCTGTACCCTGCTCCCGCTCGTCGGGTTGCCTGTCCCTGACAGAGTAGCGAGCTCGGCCACGGGGCGTCTCTACAGGAACGGTCGCCCCGTCAAGAACTACGAGGTGCAAGAGGAGTTCCCGTACTGGACCACGCTCTACTCGGTGGACAGGGACCATGGACGCGCACTTGCGATCGTCCGGGGCATGGCGCTCCGGGACCTCGCCGATCAGGTAGCCGCCGATCTCTGCGCAGGCGGCAGCGAGGGGGTTCAATAGGGACATGAGACGCGCGCTGATCGGCCTAGCAATTCTCGTGTCGAGCTGTGGACAGCCACACTTCACGAGGTCGGATGGAACCGGACTGGACCTCGCGCGCGACCGCTACGCCTGCGAAGTGCAAGCGCAACAGCTCGCCGAACCCCCCGGGGGCGAAACCGCCATCGGGCCGGCCATTGCCACGACGATCGCGAAGCACCGGTTCTTCAACGACTGCATGGCTGCCAAGGGATGGACGCGGGAGTAGCGGGCCCCTGGGGCGTCAAAGCGGCGGGGACGCCAAGGCGCTCCGGCCTACGCCGATACATCGGGCGCCTCGCGGTCTCGTCGGGCCTCATGGTGACGACCGCCTGCACCTATTCGGTCGCCCGCTTGGACTACAGAGGACACCCCGAGCTGCGCGCTGTGCGATTGTGGGCGAGCCGCAGGGATGCCGCCGTGCCGAATCTCGGTCCCGTAGAGGCGAGCAGGGGAGGATGGACCGACTGCGATGGGATGGCGACGGGCGCCACGCTTGATCTTCTGGAGGAGGCTCGCGTCAGGGGCGGGGACGGTGTCATCGCGACTCGGTATCAGAACCTCGCCCACTGGGCAGGGCGCCCGCGCTGTCGGCGCAACTGGGTACTCCTCGGGCACATGACCGTCTGCGCGATCGGCCTCGCGGCCAAAGGTAAGCGCCCGCCCGCGCCGATCATCGGGGTGGCAGGCGATGCAAGCTCGAACGTGCGCGTCATCCAGATCGAGCCAATCTGCTTCGGCCACCCCTGAATGAGCCCGCGCAGCAGCGAGGCATCCTGGTCCACCCAAATGAAGGGGCAGTAGGCGCACGGACTACCCTCGAACTCGGCTGTCAGCAGGAGGATGAACTCGCGGTACTGGCTGTGCACCGGGTCGAGGTACTCGGGCTCGCCACCGGCGGCGGCTTCTCCGCTTGCAAACTGCCAATCGCAGAAGTACGCAGCGCACCGCCCGGCAAGGGCTTCGCGGCCAGGTCGCAGCGGTGCGGGAAGAAAGGCGGCGACGGCCTCGGGCCGTGCGTCATATTCCACCGCGAGCGCCGTTCCGACATAGTGCCACGGTGGCGGTTGAACGAGGCTCGAACGGCCGAGCGGTGTTCGTGGCGCGGTATACCCCTTGAGCATCGCGTTCTCCCCTGCGCGACCAGGTTCGCAGCATATCCGACGAGCGGCACGCCGTCTTGACCGCCGGTTGCGTGTTCCCGGGGAGTGCGGTTGATCCCGGCGGCCCGCTTTCTGGTCATTGGCTCTGGCGGGCGCCCTGGCCCTGAGTGTCGCCTCGACTCGTCGAGCACGATACCGATCCTACGAAGAGGGGCGCGAGGGTGATCGCGCCGATCACCGCGAATCAGGGCGGCCTCTCCCTTCCCGCTGAGCATCGCCCCGCATAAGCCCGGTCTCCTGGCGGCCCTATAGACCCTCGGCTGGAAAAGTCGAGCAGGTCGCAGGTGCTCGGGCTTCCGCTGGGAGACGATCCCTTCAGGTGCAGGCGCTGGCCCCCCTCCGAGTCAGCGGCAATCTTCGCCGCCGAAAATGTTCGGTCGGCACTCCACGACGTGGTATACGCTGCCTGAAGTCCTGCCCTCCGAAGATGTTCGGGCGTGACTCGATCCGCCCGCTGTTCGCGAGGCGGTAGTCCTTGCCGCCGAAGATGTTGGGCCTCGACTCGATGGTGCCCTTGGGCGTCGTCGTGTCCTCGTCCCCGAAGACGTTCGGGTGCGACGAGGAGCGGGAGCCGTCAGGGAACGTCGTGTCGTAGCCACCGAAGACGTTGGGCGTCGAGGAGGAGCGCCCTTCGGGGCCGATGCAGTCCTGCCCGCCGAAGATGTTGGGGCGCCAGGAGACCTGGGCGCTGCTGACACCCGGAAGGACCAGAAGGGGCGTAGGCAACTCAAACAGCCTAGTTGACAGAATCCCCGACATCAGACGTTGCCCCGTACCCCCTCTCGCGCGCCTTCCTCCTCTTCCCCCCATATGACGCTACGGGGCGTGAGAAGCTCACCCGCGTGAGTTGACAGAAACCCCGTTGCCGCCGCAAGGATCCTCCCAGATGCACGCCGGACCGGTCTTCGTGGGTCGGCAGCGTGAGCTCGCGGAGCTGCGCGCGGGCCTGGAGGACGCCGTCGGCGGGCGGGGGCGCTTCTTCCTCGTCGTCGGCGAAGCGGGCATCGGGAAGACCCGGCTCGCGGAGGAGCTCGCTCGGGAGGCGGCCGAGCGCGGCGGCGTCGCCCTCTGGGGACGGTGCTGGGAAGGCGAGGGCGCGCCGCCCTACTGGCCGTGGGTCCAGGTGATCCGGGCGCTTCTCCAGGGCGTCCCCGCGGAGGAGCTGCGCCCCGCCGTCGGCGCGGGCGCTCCCTACCTCGTGCCGCTCGTCCCGGAGCTCGGCGAGCGCTTCCGAGACCTCCCCGCGCTGTCCACCTCGCCGCGATCCGAGCACGCGCGCTTCTACCTCTTCGACGCGGTGGCGACGCTCCTCCGGAGCGCCGCTCAGCGGACGCCGCTCGTCCTCGTGCTCGACGACCTGCAGTGGGCCGATGCGCCGTCGCTCCTTCTCCTGCAGTTCCTCGCGCACGAGCTGCGCGACGTTCGGATTCTCCTCCTCGGCACGTACCGGGAAGTGGAGGTCCGGCAGGCCCCGGCCGTGGCCGAGATCCTGGGCGCGCTCGGCCGCGACGGCCACCACGTGCCGCTGCGCGGCCTCGGGGAGGAGGAGGTGCGGCGCTTCCTCGAGGAGACGATCGGCCGGAGCCCGGCGCCGGTGCTCGTCCGTGCCGTCCATCGGGAGACCGAGGGCAATCCCTTCTTCGTCGACGAGATCGTGCGCTTGCTCGTTGCCGAGCGAGCGCTCGAGCGGCACGAGGACCCGAGCCCGGGGAGGTTTCCGGTGCCGCAGGGCGTGCGCGAGGCGATCCGCCGCCGCCTCGCGCCCTTGCCGCCGCCCGCCCGGGAGGCCCTTGCGCTCGCATCGGTCGTCGGACGCGAATTCGACCTGGCCATCCTGCACCGCGCGTGCGGGCTCGACCCGGAGGCGCTCCTCGAGACGCTGGGCCCTGCCCTCGCCCGCGAGATCGTCGTCCGCGAGCCGGGCGGAGTGGGGCGGTACCGATTCGCCCACGCGCTGATCCGGGAGACCCTCTACGAGGAGCTGGGGCCCGCAGAGCGCATCCGGCTGCACGGGCAGATCGGCGAGGTCCTCGAGGAGGTCCACCGCACGGACCCGACGCCGCACCTGACGGCGCTCGCCCATCATTTCCTGGAGGCTGCGCCGGCGCGGGGCGCCGACAAGGCGCTCGTGTACAGCACGCGAGCCGGGCGGCATGCCGCGGCCTCGCTGGCCTACGAGGCGGCCGCGGCGCACTTCCAGTCCGCGCTCGAGGTCCTCGGGCTGGCGCGCCCCGGAGACGAGCGCGAGCGCTGCGAGCTCCTGCTCGCGCGCGGCGACGTGCAGTGGAAATCCGGCGACGGGCGCGGGGCGCGCGAGACGTTCCAGCAGGCCGCCGAGATCGCGCGACGGATCGGAGACGCGCCGCTGCTGGCTCGCAGCGCGCTCGGTTTCGCCGGGGAGGGCTCGCGCCTGCTCTGGGTGCGGAGCGAGGTCGTCGACCAACCCCGCATCGAGCTCCTCGAGGAGGCGCTCCACCGCCTCGGCGACGGCGACCCGGGGCTGCGGGCGCAGCTCCTCGCGCGCCTGGCGATCAATCTCTACTGGGCGCCCGAGCCCGAGCGGGTCGTCGCGCTCAGCGAGGAGGCGGTCAGGCTCGCACGGCAGCTCGGCGACCCGCGGCTTCTCGCCGCCGTGCTCCGTGCGCGCTGGATCGCCCTCTGGCGGCCGGAGGGAGCGGCGGAGCGCCTCGCGATCGCCGACGAGATCCTGCACCTCGGGGAGCGGACGGGGGACCGCGAGCTCGCGCTGCTCGGACACAGGTTTCGCATCGTCGGATTCCTCGAGCACGGCGACGTGGTCGCCACCGACCGCGAGATCGAGGCGTGGGCACAGATCGCCGGCGAGCTGCGCCAGCCGCTCTACCTGACGGACCTGGCGATGTGGCGGGCGACGCGCGCGATCATGGACGGCCGGTTCGCCGACGGCGAGGAGCAGGCGCAGCGCGCGGTCGAGCTCGGTCAGCGGGAGCCCGATGTCCAACCGATCCTGCGCCACGAGATTCAGACATTCCTCCTCCACTTTCACAAGGGCTGTCTGGATCAGCTCGTTGGACGGTCGCAACCCCGTACTGGCGTGCCCGCCACGATGTTCCAGCGCTGCGCCCGTGCGTTCGTGTGGAGCGAAACGGGCCGTCAGGCCGAAGCGCGGCGCGAGCTTTCCGCGCTGGCGAAGGAGGGCTTTCCGCTGCCCCGCGACGGCGCCTGGGTGGTCTCGATGAGCCTTCTCTCCGCCGTCGCCGCAGAGCTGAACGACCGCACGAGCGCGGCGCAGCTCTACGAGCTCCTGATGCCCTACGCCGGTCGCGTCGGGATCTTCGCCGCGGGGCTCGCCTGCTGGGGGTCGGTCTCCTACCACCTCGGCCTGCTGGCCTCGACGCTCGGCCGCGTCGCCGACGCGATTCGCCACTACGAGGACGCGGCGACGGTGCACGAGCGGATGGGCGCGCGACCCTTTCTCGCGTGGACCCAGCTCGCGCATGCCCGCTTGCTCCTCACGCGCGATGCCGGCGCGCGCCGTGGCGAGGCCGCGGCTCTGCTCACGAGCGCACTCGCCACGGCGCGGGAGCTCGGGATGGACGGCCTCGTGGCGAAGGTGCGCCGTCTCGGCCTCGACGCCGCGCCGACCGCCGGTGCGCAAGAGCCGGCCGATGGCGAGGCGGTCTTTCGCAACGAGGGAGATGTCTGGACCGTCATCTACGCGGGCACGTCCGTGCGGCTGAAGCACAGCAAGGGCCTCGGCGACATCGCGATCCTGCTCGCCAACCGGGGCAGGGATATCCACGTCGCGGACCTGATCGCCGCCTCCGCGGGCGCGCCGCCCGACCCGCGCAGCACCCCCGCCGCGGACCTCGTTGCGCAGGGTCTCAGGGTGTCCCGAGGGGCTTCCGGAGACGCCGTCCTCGACCATCGGGCACGGGCGGACTACCGGGAACGGTTGGCGGGGCTGCACCGCGAGCTCGAGGACGCCGAGCGCTGCAACGACGAGGGACGCGTGGCGCGGGCGCGCGCCGAGTTCGACTTCATCGCCGGGGAGCTGGCGTCCGCCTTTGGCCTGGGCGGCCGCGGTCGACGGGCCGGCAGCCCGATCGAGCGCGCCCGGAAGGCGGTCGCCTCGCGAATTCGCTTCAGCCTCGCGCACATCGCGCGCGTGCATCCCGCGCTGGCCAGCCACCTCCGTCGGTACATCCGGACCGGCACGGTCTGCAGCTACGTGGTGCCCGACGAGCCCGTGCGCTGGAGGGTGTGAGGGCGATAGCCGCCTCGGGCCGCGCTCCCGTCCCGGGACACGCCCGCGCCTCTGGCAATTGCTACACGGTTTCTAGCGCCTCCAGGTCAGGGCCTCTCGCCCTCAGGCGAGGCCCTCGAAAGGGAGGATATCTCATGCGAGCGGGACTCCAAAGCATCGCAATCGCCGTCGTGGCGCTGGCACTCGTGCAGGCGACGGCAAGTCGGGCGGCGCCGGATCGTGGCACCCTGGTGTGCACGTGGGGTGGCACCCCGGACGCGCCCACCGGCGTTATAACATTCAGCCCGGGCGTCACGGACTTCCCGTCGACGGAACCTATCGAGTTCACGGCGACCGGCGAGCTCGGCGGGGGTGAAGGGTGCACGGGGGTGCTCACCTTCCGCGGCGTGGCCGACCCCGGCACGTCCTGCTTGGTCGGGATGCCGCTCCACGCCACCGCGACGGGGTTTCCCCCCATCGCGTACGTCGAAGGCACGATCGGCGTGGTGGGCACCGCCCCGATCGTCTTGTATGACCGCGACGGCAACGTCGTCGGGTCAGAGCAAGCACAGTTCCTCACCGACATACTCAACGACTCGGACTGCAACACGCCCGAGGGCCTCACTCGCGCGTACTGGAGCGACACCCTCGAGCTGTTCGCCGTACCCTGACCACCGATAGCTGAAGCGCGCCCGACGGCTCGCTGTGCACGCGAATCGTGACGCCAGGAGGGTTTCCGAGCGGCTGCGTCGACCACCTGGCCGAGGGCGAGTAGCGTTGGCACCGCCCGTCCTCTTGCAGTTCCGCTTCTCGCACTACAACGAGAAGGCGCGCTGGGCGCTCGACTGGAAGGGCATCGCGCACGTGCGCCGCTCGCTCCTGCCCGGCTTCCACGTCCCGCGCGTCCTCTGGATGACGGGGCAGAAGGCGCTGCCGGTCCTCGTGCTCGACGGCGAGACGATCCACGACTCGACGCGCAGAATCGAGCGCCTCGAGCGCCTGCGGCCCGAGCCGGCGCTCTACCCGGCCGACGCGACCGACCGCCGCCGGGCGCTCGAGCTCGAGGACTTCTTCGACGAGGAGCTCGGCCCGCACGTGCGGCGCGCGCTCTTCCACGAGCTCCTGCCGGAGACCGAGTTCGCGGCTGCCGCCTTCACGCTGGGGTACGGGCCGGTCACGCAACGCCTCTACCGCGCCCTCTTCCCCGCCCTCCGAGTGGTGATGAAGGCCGACATGAAGATCGACGCCGGCAGCGCGGCGCGGAGTCGCGAGAAGGTGCTCGCGGCGCTCGACCGTCTCGAGGCCGAGCTTCGGCCCTCCGGCTATCTGGTCGGCGACCGCTTCAGCGTCGCCGACCTGACCGCCGCCGCGCTCCTCGCGCCAGTGGTACTCCCGCCCGAGTTCCCCTATCGGCCCCCGGGCCCGCTGCCCGCGCCGGTGACGCGCTGGCGTGACGCGCTGGTGAGCCGGCCCGTGTGCCGCTGGGCCGCCGAGATGTACCGGCGGCACCGGGGCCGGTCGGCGGAGATCGGGGCGTGACCCGCCCAGTGTTCGCGCTTGCCGAACGATGAGGTGCCTGCGCTCGAGTGTAAGCGCATCCTGCATGCGCGCCGCGCTCCTGTCGCGGGGCGAAACCTGTCCTCTGGCAGATGCTATACGGTTTCTGGCGCCTTCAGGTCAGGGGCCGCCACCCGACCGGCGAGGCCCTCGAAAGGGAGGATATCCGAATGAGACACGAACGATGTTTGGCAGCATTCCTCGGCGTCCTGCTGTGGGGCGCGACAGGTCGTGCGGACATCACCATGACGACGCCCTACGACTACGACCATCCGCCGAAGCCGGGGACGGAGCGAGGCACCTACATGGCGGCGGCCACGGGGTCGTTCGGCCCCGATTGCTTCTTCACCTTCATCGGGACGGCCAAGTACCTCCCGAACCCCGACGGCTCCGGTGGCAAGCATTGCACGAAGGGCAACGTCGAGCTGAGCGGGAGCGGCCCCGGCTGCGCGTTCAAGCCCTACGAGACCATGCCGGTGGTCACCGAGACTGACTACACCTACAACGGCGATGGCACCTTGTGTGAGCGCGTCAGATTCGTCGGTGGACCGCTCGCTGGGACGGAGTTCCCCTTCCACACCTACGTCGACCCGAATGGCAGGTGGGTGTTCCCCACGACGCAAGACATCGCGTACCCCTGCCCCAACGCCGCTTCCAACATCACGGGGATCAACAGCCAAGGACCGGGTTTCAAGATCGGGGCCTTCGGCGACGATCCGGCGGGGTCGGGCCAGCTGCCCTGTACTAATCCCTGAGGGCTCTGGCCCCCGGGGGGCGAGACATCGCAGCGGCCGGCGGCGGTGGTCGGGCGCCGCGGGTCGCCCGCGACTCAGCGACTTCTCGCCTTGCGATGCGCCCCGGTTGCGGCGAGCACAGCGATCCTCCGCGGAGCCCTCTAGAGCAGCTTGCCAGACGGTTTCTAGCGCCTCCCAGTCAGGGGCTCCGCGGCCTCCGCATGGACGAAGCCCTCGAGAGGAGACAACTCGATGCCCGCCCTGGCGCAAGTGCTCGGGGCCACGTCCCGACTGTGCCCCGACTGTGCCCGCACCCAGCCCATCTCCGCCCATCTCACATCGCGGCGACCGGTTGCCGGTCCCGTCCTCACGGGGCTCGGATGGTTTCAGACGGGCTGCGTGAGTGCGGTCCTCAGGCTTCGAACCTGCAGGTCGGGTGTTCGACTCACCCCGGGCGCGCTGAGAGATCGCGGAGTTAGGCAGCGCAGCGCGCCCGCTCCGTACTCGAGTCTACGGATCGTCTACGAAACCGGGGCGGTCGTCGCCGCGCATGGGCAGCGCCTAATCGTCCCGCCCCTTGTGCCGTCGCCGGCGGTGCGGAGGCCAGGCCATCCCGCGGTAGCGCTCGCGTCGGTCTCGAGCTGTTCGCCTTTGTGCAAGAAGCGCGAGGGGTGGTAGGGTCCGAGATCGAGCCTTACGTCAAATTCAGATGCTCGAGGAGATCGACTAATGTCAGCATTTCAGGTGGCACGCGCAAGGCAAAGCCCACGACTCGGAAAAGTCTCCGCGGTAATTGTCTGTTGCATCATTGGCTTGCTACCGCTCGCCTACGCCGACGGCGCTCAGAACGCTGGACCGCCGAAGACATCTGACAACCCGCTGAACGAATTCCCGCACTCCACGCTGATTCGCCTCAACACGGCCGCCCTGGCGCATGCGGTACGGGCGGGGCGCGAGATCCAGCTACCGTTTGGACGCCCGGGAGGCGAGGTCGTCAAGCGCAAGGTGCAGTTGACGCTCCGCAACCTGCGCAGTGCAGACCTGACTGAGTTCGTCCTCAAGGATGGTGTTGCGGGGAGCGGCTCCAGCGTGCCCTTGCCACCGCCGGCGACCTACCAAGGGAAGGTTCGCGATGGAGGTGTCGCCGTCTTCACCATCACCGAGGCCGCCATCGAGGGGAGCATGCTGGTCGCTCCTGACGGCTGGTCCTTCATCGAGCCGCTGGAACCGCTGCTACGGCTGCGCAACGTCGAGCCGGCCCAGCGGGAGCGATTGCTCAAGAAGTTCAATCACGTCGTATACAACACGAGCGATCTCCTTGGCAGTGTGTCGCTGAACGACGATCTAGGTGGCCTACCCACGGCGGTTTCGTCAGTGAACCCGCATTTGCCCCTCGTCATGTCCATCGTCGCCGACGGCGACGCGGGGCTGTTTCGAGCCTATCCCCTGGACTCGGTGATGCCCTTCTGGCTCAAGCAAGAGACGCTGCTCAACGCCATCGACTGGCTCTACAACTGCGTCGAGCCCGACGCCAACGCCGACAACGCCTACGCCAATTGCGGCAACGACTTCGACGGCGGCTCCAACGGCTTTCAGGCGCGCGTGCGCATCGATCGCCTCGAGGTCTGGACTGCGGGTGGACCCGACGCCTCGACACGGAACGCGGTGCTCAGGCAGTCAATCTCAATGACGCACCAGGCGTCACCGTTGTGTTGCGGCCCACCGCATACGGCCGGTCTTTCCAGCCTGGTCCACTTCTTCTCGGGGAAGGGATTCGAAGACGGCGCGGGCGAAGCTGCGGGCATTGGTGGCCTCAACTACGACGGTGACCACTGCTTCGACACGACGCTCGAATTCAAGTGTAACCACGCCGTTTCTCAACTCGTGCCCAGCCCAGTGAGCCAATACACCTTTCATGGAAACGCTTTCGAGCAACAGGCGCTCGTGGCGCACGAGATCGGTCACAACAACAACGCAAAGGAATTCTTTAGTGCGTCCCCGGTGTGCTGGCTGTTCAACGAAGTGTGCGGAATGAGCCTCATGGAGTCCAATACCGGTTTTACCGACCGGACTCTGTACCTCTATGACACGCAAGATGCGCAGGTGCTCATGGGACCGCTGCTCGCCGAGCAACTCGAGACTGCCCCCAGCAACCCCTAGGACGGGGGCGCGAGCACCTAGCAGGCTGCGGAAAGGCAGCACGCGCCGGGTCAGCACGCTTCGCCAACGTGGGCGGCTATTGAGGAGGGCAGGGACCCACAGGTTCCCTACCTGCGGCCCGCAC
>WNFO01010554.1_pt1 | contig 10440 bp, 8 predicted proteins | sample 5400251 | NCBI WGS metagenome assembly WNFO01 (sample SAMN13153354, study PRJNA577476) | soil metagenome | isolation source: 100 cm saprolite under Madrone tree | place: USA:California | collected 2016-06-14 | reverse complement strand
GAACCCGTCTACCTCGGAAATCAGTTGCTGGTTCCGGCAGGCACGCGCGTCAACGGCGTCATCGGCACGGTTGAGAAAGCGCGGCATTTCTCGATTTTCCGCGGCCAGGCCTACATGAACCTCACCTTCCGCTCCATCGAGATCGATAGCCGCCTCATCCCTGTGCAGATGAGCATCATTACGATAGAGCAGCCTCACGGCCAGGCAGACAGCAAGCGGCGCAGGGACGTGAGAGTCGAGGAAGGGCAAGTTGTCCAGGAAAAACATGACATCGCAGGCGATATCACCGGTGGAGCGATCGGCGCCGGCGGTGGCACCCTGATTGGCGCCGTCTTCAGCCACGCCATTCGCGGCTTCGGTATCGGCCTTGCCGGAAGCGCGGCCTACATTGTCGAACGCAAAGGCAAAGAGGTGGAACTCCCTGCACAAACCGGCATGGTCGTGCGGATGGACAATACCATCAACGTGCCATCAAGCACTTCCAGCAATTCCGGCTACACTGCCACCCGCTGACGCTTGCCAAAAACAGATGCGCCGCGCGTGGACATCCTTAGTTGTCCTCACGCAGCGCATCGGTTGTCGTGTAACAGGCTGCCAGCCTGGTCTGTGTGTGGCGCGTGCCCCGATCATCGGGGCGTTAAGTCTCTTCCCCTTCTCTAATTTTTAGGAAAGTTCGGGTCCGCTTTCACTTCATTGATCTGCTTGGTGTGCCTTTCGCTATGCGCCGCGATGAACAACACCCATTCATAAGCGTCGAGCTTCGTTCCCAGCGGGCTGTCCACCGCGTGTGCCCGCAAGTCGGGAGTCTTCTTCAAAAAATCCTCTGTCTGTCCGCGGCTTTCCACAAAATGCTTCAGCGCTTCCTCCGGCGAACCGAACCGGTTCACAGGCCGCAGTGGCTCTGGCGCATCCGCTTTGTGCGACCTGTCGGTGACCATGGCCACCACCATCTCGTCGATGTGCTTCAGGTCTCTATCTGGAGCCGCCGGCGCTATCATGACCTTTTCCGTGGTCATTCCTCGAAGCATGTCTTCCGCCGCCGCAATGTGTTCCACCACCTGTGCCACGGACCAGCGCTCCGGCCCGGGTTTGAAGTTCCACTGCGCAGCCGACAGCCCCTTGGTTGCCTCTTGAACATTTTTCTTCGTAGTTTCCAGATACTGCAGCGCCTTGTCCTTCTCCGTCTGCGTAACCTCTTGCGCTCGTGTCGCCACCCCGCACCCCAGCGCAAGCAGAATTGCCATCACCCCTGTCCACACTTTTCTCATGTTCTCTCCCTCGCTTCTTCTATTCCTGGTTCTACATGCCGCGGTCCCCACCTCATATGGCCCAACCTCTGTTTGCTGTCACCTTTCGATGAACCTCTTCCAGATGCGGGTTTTCCGCGTAACGTAATTTACCAATGATCGCAGAAGGCGTCCACCCGCAGGCGGTGCCGGAATCGGGCGGTTGTCCCGGAGGAGTCGGAGCCCCCGCGATTTGGCATCCTCATCTACGCCACGATTTTCCGGATGACTCTGGCGGCCATTTCAGTACACTATGTCCCGTCCTAGCGGCCCCAGCGGGAGGATATCCTTGAAAGCCCCAACCATTCGGGCCAGGTACACTCTCGCGATCCTCTTCGCCATCAATCTCCTGAATTTTTACGACCGACACATCCCAGGCGCCATCGTTGAGCCTCTGCGCAAGGACTGGGGTCTTTCCGACGCCCAGATCGGCTGGCTAGCCACCGCTTTCACTCTCTTGTACGCCGTGGTTGGGGTACCCTTTGGACGGCTCTCGGATCGCTTCCAGCGCTCGAAGCTCCTCGGCCTGGGAATAGCCGTCTGGAGCTTGTTGACTGCGGCCTCTGGGTTGGCCTGGAACTACGGCGCTCTTTTCGCTGCCCGTTTGGGTGTGGGCATTGGCGAGGCGACCTGCGCGCCCGCTTCCAACTCGCTCATCGGCGATCTTTACCCGGCAAGACAACGTGCGCGAGCTCTTTCTTTCTTCACGCTTGGTCTTCCCCTGGGTGGATTCCTGGGCATTTTCCTAAGCGGGCGCATCGCCGCGGCCCACGGCTGGCGAGTTCCTTTCTATCGGGGATAATCCTAGCCCTTCTCGCTCTGACTATCTCCGAGCCGCGACGCGGCGCGGCGGAGACCTCTCCCACGGCCGGGCGGTCCCCTGAAGGCTCGCCCTACTGGCGGATTCTGCGTATCCCCAGCATGCGTTGGATCATCCTTTCCGGGGCATTTTTCAACTTCAACATGTATGCTATCCCCGCCTTTCTGCCGGCTTTCCTCTCCCGCTATCACCACCTCCATCTGAAAGAAGCCAGCGCCATGGCCGCGGTGGTTTTTAGTGCAATGGGAATTCCTGGCCTTCTGCTGGGCGGTTGGGTCGCGGACTATTTTGGCAAAGTCGCACCTGGCGGTCGTCTGCTTGTCTCCTGCTTTGCCGTGTTTTTCCAGGCGCCGCTGGTCTATTTCGCCCTCAACCGGCCACCTGGAGAATTCGTGGGGTTTGCCTTGTTAATGGGGAGCGGATGCTTGCTGGGCTATGTCTACTATTCGGGCGTATACGCCACGATCCAGGATCTTATCCCTCCGAGCCTGCGCGGCACCGCCATGGCTCTCTATTTTTGCTTCATGTACCTGATCGGTGGCAGTTTCGGTCCGGTCATCACCGGCGGGTTGAGTGATCATTTTGCGCGCGTCGCTATGGCCGCCTCAGGCGCAACGACCATGACCGAGCCTCTCCGCGCCGTCGGCCTGCACAGGGGAATGTACATCATCCCCATTTGTGCTCTGGCCGTGACCTTCGTCTTGTTTATGGCCTCCCGGACCGCTGCAGCCGACATGCACGAACTTCATCTTTGGATGGCTCAGCCGGCAGGGAAGCCCGCCTTCGCCGCTCAAGCTCAAAGCTGAACGTTTTCCCGGTTCGCTCCCGATTCCCTGGAAACATTTTCACTTTACAACCCATCCGCAATCCCACTCTAAGTAGTAGGTAACCGGATCAGCCCGCGATGCGTAGTAACATCAAGGGTCCATGATGCCGGCAGGAAATGGTTTCGCTGTCCGCGCCGAACGCGTTTCGCGCCATTACCAGATGGGTTCTGCGCTGATTCGGGCCGTGGATGACATCACCCTCGAGGTCCGCGCAGGAGAATTCTTGTCCCTGCTTGGCAGCTCCGGCTCAGGCAAGTCCACGCTGTTAAATCTCATGGCGGGTCTGGATCGCCCCACCTCCGGCGCGATTTTCTCGCAGGGACGCAATCTCTCGGAATTGAACTCGCTCGAGCTGGCGCGCTATCGCAGCCGCGACGTCGGCATGGTCTTTCAATCCTTCAATCTTCTCCCGCGAATGAACCTTGAGGAAAACGTCGAACTGCCCTTGCGTCTCGCCGAAGTGGAACGCGGCGAGCGCGCCAGGCGAGTACGGGAAGCTCTCGAACGCGTTCGCCTCGAAAAGCGTCTCACGCATCGCCCCAGCGAACTTTCCGGCGGCGAACAGCAGCGCGCCGCGCTGGCCCGTGCGTTGGTGAATCGCCCCACTCTGCTGCTGGCGGACGAGCCGACCGGCAATCTCGACAGCGCCACCGGTGAATCCATCATGGTGCTGTTGCGCGAAATTCAACACTCCCTCGGCATGACCATCGTCTTGGTCACGCACGAACGTCCTCTCGCGGAGAAATTCGCCGATCGCATCGCCTTCGTCGCGGATGGCAAATTGGTGAGCGACGGGGTGAAACTATGACGCCCGGCGACCTCGGCGAACTCGCCCTCCGCAACCTCCGCGAGGCGATCCTGCGAAATTCCTTGACCACCCTGGGCGTTGCCGTCGGCGTCGCCTCTCTGGTCGCCATGCTCTCGCTCGGTGTCGGCCTGCAGGAGCTTGCTTCGAAGCGTCTCGCCAATTCCGGCTTGTTTGATACCGTGCTCGTGACCTCGCGCCGCAACCTCCGCGATTTCAACCGCTCCTCCGCGGAAAAATCTGCTCCCCCGCAAAAAGCGCCGCCTCTCGACGAGGATGCCCGCAAGGAAATGGAACACCTGCCGAATGTCGTCGAAGTCTACCCGCAGATTCGCTTTCCCACCGAGGTACGCTACAACGGCAATCCCTACTCCACCGTTGTGGCCGGTGTGCCCGGTTCGGCCCGAGGAAACGGCGCCTACGACGGCATGCAGGGCAATTTTTTTTCCAGCCCTACCGCCGACGAAGCCATTCTCCAGATCGAATTCGCAAAGGATTTGTCCGATCGGCCCTCCACTCTGATTGGCAAGGAACTCATCGTTCGCTACGTCGAGCGCCAGCCACTCCCACCGCAATCGGCGCCTGCAGATCCGCCCACCGCCAAGAAAGTGGACGGCTCCGCAGCCACGTCTGCCAATGACACGACCAGCGAAGGTTTCTCCATCGTCCCGCGCGAAAAGAAACTCCGCATTGTTGGCATCATCGAGACGGAACCCGCCGCCGGCTTCGGTGGGTTCGGGAACGGTCGCTTGTTCATCCCGCTCGACGTTGCCGCCGCCTTGCGCGCAGCGCAGGTCACCGATCTCCGCGATGCCGTGCGCACGTCGAGCGGTAAACCCAGCTACGCCAATCTAACCGTGCGCGCCAGAAGCCCATCCCAGGTGGAAGCAATCGAGGCTTCCATCAAGAACATGGGCTTCTCCACCTTTTCCTTGCTCGACGCCACCCGAAATTTGCGTCTCTTCTTCACCATTTTCGATCTTCTCCTCGCCATCTTCGGCAGTTTGGCGCTGTCCGTCGCCACGCTCGGAATCATCAACACTCTGGTAATGGCCATCCTCGAGCGCCGCCGCGAAATCGGGATCCTCAAGGCGCTCGGCGCCGCCGATCGTGACGTGAAGCAGCTCTTCTTCGTCGAAGCCGGGGTCATGGGCTTGCTCGGCGGAGTCCTCGGCGCGGGCATGGGCTGGCTCATTGGCAAAGCTGTGACTTGGGGGACGAACCTCTATCTACAACGCCAGAATTTGCCCCCGGCTCATGTGTTTTCCGTTCCCTGGTGGCTCGTCCTGAGTGCGATTGCGTTTGCCATTGTCGTGAGCCTTGCCGCGGGACTTTATCCCGCAACTCGTGCCGCCCGCCTCAATCCCGTCGAGGCCCTCCGCTATGAATAGATTCAGCCGCGCCGCTGCGGCTGCTCTGCTCCTTGGCTGCATCGTTGTACCGCAAACGCTTCGCGCTGCCGTCCGTGCTGAATGCCTCTCCGCGCCCAGCAAAATCCTCGGCCATCCCGTCGCTTATTGCGTCATCCTGCCGCCCAGCTACGACGCGGAAAAAACTCGCCGCTATCCCGTCCTCTATCTTCTTCATGGCCTCGGCGACAACGAGCAAATGCTCATTCATTCGGGGGGATTCAATCTTGTCCAAGACCTCTGGGAGCGGCGTCAGCTCGGCGATTTCTTGATCGTCACGCCGGATGGAGGCTCCAGCTTCTACATAAACTCCCGGGATGGCCGCCTTCGTTACGAGGATTTTTTTCTCCAGGAATTTCTTCCCCAAATTGAAAAGCGCTATCGCGCGCAATCCGGGCGCGCCTACCGCGGCATTGCCGGGATTTCCATGGGCGGTTATGGCGCTCTGCATCTGGCCTTCCGCCATCCGGAACTCTTCGGCTCCGTGGGCGCTCATAGTGCCGCTCTGTTGGAAAAGCTTCCCTCGGTTACCGTTTCGGATTCTCGTCAGACGGTCAGGTCGCGCATTTTCGGCGATGTTTTCGGCTCGCCGCTCGATCCGGCTTTCTGGAAACAAAATGATCCGCTGGCCATCGCGCGAACCGCGCGTCTCGCCGGATTGCATATCTACTTTGATTGCGGCTCAGAAGATGACTTCGGTTTCGACGCCGGCGCCGTAGCCTTGGACAAAGCACTCGGCTCGCGCCATATTCCCCACGAATTCCATCTCTATCCTGGCGGCCACAACTGGGTCTATGTGGCCGAGCATCTGCCCGCTCTGCTTCAATTTCACTTCCGCGTATTCGAATCAGCAGCGCATTCCCGAAATTCGGCTCGATGACGGCGCGAGGAATGAGCGCAGATGTTCTGGAATCGCGGCTGGCAGCCTTATGCGGAAGCGCGGCCTGACTTTTCCGGAGCGCGGCGCTCCTCCCCATCTCGTTTGAGGTAACGATACAAACTCGTGCGCCCAATTCCCAGGATTTGCGCCGCGCGCAGCCGGTTGCCCTGGCACATCGTCAGCACTCGCTGGATGTGCACCTTTCGCACGTCATCGAGGGACAGCGGACGCCACTCCTCGCCTTCCAGCGAGCGTGGGCCGCGCCGCTGCATGTGTTCCGGCAGGTCGTCCAGGTCGATAAATTCACCGCTCGCCGTGATGCATGCGCTTGAAATCACGTTCTCGAGTTCCCGCACATTTCCCGGCCAGTTGTGCTGCAATAGCACGCTCTGCGCCCGCCGCGTCAATCCGCCAAAAGTCTTTCCGTACGCCTCGTTGTATTTCTTCAGAAAAAGCTGCATCAGCAGCGGAATATCTTCGCGCCTCTCTGTCAGGGAAGGAATTCGAATCTGGATCGAGCTCAACCGGTAAAAGAGGTCCTCGCGGAAGCGTCCGGCGAGAACCTCCGCGCGGAGATCCCGGTTCGTCGCCGCGATCAAGCGCACGTTCACTTGACGCACTTCAGGCGAGCCGACGCGCTGTATCTCGCGGTTCTGAATCACGCGCAGCAGTTTCGCCTGCATCGCCAGCGAGGTCTCGCTCACTTCATCGAGAAATACGGTGCCCCCGTTCGCGTACTCAAACAGTCCCGGCCGCGTGTCCGTCGCTCCCGTGAACGCGCCCCGCACGTGCCCGAAAAGCTGGCTTTCCAGCAGCGTGTCCACCAGCGCGGAGCAATTGCACACCGCCAGCCTCTGCTGGCTCACCGGGCTGATCTGATGAATCGCGCGCGCCACCAGCTCTTTTCCCGTCCCTGTCGGGCCCGCGATCAGAACATTGGTGTAGTGCTTGGCCACTTTTCTCGCAAAATCGAACACTTCCAGCATCGCGGGACTTTTCCCCACGATGCCGTGAAACTCTAGGTCCCGCAGCAATTGTTCTTCGAGCGCGCGCACCCGTCTCCGCTGGTCGTATAGGGCCGCGACCTCATCCAGGGTGCGCTTCAGGCGGATGCCGTCGATCGGCTTGTGCAGAAAATCGGTCGCGCCACGCCGGATGGCCTCCAGCGCTGAATCCTGTGTATACTCTTCAGCCGTTACGATTACGTGTAATCCAGGATCGCAGCGCAGCGCGCGGTCCAGAAATTCGTACCCATCCATCCCCGGCATGTGCGCGTACGCCAGCACCAACCGGCAGCGCCCGGACCGCACCAGCCGCAGCGCCTCCTCCGGGTCCGCCGTGGCGATCGGCTCATACCCCATGTCCACGATTTGCGCCGCTAACACGTCCAGCTGGCCCTGATCGTCATCCAGGATGCAGGGCGTCAGTGACGTCTTCAGTGTGGTAACTTCAGCAGTATTATAAGTTGACTGTGCGGGTGCCACGCCGCACTTGTTGGCACGGTTTGTGCCACCTTCCCAACGATTTGTTTCAAATCGGTGAAAGTGGCATGTTCCTCGTCCTGTCCCCATCAGGCCACAGCTAACCGCTTTCCTGTCCGGCGCTTACATAGGTACAGTGAGCAAGCGCGATACGCTTAAAATCCAGTCACGCAGGCTTCCATGACTTCGCATCCCTGATTCTTCAGGTTCAATTTGGTACATTGTGCCGTTTCGAGCCGGAACGAGCTCAACAGACGCTATTCCCATTGGTTCCGCGGGCGCTCGCCGATGACCATCAAAAATGACCTCGAAGCAGCAAGTTGGTCGCAAAGAACTCGACGTGGCGGTAGAAGCTCCGAAAAAACACCAGCGCAACGAGGAGTCCCAGCATTGCATAACTGTTGCCGCGCAGCCAATCGAGATAACGCTGGGCTCGGTTTTCGTTCATAAGCAACATGACGCCCGTGCTGCCGTCGAGCGGAGGGACCGGCAGCAGATTGAACGTGCCGAGCAGCAGGTTCAAGAAGAAAAATGCCAGCAGCGCGGTTGTCGGCAAGTCGTATCCCGTTCCCGCAGCATTGTTGTGCATCCAGTGCATGGCAGCGCCGATGCGAATCCCCACCGCCGCGAGCAGCATCAGCGAAAAATTCGCCGCTGGGCCTGCAAGCGCCATCCACGCCGCGCGCCGGGGATGACGGCGCTCCCACAGCGGATCGTACGGAGCGCTGGCCCACCCGATCATGGAGCCGGACATGAAGAACGCCAGCAGCGGGATGACCACCATGCCGAAAGGCTCGCGCCGGATGTGCGGGATGGGATTGAGCGTGACCTGTCCGCCGAGCGCGGCGGTCTCGTCGCCGCCGAGCTTAGCGGCCAGTGCGTGCGAGGCCTCGTGACACGTGGTAGAGAAAAGAAAAGCGACATACCAGATGAAGCCGTTGACGAGAAGATCCGGTGTGAGGTCGGGCATGAACGATTCAGCCTAGAGGTTTCGAGAAGCGTTTGCAAGGGAGGTTGCAACGCTGTCCCACCCGCTTCGGCGTTCTTCCCAGCACACTTGGCTTGCTAGAGATGGGCGATTTTATTCCTACTGGGTTCCCGGCCTCATCGAGCTGATTTTCACCGATTGGTTTTGATCCTGAGCGGGTCGCGCAGGGATAGTCTTCCGGGAAAACTTTTGGTTATATTGAGGCTGGCCCACCCGCCGGGTCCTTCTTTGAAAGTCCTAGCAGATCCTCTGCCACGCCCGCTGGCCGGCAAAGCCTACTTCACCACGCTCTACACGCTGGGCCAATACCTCCTCACGGACTACATGCCCCGCAAAACCAAGCAAATACACTGAACACCTTTCTGCGGCGGCGTACACTCAGCGATCTTCCGCGCGAAACTCAGTAATTCACCCGAGGGCGCATCAGGGATTCCCCTAACCTCGCTTCCAGGAATTCCCTCGATTGTTCTCCGGCGTTTCCCAGATATCGTCTCCACGGTTCCCTCGGTTCCCCATTCCCTAAGGCCACAATTGATTCGGAAAAGACACAAAGGAGTTCTCTATGAAACGATTAAAGCTGAACGTTTTTTCACCGAAGGCAGATGACGCCAAGTCAGGGCAGAAGAATCCATGGAAGAAAGCGTTGACGAGAACTGTATGGCTCGCGCCGGCCTTGGGCGTCAGCATTGCGGCAGTGCTGCTGTTTCTCTTCTCGATTGCAGAACCTTCTCACAGCCAGACTATCAGCGACACGCAAATCACGCTTTCCTGTAACGATGGCCACAGCGTTACCGCTGCGGTCGATACGACCACGCTCCTTGAGCTCACGGCGGCAGTCCAAGCGCTGGCCGGCGACCCCACCGGACTCAGCTGCACGATAGATCCGGCGGCCACGCCCCCTGCATCTTGGACGGTCTACGACTACAACCCCTCTGGTCACGCGATCCGGCCCCGGGTATCCGCGGACTCGATGCCGGCCACGACCAGTGGCGACACCACCCCGTTCCAGTTCCTGCCCAACATTTACACTGCACTGCTCACCACGACTGACCCCAGTCTGACTGGTGATCTCAGCATGAAGTCCCTTAACGTCACCGTCAGCGTGACCGGTGGCGCGGGCATGTTCCAGGATCAGCACAACGGCGGTTGCCTCCCCGACACGAAAAGCGTGCGGTTCTACTTCGCGTCCCCGAAGGCATCCGGTACAACCGGCACCGGTACGACCGGCTTCTACACGCAATTCTGGTGGTCGAACCCAATGAGCGTGCCGCTGGCCACTGACCCCCAGGGGCCGATGGGCATAAGCCAGCCTGTCAATGCCCCAGACATGTGGTCGGACTGGAACGGTAAGAAAGGCAGCGACAGTCCGGAAGTCATGGAGGCCTTCCTCGTCGCGATCCACAATGTGCAGACGGTCGGCCTGTCGTTCGGCGGGGGCTGCTTCTTCGAGAACGGCGTTACCACTAGCGACGGCTCGGGCACGTTCAACAGCACTTTCACTGAGACCCCTTAGAACGGGAACGGCGCTGCGCCGATTAGACCGCACCCTGGTGGTGTCGCGGTTGTAGCCCATGGGGGCGAGATCGTGCAGCCGATCGGCGCGGAAGCGCCCGAGATCACTGCGAGGTTCCGCGATCCGGGAGGAAACGTGATCGGCCTCTACCAGCAACCCGCCTGACGCTTTGAGCTCGTCAAGAAAGCGGTCCGCGTGATTACCAGTGCGGGCTGGACTTTGGCCTCAATGCGAGGCGGCAACAGGGGCTGAGCGGTAGACGGTTTTGTGGGCGGGCAGGGCCGCGCCGAGGAGGGCGCCGCTCGGGGCACCAATCACGATGCCAACAAGGGCGGTAATGCCGCGCGAGGAGCCCCCCAAGAAACCGGTATTCGAGCCGGACGCCGCGCCGATGCCGGCGCCAGCGGCTGCGCCGACCACAAGGCCAATCA
>WNFO01007609.1_pt1 | contig 10441 bp, 9 predicted proteins | sample 5400251 | NCBI WGS metagenome assembly WNFO01 (sample SAMN13153354, study PRJNA577476) | soil metagenome | isolation source: 100 cm saprolite under Madrone tree | place: USA:California | collected 2016-06-14 | reverse complement strand
CGTAACTTCGGCCTCGATGCGCGCAAGCCCCTCGGCGGTCACGAGGTTGGGATGCGGGGAAATCGGCCGATCTGGCAACTCCTCGACCGCGTCCTCCAAGTCTTTGACGAATGCTCTACTCATGATCACGCGTTACTTTTTGATCAGGCTTTTGAGCTCGACTTATTCGCCAGCTTGTTGAGCTGGCGCGCTACTTAATATGGGATATCGAGGGCCATATGGGAACGCTCCATGCTGGAACTCGATGCGCCCCGGCGAGCGCGATTGGTGGAACTATTCCACTGGGAAAAAGTTCAATTTAATCGGGTACCGTCAACACCGGCGATTTTGACGCTGGCGCCGCCAAGGCGGGCGATTCGAGAGGATTCGATGCACAAGGCGATACACAAGGCGTGGATCACCGCTGGGCTCGCATTGATGCTGTCGTGCGTCGGCTCGGCCGTGTCGGCGCAGACGACGCCGCAAGAGCCGCAACAGCCGCAAGATGTGCTGACGCCTGCGCCGAAGCTCAACCTAACGCTGGAGCAGCGTCATACGATCAGGGAATTCGTCAAAGACATGAAGCCCGACGCCGCCGACGTCAAGACAGAGATTGGCGATCCCATCCCGCAAGGCATCAACCCGCGACCGATGCCGAGCGACGTAGCTCAGAAGGTGCCGCAGGTGAAGAGCCACAGATTCTTCCTCACCGCGCAGCAAATCGTGATCGTCGACCCCAAGGACAACAAGGTCGCCGACGTCATCAAACTCGGCACGGATTGAGCTGCCATCACGAGCGGCGCTCAGAGCATCTCGCCGATATCCCGCCTTTCATCCGCGCGTGAGATAACGCTTGGGCAGCATTACGTGGATGCCTTTGTTGCCGTTGACCACCTGCGTCACGCGCACATCGGCCGCGAGGCTCGCCAATGAGTAGGCTTGGTAGCGGTCGAGGCCCGTACGCGCGCAAATGAGGTCGAGCATCTGTCGCAGCGCAATCACCACGCAATCGTCGAGGTCGGGGTCGAATGCCATCGTGATCACATGCATCGGCGTTTCGGCCATCGGCCATTCGAGCCGCATGTCCTCGCGCAACGTAAGCCGGAAGGTGCCGGTCAATCCCGTCTCGACGGCGGTGACGCAGACCTCGCCGTCGCCCTGAACGCCGTGCCCATCGCCAACGGAGAACAGCGCGCCGGGAACGAAGATGGGCAGATAAAGCGTGGTGCCGGCGACGAGCTCTTTGTTATCGAGATTGCCGCCGTTCTTGCGCGGCGGCGCGGTCGAGATCATGCCCCAGGCGGGCGGGGGCGCTGTGCCCATCACGCCGAAAAACGGCGCCAGCGGAACCTCCTGTCCCCACGGAAGCCGCCAGCACTTGCGCGCGCGGTCGAGTACGACGTGGATGTGGCGGTTCTCCGCGAAATCGTCGGGCAAAGCGCCGGCGAGCGGACGCACGGAGTTGTAGCCCCAGTCGTAGAATACCTCGATCTCCTCGATGTCGACCTGGAGCACTTGCCCAGGTTGCGCGCCCTTGATCGCAACCGGTCCGGTCAAGATATGCGGCCCCAACTGGCGCGTCACCTTTTGGTGAATGGCGGGAAGCGCGGGCGGCACTTTGAGCGGCGCCGTCGGCATGAGCTCGGGGCCGCCCGAGACGCTGGAGATGGTCAACCGCTCGCCGCTGTCGATAGTCACTCGCGGCGGCAGCCGCGCGTCGAAATATCCCCAGTGCACATTGTCGGGTCTGGGTTCGAGATGAATGGGCATCGCTATTGGTCCTCGCAGGGTGTTACAGCGCGGCGATTGTCTTGACTTCGATGAGGAACGGCTCCTGCACGAGGCGGTCGACGATCAGCAGCGTGTTGGGCGGATAGGCGCCGCGCGGAAAGAGCCGAGGAAATTCGCGCAGCCGATAGGCCATGAACTTCGCGATGTCCTGCGAATGGACGAGATAGGTCGTGAACTCGACCACGTCGGTAAAACTCGCGCCCTGCGATTTCAGCGCGATCTCGATGTTGGCAAACACCCGTCGGCACTGCCCATCGAAGTCGTCGGCGCCAACGAGCTTGCCGCTGGAATCGGTTGCCACCTGCCCGGCGATGAACAGCAGCTCGGATGCCTTGACGCGCGAGATCTGCGAATATTGACCAAGCGGCTTGCCCAGCGCGTCGGGGTTCGCGATCGTAATTTCAGACATGGTGGCTCCTCATAGCGTTGTGGGTCGCATCTCACGCAATAGAAATGACCGGCAGCAAGAGATGCGAGGGATATTTGGGGTCGTGATAAATCTTGTGCAGCACGGTCTTGCTGCTGCAGATGTGGTAAGGAATGTATTCCACATTGGTAGCGCCGCCGACGCCGGTTGCGACGTCGAGGCTCGCAATTTCAACGCAGATACGGTGGCCCCGCTTGAACTCATTGGCGGCCGCCATGATCTCGATAGCGTATTCGTTGATCTCGTCGGGAGCGACGGGTTTGCGGGCGGCGCGGGTGAGCGGATGCCATGGCCGGCCGGGCAGCGATCGTTTTGCATCGATTGCGCGGTGGGACGCCTTGAGCCAGCCGCGGGTGAGTTCCCGTTCGTGCAGGCGCGAAATGTCGCGCTCGCCTTCGCGCGCGGTCTGCACGCCCACGTCCGGACCGATGTCCTTGAGAATGACGATCCAATTAGTGTCGTCCTGGTCGATCGCCGCGTAGAGATGAAGCACGCTCGGGCCGGCGATGGTGACATCTTCGGCCAATGGGTCGCTGAGATAACGCAGCTTTTGAATACGGTTGGTCTGGCTCGCCGGCATTTGCACGAAGGCATCGGGCGCCTGGTAATCGTCCGCGCTCGACGGCACAAACGGCTCGGTGGTGAGCCGCTCCCAGCCGCGCAGATAAAACTTGATCCACTGCGTCTGTGGGGGCGGCCAATCACTGGCGCTGCGCCATTCATTGGCGCCCATGACCCAGAATCGCACCGGTGGTTCGTTTAGGATTCCAGTGTCGATTCCTTTGAGCCACTGGTCGTACCAGCGCAGCATTTCGTCGTGGAACGCCTTGACCGGCCGGTCGAGATGGGCAGGCCCGGCAAGCAGCAGCTTCTTGTGCGCAGTCTTGAGATTGCGAAACCAGTTCTGCGCCCCGTTGAGATGCGTCTTATACGTGTAGCCGTACCAGCCCGAGCCGGTATAGGTCGGGATGTCGATCTTCGAGAATTCCGCGTCGCTTTTTTCGACCGCCGCCTCCTTGTCGTAGGGATCGATGAGAATGTCGAAAAAGACCGGGAAGTGTTGCCCCTTGAGCGCCAGCACGTTGTAGACGTGCGGGTACATCTTGAAGTCGGGATTGGCGATCGCCTCCTGCCACAACTTTTCCCGTTCCGGAGGCAACGGCTTCGGCTGCCCTTTCTGCTGGTGGGCCGCGGCATAGACCTGCAGCAGGAAGCGAAAGAGGTGGATCACGCCGCCGGGATATTCGTCGCGGAAGCCGCCGGCTTCGCCATAGGCACCGCGCGGATCGAAGGGAAAGGTCGCTTTCAGATGCGGCGGGTTGAGCTTCGCAGCCATGAACTGCTCGGCGCCGAAGCCGGAAATGCCGACCATGCCGACATTGCCGTCGCACCACGGCTGCGCCGCGACCCATTCGATGAGGTCATAGCTGTCGAAGGCGCGCGAGCCGCCGCTTTCCGATTTGCCGATGCCGCGCGGATTGCCGATCACGTGCACATAGCCGCGCGAGACGAAAAAACGAGTGTCACCGGCCTCCGCCGGGCCGGTCCATAACATCGACCACGCCGGATGCGTCAGGGAGGCCTGGGCGGGTTCGGGGCCCTGCAGGTCCTTGTTGTGGATCGAGAAGGCGAGCAGCGCAGGCAGCCTGTCCGTCGTCTCGGGACGATAGATGTCGATCGCAATCTTGACGCCGTCGCGCATCGGCACAAGCACGTCCTTCTCCGCGATCATGCCGGAATAGGTCGGCGCGCGGTCATAGTCGACTGGCGCGCGATGGCCGGATAGCGCGAGACGCAAGGCCGTCGGTTGCGACATTTCCTCCCCGCGATCCGAGCCGGCAGATTCGTGATCTTCGAGCCTTGGCCGCCATCCCGCAAGACGCAATTCGAAAAGCGGGCATCTGTGGTCACGGCGCAGCAGCTATGCAGGCTTTGCGTCCGATTGGGGTTGCTCGCGCTCGAGTGGCTTGGCAAGGAAGGCCCGAAAGGACGCCGCAAAGAAGCGTCGGGGAAAACGCCCAGATCATGCCGAGGTTCGGAACAGTTCACGCCGGGGTGGAGTCCCCCTTCGCCTGGCTGCGGCTGACCGCCGCCGTGGTGCTCTCCACCATCGGCAGCGTCGGCACGTGGTCGGTGCCGGTCGTGCTGCCGCCAGTGCAGGCGGCGTTCGGCGTCGCCCGCGGCGACGCTTCGCTACCGTTCACGCTTGCGATGATCGGCTTTGCCTTGGGCGGTGTGGTGATGGGCAAACTCACCGACCGGTTCGGCATCGTGGCCCCCGTCCTGTGCGGCGTGAGCGCGCTCAGCACTGGCTACATTGCCGCCGGCTTCGCGCCCAATCTCATGCTGTTTGCGCTCGCGCACCTCCTGATCGGGCTCGGCACCTCCGCGACGTTCGGCCCGTTGATGGCGGATACATCGCAATGGTTCATCCGTCGCCGCGGTATTGCCGTCGCCATTGTGTCCAGCGGCAATTATATCGGCGGCGCGATCTGGCCGCCCCTCCTGCACCACTTGGTCACGGTCGAGGGTTGGCGGGCGACCCATATCGGGGTCGGCGCCTTATGTCCGCTCGTCATGCTGCTGGTTTTGCCGATGTTGCGACGACGCGCACCGAGCGATGGCGGTGCAGTGGCGGATGCATTGATCGCGGGAGCGCAGCGTGGGCCGGGCCTCTCGGCCAGCGCGCTGCAGGCGGCGTTGTGCGTAGCTGGTGTCGCCTGTTGCGTGGCGATGGCGATGCCGCAAGTCCATATCGTCGCCTACTGCGGGGATCTCGGCTACGGCGTTGCCCGTGGCGCCGAGATGCTGTCATTGATGCTGGGCTTCGGCATCTTCAGCCGCATCGGGTCGGGTTTCGTTGCCGACCGCATCGGCGGCGTGGCGACGCTCGTTCTAGGCTCCGCGCTGCAGGGCGTGGCGCTGTTGCTTTATCTTCTCTTCGACGGCTTGGCGTCGCTCTACGTGATCTCGGCGCTGTTCGGGCTGTTCCAGGGTGGCATTGTGCCGATGTATGCCATCATCGTGCGCCAGTATTTCTCGCCACAGGAAGCGGGCACGCGACTTGGCATCGTGCTGATGGCGACGCTATTCGGCATGGCGCTCGGCGGCTGGCTGTCCGGCGCACTCTTCGATCTGACCGGCTCCTACCGCGCCGCCTTCGCCAACGGCCTGATCTGGAACCTGCTGAACATCTCGATTGCGCTGTGGCTGCTTATGCGCGCCGCGGGCGGGCCGCGCGTCGATGAGGCGGCGCTAGTCTTTGCTCGCCACGGGAGGGACGGGCACCGCTGACTGGAGCGCCACCTGCTGGCTCAACGCCAGCGATTGCGGTCACGCCGATCACCAGGCCGCGCATGGCCTGTCGGCGCGGTTCATTGTTGCGCATTGTAGTCCTCGCGCGGCTGGTTCGCGATCCTGATCAGCAACTCGGCATCCTGGCGGTCCCGCTCGAGGAATTGAGCGAATTCCTCAGGCGTTCCGGGCGCCGCTAGCACCGCTTGCTTCTCGAGATACTCGATGAATTTTGTCTCCCGGTAAAGCTTTACGAATTCGCTGTTGAGTCTGTCCACGATTGGCTGCGGCACTCCGCGGGGAGCAGCTAATCCCCACCAGCCGAACGGCGGGAAATCGATGCCGGCCTCGGCGAGAGTGGGTATCTCGGGCAAGAGCGGTGAGCGACGGGCGGCCGCGACCGCAAGCGCCTTGATCTTGCCGGTCCCCAGCAAGCCCAGGAAATTTCCCAATCCCATCTTGGCGACCTGGAGCTCGCCCGCGACGAGCGCCTGCGCGATCGGCCCCCCGCCGCGATAAGGGACGCCCACGATATTTACGTTCCAGGTCTGGTTCATCCACTTCAAGAACATCTCCGGATTGGAACCGGGCCCAAGCGTGCCGTAATTGAGCGCCGCCGGATGCGCCTCGGCATAGGCCTTGAGCTCGGCCGGCGTGCTGACGTTGAGCGAGCTGCTCACGAACAATCCCTCGACCAGGAGGTAAAGATTGGTAATCAGCGTGAAATCCCGCTGCGCGTCATAGGGCAGTTTGTTGAAGAGCAGCGGATTGATCGACAACGTATTGTGGTAGACGAGGCACAGCGTATAGCCATCGGGCGCCGCCTGCGCGCAGGTCTGCGCTCCTGGGATGCCGCTCGCCCCACCCCTGTTCTCGATTACGAAGGACTGGCCCAGGCGTGGCGCCAATTCATTCGCAGTGGCACGCATGATGACATCGGTCACGCTGCCTGCCGCGATCGGCACGATCACCCGAATGGGGCGCTCCGGATAGGTCTGCGCGTTCAGCGCAGGTCCCCAGGGTGTCAGCACGAGCGCGATGCCCGCCGAGGTCAGGATGCCGAAGAGTCGACGGGAGCATCGCGTCATGTGTTGGCTTTCTCGAAAGACAGGCGCTGTCGCCGGCTTTATTTGAGTTGATCCGCGACCTTCTCGATGCCGGCCTGTACGCAGGCTTCGTCCTTTTCGCCGCCGGGAGCGCCGGAGACGCCTGCTGCGCCGATCACCTCGTCGCCGATCTTGATGGGCAGCGCGCCGCGCCCGGTGGTGAAGCCGGTGAGATATTGGGCACCCATCTGGGGATTCTTTTTCAATCGTTCTTCCATCTCGCCCGAGGGGATGCGGAAAGTGCGGGCGGTGTAGGCCTTCTTGAAGCTGTTCTCCATGGTATGCGGTCCGGTACCATCGCCACGGATCTGAACCAGCACCTCGCCGTTGCGACCGACGACCGTGGCCGATACCCGGTAGCCGTTCGCTGTGCAGGTGGCGATGGCGGTTTGCGCGATAGTCAGCGCCATGGCCGCTGATACGTCCTTGCGCGTGAGTAACTGCGCGCTCGCGGGCGTGACCAAGGCACAGGCAAGCGCGAAGGCACCGCAGCGATACGACAGCACAGACATGATCAAGTCCTCCCCTTGAGAGTAATTAGTGACCATTGCCGATGGTCCACCAGGCAAGCCTATCCTATTCCCGCCCGTCTGTACGGGGCCCATCCAGGTGTGCCGCGCGTGCCGCCGATGTGCTATGCGGACGCTCGGGGAAAAGGGGAAAGCAGTAGACGGATGAACGCGCGGATTCTGGTCACCGGCGGCAGCGGTTTTCTCGGCTCGGGCCTGGTCAAGGCGCTCGTGCGTCAGGGCGAGGCCGTGCGGGTGTTCGATGACAATTCCCGCGGAGCGCTACGCCGGCTGTCGGAGGTCGAGCGCGACATCGAGTTCGTCACGGGCGATATCCGCGACGCCGCGGCCGTGGATGGCGCGATGCGCGGCATCGACGAGGTGCATCATCTCGCCTTCGTCAACGGCACCGCGACGTTCTATAGCGCCCCCGACCTCGTGCTGGACGTCGGCGTCAAAGGCATCGTCAACGTCATCGACGCCTGCCGCCGGCACGGTATCGGGCGGCTGATGCTTGCCTCGAGCTCCGAGGTCTACCAGTCGCCGCCGTGCGTGCCGACCGATGAAAGCGCTCCGCTCGTCGTTCCCGATCCGCTCAATCCGCGCCTCTCCTATGGCGCCGGCAAGATTATCAGCGAGATGATGGTCATCAACCACGGCCGCAAGCATTTCGAGCGGGTGCTGATCTTTCGGCCCCACAATATCTATGGGCCCGATATGGGATTCGACCACGTGATCCCCCAATTCGCCGTGCGCCTCAAACGCACGATGAGCAAGCATGCGAGCGGTGCAGTGCCGTTCCCGATCCAGGGCAGCGGCGCCGAGACACGCAGTTTCTGCCACATCGACGATCTAGTGCAGGGCGTCATGATCATGCGCGCAAAGGGCGAGCATCTCGGCATCTACCACGTCGGCACCGCGGAAGAGGTCAGCATCGCCGATCTCGCCCGCCGCATCGCCAAGATTGCCGGCCGCGATCTCGTGCTCGCTACCTCGCCGGTGCTCGAGGGCAGCACGCCGCGCCGCTGCCCCGATATTTCGAAACTCGCCACACTCGGCTACACACCGCGGGTCCCGCTCGACGAAGGATTGCCGCCGACGGTCAAATGGTACTGGGATCACGCGAGCATGGCGCCGGCAGCATGAGCCGCAAGGAGGTGGAATTGGCTCCCGCAAAAGTCGCCCGTGCCGCCGGCAGCGGAGCAAGCGTTCCGGTGGAGTGTTGTCAGGTCTGCGGCCATGCGCCGCTCGCCAAGGTGCTCTCGCTCGGCTACATGCCGCCGGTGAACCAAATGGTTGCCATCGGCGAGGTGTCGCGGCAGCAGCCCTGGTTCCCGACCGACCTTCTCTACTGCGCGAAATGCGAACTGGTGCAGCTCGGCTTGGCGGTCGACCCCGTCATCATCTTCCCACCCGAATATCCCTACACCAGCGGCACCACCAAACTGCTGCGGGATAATTTTGCCGAGCTCTATGCCGAAGCATCGGCAATGCTCGAGCTGAAACCGCGGGATCTCGTCATCGACATAGGCTCGAATGACGGCACGCTGCTCTCGAATTTCAAGAGCCACCGTGTCCTCGGCATCGAGCCGACCGAGGTCGGCAAGATCGCCAACAGCCGCGGTATTCCTACCCTGATGCGCTACTTCACCCGCGCTGTGGCGGCCGAGGTCAAGCGCGAGCACGGCCCCGCGCGCGTCGTGACGGCCGCGAATTGCTTCGCGCATATCGAGGACGTGCATTCGATCGTGGAAGCGATTCTCGATCTTCTGGGCCCCGACGGCGTGTTCATCTCCGAGTCGCACTACCTCATCGGCTTGCTGGACAAGCTGCAATACGACACCATCTACCACGAGCACCTGCGTTACTACTCGCTCAAAAGCCTCGCCAATCTCCTGAAGATGCACGGCCTGGAAGTCTTCCACGCGCGTGCAATTCCGACCCATGGCGGATCGATCCGCGTCTATGCGGGCCGGCAAGGCGCGCGCCCGGTCAACGGGAGTGTCGCCAGCATGCTTGCGGCGGAACCGCGCGGGGAGGCGATGCTCGCGCGGCTGAAAGCCTTCCGCAACGACGTGATGCTCTCGAAGCTCAGGCTCTTGGCCATGATCCGCGAGCTCAAGGAGAAGGGCGCCCGTATCTGCGGGATCAGCGCGCCCTCGCGCGCCTCTACGCTCGTGAATTATCTCGGCCTCGACGAGGCGATCATCGATTATGTTTGCGAGATCGCGGATCACGCCATTGCCGGTTCCACGCGAGCTTTAACCGTGGTGCGCGCGAAGTCTTTGTACTGCGGCGGGGACTGGGCTATCACTCGGCGCTGTCGCTGCGAGTCTCTCTTGACGTCAACTCTTGGAGCATTTGCGTGAATATCGCCGGTACCAAGCCGACTGCAGCGATACCTGCGCGCCTCGATTGCGGCGATCTGACGGTTGTCGGAGGCGCCGGTCACGTCGGTATTCCGCTCGTGCTGGCATTCGCCGAGGCCGGATATCGCGTCAACGTGCACGACGTCAATCGCGACGCCCTCGCGACGTTGCAATCGGGCCGCATGCCGTTCATTGAACATGGCGGAGAACAGCTGCTGGTACGAGCGCTCAAGCGGAGCCGGCTCGTTTTCACGTCCTCGCCGGCAGATGTTTTCCGAACCGGCCCGGTCATCATCACCATCGGCACCCCGATCGACGAGTTCCTCAATCCGGTCCGCAAAGTGGTGCAAGACTGCATCGATGCGCTGCTGCCCTACCTCGCCGACGGCGAACTCCTGGTGCTGCGCTCGACAGTCTTTCCGGGCACGACCGATTGGCTCGATGGCTACCTGCGGCGCAGAAATCGCCATCTCAAGGTCGCGTTCTGCCCGGAGCGCATGGTGCAAGGACAAGGCATCAAGGAACTCAAGGAAACGCCGCAAATCATCAGCGGCACGACGGCTGCGGCCGAGGAGGAGGCCGCCAAATTGTTTTCGGCGATTGCGCCCGAGCTCATCGTCGTCAAGCCGCGCGAGGCGGAATTCGCCAAGCTCTTCAGCAACGCCTACCGTTACATCGAATTCGCGACCTCGAATCAATTCTATCTGATCGCGAAGTCGGCGGGCCTCGATTACCGCAAAGTCTATGACGCAATGAAGCGCAATTACCCGCGCGCCCGCGGCATTCCGAGTCCCGGGCTCGCGGCGGGTCCCTGCCTGATGAAGGATACGATGCAGCTCGCGGCTTTTGCCCAGAACCAGTTCAGCCTGGGCAACGCTGCCATGCTGGTCAACGAAGGCCTGGTGCTGCACGTCTGCGACGATCTGCGCCGGCGCTATGACCTTTCGCGGATGACCGTCGGGCTGC
>WNFO01006350.1_pt1 | contig 10441 bp, 9 predicted proteins | sample 5400251 | NCBI WGS metagenome assembly WNFO01 (sample SAMN13153354, study PRJNA577476) | soil metagenome | isolation source: 100 cm saprolite under Madrone tree | place: USA:California | collected 2016-06-14 | reverse complement strand
GCCGCCGCCGGTCGGGCGGCGCATGGAGAAGCGCAACTCCGGCGTCGTGCCGTAGTAGTCATGATAGCCGGCGCGCATGATCGGCCGCATCGACCCGGTGTCGAGCAGGCCGTCGCGAATGAATCGGTCGTCGATATAGACCCCGATCACCTGGCCGAACACCACATGGCGGTCGGTGGAACGGCCCTCATAGTCGGTGAGGGACACGGTCTGCACCCATTTGCATTCGAGCGCGCACGGTGATGCCGCGACCCGTGGCGGCTTGACGAGGCGCGACGGCGCCGGCTTAAGCCCGCACTTCTCCATTTCATTGACGCCGCGCGGGAATGGCGCCGAGGTCTGGTTGACCTGCTCCCGCAGTTCGTAAGTTGCGAAATTGCACACGAACTCCCTGGTCTCCTCGATGAAGGCCAGCGAATCCTTGCGCTGCTCGCTGGAGAACATCACCATCGGGGGAGCGCTTGATACGCCGTTGAACCACGAATAGGGCGCAAGGTTGATCTCGCCGGCAGCGCTGATCGAGGTGATCCAGCCGATCGGTCGCGGCGCCACGATGGCCTTGAACGGGTCGTGGGGCAGGCCGTGATCGTTCTTCTTGCGGGCGTCGTAGAACATCTGCGCTCTGTTTCTACCTCTACCCCTCTCTAGGAGCGCGGGCGGGACGCCCGCGCTCCCAGGGGGAGCAGGGAGGAGGGAGGCAAAGGCTACCCGAAGCGCGTGACGATGTCAGCGAGCGCCGGCCGCGGCCGGTCCTCTGGCGCGTGGGTCGGTCGCCCGATGTGGACAAATCCGGCGATTTTCTCGTGCGGCTTGAGCCCGAGCGCGTCGAGCACGCCGCGGTCATAGGCGTACCATTCGGTGATCCAGGTGGCGCCGAAGCCAAGCGCATGCGCCGCGATCACGAGGCTCATGGCGGCGGCGCCGGCGGAGAGCACCTGCTCCCATTCGGGGATTTTCACGTGCGGCGCGGCCCGGCTCACCACCGCGATCACCAGCGGCGCGCGGGCAAGGCGCCTACGCTCGAACTCGATCTGGTCCGGCGTTGCATCCGGATATTTGGCAACAAAGGCCGCCGCGATCGCCGCGCAAGCAACGCAAATCCGGGGAGCCGTAATCGCAAACCCGCGCACAAGGCCGTCGTGATCGTGATACAATAGTTCTTCAAGCTGACGCCGACACTGGCCATTCGGGCTACGGCGGCTTGCAGCATTTCGAGCTGCTTTACCCGCAACTCGGCAAGCTTTTCCGGAGAGATATTCACCTTTAATCCCGGCTATCGCTGCCCACTCAGCCTTTATAATGGTGATAATATCGCTGCGTTTTGGCAGGTTTTCTCACGACATTCACAGTCGCCCCTGTGGACTGGTACAGCCCCGTGCTTGATGAAGTGGCGACTGCGTCGCTCTCCGTGAACTGTACGTTCGCGGGGGCCGGCACTGTGTATCCCTCTTTCAGTTCCAGCTTATGCTTCAGGTCAAATTCTTTTTCCAGCACGCGGTGAAGATGGCGTAGACAATCCCATGCTAATTTGCCGTCTTGCTGCGTGCGCCCGAACATTCCGTTGATGAGGACGTCCAGTTCGACGCAACGGGGCTGAATTCGGTCGCGTTCTTCTTTGGTGAGCAAAGTGCTTCCCATTTGTCCGACCATTGCCGACGGTCGCAGCGTATCTGTGAGGTCCTTGCGCATATTGCCGTACAAGCGGAAGAGTTCGACTGTGCTCTTATGCAAATCGTCGAGTGCCGCCATGTGGTTGAAGAGCTCATTATCGAGCGACAACACAAGTGCCATCTCTTCCGGCGAGAACTTTATCGGGTCGGGTAAAAGGGCGACAGGAAGTACGTGCGACCATAATACGGTGCTGCCTTCACGCTTTGCCTTCTCGACTCCATCCCGCACGGGCTGACCTAGCTGCGCCAGATCCGACGACAGCCTGATCATCTTGAAGAACAGTGCATAGCCAAGCGCCTTTCGGACGTCACGCCTGTCAGCATCCCGAAGCGCTTTGGCCGCTGCGAGCGACTTTCGTTGAAGAAAGAAATTGATAAGCCCGCTACCGATGGAACCAATTACGGCGCCACCAAACGCGCTAAGGACCGCCCACAAAGTAATTTCTGAACCGATTTGGACAGGCATCAAAACCCCCAATCCCGCTTGCTTTCGCTCGCCCGGATCGAAGCGGGGGCTACCGATCCAACGGCCCGCCCCCCAAAGTCAAACACTTAGTTCCTTAGCTCGGGTGGAATGCTCAGCCATATGTTGGCGATGGCGGTCTGGGCCGACGCAATGGCTCGCGATGCATCAGCACTGATAGACCTTATTTCGCTAGCATGCCAAGGGTCTTGACCATGAGCGCCGCCCGGGCAGGCATTTGTGACCAAAGTTCCAATGCTGCTCACGTTTTGCGGCAGCTTATCGTCAGAAAGTACGGCTTGCAACGCGCGGGCTAGCCTTCTGATGTCTGCCCTCGTGGTTGCATTGGCGGATAGTGCCGCGTTTTTATCCGCGGTCATCGATGCTAGGGCTTCGCTCTTGGTTTGGAGACTTGCGCTGGTTTTGCTCAGGGTATCGTTCGTGGCCCTTAGATTGGCCCGTGCTTCATCCAGCTGTCCGCTCAGGGTTGAGGCCTGCTGCTCGGCAGTTGCTTTCTGAGTGAGCGCCGTTGAAAGGTCAGTGTTGGCTTGATCGAGGCTTGTCTTTGTAATCTTGAACTCGTCCTGGGATTTCTGCCAAGACGTTTGTGTTGTCTGCGATTCAGCGCGTAAGAGAGAGAGCTGCTGCTCGGCAGTTGTCTTCTGAGTGAGCGCCGTTGAAAGATCAGCGGTGGCTTGATCGAGGCGCGCCTTTGTGCTCGCCAGTTCGTGCTGCACGTTCTGCAGATTGATTTGCAATTCCTCGGAACGAAGCACCTCGCAGCCCTTGGGAGCATAAATAGAGAAGGCAACCAGCGCCGCTATGAGGACGGCTGCGCCGCCTGTGAGGCCGAAGGCGAGGCTAAACCCAGTGCCGTCCGCTTTTCCTTGTGCTCCGGCACCGCCACCAATGAAACCACCGGCCAGCGCGGCCCCAAGAGCAAATCCTCCGGCCAGCAGCTGGAATTGAAAGCTGCTGCAAAGCTGCGGGATTATCGATGCGAGATAGGCAAACGCGAAAAGGCCTACCATTGTTACCAGACCAAAAAGTGCGCCGATGATTATGTGCCAAGTCGCCGCGTTAGGAGCGATGGGGCCCGGCGTCGGAATTCCGCTGCTGTTAGGTTGATTTCCACCCGTGTCGAGAACCGACATTCTATCCTCCTCTAGCAAGAACAATTATCTCTTTGCAGCTGCCGATCCAGCCAGCCACTGGAGCTAGGAACTACTGTCTGAAGGCGCGAAGCTATGGTGCAACCGCTACACACTGTTCAAGAAATGAATGCGCGAGTATGGCAGCGCCCCATGCGCCGGTGCCCCTTGGCGCATACAGTTACAGCCGATTAAATGCTGGTCAGACCCCCGCCCTTTGCTTGGCGATCAAACTTTCGATTGAAAAAAGTGGGAGCCATTTACCTTGCTTCAAGGGCCGCGACAGAATATCGCGTCCTAGGAGCGCGGGCGTCCCGCCCGCTCTTTCGTGTGCGGGCGGACGCCCGCGCTCCCAGGGGGAGCAGGGAAGGCGAGGCAAAGGCTACCCGAAGCGCGTGACGATGTCAGCAAGCGCCGGCCGCGGCCGATCCTCGGGCGCATGTGCCGGGCGCCCGATGTGGACAAATCCTGCGATTTTCTCGTGCGGCTTGAGCCCGAGCGCGTCGAGCACGCTGCGGTCATAGGCGTACCATTCGGTGATCCAGGTTGCGGCGAAGCCAAGCGCATGCGCCGCGATCACGAGGCTCATGGCGGCAGCACCGGCGGAGAGCACCTGCTCCCATTCGGGGATTTTCACATGCGGCGCGGCCCGGCTTACCACCCCGACCACCAGCGGCGCACGGGCAAGGCGCCGGCGCTCGAACGCGATCTGGTCCTCTGTTGCATCCGGATATTTGGCAACAAAGGCCGCCGCGATCGCCGCACCGGCCTTGAGCTGCGATTCGCCCTCGAACACGATGAAGCGCCAGGGTGCGAGCTTGCCGTGATCCGGCACCCGCGACGCGATCGTCAGCAGAGTATCGAGATCGGAAAGCGACGGGCCAGGACCGACAAGCTCGACCGGCTTGAGCGAGCGGCGGGTCTGAAGCAACGTGATGGAAGGCGAGAGGGCTTGCATGAGGGTCGCATCAATCAGCTGTAGCTTCAGCTAGCTAGCACACCGTGCCGGAGGTGACAAAGGTCCGGTTTCCGACCCATGCTGTCTTGCCTGCCTGTTGTGCTGCGATGTCATGCCCCCCAATTGCCCCACGCACTGGCGTCGTCGCCGGGCTTGTCCCGGCGATCCCCGAGTTTTTAGGCACCGAGCCCAACAATCGGGTCGTGGCCGGGACAAGCCCGGCCACGACCCGATGACCCAAGTGCTTCAGCCTGATCGAAATCAGCTCTCATTGGCTTGAATTTGACGTGATTCCGGTGGAGAGTCTCAAGACGAAGCTGGTTCGCTGAACTCGTGGGGCTGATGGTTTGGGCGACATCAGGATTGTGATATACGCCGGGCTGACGGCGATGTGGTCCGCCGCCGCGTCTGCCCAGCAGATGCTGCCGCCGTCCGGCAGCGGGATCGGGCCACCGCCGGTCTTCGGCGTCACACGTGCGTTGCCGCAGGCCCAATCAATCGCACCGGCCTATGCGCCCCAGGCCTCTCCGGCGATGCCGATACCGCCGCTCATCTCGGCGCCCGCCGCGATGCCGATCCCGGCGCTTGGCGTAACCGGGTCGCAGCAAATATCGCTCGCTCTGGTCGCCCGTTTCGGGCGCGACGCTGCGAGCCAGATCACCAATGGACTGGTGTGGCGCGTATTCCCTGCCAAGCCCGACGTCACCGGCACGTTCCGGGCGATCAAGGAGGACAAGGCGGCCAGTCCGGTGATGGCATTGCCGCCCGGCGACTATGTGGTGCATGTCAGTTTCGGGTTGGCGAGCGCCGCCAAGGCGCTGCGCCTCAAGGAGGGGACACGCGAGGTGTTGGAGGTTCCGGCCGGCGGCGTCAAGCTTGAGGGCCGCGTCGGCGACGTGAGGATTCCCGCAAGCGAGATCACCTTCGATATCTTCAAGGGCAGCCAGTTCGAGCCTGGATTCAAGGCGCCGCTGGCGCAGGGCGTGTTGACGGGCGACGTAGTGGTGGTGCCGGAAGGCAACTATCACATCGTCTCGAATTACGGCGACACCAATGCGGTGGTGCGGTCCGACATCAGGGTGCAGAGCGGCAAGCTCACGGATGTAACGGTTAGCCATCGTGCCGCGCTTATCACCCTCAAGCTGGTCGGCGAACGCGGCGGCGAGGCAATTGCCAACACCAACTGGTCGATCATCACCCCTGGCGGCGACGTCATCAAGGAATCGACCGGCGTGTTCCCCCGCGTCGTGCTTGCCGAGGGCGACTATCGCGCCATCGCTCGCAATGAGGGACGCACCTATGAGCGCGAGTTCAAGGTGATCGCCGGCGTCGACGGCGAGGTCGAGGTGGTGACGCGGTAGTGAGTGCGTGGAAGGACGTAAGGTGGGGTTCGTACCCATCAAGAGCCAAACGGATTATCGGCGTATCCTCAAGGAAATCGAAGGATTGATGCGGGCCGAGCGCAAGACGCCCGAGGGAGATCGTCTGGACGTGCTCGTTACGCTCGTGGAGGCTTGGGAGCGCAAGCGCTTTCCCCTCGATCGCTGAGACATGTGCAGATGGTCCGGCCTATCGTCGTAAATGCAATCTGGGATGCCGAAAGCAAGGTCTGGATGGCGGAAAGCGAGGATGTACCAGGGCTTGCGACGGGAGCCGACACGTTGGAAGAGCTTGTCGAAAGGCTCAAGGTCGCCATACCTGAATTGCTGTCCGAGAACGGCATTTCTTTCGAGGCTGATAAATTGCTCTTCAAAATCGAGGCGGAACGCTGCGAATACGCGATTGCAAGCCCGGGGTGCTGACGCGGTAACGGCGGCCGCGTCAGCGCGCGGAACGCAGCGGCCTTTGTAGTCAGCCCAGCGAGGCTTCTAGAATTTATACTCCGCCCGCACGAGCCGAGTGGATGTCGCTATTGCTCCACGTAAAGCCCGCCGGATGGGTGGGAAAATGCCCTTTGATATCGGGAGTTACCGCCGCGGTCCCAGTGTCCAAGTGATAGAATAGATAGTCGGCCCTTCGCGTCTGGTAAGGCTTCGCTAATGATTGCAGATTATTTGTCCTGCAATTATAAGGCGTGCCGGGAGGAGCAACGCATGGGCCGCGTCTATCGTGCCGAAAAAGACCCAGCTTACTTGCGCCGGCAGTTACCAGCCATTCGCGCGCTTGCCGACGGTGAGAAGGAAGCTCTTGGATTTCTGCCAGAACCTGCCTACAGCGAGGCCATAGAACGGCGTCGGCTTATAGCAATGTGCAGCTCCGCCGCCGGCGACACAGAAGTGGCCGGCTTCGTTCTGTTCAGCGGCGTTTTTCCGAATGCGCGGATTCAGCAAGTTGTCGTGGCCAGACAGCACAGACGCGCGGGCGTCGGTTCGGCCCTAATCAACGAACTCGTTTCTCACCTTGAGGCTCGGGCTTACTTAACCTTGAGCGCGGCAGTTGCGTCCGATCTCTCTGCTGCCCAAGCGTTTTACGAACTCAATGGCTTCGTGGCGCGCCGGACACTTCCTGGCGGACACGTTCGCAATCGTTCGATCATTCTTCGGACTCGAGATCTGGAGACCGAGAATCTGTTTTCCGTGTTAGAACCGCCATGTGGAGCATCACAAAGTGCCGTCGATCTTGGTCTGCGTAAACGCAGCGCCGGCCAGGCACCTCTCTATGTCATCGATCTCAATGTCTTGTTCGATGTCACCAAGGGCAAAGGTAGGCAGCGCTCGCCCCTCGCCGAACAACTCATTGCAGCGGCACTCGCCCATCAGATAAGGCTTGCTGTTGCGCCGGAATTCGTTGTCGAATTGGAGAGAACCACGAAGGACGAGGAGATTGATCCAGTTCTTCGGCTGGCACGCCAATTGCCTCGCCTACTTTCTAACGATCGCGCAGAGACGGAGCGTTTGTCGACGCTTGTGCATACCATCGTGTTCGTTACGCCTAGTTCGTTGGCGGCTGGCAGCCCGCAAGCGCTGAGCGACGCACGCCATCTAGCGCAGGCAGCGCTTGCGCGGGCGTCTGCTTACGTAACAAGCGATGGACAACTTCTCGCGGCTCGCGAGCAACTGCTCCAACAAATTGGAATTGATGTTGCGAGCCTCGATGAATTTGAGACACTGTTGCGTGGCGATTCCGTTTCCGCTGATCGCTCGCATCTCAAAGGAACAGATTGTGTGATCACATCTGCTCCAGTTGAAGAAGTGCGATACTACCTGAAACGACATGGCGTCATAGGGTCGCTTTTGTCAGAATTTGCGCCCAATCCAGAAAACCTAGGCCGTTGGAAAGGCCGGTCCGTATCCGAAGCGGGCGAGGTTGTGGCGATTGGAGCGTGTGTCGCTCCAGCAAACATCGATGCCCCGTCTCGCATTCTGGTGCACGTGCGGCCGGATCACGTGGCCTGCGAGACCCTAGCCGACCACCTTCTTACCAGCCAATGTCAGGAGGCATGTAGTTCGGGTCCAATTACTATCGAATTACCGCATGTGCCGGGCCAATCTGCAGTTCGCCGCGCCGCGACGCTGCTGGGATTTGTGCCGCTCCCAAGGGCAGACACATCTATAAAAGTAGCCCTCGGCCGCCCGGTAACCAACGAAAGCTGGACAGCCATCGCGAGGCAAACGCGGCGAAAGACAGGGCTTCGCCTGCCGGAACAGCCGCCCGATGCCACAGCGGTTCAATCTGGGTTGGTGGTGCAAGGTCCGGACGGTAAGACGGTTACCGTCCGACTTCCTGCGCTTGAAGATGCTCTTGGCCCAACGATTTTGTTATGGCCGGACCGCGACGGCGTCATCGTGCCAATCGCTCGCAATTACGCCGATGATCTTCTCGGTACGGGTAATCAGTTTCCTCTTTTCGGCAGCCCGGAAGCAGCGTTCATTGCGCGCCGCACCTATTTCAACAGTCCTCGAACCGCGACGCTGATGCGACCCGGAGCGCCGATCTTATTCTACGAATCGAGGCGCTCGGGAGGACGCGGTGCAATTGTAGCGGCAGCACGCATTGCAGATGCGACCGTCGTCGCCAAACTGCATGTGCCTGACGATCTCCTGCGCCGCGCCGTGGTCGAAGATTTAGGTCCACTCTCGGCTACAAGCGATCTTCTTGCGACGAGCTTCGACAACCTTCTCCGCTTCCCGACACCAGTATCTCTTGAAAAGCTTCGTCGCCTCGGCGTTGACGTATCGCAGAATCTCCAAACCACAATGGCGCTGCCGTACGCTCGGCTGGCAGAAATTCTTGAATTGGGGTGGTCAGGTGCCTGAGACAACAGACGCAATTATCTCAATCCATCCAAACTACGCGGATGCAATTCTTTCCGGTACGAAAACGATTGAACTCAGGCGGCGCATACCAGAACTACCACCGGGCACTCGGCTATGGATATATGCAACCCGTCCGACCGGAGCCGTGGTCGGCATGGCAACAATTCAGGAAGTAGCCAAGGCCCATCCGACGACCATTTGGAAAAAGCACCGCAATGGTGCTGGCGTGGACCATGCTTCCTTCAAGGCGTATTTTAATGGAGCGGAGGAAGCCGTCGCGATCTTGCTGACAGCAGTGGGGCAGGTTGAACCAATTACTATCGACCAATTGCGTGAAATTCGCGATGCTTTTCATCCGCCGCAAGTGCTAATGCGCCTAACAGCATCGGAAACGAAGGCGCTACGCAAACTTGCGGCAAGATAAGCAATCATTGGTCGATATCTGCAAGAGCGGCGAACGACGCGCATCCGTGTTGTCTCTCCGAACATCTTGAACGATATCCTTGCGGGCGACGATTCGGATGGTGCATGGCCTATTACCTTAGTTCAATTGTTGCTGGTCTGTAGGTGCGCAACCGCCCACTCTGAGAACTCTTTCATTTGCGAGGATTGCTCGCCATACACCGCCACGAATTTTGAAACTGCCCGAGCGATTGTAGCTATAACTTCAAGTTCTGGAATCGTTGCTCGTTCATACTTCCCACCATGTTTGGTCCAATTGGTAAAATCGTTGATACCCGTCGCTCCTTCGGCCTCCTCCGGAAGAGAGGCAATCAGCGTCTGTAGTTTCGGAAATAAGTGCGGCTTATCCGCTTTGGGAAGTACTCCCTCTGCGGCACTGGCAAGAGTAATGGCGGACTCAAATTCCGACTTGTGCAGATGATCGATAGCTGCGTGTATCTGACGTAGCGAAGCTAGCCGCACCGTGCTCTCGATTTCTTGTGGATTGTCTACGGTACGCCTCCTCACATCCGGCGCCACCGCCTCCTCCACCAACCCCGCCAGCGCCTCGTCGAGCCCCAGCACCTTCTGCTCCTGGCTCCCCAGCCGCCGGATCGACACCGCGCGGCTCTCGGCCTCCTTCTTGCCGACCACCAGCAGCACCGGGACCTTGGCGAGGGAATGCTCACGCACCTTGTAATTGATCTTCTCGTTGCGCAGGTCGAGCTCGACCCGCAATCCGGCGCGGCGCGCGGCGGCGGCGACCTCGCCGGCGTAGCTGTCGGCGTCCGAGACGATAGTGCAGATCACCGCCTGGACGGGCGCGAGCCACAGCGGGAAGTGGCCGGCATAGTGCTCGATGAGAATGCCGGTGAAGCGCTCCAGCGAGCCGCAGATCGCGCGATGCACCATCACGGGCTGCTTCTTCTCGCCGTCCGCGTCGATATAGAACGCGCCGAACCGCTCCGGCAGGTTGAAGTCCACCTGCGTGGTGCCACATTGCCAGTCGCGGCCGATCGCGTCGCGCAGCACGTATTCGAATTTCGGCCCATAAAATGTGCCTTCGCCGGGGTTGATGCCGGTTTTGATGCGATTGCCGGAGCGCGCCGTGATCTTGTCAAGAACCGAGCGCAGCACGCCTTCGGCATGATCCCACATCGCGTCGGTGCCGACGCGTTTTTCCGGGCGGGTCGCGAGCTTGATGAGAATGTCGTCATCGAAGCCGAAGTCCGCATAGACCGAGAGGATCAGATCGTTGATCTTCAGGCACTCCTCGGCGAGTTGGTCTTCGGTGCAGAAAATGTGCGCGTCGTCCTGGGTGAAACCGCGCACGCGCAACAGGCCATGCAGCGCCCCGGACGGCTCATAGCGGTGCACCAGGCCGAATTCGGCGAGGCGGATCGGCAGGTCGCGATAGCTTTTCAGGCCATGCTTGAAGATCTGCACGTGGCCGGGGCAGTTCATCGGCTTGATGGCGAACCAGCGCTTGTCCTCCGCCTCGT
>WNFO01023138.1_pt1 | contig 10442 bp, 8 predicted proteins | sample 5400251 | NCBI WGS metagenome assembly WNFO01 (sample SAMN13153354, study PRJNA577476) | soil metagenome | isolation source: 100 cm saprolite under Madrone tree | place: USA:California | collected 2016-06-14 | reverse complement strand
TTCTGAAGAAACGCGGTCCCTTCCTCCAGCATCCCGTGCCGAACGATCGCGTCATCCGTGTAGCCGGACATATACAGAACCCGAAGGTCTCGATGTTCCGGCGCGAGTCGCTCCGCGAGGCCCCGCCCGCTGAGCTGGGGCAGCACCACATCGGTCACCAGGAGATGAATCGGGCCGGAGTGACTGCCCGCGAGCTGCAAGGCTTCTGCAGGAGCGGAGGCCGGAATGACCGTGTAGCCGTGTCCGTCGAGCGTCTCGCGTGCCAACGCCCGTACTTCGTCGTCGTCCTCGACCAAGAGGATCGTCTCGGAGCCCCGGGCGAGCGTGGGCGTCGCCGCCGTCGCCGCCTGGTCAATCGTCTCGTCGACCCGAGGTAGATAGACCTTGAACGTCGTTCCGTGTCCGGGCTCGCTATAGACCCCAATGCTGCCGCCGCTCTGCTTGACGATCCCGAAGACCGTCGCCAGGCCCAACCCGGTCCCCTTGCCAGGGTCCTTCGTGGTGAAGAACGGTTCGAAGATCCGCGCCTTGACTGCGGCGTCCATGCCGTGTCCCGTGTCGCTGACGGCGAGCATCACGAAGCGTCCAGCGTTGGCACCCGGGTGCCGGCGGGCATAGGTCTCGTCGAGCTCCACGTTTGCGGTCTCGATGGTAAGCGTGCCGCCCTGCGGCATGGCATCCCGCGCGTTCACGGCCAGGTTCAGGAGGACCTGCTCAAGCTGGGAAGGGTCGGCCTTGACGGCCCCGAGCTCCGGCGTCGCCACGACGGCGACCTCAAGATTCTCTCCGATGAGCCGGCGCAACATGGGCGCAAGTCCCGTGACGACCGCCTTCACATCGAGCACTTTAGGTTCCAGGACCTGCTTCCGGCTAAAGGCGAGCAGCTGGCGCGTGAGCGCCGCGGCGCGTTCGGCCGTGGTCTGGATCAGATCGACGTGCCGGCGGACCGCATGGTCGGCCGGGAGCTGCGCGAGCACGAGGTAACTCCGCCCGGTAATGACGGTGAGCAGGTTATTGAAGTCGTGCGCAATCCCACCGGCCAGCTGGCCAATCCCCTCCAACTTCTGCGCCTGACGCAGCTCCGACTCGAGCCGCTTGCGCTCCGTGATATCCGCGACGCTCCACTCGTAGTGGAGCACCTGGCCGTCCGCGTCCTTTTCGGCTCGGGCGCCCAGGGTCACCCAAATGAGGGTTCCGTCGCCCCGCCGCGCGTGAACCTCGAAGTCCTGGACCACCTCGTTGTGTTCGATCATCGCGACTAAACGGGGCCGGTCGTCCGCATCTGCGTACAACTCCCGCGCATTGACGCTGAGTAGGGCCACGATATCGGGATAACCCCAGATGCGCGCGGCGGCAGCGTTCGCCGCCAGCATCCGGCCGTCAGGCAGTGAACGGACCAACCCAACGGGCGCGCCCTGGAACAGGGTCTCATAGCGGCGCTCGGCCGCCCGCGCGGCCGCTCGTTGCCGTGCATGGTCGATCGCGCCGCGGACGGCCGCCGGCAGCCGCATGATGCGCTGAGGATCCTTCAACACATAGTCATCGAGCCCTTGGCGCAACGCCTTGACGGCAATGTCTTCGCTGATGGTCCCAGTGCAAAGAATCACCGGGCACTCCGGCCACTTTGATTTGAGCGTGTCCAGCACGATGAATCCGTCCGTGAAGCCGAGCGCATAGTCGGTGATGACGAGGTCGAACGGCCCGGCCTCGAGCGCCCGCGCCAGGGCCTCCGCGTTGCCAGCTTCCTGCACCTCCAGCGCGTCCAACTCGCGCGCGAGCGCCCGCCGGACGAAGACGCGATCATCCGGATTATCGTCGATCAGAAGAACCCGCCACGGATCACTCATGCATTCTCTTTGTGCGGCTGGCGCTCGAGCCGTCCAGGCGCGTGGCCATCGGGAGAGGCACCCAGCGTGAAGTGAAAGGTCGCACCTTCGCCGGGTGTGGAGTCGGCCCACACCTGGCCGCCATGGCGCTCGATGACCCGCTGCACAATGGCGAGGCCCACGCCAGTCCCCTCGTATTCATTGGCGCTATGGAGCCGCTGGAACACCCCGAAGAGCTTATCGGCATGATGCATATCGAAGCCGGCGCCGTTATCTCTGACAAAGTACACCGTCGGGCTGTCCGCTTCCGTTCGGCAGCCGACCTCGACGACGGCGGGGTTTCGGTTGCGCGTAAACTTGATCGCGTTGCTGAGCAGGTTCGCCAGGACCTGCTTGACCATGGCGGGGTCCGCCTGGGCCGTTCCGAGCCGGCCCACGGTGAACGCGATCGGGCGGCCCTCGCACGTGGAGCGGCATTCGTCAAGGGTCTGCTTCACGAGATCGTCGAGTTGCACGGGCGTGACGGCAAGCCGCTGGCGCCCGAGGCGGGCGAACACGAGCAAATCGTCGATCAATTGCTCCATCCGCCGCGTCCGATCCTGAATCACGCCGAGCAACCGGCGAACCTCCGCCTCCAGCCGCTCGCCAAAATCCTCTTCCAGGATCGTCACGTAGCCCTGGACGGCCCGCAGCGGCGCCCGGAGGTCGTGCGACACCGAATACGAGAACGCTTCCAGGTCCTTGTTGACGGCGGTCAGTTCGTCGGTCCGGAGCTGCACGAGCTGCCGCTCCCGGCGCTCGCTGTCGTAGGCCCCGGCCAGGCGGGCATACAGTCTGCCGTGCTCGATCAGCAGCACCAGGAGTACGAAGCTGGCGGCCAAGAGACCGTAAATCCGGCCCGCATAGAAGCCCACGTCGAAGCGGCCGGCGTTGAGGACCGCCGAGAGCGCGATATCGAAGAGCCAGGCACTCATGACGACCATGAGCCACACGTCGAGCACCGAGTGCGGCTGCCGCCGCCAGAGCATTCCCAACGCCAGCAGGCTGAGTGCCCAAACGCTTGACACGATGGTCACCATCGCCGGCGTGTAGCGGTTGCCTTGCATGATCGCGGGGAGAGCGTGCTGCGCCAGCGTCGCGAGGAGTGTGAGCCCGCACACGGCGGCGAGCACGGCGGCACCGGCGGACAGTACCGCGACGCCGGAAAGTCTCGTGGGCTGAGCCGCCTGGTGTCCCGCGTCCTTGAGCAGCGCGTACGCTCCGACCACGAGCGGGAAGCCGCCGTGCCAAAACATGTACAGCCACGCCGTGGTCTGGGGCCCGGCTCCGAGGAGACCAGTCTCCGAGAACAGGCCGGGGAACGTCAGGGCATGCGAGGCGGCCATCAAGGCGGTGAACAGGTAGCCGCTGGCGAGGACCAGGAGCGCCCGTGATCGCAGGATGGCGAACTGACCGAAAAGCAGGACCGCGGTGATCAGGTCGTTGACCACGAGCGCCGATTGATAGACGGGAATAAAAGCCCAGACCGGGGAAAGGCGCACCTTTGCAAGCGGCACCGCAATGACGAAGACGGCAGCACTCACCAGCACAACTGCGAGCGCCAGTCGCCGCTCCCCGTGTCCTGCAGGTAGTGTCGACAGGAATACCTGGCGATTCTCTGCCGATTCGCGCGCCATGCCCTTCCCCAAATCATACCTGGTCCTGGCCCCTGCCTCGGCAGACTATGTCTTGCGGGTCAGCCCCGCCCAGTGTCAGCCCCCTGCGTCAGGAGTCGCGGGAAGGGAGAAGGTCCAATGCTGGGTGCGGTCTCGGTCCCGGCACGCCACATTTGAACACCGCTCCCGCAACAAAGGAGCTGGCGGGAGTGTCAGGGACATGCTGTGGGAGCGGGGGCCGGGACGGCCCAGCACCCTTACCCAGTAAGGACACAAGCAGCAACGCGGTTGGGGGCCGCCCCAGAACTGTTCGATGGCGGTCGACGAAGCCCTTTGTGCTGACCACGAACAAATCCTGGTTCGCGATAGCCTGAAGGAGTGCCCACGAAGGAAGCAGAAAGGCTCTCAGCCCAGACACTTCGCCTGTTCGTGCCGAACTACGGGCCGTTGGCCGGTCGAGATGTGTACCGTCGGCACATCATCGCGGGTGAGCGGGCTGAAGCAGAAGGAGTCGCGACCCTCACGGCTTCGCAGAACGCCAGGGTCGAGGATCTGCTTCTCGCCCACACGCCCGCGTATGTCGAGGCGCTGCGAAGCGGTCAGCCCGCCGACCTGGCCTCAACCGGGGGCGAATGGTTCCTGGGCAGTATCGATGTGTGGCTCTCGGTTCTTGGGGCATTTCTCGACGCCATAGATTCGGCCCTGACTGATGGAGTGGCCGGGATGCTTGGCGGGGGCGGTCACCACGCCTATCCCGACCACGGTGGCGCCCTGTCGCCCGTCAACGACATGGCCATCGGAGTTCACCACCTTCGCCGTCGGGGAATCCGGCGGGTGTTGGTTCTGGATCTGGATGCCCATTTCGGTAACGGCACGGCGGCGTCCTGTCCCAATGATCCCGATCTGTTTCTCTTCGACTTCCACGGCCATGCCTCGGACTTCTGGCACCCGGACACGCCGCATCTCTTCAGAAACTTCCGGGACGAACCTGACGCCCGGCTCTATTTGCAGGCTCTTCAGAAAGATCTGCCCGGCGTGCTTGGTGAATTCCGCCCCGAAGCGTGTCTCTACGCCGCGGGCATGGACGTGTTCTCAGGAACCCCGAACCCTCCGTTGCGTCTTCGCAAGCCGGAGAAGCCGGGCACGTGCCAGATCTGGCCATCGCGGGCGTTGTAGTAGTTGGCGTTGAGCTTGCGTTCGTAGAGGAACCCGCCGCAGGCCGCGCAGCGATTGTCGTTCTGGCAGCGGCAGTGCACCTGCATGACCTTGCAGACGAAGGTCGGGGACGGGTCGAGGCAGCGCCCGCGCCACTCTCCGCACGTCGCGCAGCACTCGAGGCCGCGTGGCCGCCCTTCCGGTCCGGCCCCGGCCAGGCGCCCGACCTCGTCGGCCGTCGCCTCGCGCCCGCCCTTGGTCAGGTCGCCGAGGATGTACTCGCCCTTGCGGCAGTGCGCCAGGACGAGCGCGTCGAGTCCGCGCTGACGCGTCTGGAGCTCGGCCTATCGGATTTCTATAGGCCCGGGCCGATCCACTTCTTTCTCCCGACCGGCAACTTGGCCACAAGGCAAGTTCTAAGCTAAGCGGACTAAGACAGGCCAAGCATCGAGGCCTTAGAGATGGACAAAGGTTAACAAAACCTCCACTCAATCGGCGAAGTCCTCGCGAGGCGGTTCCTCAAGTGGCCCATATGCCCGACAAGTTCGAGTGGCGCATCACCACGTGTTCATGCGGCTGGGAACAGGGGGCGGGTGAAGGTAATCGTGATGGTGAGGTACGGCTGGTGAGCATCCCCGTGGGTCTCGACCTTCGGCGGCTTTCCTCCCAGAGGCGTGCGCGGCCTCCGTAGAATGTGCTGAACGCTCACCACTCGCGCATGGCCCGGCCGGACGGCGCCTCGCCATCCGCCGCCACGCCCACGAACTCGCTCAACACGTCGGTGTGACGCAACTCCTCCGGCCGCAGCTCGCGCAGGATCGTGCCCTTCTGGATGATCAGCACGCGCTGGGCCAGCTCGGCGATGAACTCGAGGTTCTGCTCGACCAGGAGGATCGTCACCCCCTCGCTGTGGTGCAGGTGGCGCAGGACGCCGACCAGTTCCTCGATGATCGACGGCTGGATGCCTTCGGTCGGCTCGTCGAAGAGGATCAACTTCGGCTGCCCGGCGAGGCAGCGCGCGATGGCCAGCAGCTGCTGCTCGCCACCACTCAGCGCGCCGCCCCGGCGATTGAGCAGGGGCGTCAGGCGCGGGAAGGTGGCCAGGATCGCGTCGATGCGCTCCTTGGCACCGCGGCCGGCGAAGCCCATCCGGAGATTGTCGCGAACGCTGAGGCCGGGGAAGATCTCGCGACCTTGCGGCACGTAGCCGAGGCCGCGCCGCGCGCGCGCGTAGGGCGGCTCGCGGGTGATGTCGACCTCGTCGAAGGTGATGCGCCCGCGCTGAGCGGGCACGAAGCCCATCAGCGTGCGCAGCAGCGTCGTCTTGCCCATCCCGTTGTGCCCCAGCACGCCGACGAGCTCGCCGGCCGCCACCTGCAGGTCGATCCCGTTGAGGATCGGGATGCGTCCGTAGCGGGCGCTCACCTCGGTCGCGCGCAGGAGCATGGTTCAGGCCCCGCCGTGCTTGCCGAGATAGATGTCGCGCACGGCGCTGTTCTTGAGGATCCGGTCCATCGTGTCCTCCACCAGCACCGCGCCCTGGTGCATCACCGTCACCGTGCGGGCGATCATCCGCACGAACTGCATGTCGTGCTCCACCACGATGAGGGCGTGAGTCCGGTTGATCTCGCGGATCAGCTCGGCCGTGCGCGCCACCTCGTCGTGCGTCATGCCGGCCGCCGGCTCGTCGAGCAGGATCAGCTCCGGGTTGCCAGCCAGCACGGTGCCGAGCTCCACCCACTGGCGCAGGCCGTGCGAGAGACGGCCTACCACGCCGCCGGCCTCTTGGCCGAGTCCTACGCGTTGGAGGATCTCATCGGTGATGGCGTCGGCGCGCGCGCGGGAGTTGGTGCGGCGTGCGGCGAGCCAGAGATGCTCGCGCACGGTGAGCCCGTCGAAGAGGTTCGGCACCTGCGTCTTGATGCCGATGCCGCGCCGGGCGATGGCGTGCGTGTGGTCGCCGGTGATGTCCTCGCCATGGAACAGGATGCGCCCAGAGGTTGGCTGCAGCTGGCCGGTGAGCAGCTTGAAGAGCGTGCTCTTGCCCGCGCCGTTGGGGCCGATGAGGCAGCGCAGCTCTCGCTCGGCCAGGCAGAGGTTCACGTCGCGCACGGCCTCGACGCCGCCGAACCGGATCGACAGCCCGATCGCCTGCAGGATCGGGTCCGTCATGCCCCGTGACGCGCCTGGGCGGCGGGACGTGCCCGCGCGGCCGACAGTCGCGCCCGCAGGACGCGGAGCGACGGCACGATGCCGCGGGGCACCAGCAGCACGAAGGCCAGGAAGATGATCCCGAAGATCAGGCTGGTGTTGGCGAGCTGCTGCGTCCCGAGCTCGGTGGCCAGGTACTGCATGACCACGCACCCGATAATCGGCCCCACCAGTGTGCCGAGCCCGCCGACGATCACCCAGATGATGATCTGCGACGTCGTGGTGAGGCTGAAAACGTTGGGGCTGACGAAGGCGCCCCAGTTGGCGAACAGGCTGCCGGCCAGGCCCGCGATGGCGCCGCCCAGGCTGAAGATGAGCAGCTTGTGCAGGCGCACGTCGTAGCCGAGCAGCTCGCAGCGCGTCTCGTTCTCGCGGACCGCCACCACCACGCGACCAAAGTGGCTGGTCAGCAGCGCGTGCAGCCCGACGTAGACGATCAGCAGCAGCGCATTGACGAGATAGAACGTCTCAGTCGGATCCAGCAGGCGCCCCGGATTGCCCGGCACGTTGAAGGTGGGCAGCGAGGGCATGCCGTTGAAGCCGTTCAGACGCGCGCTCCCGATGCGATACGCGTCGCCCGCCGTGCTGTTGGTCAGGTTGAAGAAGATGAGCGTGACGCTGAGCGTGATGACCCCCAGGTAGACGTCGCTCAGCCGTCCGTAGAACATGAAGTAGCCGAGGAGCGCGGCAAAGACGGCGGGCACCACGATGGACAGCACGATAGCCAGCGTGGACTCGCCGAGGTTCACGGCGGTGACCGCGTAGGTGTAGGCGCCCAGACCGAAGAACGCCGACTGCCCGAAGCACAGGATGCCGCCGTAGCCCCACACCACGCCCAGGCTCAGCGCGAGGATGCACATGCTCGCGAACACAGTGAGCTGCAGCAGCTGGAACTGGTCGACCACGAGCGGTGCGCCCCCGGCGACCGCGACCATCACCGCGGCCGTCACGACGATACCCGGACTGACGCGACGGAAAATCACAGGCCGCCCCGGAACAGCTTGCCGGTGATACCGTGCGGGAGCACGCGCAACAGCAGGACCGCGGCGGCCAGTAGCCCGGCCTCGCCGATGACCGGCGTGGTGAGATAGGTCAGCAGCTGGTTCACCGTGCCGAAGAGCGCGGCGGCGCTGGCCGTTCCCGCGATGATGGCCGTGCCGCCGCTGATGACGGTGATGAACGCCTTGGCCACGTAGGCGGCGCCCACCGTGGGCAGCACGCCCGAGATCGGCGCGAGCAGGCCGCCGGCCAGGCCAGTCAGCGCGGCGCCCACGCCGAAGGTGGCGGCGTACACGCGCGGCGGGCTCACGCCGAGCGCGGCGGCCATATTAGGGTTCTCCATCGTGCCGCGCGCGAGAAGACCGAGGCGGGTCGTGCGCAGCACCGCGTAGATGGCCAGCAGCATGGCCGCCGCGATGCCGACCAGCAGAAGCCGGTAGAGACTGATGCTGTAGCGCCCCACCGCGATGCCGCCCAGCGGCGCGCCGATCCCGGCCACCGTGTTGCCGAAGATCGTCGTCACCAGCCCGATGAAGAACAGGCTGAGCCCCCAGGTGGCGAGGAGAGTGTCGATCATGCGGCCGTAGAGCACGCGGATGATCAGGCGCTCGGCGATGACGCCGATGATGCCGACCACGATCGGCGACACTACCAGCATCGCGATCCAGATGTTGACGCCGTGGTTGGTGGCCACGATGGCGGCGTAGCCGCCCAGCATGAGGAATTCGCCGTGGGCCAGGTTGATCACGCGCATCATGCCGAAGACTATCGCGAGCCCGACGCTGATGAGCACGAGGCTGGCGATGCCGTTCAGGATTTCCAGGGCGAGAACGGCCGCGAGATCCATCGGGCGCGAACTATAGACCCGCGGGGCGAAGCAGGCAAGAGGGCCGGAGTGCCCGCGGTTAGCCAGGTGTCGTGTCGGGCGCCTTGACATCCCGAATCACCGGGCCTAGACTCTGGCCCGCGCGACGCGCACGAGCTGGTCCTCAACCTTTCGCTCGGAGGTACTCATGCGAGCCGACCGTCGGAGATTCCTCAAGACCGCTGGCGCAACACTCGGCGCAGTGTCCCTCGGCCCGTGGGTCGTGCGCGGCTCGCTCGCGCAGGCCGACGTCATCAAGGTGGCGAGCATCCACGATCTCTCGGGCGGCCTCGACATCTATGGGCGGCCGATGGTCGACTGCCTGACCTACGCGGTCGAGGAGATCAACGCCGCGGGCGGACTCCTGGGCAAGCAGATCAAGCTCATCAGCTACGACGCGCAATCGAACATCCAGCTCTACACGCAGTTCGCCACGGAGGCGGCCACCAAGGAGAAGGTGGCGGTGGTGCACGCCGGCATCACCTCGGCCTCGCGCGAGGCTATCCGGCCCGTGCTGAAGCGGTTCAACACGCTGTACTTCTACAACACCCAGTACGAGGGTGGCGTGTGCGACCGCAACTGCTTCTGCACCGGCTCCACGCCGACCCAGAACGTGGACAAGCTGGTGCCGTTCACGCTCAAGCGGTTCGGCAAGAAGGTCTACGTCGTGGCGGCGGACTACAACTACGGCCAGATCACCTCCAAGTGGGTGAAGAAGTTTACGCAGGAAAACGGCGGCGAGGTTCTGAACATCGACTACTTCCCGCTCGAGGTGAGCGACTTCGGCCCCGCCATCACCAAGATCCAGGCGGCCAAGCCGAACTTCGTCATGTCGGCGCTGGTGGGTGGCAATCACATCTCGTTCTATCGGCAATGGGCGGCGTCCGGCATGAACAAGAGCACTCCGGTGGCGTCCACCACCTTTGGCAACGGGCTCGAGCAGCAGGTGACCACGCCCGAGGAGCACAAGGGGTACATCGCCTCCCAGAGCTACTTTCAAGAAATCGGCACCGAGGCGAACCAGGCGTTCCTGAAGAAATTCCTCCCGAAGTACGGCACGTCCACCAAGTACGTCACGTCCCTGGCCATTCAGACCTATCACGGGATGCACCTGTGGGCGGCGGGGGTGAAGAAGGCCAAGAGCATCGACCGAATGAAGGTGATCGAGGCGCTGGAGGGCAACCTGAGCTTCAGCGGCCCGGCCGGCAAGACGGCCATCGATCCCCAGACCCACCACTGCAGCCTCGACGTCTACATCGCCGAGGCCCAGAACCGCGCGTTCAAGGTCGTGGAGAGCTATCCGCAGCAGCCGCCGGCCGACACCGCCGCCGTCTGCAACCTCAAGAAGAACCCCAACGACAACCAGCAGTACGTCATCGACGTCAAGACATGATGCCGACGCGGGCACATTCGAGGCGGACGTAACGACGCGGGCGCAAAACGAAGGAGGATCCCGTGGCCAGCGTAAAGCTTCCTACTCCGGACGAGCTCAAGGCCGTCGGCCGGCAACTGGGCATGACCCTGTCCGACGACGACGTCAAATTCTTCCTCGAGACGATGGGCGGCAGCGTCGCCGCGTATCACGCCATCGAGGCCATGGCGGATCCGATGCCGCCGGTCAAGTATCCGCGCACACCCGGGTATCGCCCCCAGGGCGCCGAGAACAAGTACAACGCCTGGTATTACAAGAGCGAGGTCCAGGGCGCGCCCTCCGGCAAGCTGAAGGGCAAG